>Ga0181530_10005489_pt1 | contig 12908 bp, 16 predicted proteins | sample PEATcosm2014_Bin_42_FD_119769 | JGI IMG/M metagenome (GOLD analysis project Ga0181530, IMG submission 119769) | Peatland microbial communities from MTU Mesocosm Facility, Houghton, MI, USA - PEATcosm2014_Bin10_60_metaG | ecosystem: Environmental > Terrestrial > Soil > Wetlands > Peat | place... | reverse complement strand
TGGTTAATTTGGTTCGTGCCATTAGGTGCCTTTCTCGATTCATCTGAATCGAGCCGCCACCCTGACACCCTTTCCAGCGTCGCTCCACTCCTTCCCGTCCCGGATTCCGAGCCCTGTCGGACAGTATTCTAATCCGTACCGGACACCGTTCTAATCCTGTCGGACACCATTCTAATCTGGTCCAAAAACTGTCCGACATCAGCCCGTAATGCTGTCCGATATCAATTAGACCCCTGTCCGACAGACATTGGAACGCTGTCCGACAGGAATTAGAATCGGTGTCCGACAGACCCCGTAATACGCACCCAACCCCGAGATGTGCTTTCCGGTGCCCGAAAAGGAAGTCTTCGGGGAGAGGTTCCTGAACATCTGGTTCAAAGTGACACCCGAAGGCATTCAACCCGTGCTATAGGAAGAGCAAATGCAAAGAATTCACGTTACCGAGAGAAAGGACGGCAGCTTCAAGCGCGTCACAACGACCACCAATACTGGCCGGGCCTTAATGCTCGTTGCCAAGCCGGGCAGAAAGTTTTACACACGCGCAGGCACCCTCTGTCCAAGCAACCGCCCCGGCTTCGTTGCCAGCGGCAGGCTCTTCCTGCGCGTGCCCGAGGCCGGTCCAGAGGAACTCGTGGCCTCCATCGCCCATGCCACTCCCCTGCCCTCTCCAGAAAACTGGCTTCCAAGGATCATCGAGATGGTGCAGATCAACACAGACGCCTGCTCCCACATCGAGATTGGAAACACCAGGGCCTCTCAGCGAATCGAGATTCCACCAGCCACCAAGCGCCAGCTAGCCAGCTTGCAGGCCAGGAAAAAAGCGGACCGGACGGGGCGGCCGCAACCGATCAGAGAGTAGCCATGCCTTCCTACAAGATCACCGCTCGGAACAGCTTCGATGTCAACGGACGACGCTTCTTCGTCGCCCGCACGCGCTACATGGACGACGGCATGCAGGTGTTTGAATGCGTCGGCGGCACCGCCAAGGCAGTTTCAGGTTTTTGGGGCTGTCTCCTGCTGCCGGACCGCCAGAGGAAGCTGCCATGTCGGGAAGTCGCCCGCCGCATGGTGACGGCCTGGCTGGACTGCAATCAGTGGATGCCCACACCTGAGCAGATGGAGGAGATGAAGCAGTTGTCGCTGGACAACGGGTGGTGCTTCAGCGAAGAGAAGTACCTCAAATGCTTCCGGCACTTCCGAGACAAGCAGGGTGCCACGGCACAAGCTGCCCCGGAGAAGACCTACGTCATGGTCAAAGTCGTCGCTTTGAGGGAAGGAGCAGCACATCAATTCATGGAAGAGCAACCCCGATTATCCCAAGGCCATGATTCCGAATCTGAAGATTATGCCCGTTCGAGTGAACGAGAGCGGATTCGCAACGATTGAGGAATGCGTTGCAGCAGGGCTCCCAGCGTGGAACCCGGAACCGGAGGGAGAGCAGGCGTTTGCCGAATGAAGGCTGCGCCAAACCCCATAAAGCGAACATGGAAAGCACATCGACGTATGAGGAACTGTTCAAGCTGGTCACCGACCACATCAAGAGCTACCGCGCGGACCTGGTGGAGCATGACCGTGGGATAATCGATGCCAGCCCGGGCATTCCATTCTTGCACTGGGCCCGGAGCACCGGAACCACGATCGCGTTCCTTCTGCCGCACAACTCGCCGGAATTCCCTCCCAGGGGCCAGACGGTCCCGTACCTGTTCGGACGCGTGAACCGGGTGGAGTTGAGCCAAAAGCCCCTGGAGACGGCCCAGTTCTTCGAACGGCAGCAGGGCATCCTTGTTCATCACTTTGACGGACGCCGCCTCCGGAACGTAACGACGGCGGCAGCCGTTGAAATCGCGCATGCCTACTTGCGTGCTGTTCAATCGCACTGGTGAGGGATCCAGGGCTCACGCCAAAGACATAGAATAGGAAATGAAATCTTGCTGCCACTTTTGCGTGGATCCGACCTGCGGCGGGAAGAAAAACTGCAACTGCGAGACGTGCTCGCGCAAGGATTCCTGCTACCGCCACGCCGGGCTGAAGCCCACGATCCGCATCACCCGCCGATGCACACAAGCCTGCGCGCACTGCTGCTTCGAGTGCGGCCCGTGAATAGTCGATGGAGACATGACGATTTCGGTGGCCGAAAACATCCGCCGCTTTTGCCAGGCCCACCAGATAAAACGCGCCGAGGCGATGGGAGGAGAGTTCTTCACGCATCCCGAGTGGCCTCAAATCTTTCACATCCTCGCCGACAAGATGCGGCAGGTCCGCCTGGTCACCAACGGCGACTGGGCAGGAAACGCCCGGACCGCTTCCGCCGTCATCGGCTTCCTGAAGCTGCACCCCCAGTTCCACGTTGGCGTGTCGAAGGACCGATGGCACACAAACGCGCACGTCGACGCCGCGGCCAGAATGCTGCAGGAGGCGGGAATTCCCTTCCGCCTGCCGACGCCCGACCAGATCGAGGAGCAGTCTCTGGTCCCCGTGGGGCGCAACCGCTGCGAGTGGACACAATTCTATGGGACCTTTGGGTGCTACTGCGGACCGGCAGAGCGCCGCTACTCCTTCCTGATCGATGAACTGGGACGGATCTACAAGTGCGGCTTCGGCTCTTGGCCGTACGCCTCGGTCGCCGACTACCTGGATGGCGGCTTCTTCGAGCGCTTCAAAGAATTCAACACCGAATTCTACCAGGCCTTCGTCCCGAATTGCGCGGCGTGCCAGCGCGCGGAGGCGCACGCCCGCAGGAAGCGGAAAGAAGAGGCCCCGCCAATTGCCGCAAGCCGGATTACGTTGGTTTCGGGGGACCAGGGCGCCGCTCCCAGCTATGGCAAGGCGGTCCGAGTAAGATATGAAGAAACCAAGACTATTGCCTAATGAAGAAAAGAAAGCAATGAGCCAAGATGAGGCAGTGTTCCTGGTGCGCTGCGCACCGACGACGTCGCCAGACGAACGATCCTTTATTGACTATGAAAGCCAGCCAAGAGACAACCACAGTCGGGAAGCTGCGGCAGGGTGAGATCTACGTGACCGGGCCCGCGGAAGACCTTTTTGTTAAGCTCGACGAGCGCAAGAGCCGCGACGTGATCGAGGAACGGGAGCTTGAGCACGTGGGCTGCCGCCAGTGCCGGCGCCCGGGACCGCGGGATTTTCGGCGGGCAGCCAAAAGGCTCGCGGATTTCCGGCTCTTTGCTGTTAAGCCAACGGCAGTCAGTGTATGAACGAACTGAAACGTCGCTTGTGGGAGGAAATGGTGGCCCAGCCTGGGCGGCCCCCTGCTCTGACCAAGAAAAGGCTCAAGGTCCTTGAGGAAAAGCTTGCCAACGACGCCGGGTTTTGGGCCGATTTGCTGCAAAGGCACGGCTTGGCCGACAAGAGGCTTGGCGATCTGGAGCCTTCCACCAGGGAGCATGCCGTCGGAAACTTCTGGGGCATGGTGATGCAGGCCGCCCACGAGATTGGGATGAAGATTTGAACCAAATTCACCATATACTTCTGTTGTGACGATCAACTGGACCGAACGCGAACAGGAGGCCATCCAAAGAATGGCCCGGGCAAAAGACTTGACGGAAGAAGCGGTGGTCCGCCAGGCGCTCCGGCTGTCCGACCTCTATGAGCACCACCTGTAAAAAGGGCACCGCCCAGCCTGGATTGACCAGCAAGGCCAGAGGGTCCAGGAGCCTGCCGGCGATTGCATGGGCGACTAAACAGCCATGAAAAAGCTTATCCTTCACCTGCTTATCCTGAGCCTGGCCGTTGCCGCGCACGCAGGAGATGGCCCTGGCATCCAGATCAAGGACATCATCTTCGACTTTGGAACCGTGTCGTGCGGCGAGATCGTCAGCCACGATTTTGCGTTTGTCAATACTGGAGACGAGACGCTGGTCATCACCGATGTCCAGCCCGGCTGCGGATGCACCACCGCCACCAACTGGACTCAGAGGGTTGCGCCCGGCAAAACCGGCGTCATTCCCATCCGATTCGACAGCTCCCACTTCAGCGGCCCGGTGAGCAAGGCCATCATGGTGGGAAGCAACGCCAGGAGCAAGGAGCTGCTCGGCCTGATCCTCAAAGGAAAGGTCTTCAGGGCCTTCACCGTCGACCCCATGACTGCCGTGCTGGTGCTCCGGCCTGAACAGACCAGCGCCACAGCCAGAGTCAAAATCACCTACAACGGCACCGATCCTATCAGCATCTTAGACCCAGCCGTGTCGAGCGCGGCGGGCAACAGCTACGACGTGGCGCTGGCCACGAACTCGCCCGGAAGCGAGTTTACGCTTTCGGTGTCGGCGCGGGTCCCCATCCAAAGCGGCGTCGACTATGGGAACATCAATCTAAGAACGACGGCCACCAACGGACGGAACCTGACGGTGCCTCTGGTGGTGAGCAGATCGCCCTGGTTGAGCGTTTATCCGTCGCCGCTCATCCTGTCCAAAAACCCAACCAACGAGGCGAGCGCGCAGATCACCGTTATCAACAATGCTTCCTCCCCTGTAACGGTTTCCAGTCCGAAGGCTTCCGACAGGAAGCTGGCGGTGGAGCTGGCGTCGACGAAGCCCGGGTTCGCCTACACGCTCCGGGTGACGGTTCCGGCCGGGTACGAGGAGGGAGCCCCAGCGAGGATCGTGGCAGAAACGTCCAACACCAACCAGCCTTGCCTCGTGATCCCAATCGAGCAGAGATGAAAAAGCTCGCCCCAGCCGCTGCCCTCCTGCTTGGGTCTGCACGCCTCCTGGCCGCCCCGGAGATGATCCTGCATGATTTTGGCAAGGTGCTCGAAGGAACCGTCGTCACCCAGGAGTTTGCCGTCACGAACACGGGAACAAAAGGCATCGCCATCTCATCCGTTGATGCCTCCTGCAACTGCTTGAAGGTTGAGGGTTGGCAAAACGAACTGCCTCCCGGGCAGGCCGGAAAGGTCCGGGTCAGTTTTGACACTGGCCACGCAGGGATCGGGCTGCTGGCAAGAGCCGTCACGCTGGCCTTTGGCGGCCGGCAGGCACCCCGGATGCTGCTTCTGCGCGGGGAGGTATGGCCGGCGATGGAATGCGAGCCCAAGCTCCTCCGCCTTGCGCCAATTCGCGGAAGCAGCGGCCTGGAGGGTGAGATATCTTTGACCAACCACTTGGACCTGCCGGTGGAGGTACTGGCTGTTACCGCAGAGAACCCGGGCCTTTTGGTCAGCCTCCAGACGAACCTGCCGGGCCGCTCCTACCGGATCCTAGTTTCGGCGCACGGCATCCAAGAGAAACTGTCCGTCTCCCGAATCCGGATCACGACGTCTGCCTGCAGCAACCCCGTCATACCGGTTGAGATTTACATGCCCAGAACGGAGCACCCATGAACCTCAGCGAAAGATGGAGCCAGTTATGGATCAGGATGGGCTGCCAGCGCGGCCCTACGCGGCAGCTGGCGGATCTCTTGAGCAGGTACGCCCAGCCTTGGCGCGCTTACCATACCATCTCCCACATCCAGCATTGCCTGACCGAGCTCGATGGCGCTCGCCACCTATGCCGGAAGCCGGAGGAGGTGGAGGCCGCCATCTGGTACCACGACGCGGTCTACGATCCCAAGGCCAACGACAACGAGGAAAAGAGCGCCCAACTGGCTCAGAAGAGCATCGCCGGCATTCTTGGCGGCACAAACCCCCTGTTCGCGGGAAGAGTGGCAGAGTTGATCCAGGCCACCAAGCACGCCCGCTCGCAGGGGGCCGACCCTGACATGCTTCTGCTCCTGGACGTCGACCTGGCCATCCTCGGCCAAAGCCGGCCGGATTTTGAGGATTACGAGCGCAACATCCGCAGGGAATTCGAGTGGGTGGAGTTGTCCGTGTATTGCAGGGAACGCGCCAAGATACTGCGCCGGCTTGCCTGGCCCACCGTGTTCCAAACGCCGTTTTTCCAGGAGCGCTACGAAGCAGCCGCCCAGGATAACCTCAGCCGCTCCATTGCGCTGCTGGAGAATCAGATGCTTCCAGGCTGGCCGCTGCGCTAAATCCATCCAGAAAAAAAATGAAGTCTTCACATCCAATCCAGTTCACGTTCTTCTGGTTCGGGCCCCTATCCAATTGGCACAGGAGCCCCTTCCTGGCGGAGCTCTGGGATGGAATACCTCGCCGATTCTGCACCGCCGAACAGTGGATGATGGCAGCCAAGGCCCTCCTGTTTTCGGATCAATCGTCCCTGCGGGCCATCATGGCGGCCACGGACCCAAAGGCACAAAAGGCGCTGGGACGGAAGGTTTCAGGATATGACAATGCTACCTGGAATGCTCACGCTCGGAACCTGGTCTACGCAGGCTGCTCCCATAAATTCGAGCAGAACCCCCAGCTTGGCGAGAGCCTCCTGGCCACCAAGGGGACGCTGGCGGAGGCCAGCCCCTACGACACGATATGGGGCATCGGGCTAGCGGAGAGCGATCCCCGCTCCCGCGACCCGGCCCAGTGGAGGGGGACCAACTGGCTGGGGCAAGCCCTCATGATGGTGCGCAAGGATCTGCGGAACCCGGAGCACATGGCTGCGAAGCGGAAGCTCATACTCCATGCCGCGCAGCACAACCTCCCCAAGGAGGAGCTTTTCTTGCAATCCTCCTCTTAGAAGGCCGCTCCGCCTTCCTTCACCAAAGCTGGGCGCCTGCGCCCGGCTCCTACCAGCCTCTACTAGCAGCCCCCGGCGGGCTAGGCCGGCACCTGGATGCGCTGCCCGGTTTCCTAGCATGGTGCAGCTCACCAGGCTTCTCCCACCTCACAAAATCAGTGAGTCAGTGAACCGAGGATCATTGATTCGACCCAGCCAAGAACGAAGAGAAGCCTGACAAGCAGAGGCGCAGTTGCGTTCTTAGGAGGAAACGCCCCTCGAGGCATATAATGCTTTCATGAGCAACAAGACTAGCACGGGGGCTCCAACCAAAGCCCTGGCGGAGAAGGCGCCGCCGGAGGTCCACACAGGAATGACCCGTGCAGTCATCAAGGAGCGCAAGGCCATCCTCCGGGACCTCATGATCAAAAACCCAACGATGGGCTGCCAGAGCCTCGCGGAGGCCCTGGGCGTCACCCGCAGCAGCATCCGCCGGGCCTACGACAGCCTGCGAAAGGAAGTGCCCGGCACAGTCAAGTTCACCGGCAACCAATACACCAAGGCCGGAGGACAGCCCCTGGGGGGCAAAGCGGCGCTTGGAGTCTTTCCCAAACTGGCCAGCGTCGGCTTTGCCGCCGCCGCGGCCGCCGCAAAGCCGCTCCCCCTCGGGGAGAAGGAGCAGTTCGAGGCCCGGCTCCAGGCGCTCAAGGATGAGATCAAGGAGGAGCAGCGCAGGACGGAATACTGGAAGTCCGAGAGCCAGAAAAAGGACGAGGAAATCGAGAAATTCCTGGCCACCTGGGACTACACCCCCTACGCCTACAAGATCCCGCTTTCCCGCGGCAACGACAAGTCGGAGACGATCCCCGTGCTCCTCTGCTCTGACTGGCATGTGGAGGAGCCGGTGAATCCGCGGACGGTGCTGGGCGCCAACGAGTACTCCCTGGACATCGCCCACCAGTCCATCGTGGAGATGACCAAGACGGCCATGCGCCTGATTGAACTGAAGCGGGCCGGGACCAAGATCCGCAAGTTCGTCCTCTGGCTGGGAGGCGACTTCATCACCGGCCACATCCACGATGAAAACAAGAGCGTCTGCACGCTGCCCCCCGTCGAGGCCATCATGTGGGCCGAGGACCGGGTCTACACGCTGATCGAACACTTCCTCAAGGACGGGAACTTCGATCAGATCATCATCCCCTGCAGCTGCGGCAACCACGCGCGCACCACGCAGCGCAAGAACATCGCCCAGCAGTCCGAGACCTCCTACGAGTGGGGCATGTATAACCACCTGTCACGGGAGTACAAGAACAACCCCCGCATCAAGTTCGTTCTCAACCCGGGGCTCTTCTGCACGGTCGAGATGTTCGACAAGTATAAGGTTCGCTTCCACCATGGGGACTCAATTCGCTACCGCGACGGCATAGGCGGCCTGACGATCCCCCTGAACAAGCGCATCGCCAAGTGGAACGAGAACGGGCGCGAGGTCTACATGGACTGCCTGGGCCACTGGCACACTTACATGCCAGGCCGCAAGGCGATCGTCAACGGCTCCATCATCGGATACAACGCCTTCGCCCAGGAGTGCGGGTTCGCCGTCGAGCCGCCTGAGCAGACCCTTTTCTTCATCGAGGCCCGCCACGGCCTGACGTCGATCGAACCTCTCTTCGTGCGCGGGTAGAAACGCAAAATACAAAACGCCGGCAAAAAATGATTATTGACACAGACATCCCAGAGGAAAAGGGAAAAAGGCTTTGACATGGAAGCGATGTGGATCGAGGCGTACCAGAGCATGCGTGTGCTCGGAATCCTGATCATCGCATTGCCGTTCGGACTGCTTATCTGGGCAGGCATCAGGGCGCTCATCGTTCACGCGCTCCGCTAAACCAGGAAAAAACGAGACAACGCAGCGCTTGAGCCCCCAACTCTGAGGGACCGCAGTTGCCGCAAGAAGCCATGACGCTCGCCCCTAAAGGAATTACGATTGGAGTCATCGGCACCGCCGGCCGCCGGGAGGACCGCGACAGGCTCAACCTGACCAAGTACCAGCAGATGAAGGCCTCCGTGCTGGGCCTCATCGCGCCTTATACCTCGCAGCCCATCACCTTTGTCAGCGGCGGGGCCGCCGTGGCCGACCATATCGCCGTCCAGCTCTTCCTCGCGCTGCCGAGCACAAGGCTGCGTCTGCACCTGCCCGCCGAGTTTGACATGGAGAGGCAGAAGTACGTAGAGGTTCCGGGGAAGACGGTCGCGTCTGGCAACGTGGCCAACTACTACCACCGCCAGTTTTGGAAGCGCTGTCAACAGCCATCGCTGGCCGAGCTGTACGCGGCAATCCACAAGGGTGCCGAGGTCACAGTCACGCCGAACGACTTCAAGGGCCGAAACACCAAGGTGGCCAACGATGCGGACATCATGATCGCCCTCACCTTCGGAGACGGGCCCGAGCTGAAGGACGGAGGCACGCGGGACTGCATGGAAAAGTTTCTCCGGCGCCAGACTGGAACCTCCTTCCACGTAGACCTTCACGCCATGACGATCCATTCGCCAGCCGTGATACCAGGGATGGAACAGAAAGCTCCAGAGACTCCTGACCTGCTTTAGAGCATCAGAGGCCCAATTTTTGGCCGGAAACGAAAACCGCTGCGAATCCCGCCAAGATCACTTTTACCGGCACACAGCGAGACTGAACGGTGAAGGCATCCTGCAGTGCTGGGTCAACCAGGGGAGAGCCGATTACCTCCTCGACAAGCACTTTAAGGATATCGAGCGCCTGAGGTACGAGGGCAGGCCGGCGATGCGTCTGTTCCTCTTCCTTGCCCAGGACGCGAACCAACCCGGTTAGGCTTTTTCGACCCCAAAACCCTTCTCGACAATGTGGACAGGTTAAGCTTATCCATGCAGTATGAAGAATAAGCTCTTGTTGAGTGTTTTGGCATCCTCCTTTTGTTGCCTGTGCGACGCCCAACCGTATGCGTTAGATTTGACGTTCAATCCCGGTACCGGGGCTCTCGCTCAATCGTGGCCCCCAGCCAGCGCAACGGTCAGGTCAATCTTTGTTCAGTCTAATGGCCAGATAATCGTGGGCGGGGACTTCCTGACTTTCAACGGCCAGCCTTATAACAGGGTGGTGAGGTTGAATTCGGACGGAAGCTTCGACACAAATTTTTATGTCGGCCAAGGACCCGAACCATACGTATTTGCAGTCGCTGCCCAAACCAATGGCATGATTTTGGTGGGAGGCTCCTTCTCGGCGTTCGACGGCGTCTCCCAACCGAATCTGGCAAGGCTGCGGGTTGATGGGAGTCTCGATCTTAGTTTCACTCCCAGCATAAACGGATATTTGATCGCCCCAATTTTGCAACCCGGCAACGGTACGATCCTCATAACCGGCAATTTTACCCAGGTCAATTCCCAAACCTGCAATGGCATTGCCCGTCTCAGTTCGAACGGCGCCCTGGATACGACCTTCTCCCCTGATATCACGAGTTCCTCGATCACCTCGATGGCACTGGACACAAATGGAAATATCCTGGTCGCCGGACAGCTGACCATCGGCACAAACCAATATGAAGTGGTGCGGCTGATGCCGGACGGCGCGCTCGACACCACCTTTTTGCTTGGTCCAATCAATGGATCGGTGAATCAAGTCGAAATCGAGCCAGATGGCGAAATTATCATCACTGGGGGCTTCACTGAAATTGATGGATATTCGAGAGTTGGAATCGCGGAGCTTCTTTCGGATGGAACGGTTGACCTCAATTTCCGACCCAATTCATCAACCACTTACGGCACCCTGCTTGGAATTGAGGCAGACGGAAAAATCCTGACGACCGGCAACGGTCTGATGCGTGCTAACACTGATGGCAGCGTAGACACCAGTTTTAACCCAATCATTTCATCCGTTGATTGCCTGACCATTCAGCAGGATGGTCGTTTCCTCATAGGCGGATCATTTAATACCGTCGATAGTACGAACATGTGGGGAATTGCCCGCCTCCAAGGGGACTCGCTGACGCCGTTTCAAACACAAATCTTGAACCTGAACTTCTATCCTGGGATGCAGGTCGCCGGCTCAGTGGGAACTGTTTACCGAATCGAATCCACAACGAATCTCTCAAGCCCTGGACTGTGGACGCCAGTAACCACCTTCGCGCTCACGACGACCCCGTATTGGTTTATGGACACCAATCCGATGATCCCAAACGGGATGCGCTTTTATCGAGCGGTGGCCCTGCCGTGAAAACTGATATGGAGGACAGAAGCCCACCAAGCACAAAACAAAACAAATATGGCATTAATCAATTGTCGGGAATGCGGAAAACAGATTAGCACAGAAGCCGTATCTTGTCCCTCCTGCGGCGCACCCAGGATAGCTGCACCAGCACAGCCTCCTCCAATTCCTCAATCTCCGCCAACGATTCCGAAACAAGAAAGTTCCATAGAATGCTGCGAGAAGTGCCGGCAGGGTGCAATGCGCCCTGCAAAAGTCTATCGGCTTTCGGGATGGTTGGTATTCTTGGTTTACTGTATACTTGTGCCGTGCTTTCTCGGCTTCTGTCTAACCATTCTTTTTGCCATTATCGGGACGGCGGCAACGGGAACAGCGGGGATGCAAGCTACTCAACAAGCCAAGCAGGAAGCGCTCGTTAAATTGAAGGCCATGGACGGCCTCCCCTCAAACGTGATATCGAGCTTCGAGACCGCGACAAACATTCCGGAATCCTCATTGAATGCATTGGAGCCAGGACAGCGAGACCAAGTTCAGCAAATTCAATCCTCATATGCCGCTGAAATTACAGGTGCAACTCTCGGCACGGGCATGGCGGCAATATTTGGTGGCGGATTGCTCGTAGTTGCGTTTTTGATCACCATTCCCGGACAAATTATTGGATTCCTCCTGATCCTCCGAAAGAAGGTGTGGAAGTGTGGACACTGTGGATATGTTTTTGAAAGAGCATGATATCTGATTCAGTAGGCCGCCGCAACGACTCCCGCCCGCGCCGTGCCCACAGTCCCGGCCTGCATCGCAAGCATATTAGCTCGGGATTAACCGCGCCCCGCGACGCCGACGTCACGACGATGACAATGGATTTTTAGTCGCATGGCGCTTTGGTGTCTGGAGTCAAGAATCAGGTGTCAGGCAAGGCGACGCTGCCGCCGCGGCCTTTGCCGGAGATCAGTCTGCCGGCAGAGACGAGTTCGTCCTTGACGGCGTTGTAGGTGGCATCGTTCCAGCCGAGAGCTTCTCGGAGCGAAAGGTTACCCGCTTTTCCTCTGAGTTCACGCAACCGGGAAAGAAGCTGATCGCGTTGTTCCTCGGTGACCTGTGGAACGGCGGTCGTCGTTTCGGTTGCTGTGTGTGCCGAGGCGATTTCCGTTTCCGCAGTCTCAGCAGACGATTCGATCGAGCCTGCTGTAGAGATCGTTTGCTGGATGGCGGAAGTCGTGCGTTCCTGACGCAAGAAAATCTGGCGCGCGCCAAGGGCGGCGTAGTCGGATGGGTTGCAGGTCAGAATGATGATCTGCAAGCCACGGGAGGCAGCAAGGTCCAGCATGCGCTGGAGAATCTGCACTCGTTCGGGATCGGAATAAGCAAAGGCGTCATCAAAGACGAGCGGCAGGCAGCCATCGTGGTCGGCAGCGAGCACCTCGGCCATGGCGAGGCGGACGGCGGCAGCCACTTGCTCCCGAGCCCCACCGCTCAGGGTGTCGAAGGATGTGGCGCCGCCTCCCTGGATCGGCCGAACAAGTTGCAGGCCGGTGAAGGCATTGTCGGCAAGTGTGACCGCCGCTCGTGCGCCGGCGCCAAAGAGGCACTGCAGGTAGGCAGAAATCCGTTCCGCAAATGGTTTGGTGAATTGCTCAGCGAGAGCGCGTTGTTCCTCCAGGAAGAGCCGATCGAGGAGCCGGATGGCCTCGGCTTTACGACGCACACTAGCCAGATGGTCCTGCGCTGAACGAACACGGGCCACGGCCAACGCGAGCGCGGCTTCCGGGTCATCGGTTCCGTCCGAGCGCAAGGCAGCTTGCGCCACAGCGCGCTTGGTCTCGGCTTCGCGTTTGCTTTCTCCGGCTTGATCGCAGGCTCGTTTGAGGCGTGTCTGGTCCGTCTGAAGCAGATCGGGTTGGAGTTCGGCCAAGGCTTGCCGCGTGGCGGATAGCAGGGCTTCAGCGGAGTTTTTGGCGGAAAGCGCCTCGGCCAGTGCGTTCGCTCGCGCGACATCTTCGCCATGAGTCTGTGTCAGCAGATGCAACTGTGCGTTCAGGCCAGTGAGTTCAGTGTTCTGCTGGTCAATTGCCTGCCGATGCTCGGAAAGAGCCTTTTCCGTCGACGCGAGT
>Ga0181530_10005487_pt1 | contig 12910 bp, 8 predicted proteins | sample PEATcosm2014_Bin_42_FD_119769 | JGI IMG/M metagenome (GOLD analysis project Ga0181530, IMG submission 119769) | Peatland microbial communities from MTU Mesocosm Facility, Houghton, MI, USA - PEATcosm2014_Bin10_60_metaG | ecosystem: Environmental > Terrestrial > Soil > Wetlands > Peat | place... | reverse complement strand
GTGGCCATAAAGCTGTGGTCCGACCCGATCCCATTCCGAACTCGGCCGTCAAACACAGTCTTGCCGATGGTAGTAGTCCTATAGGTTCTGCGAGAGTAGGTAGCCGCCAGTTTTTCAATAAAAGCCCCGGAGAAAATTCTCCGGGGTTTTTGTTTTTGATGTAGGACAGCGCGTCTCGCCGGTCTCAATCCGCAACTTTTCGGGCTTACAGCCCTGAATTTGGCGGCAAACGTAACGTCGCGTCCAGTGGTTGGACATCCGCCAGTTCTTTGCCCGGAGCCGTGCCGCCAAGTTTTTGAATTTTTTCGCCCGCTGGACGTACCATGCGCTCGTAACTGCCCACCGCATCGTTGAAAGCGTCGTTGGCCTTCGCCAGCCCGTCGCGGATGCGCTCGAAGTGGTCCGTGAACTTGCATACCCGGGCGTAAAGTTCCTGAGCGGCTTCGGCGATTTTCTGCGCGTTCTCCGTCTGGGCGTGCTGCTGCCAGCTGACGCTCACCGAACGCAGCAGCGCGATGAGCGACGCCGGTGTCGCCAGCAAAATTCGTTTGCCCGCCGCCCAGACAATCAAATCGTGATCGCCTTCCAACGCCGCGCTGAACAGTGATTCCGCCGGCACGAACAGCACCACGTAATCCAGCGCGTTCGGGAACTGGCTAGGATAATCGCGGTCAGCCAGCGCCTTGATAGTTGCCTTCAATTTTGCCGCGTGCGCGGCCAATGCTTCCGCGCGTTTGGCATCGTCCGCCGATTCCAGCGCATTCAGAAAATCAAAATCCGGCACCTTGGCGTCCACGATGACGAAACGGTCGCCGGGCAGATGCACCACCAGGTCCGGCCGGTTTTCACCGGCCTGGGTTTGTTCGGTGAAATCGCAATGCGCGCTCATGCCTGCCGCTTCCACTACCCGCCGCAAGGTTTCCTCGCCCCAGCGCCCGCGCGCCTGATTGGAACTCAACACGCGCCGGAATTGCAGCGTTTCCGAGGCGAGTGACTGGCTTTGCTGCGATAGCAATTCCAGTTGCTTCTTCACCTCGCCGAGGGTGGACGATTGCGCAGCTTCACTTTGCTGCAATCGTTTCTGATAGGTTTCAAGCTGCTGCTTCAGCGGCTCGACCAAAGTTTTAATCGCTTCCTGCCGCTGGGCCAGGTCGCCCTTGGCGGATTCCTGAAGTTTTCCGAAACTCTGTTCCGCCAGCCGCAGAAACTCCGGCGCCGTCTGTTTCAACGCATCCGCGCTCAACGCCTTGAACGCCTCGCGCAGATCGCCAAGCGCCTTGTCCTGCAATACGCGCTGCTCCACCAGCATTTTTTCCGAGGCGGCGTGCCGGGCCTCGGCGGCGGCGCGCGCATTGCCGGTTTCGGTCAGTTGCGAGCGAAGTTGCGCGAGTTCAGCCTCGCGCTGTTTGACCTGCTCACGCAGCTCTTTTTCAAGCCGGGCATCCGATCCGCCGCCGCCGCGCGCGCGGCCAATCAGCCAGCCGACGATGAAGCCGACCGCTGCGGCGATGGCAAGTTGTATTCCGACAGGCATATTAATTTGCGATTGACGATTTGCCCGCCGATGGGTGGGGCGGGCGTCCTCGCAAGCCGGATTGTAAAACAAGATTCATGAGGTGCAACGCAGTTTGGTGAACAGCGCCCGCTGATAGTCAGGCACGAAAAATCGTTTGCCCTTTTGGACAATTTTGTGTCCTTCGGCGCCCAATCGTCTGGCCAGGCCTTCGACGCCCCCGGGATATTTCGGATTTACCTCACCTCCGGTCCTAAGTGTGCGCCAAAACGGTGTGATGCGTTTTTTGCCCTCCGCTTCGGCCTCGGCGGCGGCGTGCGCGGCTATCCAGGAAAAAATCCCGGTCGTAATCGGGCAGGCAAAATTCACCTTGTGCCTGGCGGCGAGCGCGGCGCGCAGTTCGTTGATCGTGACGACGCGGCCCTTGGGCACCTGTTTCATCAGCGCGTCCACTTCGAGTGGCGCGGGAATGACGAACGTGCCTGTGCCCCAGCGCCGGGTCAATTTGCCGGTGACTTTGCTGACCCGCGGCAACCCTTTGTTATCCGCCAGTTTTTCGCGCCATGACTTTTTCGTTTTCATTGCTCGTTCTCGTCCTCGTCCTCGTCCTCGAATTCGATTCCGAGAACGAGGACGATTAAAAATTCAAAAATGTGCTACAACCTCGATTTCCACGTTCGCGCCTTTTGGCAACGCGGCGACTTGGACGGTCGAACGCGCCGGGAAATCGCCGGTGAAATATTTCGCGTAAATTTCGTTCATCCCGGCGAAGTCGGCGAGATTGGTCAGGAACACCGTGCTCTTGACCACGCTGGCGAACGTCAATTTTTGGTCGTCCAGAATTGCTTTGACGTTTTGCAGGACGCGTTCGGTTTGAAATTTAATGTCACCGGCAACCAGATTGCCATTCTTCGGGTCAATCGGAATTTGGCCCGCACAGAACAGCAGGTCGCCGACGCGCACTGCATGATTGTAGGGGCCGACGGCGGCGGGTGATTTCGTGGGTTTGATGATGGTTTTGATTGCCATAAAATGCACGCAAGGTCTAACGGCTTTGCGCGCCCGGGTCAAGGAAAGGCATTGGAAGGTAGTGGGGCGCTTGAGCAATTGGTGGGGCGAGACTACTGGCGAGCCGATTCTAACAGCAATTCCCATCAATCTCGGCTCGCGGGGACACTCGCCCCACCAAATTAACCCACTATCCGCTTTGCTTTTCATTCGCAAGCCGTCCGCGCGGCTGTTATGCTGCGTGCCAAATTAATGTCTGTTCATCACCACAACGAAAACGGCGGTGCGCAGGAAAACCATTCGCCGTCCGCGCAGTTGAAGGCGGCCGCCGAGATTCTCGAAAAAGCGGCGGCAAACCGCGCGTTGCTCGCCGGGCTTCCGGAGCAGGAACGGATGCGTCTGCTCAAGGCGGCGGGCGAGATTTACTGCCCGGATGTGAACGCCCGGCGGCGGTTGGTAAAGGCCAAAGTGCGCCAGCGCAAGGCGGAAAAAATCCAGCGGGACCAGTCCAAACTCAATAAAACCGGCATCCGGAAGCTGCGCCGGGAGAAAATCTTCACCACGCCGAACCTGACTCCGCTCATCGAATTCCAGCAGCGGGAGGTGGAAGGCGACCCGGATTTCCGTGAGGTCGTCGAGCCGCAGAATTGCTACATCTGCAAGCAGGACTACAAAACGATTCACCATTTCTACGACCAGCTTTGCCCGGTGTGCGGGGAGTTGAACTTCCGCAAGCGCACCGAATCGGCGGATTTGCGCGGGCGCGTGGCGCTCCTGACCGGCGGGCGTGTGAAGATCGGTTATCAGGCGGGCATCAAGTTGCTGCGCGCCGGGGCGCAACTCATCGTCAGCACGCGCTTCCCGCGCGACGCGGCGACCCGTTACGCGGCCGAGCCGGATTTCGCGGAGTGGGGGCATCGGCTGGAAATTTTTGGACTCGATTTGCGCCACACACCGAGCGTGGAGGCCTTTTGCCGGCATCTGCTCGCGACGCAACCACGGCTGGATTTCATCATCAACAACGCCTGCCAGACGGTGCGGCGTCCGCCGGATTTTTATCAGCACATGATGGAGCGCGAAAACGGGTCATTGCATGACCTGCCACCGGAGGCTCGTCGGTTGCTGGGAGCTTACGAAGGCTTGCGCGGCTATCATCTGCTGCCGGAAAGTTCGCAAAACTTCCGGAGGGACGAGCTCTGCGAGTCCCCATCTCATCAGTATGGGACTCGTGTAACTCGCCCCTCCGATCTGTTGGCCGGCCTCACGCACGCGGCGGCGTTGTCGCAGGTGCCGCTGTTGCCGGACGAACTCGCCGCGCAGAAAGATTTGTTTCCCGAAGGCAGGCTGGATCAGGATTTGCAGCAGGTGGATCTGCGCGAGCGTAATTCGTGGCGGCTGCTGCTGGCCGAGGTGCCGTCGGTCGAACTGCTCGAAGTGCAGCTCGTGAACGCCATCGCGCCGTTCATTTTGAACGCGCGGCTGAAGCCGTTGATGCTCCGCGCGCCGGAACGCGACAAGCACATCGTGAACGTGTCGGCGGTGGAGGGGCAATTTTACCGGAAGTTCAAGACGACCCGGCATCCGCACACGAACATGGCCAAGGCCGCGTTGAACATGATGACGCGCACGTCGGCGACGGATTATCATGCGGACGGCATCCACATGAACAGCGTGGACACGGGCTGGGTGACGGACGAGGACCCGGTGCCGGTTGCGGCGCGCAAGGTGCAGGAACACCGGTTTCATCCGCCGCTGGACATCGTGGACGGCGCGGCGCGCATCGTGGACCCGATTATTTCCGGCTTCAACACCGGCGAACACGTCTGGGGAAAATTTCTGAAGGACTACCGCGAGACGGATTGGTGAGTGCGCGAGTTTGCTCTCAAGCACTTTATTGCGACTGAAGAATGTAAAATATCTGACTAGCACTGGCATTGACCGCGTTGGTAAGGGTGGCGGAGAAAAGATTATTGTTGCGATTGTTAATACAATTGGTGGCTACGGATGCCCACTGGCTCAAGGGTTGGATAAGGTTTGTGCCCGCCAGCAAATAAAACGTTCCGCCGAACTGGCAGGCGGCTTTGAATTGCAGATTGGTTGTGGATGAAATGCTATTCGTCAACACCGGCTGTGGCGAAGGGTAAATCTGTTCTGGAATCATTGCCGTGCTGTTGGTGAAACCATCACCAAGCTGACCATAAAGGTTGTAACCCGTCGCCCAAAGACTGCCGTTAGATTTGAGAAACAGGCTATGTTCATTGCCCGCTGTAATTGTAACGACTCCACTGGGGACAATTTGTTCTGGCCTGTTGGTATTGTTAAATGTGCCGTCACCAAGTTGACCATAGGCGTTATAACCCATGGCCCAAAGACTGCCGTCGGATTTGAGAAATAAGCTGTGATTACTTATTCCGGTCGCAATCGCTACGACATTGCTGGAAACAATCTGCTCAGGATTATCGATGTTGTTAAACGTGTTGTCGCCAAGTTGCCCATATACATTATAGCCCATCACCCAAAGACTGCCATCAGATTTGAGAAATAGACTATGTTCACTGCCAGTTGCAACCGCTACGACACCACCGGAGACGATTTTCTCTGGTCTAATTGTATTGTTGAGTGTGCCGTCGCCAAGTTGGCCAAAAGCATTATAGCCCATTGCCCAAAGGCTGCCGTCGGATTTGAGAAAAAGACTGTGATATAATCCAGCAGCAATATTTGTTACCGTCGTCGATGCATAAATCACACCTGTTTGCCAGAGCAGCAGAACCAACCCGCATTTAAGAATGGATTTCACCTTCTGAACTTTTTGCGTTTGTTCATAGGTTAGACGATGATTTGTTTTCCGTCAACGCACAAGTGCCGGTGGGGACGCCGCGCAATTATTCCACTTTCAAAATCTTCGCGGCCTGTTTTGCGCCGCCGAAATTGAGTTGCGGCTGGTCGCCTTGTTTCCTGCCCATGAGCTGTTTGCCCAACGGCGATTGCGGCGTGATGACTCCATTAAAATCGAGGACGAGGTCGAGGACGAGAACGAGGTGGGAGACAACGAATGGTGCTTCTTTGACAAAAAAGGTGATGGTGTCCGGGTGCCGTTAATTTAACCTGATTTCAGGGTCGTCGGTCGCCGGGGAAGGGCTTATGCACCGGCCGGCGTGACGGCCATTTTCGATGTCGCAGTGATTTTTAAATTTATAAATTTTTCGCCAATATGAGCACAAGACCCAAACTTACCGTTGACGCCAACGAAGGCGTCGCCCACGTGGCGTATCGCCTCAATGAAGTGATGGCCATTTATCCCATCACTCCCTCCTCGCCGATGGCCGAATTTTGCGACCAATGGGCGTCCGAGAACCGCAAGAACCTCTGGGGCACCATTCCCTCGATTGTGGAATTACAGAGTGAAGGCGGCGCGGTGGGCAGCGTGCATGGCGCGCTGCAAACCGGCTCGCTGGCCACCACGTTCACGGCATCGCAGGGTTTGCTGCTGATGGTCCCTAACATGTTCAAGATCGCCGGCGAACTCCTGCCCGCCGTTTTCCACGTCACCGCCCGCGCCGTGGCCACCCATGCGCTTTCCATTTTCGGCGATCACAGCGACATCCTCGCCTGCCGCACGACCGGCTGGGGCATGCTCGGCTCGGCCAGTGTGCAGGAAGCCTCGGATTTCGCCCTGATTTCACAGGCGGCCACGTTGCGCTCCCGCATTCCCTTTGTGCATTTCTTCGACGGCTTCCGCACCTCGCACGAAGTCCAGAAAATTGAGGCGCTGACCGACGCCGACTTGCGCGCGTTGATTGACGACAAGCTGATTGCCGAACATCGCGCGCGGGCGATGTCGCCGGACCGGCCGGTGCTGCGTGGCACGGCGCAGAATCCCGACGCCTTCTTCCAGGGCCGCGAGGCGTGCAATCCGTATTATGCCGCCTGCCCGCAAATCGTGCAGGACGCCATGGACCAATTTGCGAAAGTGGTGGGCCGCGCCTACCGGCTGTTCGACTACGTCGGAGCGCCCGATGCCGACCGCGTCATCGTGCTGATGGGTTCCGGTTGCGAAGCGGCGCACGAAGCTGTGGATTACCTCGTCAAAAAGGGCGAGAAAGTCGGCGTGCTGAAAGTGCGGCTGTACCGGCCTTTTGACACGAGCAAGTTCGTCGAGGCATTGCCGGCCAGCGTGAAATCCATCGCGATTCTGGACCGAACCAAGGAGCCGGGCGCGTCGGGCGAACCGCTTTATCAGGACGCCGTCACCGCGCTGGCGGAAGGATTGGCGGCCGGTACCGGCAAATTGAAAACGATGCCGAAGGTTATTTGCGGTCGTTACGGTTTGTCGTCCAAGGAATTCACGCCGGCAATGGTCAAGGCGGTGTTCGACAACCTCAGCGCGAAACAACCCAAGAACCATTTCACCGTCGGCATCACCGACGACGTTTCCCACACCAGCCTGCCGGTGGACCACGAGTTTTCGACCGAGCCTGACAATGTGATTCGGGCCATGTTCTACGGCCTGGGCGCCGATGGCACGGTGGGCGCGAACAAGAATTCCATCAAGATTATCGGTGAAGGCACGGACAATTACGCTCAGGGCTATTTCGTCTATGATTCCAAGAAATCCGGCAGCATGACGGTATCGCACCTGCGGTTTGGGCCGGAGCCGATTCGTTCCACCTATCTCATCAGCCGCGCCAATTTCGTGGCCTGCCATCTGCCGACGTTCCTGGAGCGCTACGACATGGTCAAACCGCTGACCCCCGGCGGCACGTTCCTTCTCAACACGCCCTACTCGAAGGACGAGGCTTGGGCCAAGCTGCCGACGCCGGTGCAGGAAACGCTCATCGCCCGGAAGGCGAAATTTTACGTGATTGACGCGACCAAGGTCGCCCACGACAGCGGCATGGGCGGACGCATCAACACCATCATGCAGGTCTGTTTCTTCGCGTTGTCCGGCGTGCTGCAGCGCGACAAAGCCATTGATTCCATCAAGTATTCCATCAAGAAAACCTACGGCAAGAAGGGCGAGGAAGTCGTGGCCATGAATCTCAAGGCCGTGGACAACACGCTGGAACATTTGCACGAGGTGGCGGTGCCGAACCGGGCAAACGGCGCGGGCCCGTTGTTGCCGCCGCTGGTGGCCGGCGCGCCGAAATTTGTGAAGGACGTGCTGGGCAAAATCACCGCCGGCGAAGGCGACGACCTGCCCGTGAGCGCGTTCCCGGTGGACGGCACGTTCCCGACCGCCACGGCGCAATACGAGAAGCGCAATCTCGCGCTGGACATTCCGGTTTGGGACGAGAAGGTTTGCATCCAATGCCTCAAGTGCGTGGCCATCTGCCCGCACGCGACCATCCGGGCGAAGGTCTATGAACCGGCGGCGCTCAAGGGCGCGCCCGCCACGTTCAAGAGCACCACTGCGCGCGTGCCGGAGTTCAAGGGAATGACTTTCACGCTGCAAATCGCCGCCGAGGATTGCACCGGCTGCGCGCTCTGCGTGGACGTTTGCCCGGCCAAGAACAAGACCGAAGCCAGGCTCAAGGCCATCAACATGCGCCCGCAGGCCCCGTTGCGGATGCAGGAGCGGGCGAAATGGGATTTCTTCCTCACCCTGCCCGAATTCGACCGGCGCAAGCTCAAGGTCACCCAGCTCCGCCAGCAACAGTTCATGCGTCCGTTGTTCGAATTCAGCGGCGCGTGCGCGGGCTGTGGCGAAACGGCGTACATCAAGATGGTGTCCCAACTCTTTGGTGATCGTGCTGTCATCGCCAATGCCACCGGCTGTTCCTCGATTTACGGCGGCAACCTGCCGACCACGCCTTATTGCGTGGACAAGGTTGGCCGCGGGCCGACCTGGTGCAATTCGCTGTTCGAGGACAACGCGGAGTTCGGCCTGGGCTTCCGCGTCTCGATTGACAAGCAAAAGGAATTCGCGCTGGAACTGGTGAAGAAGCTCGCGCCGCAACTGGGCGACGATCTCGTGACCGGCATCGTCAACGCCGTTCAGACCGACGAAGCTGGCATCTACGAACAACGCGAACGCGTGACCGCCTTGAAGCAGAAACTGGCGAAACTGGATGTGCCCGAGGCGAAACTGCTGCTGCCCATCGCCGACGCGCTCGTCAAACGCAGCGTCTGGATTTTCGGCGGTGACGGCTGGGCCTACGACATCGGTTACGGCGGCCTGGACCACGTGCTGGCCAGCGGTCGCGACGTGAACGTGCTCGTCATGGACACGGAAGTTTATTCCAACACCGGCGGACAGATGTCCAAGAGCACGCCGCGCGGCGCGGTGGCCAAATTTGCCGCCGGCGGCAAACCCGCGGGCAAGAAAGACCTCGGCCTGATCGCGATGAGCTACGGCAACATCTACGTGGCCAGCGTCGCGATGGGCGCAAAGGACGAGCAGACGCTGCGCGCCTTCGTGGAGGCGGAATCCTATCCCGGCCCGTCGCTCATCATCGCCTACAGCCATTGCATCGCGCACGGCATCGCCGTGGACATGGGCGTGGGCGCCCGCCAGCAGAAACTCGCGGTGGAATCCGGCCAGTGGCTGTTGTATCGCTACGACCCGCGCCGGACCGAACTCGGCGAGAATCCGCTGCAACTGGACTCTACGGCGGCCAAGTCCAAGGTGCAGGATTATCTGCTCTCGGAAAACCGGTTCAAAATGCTCACCAAGAGCAAACCCGACGACGCGAAAAAATTCTTCGCCCAGGCCCAGGCGGATGCCGACCGTCGCTGGAAATTTTATCAGTTCATGTCCGGGCGCAATCTCAAGGCCGAGGGCGCCCCGGCGGCATCGGCTACACCATCCGCCACGGTGGATCAACAACCTTAACAGCAATGACGAAATCCGAATGACGAATGACGAAAGAAATCCGAAATCCGAAATCCGAATGGCACCCCCGCGCCGGTGTTTGTTTCGCGGGACAAGTTCAGCCTGTCCCGATGCGGGTTCGGGCTTCGTCATTCGGGCTTCTTTCGGATTTCGGCATTCGGGCTTCGTCATTCAATTAATATATTTATGGACCTGACCACGACTTATCTCGGTTTGAAACTGCGCACGCCGCTGGTGCCGTCGGCCTCGCCGCTTTCGGAGGAAACTGACAGCATCAAACGCATGGAAGACGCCGGGGCGTCGGCGGTGGTGCTGTATTCCCTGTTCGAGGAGCAACTGCGCCAGGAGCGCCTGGAGTTGCACCATCATATGGAGCAGGGCACCGAAAGCTTTCCGGAGGCGCTGACTTATTTTCCGGAGCCGGAGGAATATCGCCTCGGTCCGGAGGAATACCTCAAACACATCGCCGCGGCGAAGAAAGCCGTGCGCGTTCCGATCATCGCCAGCATCAACGCCGGCATGCACAACGGCTCGTCATCCGGCGGCTGGACGCAATACGCCAGGCTGGTTCAACAGGCCGGCGCCGATGCGCTGGAACTGAACATTTATTACATCCCCACCGACACGAACCTGTCCGCCGGAGAGGTCGAGCAGACCTATTTTGACATCCTTAAAGCCGTGAAGTCGGAAGTCACGATTCCGGTGGCGGTGAAGCTCAGCCCGTTCTTCACCAACTTCGCCAACATGGCCAAACGGATGAGCGAGGCCGGGGCGGATGGACTGGTGCTGTTCAACCGGTTTTACCAGCCGGACATCGATTTGGAAACGCTTGAGGTCAAGCCAAACATCCTGTTGAGCACGCCCATGGCCATGCGCGTTCCGTTGCGCTGGGTTGCCATCCTTTACGGCCGTCTCAAATGCAGCCTGGCGGCCACCAGCGGCATCCATCGCTCGTCCGACGTTTTGAAAATGCTCATGGCCGGCGCCGACGTGACCATGCTCTGCTCCACGCTCATCCGGCATGGCGTCGGGCACATCAAAGTCATCGAAAAAGATCTCGTCGCCTGGATGGAGGAGCACGAATACGAATCCGTCACGCAGCTCAAGGGCAGCCTGAGCCAGAAAAATTGTCCCGCACCGAGCGCCTTCGAACGCGCGCAATACATGCGGGCCATTTCCACCTATTCCGTGCCGTAAACCGCGCAGGTCACGCTTCGGCTAATGATGTGGTAATAGCGCCGTGGTTGTGGATAAACGCTTTTTTGTCCATGCAGACATCATTACCCCAATTCTGTTCTAAATAGGCAACCCTTTTAGGGTGCCTTGACCATTGCTTTCCAATCGGAAATATCACTGCGGTCACGAAATCGGCCACTCTGATGATTCTTTAGGTCTTTCTCATGCTTCAAAACCATGTATTCTTCAAATTCTTTTCTTCCAAGAGGGATGATCATCCAAGAAATGCTGTGCTTTGATTTTGGACCACAAAATGTCACTGCTCTTTCTCTTCCCGTCGCCCCCTTCACCTTCAATAGAACCAAAGAGTGGTGGCGACCTTTGTTTAGAATTTCGTCCAGCCGGTGATCAAGATTACAAGTTTCACCGAAATACCTTAATTTCTCCTTTTCGCATATGGCGTAAACCCCTCCGACACGCAAATCTTCGCCGAGTTTTTTTCGAGCCGTGGCCGGTGCATGTGGTGTGATGCTCATGAATTTGCGCTCAAGGTTTTTAAGGTTTTGAAACAGCTTTGGATTTTTCATAGGGTTAAAGAACTTCACCATCTCTGCGCATTGAAGTCAACCACGTTGATATTAATTTCCGAACCGCACCAAATCTTTTTCCGGCACGATTCTATCCAGCGCTTCGCGGAAAGATTCGATCTCTTTCCCTGCCTCGGCAAGCAATTTATCGTGATTGCCAGGGAGCTGAACGACCGTCACCGGATCAATTTCTGTTTTGAATTTCTCAACCTGTTTCAACCCATGCTGCAAGTGTTTCCAGGCGCGGACAACTTGAATTTTTACCAAACCGCTTAACGCCTCTCGCAACCCAGGCTGGTCCATTTCTGAAACCTGCAACCAATACTGTTCCGCCTCGTTCAACCTGCCGGTGCGTTCACAAAAGCGGGCCATGGCCGTGAAAAACATGCTGCAATCAAATTCGCTGATGGCACCCCGGCTGTTGGCTTTCCCCTGGAAAAACAGTTTTTCCGCCTCATCAAGCCGGTCGTTTGCCAGCAATATGTCCATCACAACAAACAGGTCAGCGCCAGTGCTTGGAGCCGCCACATATTCCAGTGCCGTTTTCATGTCGTTGATAGAATGGTAATATTCAAGCATTCGAGGGCGGACTTTTTGCCTGTCCCGATCAGGCAGGCGATTATAGGCCGCATGGATGAGGTCTTTCAGGTTTTGAAGATCGTCACCCCCGATTTGAATTGCGTAGAGCGACGCGGAGAACGCAACACTATCCAGCAGCTTTTCCGCAAGAATCTGTTTCGCCAGCTCTACGGCTTCCTTGTGCATATTCAATTCCGTAAGCCCGTTCATCTCGCTGACTCGTTTGTGGAGCGCGTCTTTTATGGATTTCTTCATGCGCTGAATTTCGCCGGGAGTGTTGGACAAATACTGTCCACCCTAGATTCCAAAAAGGCGTTTTGTTTGTAACTGGTGTCAGCCCGAACGCTCACATATTTCCCGCCAGGCGAGCGTGAGCAGCTTGATTCTTAAAGCCAAGGCGTCGTGAAACTCAGCCCTTCGATTCGAGGACGAGGAGAATTGTGCTTAAAATACTTCGGCTTTGAGGCCGGACACGTGGCGCACGGTGTGCGCGATGTGGGAAAGCGTTTTCAGCGGCAGATGCCCGCACTCCGCGTGAAACATCGGCCGCGTGGCGGAGTAAATCTGCACCAGGGGAATGTTCGCGCCCGCCGCCTTCAATTCCTTGAGCCGATGCGCGTATTCCTCGATTTCGCCGGACGCCGGTTCTTCGCCGTTGATGGCCGCGAACAGGCTTTGGATGATCACCGGACGCTGGCGGGCCACCAGCAGGATGTTGGACAGCACTTTCTCAAGCGATACGCCCGACCGGTCCACCCGGTTGAAAAAGGCCTGCGTGCCGCCGTCGAGCTTCGCCCAGATTTCGTCGGACTTCGTGAACTGTTTCAACCCCTGCTGCACCTGGGGCCGGTCCAGCCCGGTGGCATTCGTAATCAGCACGATTTTGAAGAACGGAAATTCGCCCAGCGCCCGGATGTGTACGATGGACTCGACGGCCTCGGCAAAATTCGGCGCGAGGGTCGGTTCGCCGTCGCCGCTCAAGGCCACGTGACGCAGCGTGAACAATTCCTCCGGCAGCGCGGAACACCACGGCCGTTCGTGCAATTTTCCCGCCAGCACGAATGTGAGCGTTTTGTGAAGTTCGGCGGCCATCGCGTCCACGTCCAGCTTCGCCTCGCGCGGCGGGGTCCGGCGGTCCACCTCGCAATAGAGGCAGTTGAAATTGCACAGCTTGTCCGGGCTCATGTTCACGCCCAGCGACAAACCGTGGGCGCG
>Ga0181530_10005486_pt1 | contig 12910 bp, 19 predicted proteins | sample PEATcosm2014_Bin_42_FD_119769 | JGI IMG/M metagenome (GOLD analysis project Ga0181530, IMG submission 119769) | Peatland microbial communities from MTU Mesocosm Facility, Houghton, MI, USA - PEATcosm2014_Bin10_60_metaG | ecosystem: Environmental > Terrestrial > Soil > Wetlands > Peat | place... | reverse complement strand
ACACGCCCGTGCTGCGACCTCCGCAGCACATTGATTTGGTGGCGCAGAGCGAGGATCTCCAATTGCAAAGCGACCCGCGTCCGGAAAGAGGAACAGAGGACGATAAAGGCGGAAACCAACAGATTGAACGTAGGAATGAGAGCTTACCAGCGGAACCGCGCCAACATCAATTGATTCAACATGGACGAGATTCTTGGTAACCACAGCCTTCCGGCCAGCAACAGCATTCCGTGCCAAGCATCCCGCGAGAAAGCTCAGCCCACCATTTTCTCAATGGGCATATCCTCTTCCTCCAACGGCGGGCGCCTTCGAGGATCACCGTAAATCCTAAGCGATTCCTGGAAGGCTTTCACGATCTTGGGGTCGAACTGGGTGCCGGAGCAGCGACGCAGTTCGAAAAAAGCTTCTTCATAAGTGCGGGCAGGTCTGTAAGCCCTATCGGAAACCATCGTGTCGAAACAGTCAGCCACAGCCAGGATTCTTGCCCCCAGCAGAATTTGGTCGCCTTGCAATTTGTCAGGGTAGCCTCGGCCATCGAACATCTCGTGGTGCTGCCGTACCATGTGGCAGATATGTTGCATGGCCTCCACCTGCAGCGGCTCAAGAATCTTCTGCCCCTTCACGCTGTGGGTTTTCATTATCTCAAACTCTTCCGCTGTCAGGCGCGCCGGCTTGTAGAGGATGATATCAGGGATACCAATCTTCCCGATGTCATGGAGGATGCCCGCCCGGCGAATCTCTTCAACCTCGTCGCATGGCATACCCAACTGGCGGGCGATCTGCGCGGCCAATCGCGAAACAGCTTGGCCGTGGTCCCGCGTATAGTGGTCAGAGCAATCGAGGGCGCGTGCCAGCGACGTCACGGTATCGACCACCGAGATATTTCCGTCCACGTGCTGGATTGCCTTTTGGATGCGATTCAGAGTCTGGGCGAAGGCTTCCGGCCCGGTGGAGAACTTTCGTTTGAACTCCACCCCCAAGTACGCTTCGACTTGTCCGGACTCGGAGGTCAGGGAGGCCACTCGGACACGGTTGCCGTTCTCGTGCTTGGCTAGGTACATGCCGGCGTCCGCGATGTGCAGGATCGCTTCCTGCGTCTGCCCGTGCTCAGGAAAAGATCCAACCCCGAAACTCGCGGTCACACGATGCTCCGAAAGGAAGAGATCGTCCTCGATACTCGACCGTAAGCGTTCACCCAGAACCTCGGCTTCCTCCGTTGTCGCCTCGGGCACCAGAATCGAGAACTCGTCCCCACCATAGCGCGCCACTACGCTTGACTGCCGCACCCCGTCTCTCAGCAACTTGGCCACGGTACGTAGGACCGTGTCACCCAGCAAGTGTCCGTACTGATCATTGATGGGCTTGAACTCGTCCAGGTCGATCATAATCACGGAGAAAGGGTTGCCGGAACGGGTCGAGCGTCGCCATTCCCGCTCGAGCTCTTCCATGAAGTAGCGGTGGGTTTTCAAGCCAGTGAGGCCATCCGTGATGGCCTCCTCCAGAGCACCCTGGTAAGCGCGCGCATTGTAGAGCGCGTTGGCCAGTTGGTCTGCCAGGGCTTGAAGCGTCAGCACGTCCTGGGGCGCGAAGGCGTGCTCACGGTAGCTCTCGAAGCTCAGCACTCCCAGCAGTTCATCATGGTATCGTAACGGCAGGCTTAGGCCGGAGCGAACTTGGATATCCAGCGCGGTGTATATCGGCTCGCGCGCAACGGAATTTGCCAGCACGGGGTCGCCGGTTTCCGCTGCGACCCCTGACAGCCCCTCGCCGATCCGGGTGCGGCGGCCTAGCAACTCGTCTCCATAGCCTGCCGCGGCCCCGACCACCAGCTCGTCGCGCTCGCGGTCGATGACTTCAATGCGAACCAAGTCGTATCCGAAACCGCTGCGCACTTGGGAGCAAATTCTGGGCAGAAGCTCCTTCGGGTCAAGCACGGAGTTCGCCTTACGGCCTGTCTCGTTGAGCATTGCCAAATGGCTCGCGCGTCGGTGTTCTCTTTGGAGCACCCGGGCATTCTCAAACGCCCCCGCGGCCTCATGGGCGAGCACCCGAATCATTTCGAACTGCCCTTGAGTGATGGCGCCCTCGCGCTGGAAGTTGGCGACAGCAAACACGCCCATGGTCCCGTCAGAGAAATGAATGGGTACTCCACACCAAGTGCGCATCCGCACGCCCGTGGGACCAGGCTTAACGCGGTCTCGCGCCCACTGCCAGTCCTGGCTGATCAGAAGCGGAGAACGGGTCTGAACCACGCGCTCCTCGAGTACGGTCGCATGCTCTCCGGTGCCTGACGGCGTGCCATCTTCCTGCTGGAAGGGAACGACGATTTCGATTGGCCCGTCCGGGAACTCCTGCATGGCCAGTGAAAAGTCGCTGCCCGGCAGCAGGTCCTTCATGCCCCGCCGGAGGATATCGAATTGTCCTTTCAGGTCGAAAGTGTCGCGTAGAGCGTGCCCAACGCTGTAGAGAACTTGCAATTCTTCATTGTGATGTTCCGCCGCGCGGTTCAATGACCAATTCTCAAGCGCCACACTCACCTGGTCGCCAATGGCGATGGACAACTTGAGTTCCTCGGACCGAAAGCGCCCCGCGTTGTGGCGACGACCCACCAGCAGTGCGCCGTATATCCTCCCCGAAGTAGCCAGTCCAATCACCAGCATGGTCCTCAAACCTTCGGCCCTCATGAGATGAATAAAGTTCTGGAAGAGAGGCTGGCGTTGCCCAGCAGTCTCCACCTCAGACCCGAATAAATCGGAAACCACCAACAGTTCGCCCCACCTCTCGGCCGAGGAGGCGAGATAAGTCCGCATCGGCTCGGACCCCAGTACTTCCACCGTATGGGCCGAGAATCCCTCGGCGGTCGTGTGCGTCGAATCTCCTCCTGTTTCTCCCTGCAGGACTACACAACCATCCTTCGCACCGAAAATGCTCAGCGTGCCGGCAAGGGCGGATGCCGCGATCTGCTGGGGGTCACTGCCTTTGTCCAATTCTTTGCTGAGGGTGTGCAGGTTTGAGAACCAGCCCAGGAGCGATTTCCTTTGCGCCATCGCGCTGCGTTGCCGGATTCGTATGAGGATGAGGGAGGCGACCAGGAGAGCCCACGCTAGGAACAGAATGGAAATGTGCCAGTCTGAGAGCTGAGATAAGGTTCCCGCCATGACCACGCCAGCCGAACAAAAAGTATGAACTTCGTAAGGAGCCTACCAATGGCGACGAGCCCGATCTATAGCCTAAAGGTACTAGTTCGCGAGTATCCTTCGACATTTGGTATTGACTTCCCTCTACCTGTCCTTACCAAAAACTCCATTCGCGTTCAATTCAGGGCAGTTACTTGCAACCCTCACTCGGCCTGCACACAACCGCTGTGGTCCGCGAAGATTGCGTGCAGGGCGAGAAGTAACGGTTACACCAGCTCGAATTGAAAGCATTCAAGACGGTTCGATCGGTTGACAACTTCCCTGGATTCAATGCAAATGAGCTTTTTGGTATGAACACCTGGCGCGGGAGCGGGCGAAGTTGCGCGAGATGACCAGTGCGCAACAGAATGGCGTCCCGCTTCCGCAGCTGATCGGGGAGTTGAATCGTCACCTGAAAAGCTGGGCCAGCTACTTTCGCTATGGTTATCCGCGCCACGCTTTCGGCCAGATCAACAGCTACGTGCAGTGGCGCCTGTGGAAACATCTGCGGCGCCACAGCCAACGTCCCTACCGGCCTCCCAAAGGTACGACGGTTTACGCTCAGATGCAACATCTGGGTCTGATCGCGCTGTGACCGGAGGGTGGACCACCTGTGCATGCTTGAGGCGAGAGTCTCTGCGAGAGCCGGATGCGGCAAACCCGCACGTCCGGTTCGATGAGGGGAGAGGAAGTCGTGCTTCGGCATCGCTTACTCTCCTACTCTACCGCCAGGCGCCAAATCCCTCTTGCCCCACTGCTCAACTCAGGCGCATAATCTCGACCATGATCGATCGTGTGCGGCTGTCAACAGACGAAAATGCGATGATCTGAGCCTGGGCACACAGGGACAACACTCTCCGAGAAAGAACCGCTGACCTTGGACAGCAGGTCTGCGCTACACTTGCTCACTGATGGAGTTGACGCCAGTGGCGATGTCACAGATGGGAACAGGAATGTACAACGTGTTGGTCGCCTTTATCCTGGCGCTCTTCTTCGCCCTCGGTATTCGATCGTTACTTCTCATTATCCTAGGTCGCCATCCAGGCGTCCTCCACGTTCTATTTCGTCTTTTGGTCGGAATCACATTCCTGTTCATAGGCTGGCTCTATTATCTTTTTACCGCGCCACTGCTGGTTTGGGATCGCTGGGCGATGTATGTCGCCGCGGTAACTGTGCTTATCATTTTGTTGGGAGTCACATTGAGGCACGGTCGTGGCAAGCCACCTCGATCGAGCGGCATCTTTGCGCTTCTGCTCACCACGATCGTTCTTTTGTGCGTTCTCCTGGTGGCCGCGCTCACGGTGATGCGAAGCGGCTTTGTGGCCCTTACCAGCGATCGGGTGACGCTCTTGGTGAACGTAACAGGGCAGACCAAGCCCGAGCTGGTACGTTGGGCACCCCCCAATCAGCCGGCGCACGAGGAAAACTTGATCACCCACCACGTGATCTTTTTGGGCCCTGACGGCCGGCAGGTGGGTGAGGTCTGGATGTATGGCGATGAAGTTGCTGTCAAGGGTCGAGTGTTGCGGCTCTCTCCATTCCTGAACGCCGCAGGTATTCCCAATCTGTACGAATTGCTATTCGCGCACAACGGTTACAAGACGGTGGAGCGCTACAACGCGTTTCCGCATATGGCAGTCCCGATTTCTCCTCTCGGGAGCTTGACGGTCCATCCCTGGTTGCGGCCTTTTCAACGGCGCATCATGGATCGCTGGATGAAAACCAGCAGTGAGGGATTGATATGGGATATTAAGGCGGTGAGCGACGAGTCGACTTACTACCCGTTGATAGACGCCGATGGAAAGGCGATGCATCAAACTTTCCTTCTGGTTTTGACACCAGGGGGATTTTCAACAAGTCGGAGCCCCTCGCGCTTGGATGAGAAGCAGGATTCGACTAAATAGGGAGAAGCACATCGGGGATTTGCCCTTCGGAGCATGAGCGTGGGACCGTCGGGATCCCGCTTGGGCAAGCAACTCGTCCGGTCATGTGATCGCCGGATTTTTAACATTACTACCTGGAGGGAAAAATCCGATTCCCCGTTCAGGCAAAGTGCATCGTTGCCAAGGTGGTTTCTCCGCTCCTCAAAGGAGAGACGGTCGAAGTCCGGTCCATGGCTCCAGAAGATGCCTGCACCAGCGACATGCTCGTGCTGATCCGCTGGCAAGTCAGGAAGATGGCTGTTCCCCTGTCTCAACCGCTAGCCATCAAAGGCGACGAATCAACCACCGAGGCCATCGGCGATTGGCACTACTGGGTGGCGCAAGGCGGTTGCTTCTGAATCGCGCGTCCCGGTTCCGAGCTACGCAGCCCTGCCGAAAGGACACCGAGATCCGAGCCATCAACTCTTTGATCCAATATCGAAGGCATGCTGCTGTCCCCGACGTGACGGTGTGTAGTGCTTGTTCAATCTCCGGGTTCGTTTCCAGCACTGCGGGTCGATCCTTAGCACCGAGGTCACCCCCGATGCCAAGTTAATGAAGCCACCATGATAGCTGATTTCCCCGTAACGAAACAGCCGGGCCAACAAGGCCAGGGCGTGCTGAGCAACTGTCGGGTTACGTCCGCCCAACGAGGTCCATTGATTATCCGTCCTCCCACATGTACTCTTATCGCATGCCTGACGACACACGATCAGTTAAGCGCCCGGCGGAGCGTAAGCGGGTCCAAATGGCTGTGACTCTTGTGATAGAGGGTGACGAGGCTGAATACCTCGCTACTACCGTTGACCTCTCCCTCCATGGCTTGCGACTGCAATCCGAGGCCACCCTTGCCCCGGGCCAGCCCGTGGGCCTCCTTCTTGCTACCGAACCCGACTGCTTCATTAAAGCGCGCGTAGTCTGGGTAGGCAAGGCTGACTCGGCCCAAGCTGGTCAGGCAGGATTCGAATTCTTGGACCCCCTTGCAGGGCCAGTGTGCTGAATATCGAAGAAGTCATACCCTACCTTTTAATGAGATTCTCCATGCGGGAAGAGCGGCCTTACCCCTCTCACTGACTCAGCACTGATGGCACTCGAAACAGTGAGCGGGTTTGCTCCCCCCTTACGCTGCTTGGAGCTCCGCCGTGCAGTGGGGACAGCGGGTGGCTTTAAGCGGTGTACTGAAAGCCGGGTTGTCGTCGGCCTTTCCATGGGGGATTACGTTGACACGAATTGTCTTGTCATCCACCTTGGCCACCGTGATGAGCACAGTGCGGCCGGCAAGAGGCGGCATGATTTCGACGAACACAGGACGTCCTTATTGTGGCACGTGCGCTGACTTTCACCAGCGCCACGTGTGTTGTTAGTTGGGAAGAAGATTAAGTTGATCGGGGCAGGTAACCAATACGGAGCTGTGCACAAATGCACGGACACCCGGTCACAGGTAATGACTCATTTTGACCAGTGCAATGAGCAAACCAGTACAGACAGTGGAAAGAAAGACGGACAGAATCTAGGTTCACAAGGTTCTCACGGTAGACTGAATTTCATGAACATATTTGGTTTTCTGGACATTCTTGATACAGGGAGTTTTCGATGAATCAAAATCTGTTGGATCCGAAGCTGATTGTGCTCGCCGTCGCGGTGATTTTGATCATCGCAGCGATTGCTTGGCTGTACGTGCGAAAGCGCAGGAGTACGACTGCAGGCCTGCGGCAAAGATTTGGGCCCGAGTACGAGCGGGCGGTACGGGAGCATGGATCAGAACGAAAGGCAGAAGCGAAATTAACGGATCGCGAGAAGCGGGTTGAGAAGCTCAACATTCGCGATCTTAATCCTATGGAACGCGAACGTTTTTCGACAGAGTGGAAGTCCGTACAGTCTCGTTTTGTCGATTCCCCAAAGGGGGCAGTCACAGAAGCCGATGACCTGGTGTCCTCCTTAATGAAAACTCGTGGCTATCCCGTATCCGATTTCGATCAACGTGCCGCCGACATTTCTGTCGACCATCCCCGGGTAGTGGAGAACTACCGGTCTGCGCATGAGATTGCGAAGCGGGTTGGGAAAGACGAAGCAACTACGGAAGATCTGAGAACGGCGATGATTCATTACCGCTCTTTATTTGAGGAACTGGTGCAGATACCAACGACTCATAAGAAAAGAGAGGTGGCGTAATGGCTGAACTGAAGAGAAGAGAAGGGGAGCTTACGACGGCTGACCTGGCGGGCTACGGCGTTGCGCAAGAGCAGCCCGACGGACCCAAGCTGGTGAAAGGTCAAGAGCCGAAAACTCTGGATAGAGCGGCTGCAGTCTCAGAGCCGATGCCCTTGTTTTCTGAATCGGAGATGGCAGATTTCCGATCGCAGTGGAGCAAGGTACAGACTGGTTTCGTGGACGAGCCGCGCCGGACGGTCGAAGACGCAGACAAGCTGGTAGCTTCGGTGATGCAGCGACTCGCGGAAGGTTTCGCCAACGAGCGAACGGGCTTGGAAAAGCAATGGGACCGCGGCGACAACGTGTCCACTGAGGACCTGCGGGTTGCCCTACAGCGCTATCGTTCCTTTTTTGACAGATTGCTGAAACTGTAAGGACGAACACGCTTTCGGATGCAGGAAGGAGAGTTACAGTATGTTTCTCATTCTCTTTATCGTGCTATTGGTGGCTTGGCTTTTGGGCTTTCTCGCATTCCACGTTGCGGGCGGCTTGATTCACCTGCTGCTCATTGTGGCCGTCATTTGCTTGATCGTGCATTTCGTGCGCGGCCGAAGCGCCGCGTAAGACACAACTGTACGTTACCGGCCCGAGGCAATCCCCGACTGACAGGCACCGACCGGGGGTTGAGAATGAGAGTCGGGGTAGGGAACCATGGTTGTTGCCTATAGCAAGTTGGTCGAAGCAGAAGCCACGAGAGCGGCAAGCTAATTCTCGGATGCCCGGAGTACTCGCGGCACAGGACAAAGTGGTTCAACACTTAAGGAGGAAGATGCCATGAAACCAAGTACCAAAGACCAAGCGAAAGGCAAGATTCACGAAGTGAAGGGCAAGATCAAGGAGAAGGTGGGAAAAGCTACCAATAATCCAGATCTGGAAAACGAAGGCACCACCGAGAAGACGGCCGGCAAGGTCCAGAAGAAGATCGGCCAGGTTGAAAAGGTTCTGGGGGATTAGCGGACCAGCTTCTATCGCGGAGGGCGGGAGACTTACCGAGGCCTGACCTGCGCTGGCCTGGATCACGGGCTGGAGCGTGTTGGCGTCACCGGCGAGTGCAGAGTAGCTCCTCGGTGCGAGATAAACCTGCGTTAAAGTCGCGGTCTTGCATTTCGATGTCATTCCCTCAGCCTGCAGCTCACAAACGAGGCCGAGGGGAGGGAGGTGCAATGTGAACACGGGAAGGGCATTGCTGGTCTGCGACGACCTCCCGGGGTCCCCATATTACGAGGACATACTGTCGGCTCTCGGGTACGATGTCGTCATGTGCAGTTCCTATGAAGAAGGAGCCCGTCGAGTCGAGATGGAAGACTTCGACTTCGCCATCGTCGGCCAGGGAAGCGCGCGTTTTGAGGGACGATGCGTTCTGGAGCGAGCGGCAGCGATGCATCGGAATATTCCCATCGTCGTGGTGGCGCGCTGCCTAGACATCCACTGCTATCTGGAGGCGATGGACCTAGGCGCCGTGGACTATCTCGAAACACCGGAGCCGGATGACCTCGGGTGGGTGGTGGAAACCCAATTGCGCCAGCGCTACGCAGCTTGAGGGTTATCAACCTTGGGAAGCTGCTCGAATTCAAGATTGACTTCTCGCCAATCGTCGACGAAGGGCTATTTAAGAGTGGTGAAGCAAAAGCGCCTCACCCCCCCAATGATTGGGATTGTGGCGAGTTCGCGCTGATCCCCCAAAGCTGCGTTAAGTTACAAAATGCCAAGGAGGATAAAACGATGTTAAGAAATGTCACCCATCTAAAGGGTTTTGCGATCCGAGCCACGGATGGGGAGATTGGAACGGTGGATCAGTTCTATTTCGACGATGAGACCTGGGCCATCCGCTACCTCGAGGTCAACACCGCGGGTTGGCTGGCCGGTCGGCTGGTACTGATCTCGCCCATGGCCCTCCGCCAGGCGGAGTGGCAATCAAAGCGGCTCGATGTGGCGCTGACGAAAAAGCAGATCGAGGACAGCCCCCCCATCGATACGCACAAGCCCGTCTCACGGCAGCACGAGGCCGTGTACTTGGGGTATTACGGTTACCCCTATTATTGGGGTGGGCCCAATCTATGGGGTCTTACGTCCTACCCGGCAGGCTTGACGGTTCAAAGGGAAGCGGTGACGGAAGCGGAAGCAGCGCAAGCCAGGGCGGGAAAAGAGTGGCCCGATTCACATCTGCGCAGCACCAACGAGGTGACAGGTTATCACATCGAGGCGGCTGATGGTGAGATCGGTCACGTGAAGGACTTCATGATCGATGATGAAACCTGGGCTATTCGATACCTTGAGGTGGATACGCGGAACTGGTGGCCTGGCAAAAAAGTGCTGGTGTCGCCTCAGTGGATCGACAATGTGAGTTGGCCGGACTCCAAAGTCTACGTACACCTCTCCCGGGAAACCATCAAGAACGGCCCGGAGTATATCGAGTCGATGCCTGTCACTCGCGAGTTTGAGAAAAGGCTTTATGACCACTATGGGCGGCCGCCATATTGGCTGTAAGGATCTGGCAACAATGTAGCCGTACGGCGAGCAAGGGTTGATGGATGGAAGAATAATGGCTCCCGTCGGGTGGACAACGTGGTTCCCAGTACGCAAGGAGAATATACGAATCAAGAGTCTTGACAGTTTTGGCTGTACGCAAACTTTAGCCGGAGGTGCAATATGTCGAAAACTGCAGTTGGTTTGTTTGAAAATCCGGACCTGGCCGATCAAGTCGTCCGCGAGCTTGAGGCCAGTGGTTTCCCCCAGAACGACGTCCGCATTCTAAGGGAGTCGCTGGACATGAAGGGCAGTGGGGTCATGGGCATCCCAAACATCGACTTCGAGGTGAGTCTGAACCGGGAACTCCGGACGATCGGGGCAAGCGGACCGGAGGCGGAAGCCTACGTCAAAGGCGTGCGGCGTGGAGGAGTCCTCGTTTTCGCGAGCGGGACGGACGAGAAGATCGAGGCCGCGGCTGAGATCATGAACCGCCATAGTCCCGTAGAGGTCGAAGAGCTCACCGGCGGCGAACTGGATCTTTCCAGTACGACTGGCGAAAACGTGACTCCCACACAGACTCGTTCCGTCCAAACCGGGCGGGTCCGGCAATCGGGTGGCGGCGCCCGCGTGTTCGTGTGGTAGCTGCTCAAGGCGCAACAGGGAAACACAACCAACGGCGGAGGGGACGGTGCCGTCCATCGAATTGGTTTCCTCGCAGTGCACGAGGTCCTCGGAATAGGCATTCTCAACCATCACCGTCGTGACCAAGAAGTCTCATCACGAAGGGTTGACGAAGGCTGTCCCCATCGGTGGCCACGATTTGGCCCTCTATTCTGGGCGTCTTATGGAGGTTTTCATCGTGACACGTTTCTTGCGGGATAACGAAGCGCAGCTCGATGAACTCGGAAGCGATCCTGGACAGGTGGGCCCAGACACCGCCGGGCAATCAGGTGATACTCAAGGGCTCTCAGACCATCTGGACGCTGCTGATGAGAGCGTCGAAGAACTCGCCGACACTTATCAGGCCTATGAGGCCGGGATCGTGAAAGCTGTCGAGGATGCCGACGACCACCCCGAGAGGGCAGTACACACCTATGGGGATCATGGCCGGACAGAGGACATCCCACCAAAACTCGCTTATATGTCCCCACGAGCCTTGATATTCATCTGCATGCTTATCATTGCAAATCTTAGTTCAACCTGAACCCATCGACCATCCATGTTGCTGCCATCGGAAAAGTAGACCTGACAGTGAAGGATATCCTGACTCGATCAACTCGCCATGGCCTTGCGGCCAGGCTCGGATGCGATGCCAATGCAGGAAGGGGATGCGAACAGGGTCTTTTCGGTTGGGCACCTGAAGCGTTTCTTGGGAGACAGCAATTAGGACGCTACCTTGGCTCAGATAGGCGCACGCCAGGGCGGGTGTCAATCCTTGAGGGCTAGAGCAAGCAGGCAGTGATGGTTTGAGCTTCCTGTCGTTCCGGCTACAAAGTTCGACACTAGCCCTCTCTTGGCTGGATCAGTTCTACCTGGGTCTTCTGTGGGATTCTTGGAATCAGGGAATGTCTCTCGATGAATCCGCCATGGCCTGACGGCCAGGCTGGGACGCTCTTGTCATAATGCGAGTACTGGGATTTGATGCTCTTTTGGTTGCACTTTATGTTCGTCACTTCCACAATTCCTGGTACGTCCATGCCTTATATTCCATCCGTGGGCAACGAACTCTCTACCACACGGGCATCTGCATACCCACCAATCTTTAAACTTTGCTGGGTCGGCTCTCAGCACTGTTATTCCGGTAGTCTTGATCGTTCTTCCTATCATCAGGGCATCGCGTGGATCATTCATGTTCTTGTCTCCCGGCCATCGCTGGAGCGCTGGCCTGCTTGAATCTATCGTTCCTGCCAGCACACGTCTTGCCAAGTGACAGTGGCAAGAGCGCCATCCAATGCCCAAAAGCAGCCCTAGAACCTGCCGAGGAACGTCTGCCCTCGTCGGGTCTATTGTTGTCTTTGTTGAGTTGTCCCCAACGAGGCGTCCTTTTGTGGCCCGACAGCAGTTCCACCTTTACAACTCGAGCCTGGCGCCTGCACACGGTTGTTTGCCCTCCCTTCTTCACTCACGGTTGCCCATGTGCCTAACCATTTCGCGAGCCAAGGACACCAGCAACGATCTATCTTCGGAGCCCATTTGGCGAAAGAGTCCTAGCAGCGACCGCTCTTGAGCCTGGACAGGAATGTGTTCCGGGAGCTTACGAGCTTCCGGCTTCCCGTCCTCAACAAAGAAAAGCTGGTATAGCTCAACGTCCAGGGCTTTCGCCCATCTCACTAGGACCGCGAGCGATGGGGTCACATGCCCATTTTCCACTCGGGAGATGCGAATAGGCGTCAAACCAGCCCGCTTTCCGAGGGCGTCCTGGGTCAGCCCCTTGGCCCGCCGCAGCTCACAAAGCCGATTACCAATCTCCATCCGCTCCCCCTTGTCCTTTCGGCTTGTGTCCAGTGGCACCGTGAAGATGAAGAGCAGAAAGGCCACGAGCGCCACGGCAAACGAGAGCCCCACAAACGCCAGTAAGGAATACGACGACGTACCGACCGAGAACGACTTTGAAGAGGAAACCCAAGAAGACCAAGACTAAAAAGCCTGCGATGGACAATGCTGCGGGTATGAGACCTCTCATCGAACGCCGCCCGGCACTTATTCGTCATCGAAAACTGCTTGTGAGATGGTAGCGCAATGCGAGGTGGGATACAATGAGGGCCACGAAGGTCCAAGGCAAGCGAGGCTTGCAGTGTCGAAGCTCATGCTGGCGTTCTTTCTCGTGTGCTTCGTCATCCAGTTTCTGGGGATCATGGCCTACTTGATCTTGGGCCTGGCCCCCCGTGCCTCGCGTGCGTGGTCAGGCCCAGAACGACGTGAAGCCCGGTGCCGGTGAGGCGCCCCTCAGTGAGCCTTCACGCCACAACGACCGCCAGGAGGGCGAACGTGGCATCCGAACGCAACAGCCAGACCGTCAGCTTCGAGGAACTGGCCTACTCGAACATGCTGACCCTCAATGCGCTGGTGGAACTGCTCACCGAGAAGGGCCTGCTTAGCAAGCAAGAAGTCCTGGAGCGGGTGAAGCAGCTT
>Ga0181530_10005483_pt1 | contig 12914 bp, 7 predicted proteins | sample PEATcosm2014_Bin_42_FD_119769 | JGI IMG/M metagenome (GOLD analysis project Ga0181530, IMG submission 119769) | Peatland microbial communities from MTU Mesocosm Facility, Houghton, MI, USA - PEATcosm2014_Bin10_60_metaG | ecosystem: Environmental > Terrestrial > Soil > Wetlands > Peat | place... | reverse complement strand
CTCGACGTCCGGTCCGGCGATGTTGTAGCCCGACGACACGATCATGTCGTCGGAGCGCGACTGGTACCAGAAGTAGCCGTCTTCATCCATCAGGTAGGTGTCGCCGGTCAGGTTCCAGCCGTCGAGCACGTATTTGCGCTGCCGCGGGTCGGCCAGATAGCGGCAGCCGGTCGGGCCGCGCACCGCGAGCCGGCCCATGGTGCCGGGCGGCGCGTCGCGGCCCTCGTCGTCGACGATCTTCGCTTCATAGCCGGGCACCGGCTTGCCGGTGGCGCCGGGGCGGATCTCGTCCTCGGTGGCGCTGATGAAAATATGCAGCATCTCGGTCGAACCGATGCCGTCCATCAGCTTGATGCCGGTCGCCTTCAGCCAGGCGTCGAAGGTGGGCTTCGGCAGGGTCTCGCCGGCGGAGACGCATTTGCGCAGCGACGAGAGGTCGTGCTTGCCGCCGAGCGCCAGCATGGCGCGGTAGGCGGTGGGCGCAGTGAAGCACACGGTGGCCTTGAAGCGCTCGATGGCGGCGGCGAGGTTCGCCGGCGCGGGATTCTCCAGCACCACGAACGACGCGCCGATATGCATCGGAAACAGCACGCCGCCGAAGCCGAAGGTGAAGGCGAGCGGCGCCGATCCGATGAAGCGGTCGTCCTGGCGCGCGCGCAGCACGTTGCCGGCGAAGCCGTCGCACACCGCGAGCATGTGGCGGTGGAAATGCACGGTGCCCTTGGGGTCGCCGGTGGTGCCGGAGGTGAATGCGATCAGGCAGACGTCGTCGGCGGCGGTGTCGATCGCGGTGAAATCGTCGCTGGCATGGGCAATCAGCGCTTCCAGCGCCTGTGGCGTGCCGGAGCCCCAATACACCACCCGCTCGAGTTCGGGCGCAACCGCCTTCGCCTTCTCCATTTCGTCAGCGAGCGACCCGTCGCACAGCGCAAGGCGAATCTTCGCCTTCTGGATCGGATAGGCGATTTCCTTGGCGCGCAGCAGCGGCATGGTCGCCACCGCGACGCCGCCGGCCTTGATGACCGCCAGATAGGTCGCCACCATCATCGGATTGTTGGCCGAGCGCAGCAGCACGCGGCCGCCGGGCACCAGGCCGAGCGTATCAACCAGCACATTGGCGATGCGGTTCACCAGCCGCTGCAGCTCGCGGTAGCTGTAGGTCTGCGTCGGCGTAAAGATGCAGGGCGCATCGCCGCGGCCCTCGCCGATCCAGCGGTCGAGGAAGCGGCTGACGCAGTTCAGCCGTTCCGGATACTGGTATTCCGGGCGGGTGAAGATCAGCGTGGGCCATTCCTCGCGCGGCGGCAGGTTGTCGCGCAAATCAAGGATTCCGTGCTGGCCCGCAAATTGTTCGATGTTCTGGGTCCGCGCTATAAGGACCGGCATGGCGGCTACACACGTGTCTTGAAGGCGGGATTCCGCTATGGTGATAATGCAGCCATGGCGGTGATCGAATTCGTCGACCGCGATGTCGATGCCAAGGGGCAAGATTCCGGGCCGGTCTTCGGGGCCGAAGAAGAGGCGGCGGCTTAAGGCGCATCCCGGAACTGGCTACGGCCGCCGCGCGGCGGCGCCTTTCCGCAACGCGATCCGGTGGTTTCCGGGCAGAAACCGCTGCAGGGTCAAGTTCACTGGTATGGAGCGATCCATGAACACGCCCCCGCTTCGTTTGCTCCAAGCACTGACCACTTCTTTTCTTATGTTGCTGCTACCGCTTGCCGCTTCCGCCGAGCCCTTGCGGCAAGTGCCGCAGGCGCAGAACGATGTCTTTTTGTCCTTCGCGCCTGTCGTCAAGAAAGCCCAACCCGCCGTCGTCAATGTCTACGCCTCGCGCACCGACAAGCGGCCGCGCAATCCCATTTTTGACGACCCGATTTTCAGACACTTCTTCGGCGAGGGCGGCAATGGGCGGCAAGGCAGCCTGACCGCCCGCTCGCTCGGCTCCGGTGTCCTCGTCGATGCGTCTGGTCTCGTCGTCACCAATTATCATGTCATCGAGGGCATGACGGATGTAAAGGTCGCGCTTGCCGATAAGCGTGAGTTCGACGCAGAGATTGTGCTGCGTGATCAGCGGACCGACCTCGTCGTCTTGCGACTGAAGGGTGGCGAGAACTTTCCGGTGATGGAATTGGGGGATTCCGATGCGCTTGAGGTAGGCGACATTGTTCTCGCCATCGGCAATCCCTTCGCGGTGGGACAGACGGTGACGCAGGGGATTGTCTCGGCCCTGGCGCGTACGCAAGCCGGGATCTCCGATTACGGCTTTTTCATTCAGACAGACGCGGCGATCAATCCGGGCAATTCGGGCGGCGCTCTCGTCGATCTTCATGCACGGCTCGTGGGCATCAATTCCGCGATCTTTTCGCAGACCGGAAGCTCGATTGGGATCGGCTTCGCCATCCCCGTCAATATGGTAAAGATCGTACTTGCCGCCGCCAAGGGCGGAGGACATCAGGTTCGGCGTCCGTGGCTCGGGGCAAGCCTGCAAACGGTGTCTAGGGAAATCGCCGATTCGCTTGGCCTTGACCGGCCTACGGGCGCTCTGATCACGGATCTTTCCGCGGGTGGACCGGCCGCGGAGGCGGGTTTGCGGCGCAGCGATCTTATCTCCGCCATTGATGGTCAGAGCATCGACGATCCCGAGGGTCTCGGCTACCGGCTGGCAACGAAACAGCTCGGCGGCACAGCGTCCTTGACCTATCTCCGCAACGGCAAACCCGGCACGGCTTCGCTTAAACTGATTCCCGCCCCGGAAATCCCGGCCCGCGATCCGGTCAAGCTCCAAGGGGGCTCGCCTTTCTCTGGCGCGACCGTGGTCAATTTATCGCCTGCCGTCTCAGAGGAACTCTCCATTCGCGGCACAAGCGAGGGCGTTGTCATCAGCGCGATCGAGGCGGGTTCGCAAGCGGCGCTGGTCAATTTTCAAATCGGCGATGTGGTCATGGCCATCAATGATGCTCCGGTCAAAACGACGCGCGATCTCGAACAGGCGGTGAGCCGCTCTCACAATTATTGGAAATTGACGATCGGGCGCGGCGGCGAAATGATTACCACGGTGATCGGCGGGTGAGCCGCCATTGCCAGGCTTTTCCCTTGTCTATGATTTTGCCCTTTGAAGGTCTTGATGCTCTCTTGAGTAGGTCTTTCCTTAATCAGCACCTCGGCTTCCCAGCGCCCCAATCCTATTGCGGCAGCCAAGCTTGACAGAGTGAAGCCTCCTGGAGTCAGCCGACTCGCCTTGACAAATTACGAGCATCGGTTGTCCCCTCCCCTTGGGCGAGCATTGCAACAGCCTGATCGGAGCTGAACATGCTATTGGGACAAAACCGGATTTTGGTCACGGGCGGCGCCGGCTTTCTCGGCACGCATCTTTGCCGGCGGCTGCTCGGCCAAGGTCACGAGGTTCTTTGCGTTGATAATTTTTCCACAGGAACGCGCCGCAACATCGAGGAATTCCTCGACGATCCTATGTTCGAGCTTCTACGTCACAATGTGACCTTTCCGCTGTTTGTCGAAGTGGACGAAATCTATAACCTTGCGTGTCCAGCCTCGCCGGTCCATTACCAATTCGACCCTGTCCAAACAACCAAGACGAGCGTCTCCGGCGCGATCAACATGCTCGGTCTTGCGAAGCGACTCAAGGTCCGTATCCTGCAGGCCTCCACATCGGAAAGTCTATGGCGATCCGATCGTCCATCCTCAGCCGGAGGATTACTGGGGCAATGTCAATCCGATTGGCAGCCGGTCTTGCTACGACGAGGGCAAGCGCTGCGCGGAGACCTTATTCTTCGACTATCATCGCCAGCATAAAATGAGCATAAAAGTCGCGCGGATCTTCAATACCTACGGACCCAACATGCGCCCGGATGATGGCCGCGTGGTATCGAACTTCATTTGCCAAGCCTTGCTCGGAGAGGACATAACCATCTTCGGCCGCGGCGAACAAACACGTTCCTTCTGCTATGTGACGGAACTGATCGATGGATTGGATCGCCTTATGAATTCGCCTGAAAATATCACCGGGCCAATCAACATCGGCAATCCCAATGAATTCACCATTCGGGAGCTGGCCGAGAAGGTGATCGAGATCACCGGGTCAAAATCGAAGATCGTCGAACGGCCTTTGCCGGAAGATGATCCAAAGCAGCGGCAGCCGAACATCGATCTCGCCGAAAAACTGCTCGGCTGGCATCCCACGATCAACCTAAACGAAGGACTGAAACGCACTATCGCCTATTTCGAAGCGCTTCTGCGCGAGCACGGTAAGACAATTACCAGCGATAAGAGGCTTCAATCTGCAGCCTCTGCCTGATCGATAGCGGCAGCGCAAGCTCTACTCTAGTAATTGGGCGCGACGGCGAAGTGATCAGCCCGACAATTAGTGGGGGAATCGCTCACTTGGCTTCCGGTTATCGAAGCGTTCGACTGAGCGGCAGCTGGCGCTTGAGGGCCAGCCACAATTCGCGCATGTCCCGCGCCGCTTCGCCTTTGGGATCGACCTCGGTCACGGCCTTGCCCCTCTCCAGAGCTTCCAGAAAGATGGCACGTGCGCGGATGTGGGGACGTAAAAGAGTGCCAATGGCTTGGAGTGCCGCGACGCCCTCTTGCACACGCAAAGCTTCGCGGGTAGGCGGACATTGGTTAAGAAGAAATACAAATTGCTTATCCATCAGTCTCAGTTTGCGGCCGGTCACTTCGCTCGCCCAAATGTCAAATAGGGCTGGTCTTGCTGGAACGACGGAGAGATCGGCTGTTTTTATCGCGGCGAGCGAGGCTGGCAATTCAAAAGCTGGGGTATCAAGGATAACAAGACTCACATTTTGCTTGGCCAGATCGATTAATGCCGCCGGAAGCTTGGCTGACGAAACCGCACAGACCGGAAGATCGCCATCCTTTCTTTTGGCTGCCCATCGAACAAGGGATTTTTTGGGATCCATGTCGAAAACAGAAACACGTTCGCCAGCCTCTTGAGCCGCGACCGCGAGACAAGCGGCAAGCGTGCTTTTGCCACAACCGCCTTTTTGCGTCGCAAATACGATGGTGCGCATGGATAAAAATTTATCCTTTATTTAAATTTATAAGTACTAGCTACTACATAAAATAGTTATACATAGACCATATGGCACATGACCTATCTGAGTAGGAATTGGGTTAAAATTGATTTAGGTCTTTAATTATGTTGTTTACCTTAACTCAACTTGGTCTCCTTTGCCATGCTCTCTTGCTTTGGCTTGCCTTCAAAGCTCTCGTAGCCCAGACTGGAAAGCTTGATGACCGATCTCTTCGCCGCCGCCAATCTTGAAAAGGATGCGCCGCATCCACTCGCCGACCGGCTGCGGCCGCAAAGCCTCACCGATGTGGCCGGGCAGGATCATCTTCTGGGCCCTCAAGGCGCGCTTTCGAGGCTCATTGCCTCCGGCACGCTGGGCAGCCTAATTTTCTGGGGGCCGCCGGGAACCGGCAAGACGACGGTCGCACGTCTTCTTGCGCGGGAGACGAAGCTCGCCTTCGTGCAGATTTCGGCGATTTTTTCCGGGGTTGCTGATCTTAAGAAAGTTTTCGAGGAGGCGCGCGGCAGGCGCAAGGCGGGCCAGGGAACCCTGCTTTTCGTCGACGAGGTTCACCGCTTCAACCGGGCCCAGCAGGATAGCTTCTTGCCGGTGATGGAAGATGGCACCATTACTTTGATCGGTGCGACGACCGAGAATCCGAGCTTCGAGCTCAACGCATCTCTTTTGTCGCGTGCCAGGGTCATGATCTTCCACACCCTCGACGCGGCGGCGATCGAGAAACTTCTCGCCCGGGCGGAAAGCTGCGAGGCGCAGGCGCTTCCGCTCGATCCCGATGCCCGCCTCTGTCTGGTGCGGATGGCGGATGGTGATGGCCGCGCCGCCTTGAGCCTCGCCGAAGAGGTTTGGCGTGCTGCTAGACCCGGCGAAATCTTCGATACAGCCTCGCTCATGTCGATTGTGCAGCGGCGCGCGCCTATTTATGATAAAGCGCAGGAGGGCCATTACAATCTGATTAGCGCGCTGCATAAATCGGTGCGCGGTTCGGACCCGGACGCGGCGCTTTATTATCTCGCGCGAATGCTCGATGCCGGCGAGGATCCCCTATTCGTCGCACGGCGCGTGGTGCGCATGGCGGTCGAGGATATCGGTCTTGCCGACCCCCAGGCGCTCGCCGTCGCCGTCGCCGCCAAGGATGCTTATGATTTTCTAGGCTCTCCCGAAGGCGAGCTTGCGATCGCCAACGCCGTGATCTATGCCGCAACGGCACCGAAGTCGAACGCGGCCTATGCCGCGTTCAAGAGCGCGGCGCGGCTCGCCAAAGACCACGGCTCCTTGATGCCGCCCAAAATCATTCTTAACGCGCCGACAAAGCTCATGAAGAACGAAGGATATGGCGCGAACTATGCCTATGATCACGACGAGCCGGAAAGCTTTTCAGGGCAAAATTACTGGCCTGAAGCGCTGGGGCGCCAGACACTTTACCAGCCGGTTGACCGGGGCTTCGAGCACGAGCTGCGCGTCCGCCTTGACTATTGGGCCAAGCTCCGGAAACAAAGGAACAGTCCGGAATGACATCGTGAAATGGGATTTCTTATCCAGCGGCGCGGCGGATGTTTTTCCAATCTTATGTCGCAGTTCAACCGGCGCTCTTAATATGCTCGCGGCCAGGCGGATGCGCCTTTCTGGGATCTGCCCACACAATCCAGATGCGGCCGCGCCCTGGAGGCCAGCGGCATGATCGATCGCAACGACTTGCAATGGTATCGCGACGCGATAATCTATCAGCTACATGTGAAATCCTATTTCGATGCCGACAATGACGGCGTCGGCGATTTCGCAGGCCTCACGCAAAAGCTCGATTACATCAAGGATCTCGGCGCGACCGCGGTCTGGGTCATGCCATTCTATCCCTCGCCGCTGCGCGACGACGGCTATGACATTTCCTATTATCGAGGAATCAATCCGGCCTATGGCAGCCTGCGGGATTTCAAACGTTTCCTGCGCGAAGCGCATGAGCGCGGATTACGAGTCATCACCGAGCTCGTGATCAATCATACATCGGACCAGCATCCGTGGTTCAAGCGCGCACGGGCAGCAAAGCCCGGCTCGGCGGCGCGCAATTTCTATGTCTGGGCGAGCACGGACAAAGGCTATAAGGACGCCCCGGTCATTTTCCTCGACACCGAAAAGTCGAACTGGACCTGGGACGAGCAAGCAAAAGCATTTTATTGGCATCGCTTCTATGCGCATCAGCCAGATTTAAATTTCGACAATCCCCGCGTTCTCCAAGCCGTGCTCGATGTCATGGCCTACTGGCTCGATATGGGCGTCGATGGTTTGCGGCTTGACGCCGTTCCCTATCTCATCGAGCGGGAAGGTACCAATTGCGAAAATCTTGCTGAGACCCATGCGGTCATCAAGAAGATCAGGGCCGCGGTCGATGCCCGCTACCCGGACCGGATGCTCCTCGCCGAGGCAAATCTTTGGCCGGAGGAAACCGCGCAATATTTCGGTGACGGTGACGAATGCCATATGGCGTTTCATTTCCCCCTCATGCCGAGGATCTACATGGCCCTGGCGCAGGAGGACAGGCATCCGATCACCGACATCATGCGGCAGACGCCGGAGATCCCGGACAGCGCGCAATGGGCGATCTTTCTGCGCAACCATGACGAGATGACGCTTGCCATGGTGACCGGCACGGAGCGCGACTATCTCTGGTCCTTTTATGCCGCCGATCCACGGGCGCGGATCAATCTTGGCATTCGCCGCCGTCTTGCCCCTTTGCTTGAGAACGACCGGCGCAAGATTGAGCTTCTGAATTCGCTTCTGTTTTCTTTTCCCGGCACGCCAGTCGTCTATTATGGCGACGAGATCGGCATGGGCGACAATATCTATCTCGGCGACCGTGACGGCGTGCGCACACCAATGCAATGGTCGCTTGATCGCAATGGCGGCTTCAGCCGTGCCGATCCGGCCAAGCTCTTCCTGCCCGCGATCCAGGACCCGGTTTATGGTTTCAGTGCCGTCAATGTCGAAGCGCAGCTCGCGAGCCCGTCGAGCCTTTCGACTTGGATGCGGCGGATCATTGCGGTGCGGCGATCGCATGTGTCTTTCGGACGGGGCTCTTAGCGCTTTCTTTATCCGTCGAACCGGAAGGTCTTGGTCTATCTCCGCGAGTTCCAGAACGAGCGGATCCTGTGCGTCGCCAATGTCTCGCGGGCGCCGCAAGCGGTTGAGCTAGATCTCGCCGAATTCAAGGATGCCGTGCCCGTCGAGCTGACCGCCGGCAGTCGGTTTCCGGCGATCAATTCGCACTCCTATCTTTTAACTTTGCCGGCCTACGGTTTCTTCTGGTTCAGGCTTGAGCCGGCCGACGCGACCAAGGACCGCCAGGACCAGCACGTGGAGCCAGGGCTTTTCACGCTGGTTGCCACTGGGAAGCTCGAAACGATCTTTTCGGGGCGGGAACGCGTCGCCTTCGAGCGCACGGTCGCGCCGCGTTTCTTGCCCTCACGGCGTTGGTTTGGTCATAGAGAGACGTCGGTCGCCGGTGTCTCGGTCAAGGATTTCGCCGTGCTTCGCGATGGCGGGCGGAGCCGTTTTATCCTGCCGCTCCTCGACGTCAAACTCCTGGATGGCGGGGTCGAACGTTATTTCGCACCACTTGCCGCGGAACCAGAGCACAAGGACGGACCGGCTCTTAGCAACGCCGCCGCTCGGCTGCGGCGCGGCGCCTTGACCGGCCTGCTCTATGAAGCGGAGGCTTGCGAAGGTTTCGTCCCAGCGATGGTGGCGGCCTTGCGGCGCAGCGAAAGATTGGACACTAGCCAAGGTGGCAGAATCTCTTTCTCGCCGACCCCTCATCTCGGGGCCGAGCTCATGATCGAGGCAACTGATGTCCACCGTATTGGTGCCGGACAACGCAACTCTTCTCTCGTCCTCGCCAACCAACTGATGCTGAAAATCCGTCACCGTGTAGAAATCGGCTCCGACACAGAAGTCGAGACGCTCCGCTTTCTGACTGAAGTGGCGCACTTTCCCAATGCCCCCCCTCTGCTGGGTGTTGTCGATTATGTCGACAGCGAGGAAAATCACACCGTACTCGCGATCCTGCAAACTTTCATGCGCAACCAAGGCGATGCCTGGACATGGACGCTCGGCGCATTGAAGCGCATCCTCGAGGCGGCTGCCCTGACGCCGGGGCAAGACGACCGCGTCGAACATGAGGAATTCGCAATCTACATGCCGCAAATGCGACGGCTTGGTTTGCGGACGGCGGAGATGCATAAGGCGCTGGCGACACCAACCGCCGATTCTAAATTCAAAGCCGAGGCACTGTCGTACGACGATGTTTGCGAGGCAGCGGATGCGGCAAGAATTCTGGCCGAGCGCGCTTTCGCTCGCCTAAAGACGAATGCGGCAAACACGAGCGACGACAAGCGCGCCACTGCCGAACGGCTGCTGGCCCGGCGGGAAGAGTGCTTTGCTCTGATCGACGATCTTGTTCAAAAGCCGAATGGCGCCATCAAGATCCGCATTCATGGCAATTATTGTCTCGACCGGATCCTGATCGTGAAGGGCGATGTCATGATCGTTGGGTTCGGAGAAAGTCCTTCCCTATCTCCGGATCAAGGATGCGCCAAAACATCTCCGCTGCGCGATGTCGCGGTCATGCTGCGCTCCCTTGCGCATGCGGTTGCTGTTGCCAAAAGCGATCTCGCCCGGTTCGTCCCCGACGCGACACGCGTGACCGCAAGGCTCCAAGAGGAATTTGTCTTATTTTCTCAAATCTTCATCCAGGCTTATATGGAGGGCGCGCGCGACAGTCCGATCTGGATTGAGGATGAACGCACGCGGAGGCACCTTCTCGTCCTCTATTTGCTGGCCGAATTGCTGCATGAAATCGAGACCGAGGCGGAAACGCGCCCTGACTGGATCGATACGGCAATCGACGGCGTCACGGCGATCCTCGATCGCATGGCCCAAGCATCATGAAGAGTCAAAATTGCGCCGCGAAAGGGCGCTTCCCGATCGCGAAATGAGGGGTGCTAGTGGGAGCGATCCCGAAGGCGGACGTTTTTCAATCGCAAAGCCCCCGGCCAAGCCGGGGACGCCCGTCAGTTATCGTCTCTCCAGCACGAAAGAGACGTAGTCGCCCAAACGCGGATATCGAGCGTTGACGGGCCGAAGGGTTCGTGATTATTAGCGTGATCCTCACCTGCGTCCCGGTACGGAATATCGGTCGCTGCGTGAACCTTTTGTCTTTGCATGATATTTATCGCGAACCCGGTTTCGGTTGCGGAATCATGCTCAAGCGGCCATGCGTTGCCGGCTTTCCATCGTGGATGGCCGTTTTCGCGTTGGCCCATGCCCAGGATATTTTTTGATGGCGAACACTCCCTCGGCCAAGAAGGCCGTCCGTAAAATCGAGCGGCGCACCGCGGTTAACCGCTCGCGGCGTAGCCAAATGCGCACCTATGTCCGCAAAGTCGAAGAAGCAATTGCTTCGGGAGACCACGGCGCTGCGGCTGCCGCTCTGCGTGACGCAGAACCATTGGTCATGCGCGCGGCGCAAAAAGGAATCGTGCATTCCAACACGGCCTCGCGAAAAGTCTCGCGATTAAGCCGGCGGGTTAATGCTTTAAACAAATGATTGACGTGCGGCGAAGAGCTTTATCCTTGAGCCCGGCCGATGCCGGGCTTTTTTTTCGCGGCTAAAAAACCCAATGCGCATCATCGCTACTTTGCCCTCAGTTTGACACCGCACAGTCAATTTCCATGCAACTCAATGGTTTGCCCTTAAAGCCAGATGACATCTTCAAGACAGGCCGGTTTATCCCAGGCCGACACCTTGCCCCAAAAAAATTTTGCAACTTTTCCCAGGAGCCGAAAGACTTCGGTCCGACTATTTTTTCTCCCCTTTTGGGTACCCGATGGACTCGCACGAAATCAGGCGGTTACGCACACTACCGGATCACACGCCTTCGCAACTTTGAAACTGACAATAGCGCTCATTCATCAAGCGGTGTTTAAGGATTCGTTAAACGGCGCTTGCGGGCTGCTTGGGCTGTGTTAAAGTCTCTCTCCGGTCTTGAACTGGCTTGCTATAGTGTTCGAGACCGACCTCCTTTGAGTTTTCCAGTTCGTTAGTGAGTTTAGCGTGTAAAGCGCGTCACGGCCCCGTATAATAATTTAATAAGTTCAGGGTTACATATCGCATCGTTTGAATATATACTCTGGTTAGACTTCTACAGATGCTGGTTTATTGGTCTCCAGAGTGTTTCGACCGGAATTCGGGGCCTCTTTTGATTAATGTAAACAAGCTCTGTGGCAGTCAATGCGGAGCGAAGGGGGATCTACGACCGTGATGGCATTCATTGAATATCCGAATGTTCAGTTTCCCTACGCAGCCAGAAAAGTTCTGACGGAGCGCTTTCAAAGGGCTCATTGGGCTGCAGCGCGGCATCGCCGGCGCACACGCGGCTAGTTTCGCAGCCATCCTTTCTCCCGTCACTATCACGTTTCGGCGCCGGTATTTAAGCGGACGCTGTTGCTTTACTTAGATTCCTGAACTTAGATTCCTGAGGATGAAAACAGATGCCGGATGTGCGCAGACAAATTCCCGACCCCGGCGCCGCCGCCACGGGTGAAGCCTGGATGCGAATCTGCCGGCGGCTTCGCCTGGAACTTGGCGAAGACGTTTTCTCATCTTGGTTCGGCTGCCTCGAGCTCGATGCTCTCTCCGACGCGGATGCTTATCTCTCGGTTCCCACGAAATTTTTGAAGAGCTGGATTCAGTCACACTATACGGACAAGATTCTTCAAGCGCTCGCCAGCGAATTCCCCCTGACCAAACGGGTGTCGATCAATGTCCGTACCTCGACGCGGCTCGTTCCCCCTCATGCCATTGGCAGCCACCTCGATCCCGTTCCATGCGGTGACGCGAATTTGGTAAAAGGCCGAAACGTCACTTCATTGGCGTCCTCCTCCCAGATGGTGGCATCCGCCGTGGCAATGCCATCTTCGAAAAAGTCGGCTTTAATGGAGGGTTGCGAGGCCGAAACCCTCTGCGGATCGCCGTTGGACCGGCGTTTAATTTTCTCGAATTTTCTTGTCGGTTCATCCAACCAGCTCGCCCATGCCGCAGCGCAGAGAATCGCTTCCGCGGCGCCGGGAGACCCATTGCTTTTCAATCCGCTTTATCTCCACGCTTCTGTCGGATTGGGTAAGACCCACCTTCTCCAAGCCGCCGCGCATGCTGCCACCTCGGCAAAGCACAAAGTCATCTATCTCACCGCCGAGCGATTCATGTATGGTTTCGTCGCCGCCCTCAAAGCGCAGACGGCGATCGCTTTCAAGGAAAGGTTGCGGGCGATTGATCTTCTTGTGATCGACGACATCCAATTTCTCCAGGGCAAGTCGATTCAACAAGAGTTCTGTCATACGCTCAATGCCCTGATCGATTCCCGCCGGCAGATCGTGATCGCGGCCGACCGGCCGCCAGGCGATCTCGAAAGTCTCGACGAAAGAGTAAGATCGCGCTTGGCTGGCGGTCTTTGCATCGAAATCGGAGGGCTCGACGAGGCGTTGCGGGTCAAGATTCTTGAAGCACGCATTGCCGCCGCGAAACAGGTGCATCCGACTTTCGAAGTTCCGGCCGCGGTCGTCGCTTATGTCGCAAGCGTCATTCAGACGAATGGCCGCGATCTCGATGGAGCCGTCAACCGGCTGCTCGCCCATGCCTCTTTGAATGGCGCTCCGCTGTCGATGGAAACCTCCGAGCGCGCAATTCGTGATCTGGTGCGAACTCCGGAGCCAAAAAAGATCAAGATCGAAGACATCCAGAAACTGGTCGCAAGCCATTTCAATGTCAGCCGCGCCGATATTCTTTCCTCGCGG
>Ga0181530_10005475_pt1 | contig 12924 bp, 10 predicted proteins | sample PEATcosm2014_Bin_42_FD_119769 | JGI IMG/M metagenome (GOLD analysis project Ga0181530, IMG submission 119769) | Peatland microbial communities from MTU Mesocosm Facility, Houghton, MI, USA - PEATcosm2014_Bin10_60_metaG | ecosystem: Environmental > Terrestrial > Soil > Wetlands > Peat | place... | reverse complement strand
GTTCGTCTTCGTCGTCTTCTCTCCGAGTCCCCCCGGGACGAGCACGACCGACCGAGCTACCTCAATCTGACCCTCGTCGAGATCGAGGTCGGACCAGCGGAGCGCACAAAGCTCACCCCGGCGTATCCCTGTCAGCGCCGCCATCATCACCAGCGGTGCCAGGCGCGGGTCACGCTCTTCGGCGGCAACCACGATCTGTCGCACGGCATCAACCGAAGGCGGCCGGACCACCCGCTGCGTCACACGAGGCGGTTTCGCCATCTCAGCGACGTTCCTCCGTACCCATCCCCACCGTACGGCCTGGTGGAGCGCAGCTGCGAGGATTGCGTGATGATTACGGACGGTCTTCGGCGACAAGCCCTTTTCCTTGATCGCTCGGTACAGGTCGTCGAGGTCCTTCGCCCCCAAGCGTTGGACCTTGATCGAGCCAAGAGCAGGCCGGATCGTGCGCTCTATCTGTGCCCGGTAGACGCGCAGCGTCGTGGGCGACAGGTCCATGCGCTCGCACTCCGACAACCAGGCGCCTAGGAGCTGGCTGACCGTCGCCCCGGCGCCGTCCGAGCCCCCGGGAACCTGCTGCTCGATCAGGTCGCGCAGAGCCTCGTCCGCCTCACGGGCGTTCCCGTGAAAGGTCTTCGACACCTGTTTGGGATTGCCGGTAGCAGGATCGCGCCCGACGTAGGCGCGCAGCTCCCAGACTCCCTCGCCCCGCTTTCTCTTGGTCCCGCGCATGGTTCCCACCCTAGCCACGAATTTCGAGAGTAGGGATAGGAGTAGGGATGACACCAGAAAAACAAGAAGAGCCGGTGCTCTCGCACCGGCTCTGGCCTGCACTTTCTTTGGTGGCGGGGGAAGGATTTGAACCTTCGACCTTCGGGTTATGAGCCCGACGAGCTACCTGACTGCTCCACCCCGCGGCGGTAACACCAGACATTATCAGTCGCGCCAGTCTTCCCGCCCCGGCCGTTCCGCTGTACGTCAAGCTCCAGCCGCGTCCGCGCCCGCCAACACCAAGTCCCCCGCCGCGACGCCACGCCGCGGCGTGATGATGTCGTCGATCAAGCCGTAGTCGAGCGCTTCTCTCGCAGTCATGAAGTAGTCCCGGTCGATGTCGTGCTCGACCTCCTCGACGCTGCGACGACTATGGAAGGCAATGATCTCCGCCATCCGCCGCGTCGTCGCCATAACCTCACGCAGCTGTATCTCCATGTCCCGAGGCGCTCCCCGCGCACCCGCAGTTCCCTGATGGATCATGATCTTGGCGTTCGGGAGCGCCAGGCGCTTGCCGGCGGCGCCGCCCGCGAGGATCATCGCCGCGGCGGACATGCCCATCCCCACGCAGATCGTGGACACCTCGGGACGGACATGTTGCATGACGTCGTAGATCGCCATGCCGGCGTAGCCAAGGCCCCCAAGGGAGTTTATGTAGAGGGAGATGTCCTTCTCAGGATCGTCGGCTTCGAGGTAGAGGATCTGAGCAACGATCAGGTTCGCGATCTGGTCGTCGACCTCTTGGCCCAAGAACACGACCCTCTCCCTCAACAGCAGCGAGTACAGGTCGTAGGCGCGGTCGCCGCGGCTCGTCTGGTCGAGCACGGTCGGGATCATCGACAACCTCAAGGACTCTTCTCCCAGCACCTCACACCCCCTGGCTCTGTGTTGCTATATCATTTGCAAGATATCACCTACGCTATAAGGAGTCGGCACCGAACGTGACCGAGCGGCGACATGATCCCGTCTTCCCCGGTTTTGGCGACATGGCGCGACGCAGGCGCGAGCTCGTCGAAGCCTTGACGGTACGGCGCCGCGCCATCGGCCTGAGCCAGACCGAGGTCGCCGCGCTCATGCACACGTCCCAGTCCGCCGTGGCCCGCCTCGAAGCAGGGCACACCGACGTGAGGATCTCGACGCTCGAACGCTACGCGGCCGCTCTCGAGCAGCGACTCGACTGGCACCTGGCTCTCGAGCCTGAGCAGGAGAGCCCATGACCATGGGCCCAAGCGACTCCTGGCTGGAGGAGCGTTTGTTCGAACGCCGGATGGTGCTGTGTCGCGGGATTCTCGACGACGCTCTCGCCGGACGGGTCGCGGCACAGCTGATGACGCTCGACGCCCTCGGTGACGGTGCCGTCGAGCTCCAGCTGGACAGCGAACGCGCTTCCCTCGAAGCTGCCTGGACCGTCCTCGAGGTGATCGACCTCCTCGGTGTGCCGGTCAACATCGTTTGTGCCGGCCGCGTCGAGGGAGCGGCGATCGCCGTGTTGACCGCGGCCACGAGACGGACGACCCTACCGCACACCCGGTTCCGCCTGACCGATCCCGAACTCGATATTTCCGGACGGGCGAGCGAGCTGGCTGCTCTCCTCGACCACCACACCGCCCGTCTCGACCGGCTGCACGAGCGCGTCGCCTTGTGCAGCGGCCGGCCCGCCGGCGACGTTGCGGCCGATTTCCGCGCGGGCCGTGTGCTCGATGCCGCAGACGCGCTCCGCTACCATCTCGTCGACGAGATCGCCGGCGACGAGCCTGCCGTCCGCTCCATCAAGAGCGCACACCGCCCCTCGGTCCACCCCAAGAGGCCCGAGCGTACCGAACCGCTCGGTTTCAGGCCAGGTCCGAGAAACCCTTGAGAAGGCTCGTCTTCTGAGAGCTAGGCAGGCGAGCGCGTCGCCTTGATGGCGTTGACGGCAGCGGGCCTCTGGTCCTTCGCCAGATCGGTGTCCGCCTCGGTAACGAGAGAGCCCACCTCCTTCATGTCCGCCGAATACGTGGTCAGGTCCTCGTTTCTCAGCGCCGCGATCCCCTGCAGGTAGTAGCTCTGCGCGCTCGCGATGAGGGTCCGGACCTGGGCTGGGATGTTGGCGGTGCCAGCTCCGATGTTGCTCGTCGCCGCGCCGAAGACGTCGGACAGGGCGGCGCCCAGGGTGCTCTCCATGGCCACGTCGTTGCCGTAGACGACGATGTAGCGGGTCAGCTGCGGGTACGGGTTCTGCGACGAGCTCACGTACAAGGGCCGCACGTACACGACCGAATCATCGATCGGGATGATGAGCGTGGTGCCGAGCGAGACGGTCGAGCCGGCCCGGCCAACGAGGGTCACGTACTGGGAAACCTTCGTGTTCGACTGGATCTTCGAGTTGACGACGGCCGGGCCGGCCGTCGCGTTCCTGGTCGGCGTCACGTATGCGGTGAGCTGCCCGTAATCCTGGTAGTCACAGGAGGCCGTCATGAGCGCCGCCAGCGTCTGGATCCGGTCGCCCTGTGACAGGGGGTCGAGCGGCTCGATGACGGTGAAGCCCGGAGCGCTGGCGCCGGGGAGCTGCAGGAGCTCGTACTCGGGCACGAAACGCAGCGTGTTTCCCAGCGCGTCGACGGGCAAGGCCTGCTCGGGCGAGCCGGTGCCCGAGGTCGGGGCCAGCTCCCAGGCGTTGTTGGCGATGTAGAAGGACGAGGGGTTGGTCAGGTGGTAGCGGCTGTACATGGTGGCCTGCACCATCAACAGCGCCTGGGGGTAGCGCAGGTGAGACTGAAGCGTTGCGTTCATGTCGCTCAACGGCTTGAACATCCTCGGGAAGATGGACTCCCAGGTGTTAAGGATCGGGTCGGTGTTGGTCACGGCGTAGAAGGTCAGGTCACCCGTGTAGGCGTTGACGACGACCTTCACCGAGTTGCGGACGTAGTTGAAACTGCCCGCGAGGCCGGTCCCGCTTGGGAGCTCGGAGGTCGTGGCCCGCTGCGCATACGGGTAGTAGCTGGTCGTTGTGTAGGCGTCGACGATCCAGACGAGCTGGCCGTTGTCGATCACCGGATACGGGTTGTCGTCGACAACCAGGAAAGGAGCCACCTTGGCGACGCGGACACGCACGTCCTGGAGGAACATCAGCCGGGAATGCTGCGTGACCAGGTTCGAGATGAGCAGGTTGAGGTCGTGGAACCTCAGGGCGAAGGCCGCTTTCGTCCAGAACGAGCCGATGGGCACGCCGCCGTTGCCCGAGTAGTGGCTGGAGACCGTGTTGCCGTTGGTGTCGGAGTAGTCGACCTCGCTCTGGGCGGTCTCGGCAACGACGTAGCCGGACTCGCCCAGGCCGAAGTAGACCGCCGGCCGGCTGATCTTCGGCGCGCCATGGTTTGAGAGGGGCGGCACGCCCGCGATGTCGAACACAGGGTTCCCACCGCTTTGCTGGTTGGCCGGCGAGAGCACGGCACCGTAGCCGTGGGTGTACTGCAGGTGGATGTTGACCCAGGACGGGGTCGGCAGGTCTGCCGCATTGACCTGGCGCACGCCGATCACGAAGGGGGTAAGCGTCCCGTTGATCCTGTAACGGTCCAAGGAAAGCCCGGCGATGGTGAAACCGGTCCCGTTCTGCTGGAGCTTCTGATAGGTCTGAGACGTGATCGACGGCTCCCACAGGGGAAGATTGTCCAACGTCGTCGCCGCGCCCGCGACAACGCCGCCCGTCAGGTTCGAGACGCCCGCGAAGGCGCGCTCGTGGATGGCCGAGAGCCCGAGTGCCTTCCGCGTCGCCGTTATGTTGCGGCTGATGTAAGGGATTTCGAGCTTGCTCTGCGCAGGGGTGACCTTGAGGGCCTGCACAGCCGCCGGCACGATCACGCCGGCTGCAAGGGCGACGAGTATCCACAGTCCGGCTCCGATGGCGGGAAGCGCCAGGCTGCGTTGGTAGACGTTGAACACCATCAGCACGAAGACCGCGAGAGCCACCACCGCGAGCAGCTCGATCGCCGGCAGGCGCACGTGCACATCGGTGTAGCCGGCCCCGTTCACGTAGGCGTCCTTCGCCAGGACGAGGTTGAAGCGGTCGACGTAGAAGTAGCCCGCCGCCCGTACCAGTGCCATCACCCCGAGGATCACCGACATGTGAGCGGTGACGCGCGGGTCCACCCGCGGGGAGGGGCCCTGGAACCGCAGGCCACCGTTGAGGTAGTGGGCGACGCCCGTGAGGATCAGGATCACGAGCAGAGCCACGAGCGTCCAGTCGACAAGAAACGACAGGAAGGGCAGCTTGAACACGTAGAAACTGACGGACTTGTGGAACTGCGGGTCCGTCACACCGAAGGGCTTGCCGCTGCGGAAAAGCAGCCAGTGCTGCCACTGGTCGCTCGTCGAGGCACCCACGATGAGGGCGAAGACCAACGAGACGACCGTGCGCAACGCGAACGTGTGCCTGCCGACGATCTGTTGGTAGCGGCGGACGATCTCGAGCTCGGGCGAGACGAGCAGAGCGCGCGGGGCGATGCGGTCGACCACCCAGAGGCTCGCCCAACAAGCGATGAAGAACGCGCCCATGAACACCGCGGCGATCTCGATCTTGGTCTCGATCAAGAGGCGCCAGACCGCCGTGAAGCGGACCGACCGGTACCAGAGGTAGTTCGTGTAGAAGTTGGCCAGTCCCTGAATGACGATCAGCGCGACGATGACGAAGACCACGGCGCCAACCACCCAGGCTTGGTACCGCCGGCCCGGGCGCATCCGGGCCGATAAGTCCGTCGGCACTCGCATCCGCTGGAGCCTACGACCGAACAGGTACGAGGAGGCAGCGGCAGCCCGGGTGCACCGGTGGGTGGGCGTGCCCGGTCGGGAAGACGGCGCCCGGCGGCTGCGGGCCGGCAAGGGAGTTGTCGTCGCAGTCGGGGCACGAACCGCCGGCGTCGTCGTCCTCGACGGCCCAACGAAGCAACGGCCCCTCCCCGATGCCGAGCGAGCTCAGCACCGCAAGCTCGCCTGTGGCAAAAGCGCGGGTGGTGAAATCTCCGGCAAGGCCCTCGACCCGGGATCCCTTCCATTCCCGGTACCCGACGCCTGCCGCGTCCGCCGAGCCCTCCAGGCTTCCGTCTAGCTCGGACAGCGACTCCTCGATCCTCTTGCGCAGTAGGGTGGAGAGGTCATCGGCGAGTTCGGCCGCGATAAGTGCCCCGGCTTCGAAGGCAACCGCGGCGCTCGGGGCCGGCGCCGACACACAGGGCCCCGCCACGGCGTCACCGGTCACGAGGAAGGCGGCGCCCGCCTGATAAGCCTTGCTGAGTTGGTCACTGGCCGCGGCGACGAATCTCTCGCGCTGGACCCCTGCCGGGACCAGCTCGTCGAGCACGGGCTTGCGCGAGCTTTGGCGCAGGGCATCGAGGAGGTCGTTCTGGTCGTCCTGGAGGGCGCGCTTGAGCGACCGGCCAAGCTTGGCCGTGATGGACCCGAGAAGGTGGTCACGCCGCGCCAGGGACTCGACATCCGGCTCTGTGATGGCGTCGGCGCCTGGTTTCGCCACGGCCACGTCGGTGACCTCTTGCGCAGCGCCGACCGCCGGGGTCTCGGCCAACTCGGGGGTCTGCTCCGGCGGAGGCGCCGACGCCTCGGCCACCGGGGCGAGCTCGCCTGATGGCGACGAGCTCTCCCCTCCCGGCTCTTCGTCTTCACGAGCCGCGGGCGCCACCTCGGAGGGCTCGACGGCCGCTACGGTCTGGGCCTCGACAGGCTCGGCAGCGGCCGCAAGGGCAGCCGCCTCCTCCGCGGCCCGGCTGGCGCGGATGCGGGCGAAGAGCTCGTCGACACTTTGGCGGCTCGCGCCCGACCCGTCACCTTGCCCCGCCCGCCCTGCACCAGTCGCTCCTCCGCCTTCGGCTTGGCCGGCGGCCAAGGCGGCGACCGCGCCTTGGGCCTCGCCGTCCCCGCCGAACTCGTTGGCGCCGCCTCCGCTCGTGGCCGCGGCGAGCTCCTCCTCGAGCTCGGCGAGGTCGCCGTGACCTAGCTCGGCTTCGACACGTTCGCCCGCTTGCTCGGCAGCGACACGCGCTTCGTCCTCGGCGAAAGCCAGGCGCTCGCGCAGTGCGACAGCTGCGGCCGCGACCGCGTCCACGACGCCGAGCAGCGAGTCCTTCCCGGTGCGAAGCTCCTCGAGCTGCACACGCAGAGCCCGCCGCCGGGTCACGAGATCGGCGAGCGCGCGGTTGCGCAGGGCACGCGCCTCTGCCACCATGCGCCGGCACTCCTCCTTTGTCGCATCGAAAAGCTCGACGGCCTCGGCGTGCGCCACCTCTGTCATCGAGTCGGCCTCGGCCTGGGCGCGGCTCAGGCGCTCGTCAGCGTCACGCTGTGCCGCGCCGCGGATCTCCTGTGCCGCCGCCTCCGCCGCCGCTTGGTTGTCGGCGAGGACCCGCCCGGCTTCGGCGATCAGCTCGGCCGCCCGCTCCTCGGCCTTGGCCACGACCTTGCCGGCCGCGTCGTGTGCAGTCCACAGGATCTTGGCCGTCTCGATACCAATTGCCCGCGTGAGCGTCGCCTCGTCCAAGACGGGTTCCTCTACCCGGCGTTCCGCCTCGGCGACGCGTTCGCGAAGGATCGCCTCGCGCTCGAGCACGCCGCGTAGCTCGCCCGCCACCTTGGCGAGGAACAGTCGGACGGCCTCGCCGTCAACACCCCGGCGCGCGGAGGGAAAGGACTTGCGTGCGATCTCGTCGGGACTCAGCGGCGTAGCCGAGGAGATCGAGGTGACCTGCGGATCCTGCGACATTGCCAACAGCCTACGACGCTGGTTCACGGAGTGGTGGCCCGTGCGACACGGCCCCCGAGCGACTCCAGAATGTGAACCGCCTCGCCGATCGTGCTCACGGCGTACACCTTGAGGTGCAGACCGGCGTGTGCCTTGGCGACGGCGTACTCCTGCGAGGGCACAAGGAACACGCCCGCTCCCGCGCCGCGAACAGCGATCGTCTTCTGGGCGACCCCACCGACGTCCCCGACGGTCCCGTCAATCGACATCGTTCCGGTCGCGGCCACCTTCGCTCCACCGGTCAGATTGGCCGGGTCGAGCTCCTGCATGAGGCCGAGCGTGAAGGCCAAACCGGCCGACGGCCCGACAATCCCTTCGGAGGACAGGTCCACCTTTACCGGCAAAGGCCCTATCTTGAAGGCGGTTCCGTCGACAGCAGTGCCTCCGGAGCCCTGTGGGTAGATACCCATGCAGGAGACGGCATGGGGTTTGCCGCCTTTCTCCGTCACAAGCTCGGCGATCTTGAGCCTGGTCTTCTCGCCCACGGGCAGGCAGGTGAGCGTCGCCGAGGCACCCGTCCCTTCGATGCGGAACACGCCGAGGCGCAAGGTCACAGTCCGCGGCTTGCCGGCCGGGTAGGCGCTCACCTGCAGGCGCACTGCCGTGCCCGGAGCAATCGTCGCGAGCCTGTTCTGGAGATTGAGGTAGCTGGAAACCTTGAAACCGTTGATCTTGCTGATGACCTGGCCCACCTGCAGAGCCGAGGCGGCGGGCGAGCCGGGCAGGATCCCGTAGATGAGCGCCCCGAGCGCCACGACGGGGACCTTGTAACCGAGCTGCTCGAGGGCGACGACCGTGGCGGCCTGCTGCGCGGTCGCCATGTCGATCTCGCCCTCGGTCTGGTACTGGGCCGTGGACTCGCTCCCGAGGATCGAGGCGCTTGGATAGATGGTGGCGTTCGGGTCAAGCCAGAAGAACGGGTAGTAGAGCGCCCGCATGGGCGTGAGCTCCACGTAGACGAGGAGCACCGAGCCGCGGTGGGAGTGCCGGTCGGCTGCGGGCACCTTTATGAGGCTGCTCACCGCGGGCGCCGAGCCGGGTGTGAGGGCGTAGTACGGCAGCTGGATGAACCACGCGACGACCGCCGCCGCGAGGTTGACGGCGCGGATCGCCAACAAGGTGTGGCTGGTACTCCAGGAGAACTGGTCCCCTCCGCGACGCGCCTTGCTCCTTGCTCCGGTCCCCTCGCCGTAGACCTCGATCGTGTCATCGGGAGCGACAGCCGGCCGTTCGGCCTCTACGCTCGATCCATCGTGGGGCGCATTCATCGAGCCGTAGCCTGCCATGGCGCCATCGTGCGCGGGCGGCGCCGATGACGGGACCCGGCGACCAGGCTTCGATAGATGCGGCGCGCCGGCGGGGAGATGCCGCTCTGGCCGGGCACTTGCGAGACGAGCCGGCAGCCAGGTTTCTACTCGGCGATGCCGATCCCGACGTGCGCGCGACCGCGCTCGGGGCACTCGTGCGAATGGGCCGCGCGACGCCGGACGACTCCGCCCGGGCGCTCGCGGACCCCGATGGGAGGGCGCGCCGGCACGCCTGTGAGCTGGGCGCCACCCTCCCGGGGGCGAACTTCGCAAGACTGCTGGCGGACCCGGACGCGGCGGTGGTCGAATCCGCCTGCTTCGCCGTCGGCGAGGTGGGCGACGTGGAGGCCGTCCCGGCCCTCGTCGAGATCGCTGCGACCCACACCGATCCACTGTGCCGGGAGTCGGCCGTGGCGGCCCTCGGGGCCATCGGCGACATACGAGGCCTCCCCGCCGTCCTGGCCGCTCTGGAGGACAAGACGCAGATCCGCCGCCGCGCGGTGATCGCGCTCGCCGCGCTCGACAGTCCTGAGGCCGAGGCCGCGCTGCGCCGATGCCTCGAGGACAGGGACTGGCAGGTTCGTCAAGCTGCCGAGGACTTGCTCGACATCACCACCGGCGGCGACTGACCGATTCGGCGCTGTGGCCCAACGTGGCCATGCACAAGGCGGCTCCGGCGACGGCACAACGTTCGGGATTCTCGACGAGGTGGACCGGGATGCCGGTCGCGGATGCGAGCCGCTTGCCGAGGCCTGCAAGGAGCGCACCACCGCCGGCGAGGTAAAGGCCGCGGTTCAAGAGGTCGTTCGCAAGATCGGGCGGTGCCGAGGCGATGCACGCGACGGCCGCCTGCACGATCCGGTCCACGCGCGGCGCGATCGCGTCTGCCACCTCGGTGCGGGTGATGACCACCGTGCGCACGATGCCGCTGAAGACGTCACGGCCCCGGACCTCGACCTTGTCGTCCTCCTCCACCCAGGCACTCCCGATGGCGCGCTTGACTGCCTCGGCGGTCTCGAGGTCGATCACGAGCTCGAAGTCGCGCACGCAAAAGCGCTGAATGGCCTCATCGAAGTCTCCCCCGCCAACGGGAACCGAAGCCTGGGTAACGAGACCCCCGAGGGCGAGCACTCCGATCTCGGTCGTACCGGCGCCGACGTCCACGACCATGGAGGCGGCGGGCTCTTCGATCCTGAGACCGGAGCCGAGGGCCACGGCGACTTGCTGTTCCACAAAGCGGACGTTGCCCGCCCCCGCCTCCTTGAAGGCACGATCGAGGGCGCGCCGCTGCACACCTGTCGCCGCACCGGAGGCGCAGCACAGCACCGTCGGCTGGCTGGCCGACCATGTCCTCACCAGGCGCAGCAGCTCCCTCGCGACTGCCCAGGTGAGATCGAGATCGGCCAGCTGGCCATGGCAGATGGGCCGGATGAACGCCACGTCACCCGCGCAGCGGCCCCGCAGGCTCAGGGCGCGGTTGCCGAACGCAACGAGACGGTTGCGCCCGAGATCCACGGCTGCGAACGTCGGCTCGTCCACAACGACGCCGCGGCCGCGGACGGCCACAAGGGTCCGCGCCGTACCGAAGTCGACCGCGAGGTCGGCGCCCACTACCGGCCGACCTCGGGTGGCTCCTCGATCGGCCGGGCCGCCGGGCTCCAGTCGGTCCCGCCCTCCCAGGTCTCCCGCTTCCAGATCGGAGTCGTCGCCTTCAAGGTGTCGATTATGTACCGGCAAGCTTCAAAGGCCTCGGCCCGGTGCGGTGTCGAGACGACCACGACGACGGACGCCTCGCCGAGCTCGAGACGACCGACCCTGTGCCATACGGCTGTCCGCGCGATCTCGGGCCAGCGCTCCCGTGCAGCCGCCACGATCGCCTCGAACCTGGGCAGCACCTGGTCCGCATAGGCCTCGTAGTCGATCGCCCGCACGCCGGTGCGACCTCCGGCGTGATCGCGCACCGTGCCCACAAAGCACGCCACGGCCCCGGACGACGGTCTCTCGGCCCAGTGAAGGGCACGCGCGGCCGCGAGGGGCTCGGTGGTGAGCCCGAGCCAGTTGTCGCCTGTCGCCGCCACGAGCACGTGGGTCATGGTATGCGACCCGCTGCAGCCGGGCAGCCTCGCTCGAAGTGCCCGACGCCCTATCGGGACCCACCTTCAGTATCCTCGGTGACTGTGGTCGAACCCGGAGACGACTTCGACGACATAGCCGATGAAGGCCCGTGCGGTCCCCTTCTCCCACCTGACGACCGCCTCTGGCGACACCCCTCCGAGCTCGGCGAGCACTGTCTCCCCATCACCGCGGAGGCGCTCTCGGCGCGGCGCAGCTGGATGGCCTCCACTCCCTCCCGGGCCGGGGCGTGGTCGGCCGGCATCGTCGGCGCCCTGCTGGCAACCGGTGTCGTGCTCGTGGGCGGCCACCTCACCCACCTGCTCTCGTCGCCCGCGCCGGGCCCTTCCACTTCGGCCGTGAGCCACAGCTACACGAACGCCCGGGTGAGCACGACGATCCTGCCCACCGTGGGCGTGAGCGTCTCCACGACGACCACGGCCCTGGTGGGTGTCGAGCCCGGACTCTACGGGCTGGCGTCGCGGGTCGCCCCGGCCATGCCCGTCGTCCTCGACGGTGACGTGAGCGGCGTCGGTGTGGTTGTGAGCCCGAAGGGCTTCGTGCTCGTGCCCGCCTCGCTCGTAGCCGAAACCGACGACATCTCCGTGGTCATCGACGGCCAGCAGCTCGTCGCGACGCTGGTCGGGGTCGACGCCGGCACCGGGCTTGCCGTCGTGCGCGTGCACGACCCCGACACCCTTACCGCGGCGCGTTTCGTCTCGGGTGCGCAGATGGCATACGGCTCGTTTGTCGCCGTCGTGTGGGTCGACGCCCACGGGCCCCACACGTGCTGGGGCGCCGTCAACGAGGCCGACGTCCAGCTGAGCTCGGCTGGCGACAGCCCGCCCCTTCTCGACTCGTTGGTGGCGCTGAACCCGCTCGCCGGGGTCGAGACCGGTGGCGTCGTCCTGGACGGGGCCGGACGCCTCCTCGGGATGATCACCAGTGTCAGCGGCCAGACCATGGTGGCGACGCCCGGTTGGCTGGCCGCCATCGTCTCGCAGGACCTCATCACATCCGGGCGGGTCGTGCACGGCTGGCTCGGGATCACGGGCCAGACGACGTCGGTGTCACCCTCCGCCACGGCCGTAGAGGTGATGTCCGTTGCCGCGGGCGGCGCGGCCGCCAGAGCCGGGGTGAGACCGGGCGACCTCATAGAGGCCGTGAACTCCAAGCCCGTGAGGACGATGTCGGACATCGTGGCGGCGCTGTACTCCCTGCCACCCCATCAGGCGGTCGTGCTCGACGTGGTCCGGCGCGGTCACGTCTGGGACGCGCACGCTCGGCTCACAGCAGCCGCCTGAAGTCCTCCCTGTCCGCCCCGGAGGTCCGGACCCTGCCTTGGCGGTCCGGGCCCTAGCATCGGGCACGTGAGCGATCCTCTCGCACCAGGTGGTGGTGACTTCCTCCGCAACATGCTGGGCGACCTCCTGCGACTCATCAGGACCGAAGGACCGCTGCAATGGGAGCTCGCCTTTCAACTAGCGGCGAGCGTGGCCGCCGGTGACGAGCCTGACCCCAACCCTGACCCGATCGCCCGCATCCGCCTCGAAGAGCTGAGCGCGATCGCCGAGCTACACGTGAGCGACGTCACCGGTATGGTCCTCGGGTCCGGCGGCTCTAACCTCCGGCTCGTTCCGACGACGCGCGTCGATTGGGCCCGGCAGAGCCTCGAGGCCTGGCGGCCGCTGCTCGACCGCCTCGCGGCAGCGTTGACGACCGCGGCCGGGGCTGCGGGCCCGGGTTCCGGCGCGAGCTCGCCCGGGCCGCTCGGATTCGCCCGGAGCGGGGGCGCCGAGCAACCTGCCGGCGGCGAGCCGCCCGCAACGGGCGGGGGCGAGGGCGAGCTGCCCCCGGATCCCTTCCTCGGGGACGAAGACCCCCTCAAAGGCGCGGACACCGCCGGCGGTGACGAGCACGCGGAGGCGGATCTCACCGAGATGATCG
>Ga0181530_10005473_pt1 | contig 12926 bp, 13 predicted proteins | sample PEATcosm2014_Bin_42_FD_119769 | JGI IMG/M metagenome (GOLD analysis project Ga0181530, IMG submission 119769) | Peatland microbial communities from MTU Mesocosm Facility, Houghton, MI, USA - PEATcosm2014_Bin10_60_metaG | ecosystem: Environmental > Terrestrial > Soil > Wetlands > Peat | place... | reverse complement strand
GCGGAAACAAATCAAAGCAGGCGGCGGCAAGGCCGAACTGAAGACTGTTCAGGGCGAGCCTCTGACTGCCATGATGGATGCCGGAAAAATCATGCTGAAGGATCAAAAGGGCGGGATGGCGACGATCACGATAGCCAATGTGTTTCAATCGAATGGCGTAATACAGGTGATCGATTCGGTGCTCCAGCCCAACTGAGTCCGGGCGATTCATCTCTGAAATCGCCGCCTTTTTCCTTGAAAGCGGGGAGCGCCTCCGAGCGCTCCCCTTTGACGTGTTAATTAGCCCGGCGAAACCTCCCGCCTGCCTCACGTCAACCATCGCCGCCAAGTATCCTCCGATTGCGCGGCAAGCTCCGCCGTCCGCGGCGTTGAGCCCGTTTCTGAATACCAAGTGCGAAACCAGGCGCGCGCGTTTCAAATGGATGTTGTTATTGCAGTACTGGAACCAGAAGTGCGTTCTTTATCGAACGAAGCCGATTTTCTTCAGCGTCGCGGAGGGCTCCTGGTCTTCGAACTGGAGGAGCATGGTCTTTTCATAACCGTTCTCGATCGCGACTCCCGCAGGTGGCGTATCGAACGGGAAGGTCTTCTGAAGCAAAGCCAAGTCTTTGGATACAGGACCTTTACCTGTGAGACCAGCCTTGCCCATGAACCAGTCTCCGAACTGTGGGTTCTCCGTCGGCACGCCGATGAATCGCGTGTCTCCCCAGTTCAGCGCCGCCAGACGCCTTCCGGCTTCGAGGCAGTGGAGGCACTGCGGATCGAAAAAGTATATGAAAACTCTACCTTCCTGCAGAGAGATGGAATGGCCGTCTTCGGCGGTAATCGATGCGGGAGCTTTCGTTCCGGTGTGCCGCGTGGAGGCTAGTCCGAACGATCCCAGGGCGAAAACAGCCACTGCGCCGAGGATGAAGACGGCTGGCCGGACGCCCTTCGAAGCGCGCGCCCAGACGCCCGCGCCAATGGCCAGCAGCATCATGGCGCCGTCGCCGGCAAAGAACTGCGGCCCGACCGCTCTCTTTACCCAGGGGAAGCAGGAGCAGTCGACGCCAACCAACTCGTTGTAATGGATTGCGATGAAGATCATGAACGAGGCCAGCAGAAACGTCCCAAGCGCAGCGCCCCAACGCCGGAAACGAGGGATAAGAAGGAGAACACCCGTAAAGGTTTCGAGCGTGCCCAGCCCGACTGCGGTGAAAACGCTCAACGATTCCGGGACCTTTGCCTGCGCAAGCCGCACGGCTGCGCCGATCGGATCGGTAAGCTTCCAGAGTCCCGCAACCAGAAACACGATTGAGATCAGAATGGCCGCAGTCCAGTTGATTCCCGTTCGCCATCCGCGTTGTGTTTGAAGCGGGAGAAGCGCCGCGCTCGGGACAGCAATTCCTTGAGACATATCTACTAGAGTATACTTTCGCGGCACTGGTTCAAATGGCTGTTTGGCGACAAGCCAGGCGCTACTTGGAGGCAAACCAGGCAAGGAACAGGCCGTCGGGCGTCACGTCCTCCCAATACGAGAGGTATTGGCTGTGAACTTTACGACAGTTCCGGGCCAGAAGATCTTCCAGCTCCTCCCGTGTGAACCACCGTTCCCAAGCCGAAGTCTTCAACTTTCCCCAATGCTCGGCGTTTTTGTCGATGATCACCAGCTTTCCACCGGGCTTCACGACGCGGCACATTTCATTTACGGCGCGCTCGATATCGACTGCATGCTCAAGCGATTCCGTCGCGTAAGCAAAGTCGAACGTCGAGTCGGCAAAAGGCAGTTCGGTCATTGACCCCGCTCTGGTATGAATACCGGCGGGAACGAACCGGAGCATTTCCTCCGAGATGTCCAGCCCCCAAATTTCCACTTCGGGGTTCCGTTCCTGCAGAACCCTCGCAAACCGTCCCTTGCCGCACCCGACGTCCAACACACGTTTATCGGCCAGTTCGCCGAAAAACTTTAGCAATACCTGAACATGCTGAATGCGCGGGTCGATGGTCGACGGGAAATGCTCCTCGTCATGGGACGCCTCGTCAAAACTGCGGCGAATCTCCGCGCGCAGCTCCGCGTCCAACGGAATGGCGGGCCAGCTTCGAGAGGCTTTCCTTCCGGTCAGCCGCCGCCAAATGCTCGGAAGGTTCACGGGGATGCTCCGAAGTTCACCGCAATGGCCGGAAGGCTCACGCGCGCGTCAGGAAAATCGGCAGGCCCATTTTGCCGCTGTATGTTGGCCGGTAGTGTTCCGTGCTGTACATGGTTGCGATATCGACCTTGCGCGGGCCGAGTTTGGGATCGGGAATCGCCACCGCCGCGTAGCAACCCTGGTTGATCGCCGTCATCAGTCCGTGCTTTCCTTCGTCGATCAGGTCGATGGCCATCCCGGCGAATGTCGACGCCACCATCTTGTCGACGAAATCGGGCGGGCCGCCGCGCAGATCGTAGGTCAGATCGCTGAGCATGGTTTCGTCCCCGCTGCGCGCAATGATGGCGTCGCTGAGAGCTTCGGCGACATTGGCTTTCTTGCGATGGCCAAACGCGTCGGCCTCGCCGTACTCAGTGACCTTGTAACCTTCCCACTCCGCGCCCTCGGAAAGAAGAATGAGCGCGTAGCTGCTGGGGTTGTTTTTCTTGTCCTCGATAATCAGATCGAGCAGTTTTTCCAGATTGACCTTATATTCCGGGATGCAGCAGCGCATCGAGCTGGCATATGCCGTGTAGAGCGCGGTATATCCGGCATCGCGGCCGAAGATGCGAAAGATGCCGATGCGCTCATGCGATGCGACTGTCGTGCGCTGGCGCTCGATGGCATCGCACGCGCGGGAGATTGCGGTCGAAAAGCCGATGCAGTACTCGGTGTTGCGAACGTCATTGTCCATCGTTTTCGGAATCGCGACGACTTTGACGCCCTGCCTGTCGAGGTGCGCGGCATAACTGAGCGTGTCGTCGCCGCCGATCGCCACGAGGTAGTCGAGTTCCAGCTTCTCGATATTTTTCAAAACCTGCGATGTCATGTCGTAGACCGTGGAAGTGACTCCGCCCTTGGTGGTCTGCGCCGCTGGAAAGCTCGCGCCGGCCAGAAACGGCGGCGCTTTCTTCATCTTGAGGGGATTCGTGCGGGAACTATGCAGCCACGTTCCACCCGTGCGATCGATCGTGCGTGTATTCTGGCGAGTCAGCGGAAGGATGTAGCGGCTGACGCTGGCGGGATCGTCGAAATTGACGTGCGTGAGACCCTCCCAGCCGCGACGGAGTCCAGTGACCTGACGGCCGACTTCGGAACCCCTGTACACGACGGTCTTGATTACCGAGTTCAGGCCAGGGACATCCCCGCCGCCCGTCAATATCCCGATCTTTCCAGCCTTCATTTGGAACCTCCTGGCGAATTATTCATTGTAGAAGGACGCCGTGATATGATCCGAGCCGAGTAATCCGGAGGTAAAAATGATGCGGATCAGAGGTCCTGTTTTCGCGCTCCTGATGGGAGCCATCGGTATCGCTCACGCCCAGACGCCCGCTGCTCCGCCGAAGCTCGACCTGCGTGGAGACAGGTTCAAGCCCCTGACATATGAGCAGTTGACTCCCGAGCAGAAGACCATGATCGACCACCTGCTTTCAGGCGACAGAGGGGGCTCGACGACCGGACCATTCAATGTGCTCCTGCGCAGTCCCGAGATGGGCGATCTCGCGCAGAAGTTCGGCGCTCAGATGCGCTACCATTCGTCGATCCCGCGCAGGCTGAATGAGTTCGCGATTCTGATCACTGCACGCCACTGGACATCGCAATACGAGTGGTACGCGCACCAGCGGGACGGGCTGAAGTACGGTCTGGAGCCCGCGGTGATCGACTCTCTCGCCGCCGGAAAACGTCCCGCGCCGATGAGCGCGGATGAGGAGATCGTTTACAACTTCTGCCATGAGCTGCTGAACAAGACGCAGGTGAGCGACGCGACTTTCAAGGCGACGGTGGACAAGTTTGGGGAGCGCGGCGTAGTCGATCTGATTGGGACCATGGGCTACTACAACATGGTTTCGATGCTGCTGAACGTGGATCGCTATCCGCTTCCCGACGGCGTTAAACCCGCACTGAAGCCTCTGCCCTGATAAATAGCTCGTGGGGCAGGCTGGCAGCGTGCGCGGGACTGGCAGTCCCGTCCTCACTATTCCTCACGCTGCCCGCCTTCCGGTGGAAGCGCGGGCGAAGGGTAAGGTTACGGACTTCGTCGTGCTTCGCAGGAATCCGCTCGACGATATCGTGAATACCCGTACCCTCAGCGCTGTTTATATATCACGGTGAAGAAGTTCGAGTAACGCCTACTTTTGTGGGGCCAGGGCTTCGGCCCTGCCGCCGGGCCTTCGCCCTGCGCTGACCGCAACGAGTTCGCCGCTGGCATCCGGTTCGAAACTCATGTGGACGACTTCCTCACCGCGAACGAGATAGAGTCCATTCGAAGTGCCGCAATATACGCCATCTCCGAAACGGTCGATAGTGTAGATGTAATCGGGGATTCCGTACGTCTTGACCGATCCGGTCCTGGGATTGTAGCGGAGCAGACCGCCGCTGTACGCCGCGCCTTCCGGTTGCCGCATCAAGCCAATCCAAAGATGATCGCCATCGAGCCGGATTGCCGATCCCGACCAGGGTGCAATCTCGGGCAGGTACCTCATCTCGAACTTGTGCGTCCGTAAATCGAACGCGCCGATGGCCCCAACCCCGGACGTGCCCTCGCCATCGTAAAAGCTGTTCGCGAACCAGAGGGTTGATCCATTGACCTCAACAGGGCCGATGTTGTTCTCAATCTCGGCGGGGGCTTGCTCGTTGGGCCGCAATTTTCGATCCAGAGCCATGGTGGGAACCGGCGCCGGATAGAACTCGCGCGTTGCGGATTTATTGATAATCGCCATCCCCGCGAGCTGATGCGCTTGTCCCGGCGGCGTATTCGAGACGAGTACGGTCCGGCCGTCGGGCAGCAGCAGCTTGACAGGTTCCGGGAGAGCGTCCGGCGGGGCGGGAGCGTCGGTGATCTTGTAAACCGGAAGCGCATTACCGTCCCGCGGTTGAATAGCGACCGTCACATGACGCTCACTCCAGCCGGACGAAGAAGCCGCATATAGAAGACGCCCGCTCTGAATCCGGGAAGAGGTTAAGGCGAGCATACCGTAGCGAATCTTCACCCGCGGCTTCCTGCCGGAGAGATCGTAAATGTATTTGATGCTGCCCTGATAAATGCCGTAATCCGAATGGAAGTGCAGATCGACCGAGTTCGCGCCGGTTTGATCGAGGCTTGGAAAACCTTCGGTCTCGATCTCGGGAAACACGTCGAGAACAAGTTGTACCCGGTTCGCGGTTCCGGATACCACGAAGACTCCAATTCTGCTCTTCCCGGGGATGGCCTGACTGTCATACGCGGCCCGAACGATCATCACCGACCGGGTGGCATCGAGAGACTCTTTCGCTCTGGCCTCAAACCAGGCGAGCGATGCGTCCGTCTTTCGGAAAGCCTCCTGGACGGAGCGGAGGTCCTCCCTTTGAAGGCCGGCGGCGAAGGCAAGGCTGCAACACCCTGGGACGATCGCGAGGCAGAACAGCAACCCGATCCGCACTACCCCATCGTACTGCCTGCGGGCCGGCAGCGATATGATATACGCCATGTTCACTCGACGATCGACCCACTTGCCTGCCCTGGCCGCGCTCATGATCACCGCCGCTCTGCTGCCGGCGAAAAACGCAGACCCTAACAATCCAACCGGTAATACCGGAGTCGTCCTGATCGACAAAGTGGGACATCACATCCGGTTTTTCGATCCGAAAACCTGGACCGAGATATCGAATATCGAAGTCGGCATCAACCCTCACGACATCGCGCTTTCTCCCGATCACAAGACCGCTTACATAACGATCTACGGAGCGGGGATCTACGGCCGAAATCCGAACCCCGAGCACACCATCGCCATCATAGATCTCGTGTCGCGTTCAGTCGCCGGAACCATCGACGTTTCGCCTTACGTGGCTCCTCACGGGATTCAAATCGATGCTGCCGGAACCCTTTACGTCACCTGCGACACCAGCCGCAAGCTGTTGATCATCGATCCGAAGACACGCACGATCAGGGACGCGATCGACACCGAGGGAACGGGCCACTGGGTCGCCGTGCTCCCGAATGCAGCCAAAGCATACATCGAGAACAAGAACGACAGGCCGTTCATCACCGTCATCGACCTGAAGGCCCGCAAGGTGGTGGGGCACATATCGGTACCGAACGGTACGGAAGGTATCGCCGCCTCACCGGACGGAAAACGCGTTGTCGCCCTCGACTATACCGATCCCGTGCTGCATGTGATCGACCCGGCAACCGACAAGATCGTCGATAACATCACGCTGCAGGGCAATGAGAAAGCCGGTTCGAGGGTCAGGTTCTCGCCGGACGGATCGAAGGTGGTTACCGACAACGGGAACCGGCAACTGGTCAACATACTGAGCGCGTCCGATCTGCATGGCAAGCAGCTGGTGGTACCGGTCGGGAAGGCTCCGATGGGGATGGGGTTCGCGCCCGACAACCGCACGCTGATCGTGGGCAACCACGGCGACGGATCGGTTTCCGTGATAGATATGCAGGACGGCAAAGAACTGAAACGGTTCCAGGCCGGCAGCGGCATTGAAACTATGACTTGGTATTGACGGATCGGCTTGGGTGAGCCGCTCTGCCTGAATGTACCGCTGGTGATCTTGTCACCGGCGCTTTGGTTGCGGCCCTGCTGCCATGTGGGGCCAGGGCTTCGGCCCTGCCGCCGACCTTCCGGTCGGCGCGGACGACCGACCAAAATGCCAGTTCATGACGTTCGGGCCGTGGGTTGTCTATGAATTTGCCGAAACTGCTCTAACTGAAAGCGTCTTGCTCCTGCAGGACCGGTGTCCCGGTGAGGCGTCCGTAAAGAACGTCGGGATCGAGGTCCGCGCCGTTCGGCCAGACCACTGTGCCCAGTTCCGGATCGACACGAACCTGCGCGAAATAGGCAGGGTCGCGCAGGGGCTCGAACACTCCCCGAAAACTTAGATGCGGCGCAAGATCGATGACGCCCTCAACACCGTCCTCGAAACGAAGTTGCAGGCGGTAATCACCGAGCGCATTTGCGGCAACGATGTCCTTTAACATGTTTACTCCAGAGGAGCGATCGGCTTGAGTTGCGTCTCGCTCCTTGCCAGTATCCAATCTTCCACCAAGTCCGGGCGATGCAGCGCCGCCCACTCCGTAACCAGGCCCAGTACCCGAGGCGAAAGGTGCCCTTCTCAACACGGCCAGCGTTTCGATCGCGATGAGTGCCTTCTGTTCGGAATAGCGCACGTGAAAGTGCGGCGGTTCGTGATCGGCATAGTACATCTGCACGACGATACCGAAGAAACGGCTGATCTCGGGCACGCAAGAACCATTGTCGCTCGGCGGCCAACCTCGTTGATCGTGAACCCACTCAATGGCATCCCTGGCCTCCGCACGCAATTCCGGATCGACAGCGAGCGTGTACTGTTACCGGGTCTCGGCAAAGGCAACCTGACATCCGCGTTTCAACGCGGAGTGGGCGTTACGAATCCTGCGGCCCATCCTACCGCCGCGGCCGCCGTGGCGGTGCTCTCTCTCGATCATTCACGTCAGTGGTGGTCTTCCTGACTGGCAAGTGAAACCTTGGAACCGCTGGCCTCAACAAGGCGACATTCGCAGTTGTCCTCAGGGATTCCGGCGCATTCAAGTGTGGAGAGCCGGGACGCCCGGCAGAGTGATGTGACCTTTACCTACACCCGAATACCGGCTTTGTGGAGCAACTCCCCAATCAATGCCCGGTACTCCTGGACCAAAGGCTGAATGTACTCGCGCTTGCATGTGTATTCCACCTTATGGGCTGAGAAGTTCCCGAGTTCGCGAAATCTGTCGAGACTGGTCTTACCATTTCGCGAGAGACCCAGAGTGGAGTTCGCCTTCGCGTTGCCCACTATGGCATCAAGCATCACAAAATTTCCTCCGCCGTCCTGAATCGCGGACTCAATCTTCAAATGGCGATATGAGAGGATAAGCGATACCTCCATCAACCGGCGCATCAGAACAGCACACCCATCGAAAATATTCTGCTCAAAGGACGCATTGATCTGTTTCGCCAGGCTCTCAATATAGCCACGAGTTTGCTGATAGTCAACTTCCGGCAAAATCGTCCCGTGGTCCACAACGTCCTGCGACTTGGTTGAGACGTTCGGATATTTAGCCTCCATTGCCTGAATGAAAGTTGTGGTGCAATCGGAAACAGTCGGCCTTCCCACCCTTTATCGTGTCTCGCGACGCCTTCAGATTGTCCCGAAGGCGTGAAGCATTCGGCTTCGGAAGCTCAAGACTTGAGAGTCAAGTCGCCGCATCGCTGACATTGAACTCCTCGATGCCATTAAGCTTTCGGTGGAAATAAGCCAATAAACAGACCTTCGCTACTTCGGAAGACGAGCTGAGACTGGTCTCCTTTGCATACTGTTGGATGGTCATGGGACGGCATCACTGCCTTTTGCCGTCCCACCCCTGTGCTAACCGCTGGGCGTGGGCTTTACCGGCATCGTATAAGAACCAAACCTGCCGAGAGCGGTTTGGATCGTTCCCCACTGGCGGCGGGGTTTTCTTCCTCTGACTTCCGAGGTCACGCGTCACGTTGAAAGGCAGAATAGTACCAAAATCCCGATAATGGCGATTGAACGCATCCGCAATCTGAGCGGCAGTGAGTTCCTTCTGACCGGTCGCCTGTTCGATAACCCAAAGCGCGTAGATTGCCTTGTTCGCGGTATCCCACTGCTGTGTCGGGTTGCCGTATTTCCCAGGATCGTGGACGAACCCGATATTCTCTTCCGGCGCGGACCCGTTGCCGTTTTTCGGTGCTCCGGCTGATCCGACCCTCTTCCGACCTCGCTTGGGAGGCGGCGCGGACGGAGGAACTTGGCCGCTTATGGCGGGTACGGGTGCCGCGTCAAAAACATTCTCACCAGCGCTTAGGATCGCCTTATTAAACGCCGGTTGAGCGGCACTCGCCAGTTGAGTCTGAAGCTGACCGAATAGGGCCGTAGCTTCTTCCCGTTCATCCTCGATCTCGAACTCGACGTTCTCAATACTGATCTTGCCGAGCTTAAATTTGATCTTGCGTTTGGCCACGAGGCGGACCTCTACGTTAATCGGGTTATCACGGAGGAAACATTTTTTCCACGCTGCGTTTTAACCGTACTTCATAGCGCCCAGACGAAATCCCCGTCCGACCATCTAATTTTGCTGATTCTAAATCAGATATATTGGAGCGACCCGCCAAGATCGAACTGGCAACCTGCTGATTACGAATCAGGGGCGCTCTGATCCTTTGTGGCTCGGCTCCAGCAGACCTACCACAATTACGCCTGCCGCGCTGCCTCCAGCCACCGGCGCATCTCCGCTCGCGGGGTGAGCCCGGCCCGCTGGAAAACCACCTTCCCATTGCGCAGGACTACGAAATTCGGGATGGATTGCACGCCGAACCTCGCTGCCGCCTGGGGGCTGTCCTCCGTGTTCACCTTGAGTACCAGCGCTTTCCCCGCCATCTCACGCGCCAACTCGCGGACTTCCGGCGCGGCCATCCGGCACGGTCCGCACCACTCCGCCCAGAAATCCGTCAGGACCGGAACCGAAGCCTCGGCGACAACCTGACCGAACGACTCGTCGTCCACATCCAGCGGTTCGTTCAGCGGGGGAAGCGGGGATTTACACGAGCCGCACCGGCCGCTGTCTGAAAGGTGGCGAGCGGGGATGCGATTTCCTTTTCCGCACGCCGGGCAGCTGCGGATGACCGAGAAAGGCATGACTCCACTTTACTGGCCGGCGGATTCCCGCGCCATCGCCAGATACAGCGCCTGCATCCTCTCCGCCGACCCGGTAAACAGACCATCCGGCCGCTTCCGGTACTGCAACATCTGGCGATACAGCACGTCCTCCAGCGCCGAATTAATTCCCCACCCCGCCAGATAGGACAGTCGCAAATCCGCGTCTCGATTGATCTGCGCGCCCTTCGTCCAAAGTCCCAGGTCCGACTTCCGGCCCGCATAGGTCGCGAACAAATCGAGCGACGAGGGAACGCCGATACCCCGCAGCGATTCGGCTACCGGCGCATAATCGGGCCGTGCCAGGCGCTGCTCGATTTCATCCAGATTGATCTTCAGCGGCTCGGCCTGTCCCATGAAAACCATGTCGTAGCCCAGCCCGTCGCGTGTGTTGCTCCACACCGTCGCGTTCGGAAACGCCTGGAAAAAAGTCTCCAGCTCGCTCTTGATCGTCGGCTCGTCCGTCTCATAAAGGGGCACGTAGAGCGAGAACATTCCACCGGGATTCAGATGCTCCTTCACCGCCTCGAAATACTCCTTCGAATACAGCGCGGCGGTCCCTTTCACGAAAACGTCGAGCGGATCGGAAGCGATGATGTCGAATTTCTCGGTTGTCGTGAGCAAATAATGGCGCGCGTCGTCGTATACGATGCGCGTGCGCCGATTGTGGTAAACGTCGTAATCCTGCTGCGCGAAGTAGCGCGTGGAGGCGGGAGGAATCACCGGCTCGATTTCGCACACGGTAATTTTCTCGATCCCCGGATAGCGCGTAAACGTGCCCGCCGAGACGCCCGCGCCGAAGCCGATCCCGAGCACCGATTTCGGATTGGGATGGATCAGGCCGGGCAAATGACCCACCATCCTCTGCAGCTTCATGTCGAACGGCTCGGTGGTCGCTTCCACGTGCCCGTTCACGTTGACGTAGGTGGTGCCGTTGCTCCAGCGCGAAATAGCCACGGACGAGTTGCGGCCCTCGGCCACATAGAGGATCTGCGACTGGTTCCGGTAGATACCCATGCGGCGTCCATAGGCGATCAGGTCGCCCGGGACGGGGGGCACGATCCACGCGAGAAGCCCCGCCAGGAGCATGGAAGCGAGCAAGCCTGTGGCGGGAAGAATGCGGCCTGTAGGGCGGTGTTTGATGAGAGGCGTCAGCACGATCAGACCGCTCAGCGCCGAGACAATCAAGATGATGCGTGTGGATTGCTGTGTGCCGATCCACGGAATCAGGATCAGGCTCACCGCCAGCGCGCCGGCGATGCCGCCCAGAGTGTTGGCGGCGTAGATTCCTCCCGCAACGCGGCCTGGGTCGTCGTCAGGCGACTTGATGGCGGCCGCGCACGCCAGCGGAAAACTTGCCCCCCAAAGAAATGAAGGCGGCAGGATCGCAAACGCGCAACGCTTGAGATCGAGCAGGAACATTTGCCAGGGATTGGTGGTGGTGAGGATGGCGTCGGACCAGAAAGGAAGTATGCCGGTGATCACCCCCGCTGTCCACGCGATTCCCAGCGTGAGCAGAAGCTGGCAGACGCCGAGCGCGAGATCCGCACGCATCCGCCGGATCAGCCACGAAGCAGCCGAGCCTCCCGCGGCGAGACCCACCAGAAACACGGCGAGAATGATCGAGAAGACATAGACGGTCGCGAGAAGCAACATTCCCATCAGGCGGGTCCAGATCACCTCGGCGCCCAGCGCGGACGCGCCGGAAAAGGCGATCGCGATATAGACAGGCCAGCGCCCATACATTGAGTCGGTGGCGATTGGGGCGGGCGTTGCCGGAGCGGAAGAGCTCGCGGCGGGCGCGATATCACGGGCCAGGAAGAAGCTGATGGCGGCCACCAGAATGTTGATCGCCACTGCCACGAAGGCCGCCGTGGCCATGTTGTAAATCCGCAGCAGGTAGAAACCGGCCAGCAGGCATCCGAATACCGCACCCGCGGTGTTGGCTCCATAGAGCAATGCCCACCAGGAGACGCCGCGCGGCGTGGATTCGATCCCGCGCACGATGGCGGGGAGCGATGCGCCCATGAGGATCGTCGAGGGCAACATGCAGACTGCGGCCACCAGTCCCCGCAGCAGCATGCCGGGCATACCGTGCTCCGCTCCGAGAATATAGACGCGGCTGACCAGGGGCATGGCGATCGTCACGGCGATCCCGAAGACGCCGATACCGAATTCCAGCACGGCGTAGACCCTCAACGGATGATGCCGGGCGAGCTTCAGCCGGGGGAGCGCAATGCTGCCGATGCACAGGCCGCCCATGAAGGTTGCCAGCAGAATGCCGAGGGAAACGGCCGTGGAACCCAGGGCCAGCTGAAGCACCTGATACCAGGTCACTTCATAGATAAGAGCGGAACAACCGCTCCCGAAGAACAGAATCAGCAGTATGGGGAGAAAGCGCGCGACCGACTGGGGCGCGACTCCGGAACCTTCCAGGGGCTGTGCGGTGATTTCCAAATAGTAACTCCGAACCGTGTAGAGTACCACGGTCTTAACAAAGGCGGAGGACTTGTCGCCCGCTATCTCAGGCCGGCCATCGGCAAGTCGGTAGGCGTGTGGATCTTGTCCAGCAGCTCCCGTATGGTCTTGTGCGTCTGCTGAATTTCGCGGAGCTGTCCCGACACCATGGTTTTAAGATCGTAAGGCAGATCCTTGTGCAGCGCCTCGATGTAGTTTTTCGTGGCCGCATCTTCGCCTCGCTCGGCCTCCTCGATAATCGCGTGGTCGGTGTCCGCCGCGAGCGCGGTCTTCAATCCGATCCACCCGCGGTGGATCGCGCCGGCGGTGGATCCCGATGTCGCGGGTTCGCCGCCGGAGCGCGTCACTTCAGCCTGGAGTGCGCCCGCGAATTCGGCGCGTTGCAGATAAAATTTGAGGAACAAGCTGTGAATTTCCGGATCTTTCAATTTCTCGGCCGCGGTGTGAAAGCCTTCCTGCGAATCCTTGCAGGTCTCGATAAGATCGTTCAGCGTTGAACGAATCTCGCTCATGTCGTTTGCCATTGTTCTGGGCCCCCGAAATTCACGTTATCAGATGAGATCGGCAACGATGTACGAAACCTTTCAATCAGGATCGGCG
>Ga0181530_10005472_pt1 | contig 12927 bp, 10 predicted proteins | sample PEATcosm2014_Bin_42_FD_119769 | JGI IMG/M metagenome (GOLD analysis project Ga0181530, IMG submission 119769) | Peatland microbial communities from MTU Mesocosm Facility, Houghton, MI, USA - PEATcosm2014_Bin10_60_metaG | ecosystem: Environmental > Terrestrial > Soil > Wetlands > Peat | place... | reverse complement strand
GGTGGCTCGCTAGACCTTCCCTGTACGACTCTTTCATTCGCTACTCCATGCCGGTTTATCCCGGCGCTATCCGGACCAGGGGGTCCGCCCTACGACTTATCCCGCATTCCCATTTTTGAAAAAAATAAGTGACACTGGGATGCCATCCTGCCCCACGTACTAAACTTTTTCGTCCAGTTCCCGCATCTGCCGCACCAGGTCGATGGGCCCTTCCGGCCGCAGCAGCGGGAACAGGATGACGTCGCGGATGGAGCGCGAGCCCGTCAGAATCATGGTGAGCCGGTCGATTCCGATGCCCTCGCCGCCGGTGGGCGGCATGGCGTAGGCCAGCGCGCGCACGTAGTCTTCGTCCATCTGGTGCGCTTCTTCGTCGCCGCGCTCGCGCATCCCGATCTGCATCTCGAAACGCCGCCGCTGCTCCTGCGGATCGTTCAGCTCGGTGTAAGCGTTGCCGAGCTCCATGCCGGCGGCGTAAATCTCGAAGCGCTCGACGAAGGCCGGGTCCTCGCGTTTTTGCTTGGAGAGCGGCGACGTCTCCACCGGGTAATCGTAGATCATGCAGGGCTGAATCAGTTTGCTCTCCACGCGCCGCTCGAAAATATCGGTGAGCGCTTCGCCCGGCGTGATCTTACCGGAATGCCGGCTGAGCCATGCGGGATTGGCGACATCTTCCAGCGCCGGCCGCGCCTCGCCTTCCCAGAACCGCGCCACCGCTTCCCGCATGGTATACCGCTCCAGCGCGCCGAAATTCAGCTTGTGCCCTTCGTATTCCACTTCCGTCGTGCCCACGGCATCCATCGCCGCCTGCGCCAGCAGCTCCGCGGTGAAGTCCATCAGCCCGTGATAATCCGTGTACGCCTGGTAAAACTCCAGCATGGTGAATTCCGGATTGTGGTTCTTGCTGAGCCCCTCGTTGCGGAAATTGCGGTTGATTTCGTAAACCCGCTCGAGACCCCCCACCACCAGCCGCTTCAAATACAGTTCCGGGGCGATCCGCAAATACAAATCGATATCCAGCGTGTTGTGATGGGTGATGAAAGGCCGCGCCGCCGCGCCGCCGTACAGCGGCTGCATCATGGGCGTTTCCACTTCGATGAAGCCGCGCGCTTCGAGCTGCCGCCGGAAAGACGACACGATGCGCGCCCGCGTCACGAACACCTTGCGCACGTCCGGATTGGCGATCAGGTCCAGGTAGCGCTGCCGGTAGCGCGTTTCCACGTCTTCCAGGCCATGCCATTTTTCCGGCATGGAGAGCAGCGTTTTGGAAAGGAACTCCAGCTTTTCGGCGTGGATGCTCAGCTCGCCCGTGCGCGTGCGGAACAGGTAGCCTTCCACCCCCACGATGTCGCCCAGGTCGAGCATTTTGAAAAGCTGAAAATCGCGTTCGCCCACGGCGTCTTTCCTGACGTAGATCTGCAGCCGTGCGCCGTTCTGCTGCACGTGCCCGAACCCCGCCTTGCCCATGTGGCGGATGGCCATCAGCCGCCCGGCCACGCGGACGCGCACCTCCGGAACCAGCTCCTCCGCCGTCCTGGCGCCGAATTCGGCCAGGATTTCGGGGATTCCGTGAGTGAAATCGTAGCGCCGGCCGTAAGCCCGGTAACCCAATCCCTCGATCTCGCCGATGCGCGCGAGGCGCTGCTTCAATAGCTCGTCTTCCAGCGACAAATCAGTCTCCTATGGGAACTAATCATTATCGCCTACCCGACGGGCCCGCCCGGCGGCCGCCGCTTCACTTTCCATTTTTCCGCAGCATTTCGCCGATGGCCGATACAAGGTTTCGGATGCGCTCGTCGGTTTCGCGGAAACGCTCGTTGAGGCGCTCGTCGGCTTCGCGGAGCCGCTGGTCGCTCCTGGTCAGTTCCTCCAGCCATTCGGCTTGAGATTTCAGCACGCCGCCCTGGCGCGCTTGCAGGTGAGCCGTGACAATGGCCGTCTCCTGCAGCTCTTTCATGGCGGCTTGCAGTTCCGGAAGCACCGCGTGCCGCTTCTCGATCGCCGCCAGCCGTTCTTCGATGGTCATTCGCCGCCTTCTGGCCTCGCGCCGCTACTATCGGTTATTATAAGGCTTCGTTTGCGATCATCCATTTCCATCGTTATTCCCGCGTATAACGAAGAAAGCCGCCTGCCCGCCACGCTGCGGACAGTGCGCGGCTACCTGGCTTCCCGCGCCTGGGAATTCGCCGAGATCGTGGTGGTGGACGATGGCTCGATCGATGCCACCGCCGAAACCGCCGGCCGCGCCGGAGCGCGCGTTTTGCGCAACCCCGGCAATCGCGGCAAAGGCTACAGCGTGCGCCACGGCATGCTGGAAGCCCAGGGCGAATGGGCGCTGTTCACCGATGCCGATCTTTCTTCGCCTATCGAAGAGCTGGATAAGCTGTGGCGCTGCGTGGAGGCCGAAAACGCCCAGGCCGCCATCGGCTCGCGCGCCCTGGACCGTTCCCTGGTGGGCGTGCACCAGCCGCCCTTTCGCGAGTTCATGGGACGGTTCTTCAACCTGGTGATGCGCCTGGTCACCGGGCTGCCGTTTCACGATACCCAATGCGGTTTCAAGCTCTTCCAGACCGCCGCCGCGCGCGAAGTCTTTTCGCGCCAGAAACTGGATGGCTTCGGCTTCGACGTGGAAGTGCTCTACATCGCCCGCCACCTGGGCTACCGCGTGCTGGAAGTGCCCGTGAAGTGGAACGACGCAGCCGGCACCAAGGTCAGCGTGCTGCGCGGCATGGCGGCCTTTCTCGACCCCTTCAAAGTGCGCCGCAACGCCATCGCCGGAAAATACCGGTGAGCGGTTTTCCGCTTCGCGGCGTCTAATCTACGCTACCGCTATGTGGAAAGATCTCGCCCTGGCGTTTCGCGCCCTGCGCCGCAGTCCGTTGTTCACGGCCGCGGCGGTCGTCTCGCTGGCCCTCGGCATTGGCGCCAATACCGCCATTTTTTCGCTCCTGGACCAAGTGGTTCTGCGCTCGCTTCCGGTGCGCGACCCCCAATCCCTGGTCCTGCTCCACACCAGGTACAACGCTCCCGGAAGCAGCTCCAGCGATAACAACGAATCGGTCTTCTCTTACCCCATGTACCGCGACCTGCGCGACCGCGATCCGGCTTTCTCCGCCCTGGTCGCCCGCATGAGCGGCGGCGTGCGGCTGGCTTACCAGGGCGCGACCGAATCCGCTTCCGCCGAAATGGTCTCGGGCAATTTCTTCCAGGCGCTGGGCGTGGGCGCCGCCATGGGCCGCGTCATCGCGCCCCAGGACGATGGCCCTCCCGGCGCGCACCCCGTGATCGTGCTCAGCCATTCCTATTGGTCCAGCCACTTCGGAAATCGCCCCGCCATCCTCAACCAGACCTTCGCCGTCAACGGCCACCCCATGGTGGCGATCGGGGTGGCGGAGGCGCGTTTTCACGGCATCATGCCGGGCGATACGCCGGATTTCTTCGTTCCCATCGCCATGCAGCGCGAAATTCTGCCGACCCTGGACGCTCTCGCCGATCGCCGCATGCGCTGGCTCAATCTGCTGGCGCGCCTGAAACCGGGCATCGGAATCCGCCAGGCGCAGGCTGCCACGGATGTCACCTACCGGGCCATTCTGCAAACAGAACTGCCCGCCATGGGAAGGATGAGCAGCGATCGCGATCGCGACGAATTCCTCAACCACCCGGCCGAACTCCGGCCCGCCGCGCAGGGCGTCGGCGATCTCCGCGAGCGCTGGCAAAAGCCGCTGGTGGCCCTGATGACGCTGGTCGCCCTGGTGCTGCTGATCGCCTGCTTCAACGTGGCCAGCCTGATGCTGGCGCGGGCCGCCGGGCGCCGCCGCGAAATCGCCATCCGGGTGGCGCTCGGCGCCGGCCGCGGCGTGCTGCTCAAACAACTGCTGCTGGAAGGAATCATAGTGGCGCTGGGCGGCGCGGCGCTGGGCCTGGCCGTGGCATACTGGAGCACCGCCGCCATGGTCAAGGTGCTGCCCACCGAGTACGGCGCGTGGCTCGAAACCGGCTTCAGCGTCCCCATGCTGGCGTTCAACTTCGCCGTCGCGGCGGGATGCGGCCTGCTCTTCGGCCTGATCCCCGCGCTGGAAGGCGCGCGCGCCAACCTCGCCGCCACTTTGAAAGATCTCTCGCAAGCCGTCGCCTCCGGCGGTTCGGCGCGCTTTCGCAAAGCCCTGGTGATCGGACAATTGGCGCTGTCGCTGCTGCTGGTGGCCGGAGCGGGCTTGTTCGGCGGCAGCCTTGCCAACCTGCTGCATCTCAACCTGGGTTTCCGCAGCCAGCGGCTGGTCACCTTCACCGTGAATGCCACCCTGACACGGCCCAAAACGGCCGACGCCGTCGCCTTTTATCGGGACCTCCAAACGCGCCTCGCTTCCCTGCCCGGCGTGACCGGTGTTGCCGCCGCTATCGGTGGCCCCCTCAGCGGCAGCGACCGGGGCAACAACCTGACCATCGAAGGCTACCAGGCCGCTCCCGACGAACTGGTGGGCTCCAGCGTGGTCGCCGTCGGCCCGGGATTCTTTCGCGCATTGTCCATCCCGCTGCGCGCCGGCCGCGAATTCACCGGACGCGACGATGCCGCCGCGCCCAAAACCGTGCTGGTCAACGAGGCTTTCGCCCGCCGCTATTTCGCCGGCCGGAATCCCGTGGGCCGCCATCTGATGTTCGGCGGCGGCAGCCACCCGGTGCTGGACCGCGAAATCGTAGGCGTCGCCGCCGATAGCCGTACCGAGGTCCGCACCCCGCCCAAGATTACCGTTTACATGCCGTACGCCCAGTGGGTCAAACCCGAGCGGCTCATGTTTTACCTGCGCACCGCCGGGGACCAAACCCGCCTGGCCGGCGACATTCGCCGCGTGGTGCGCGAAGCCGACCCCAACCTGCCCATCGCCACCATCCAGCCGCTGGAAGTGCGCATCCGCGAGAGGCTCTACACCGATCGCCTCATCGCCATGCTCTCGACCGCTTTCGGCGTGCTCGCCACGCTGCTGGCCGCTATCGGCCTGTACGGCGTGATCGCCTATGCGGTAACGCGCCGCACTTCGGAAATCGGCATTCGCATGGCGCTGGGCGCCGTGCCCGCCAACGTCCTGCGCCTCATTCTGCGGGAAGCCGCCGCCATGGCCGCCCTCGGCATCGCCATCGGGCTGGCCGCCGCGCTGGCCCTCAGCCGCCTCGTGCAATCGCAGCTCTTCGGAGTCGAGGCCGCCGATCCGCGCGTCTATGCCGCCGCCGCCGCGTGCCTCGCCGCCGTCGCCCTGCTGGCTGCCGCCATCCCCGCGCTCCGCGCCGCCCGCATCGACCCCGTGAAAGCCCTCAAGTACGAGTAGGACAGGCCTCCCGGCCTGTCCCCACCTGAAACCAATTCGTCATTCCTTGTTCATCTTCTGAAAACAAACGGCTGGTAGCTTCGAAGCTACCTATGCTTCGCACTGCCGCTCTTTCTCTCGCTCTCCTGGCGTTGGCCGGCACGCTCGCCGCGCAGAATGAAACGGCCGCTCTGGCCGGCCGCGTCACGGATCCCTCCGGGCTCGGCGTCCCCAATGCCCACATTCGTCTGACCCGCCAGTCCACCGGCGCGGCGCGCGAAGTTCTCTCTTCCAGCCAGGGAGATTATCGCCTCGAGCTTCTCGATCCCGGCGATTATTCCATTCAAGTCACCGCTCCCGGTTTCAAAACGTTCGACGATTCCCGCATCCACCTGCAAGTGGCGCAGGCTTCGGAATTCGATGTTCCCCTGGCCGTCGGCTCGACCAGCGAGAGCGTCGTGGTGGAATCCGACGTCTCAGCCCTCGAAACCGAAACCGTCGCGCAAGGCACCGTCATCAGCCAGGAGAAAGTGAAAGCCCTGCCTTTGAACGGCCGGCAATTCCTGCAGCTCGCCCTGCTTTCGCCGGCTACCAATTCCGGCGGCATCGCGGTGCAGCAGAACGCCCTGCGCCAGGGCGAGATCGGCGGCTTGAGCGTCGCCGGCACGCGCACCAACGATTCGGCGTACCTGCTGGATGGCGTGGTCAATACCGATACCGACTACAACGCCCTCAACTACGTCCCCATTGTCGACGCCATCAGCGAGTTCCAGGTGCAGGTGGCCCAGTACAGCGCCGAATACGGACGCGCGTCGGGCGGACAGATCAACGTCCTCACGCAATCCGGCGGCAACCAGTGGCACGCCTCGGCTTGGGAGTTCCTGCGCAATAACGTGCTGGATGCCCGCCCCTTCAACCTCACCACTTCCAGCACACTGCCCGAGTTCCGCCGCAACCAGTTCGGAGGGTTGCTCGGCGGACCCATCCTGAAGAACCGCCTCTTCGGCTTCTTCAGTGTCGAGGCTCTCCGCACCCGCCAGGCCGCCGCCAACCTCACCACCGTCAGCCTACCGGACACGTTGCAGCGCAGCGGCAATTTCTCCGAAGAAATCGCCACCACCGTGGTCTACGACCCCAACACTTCCCCGCGCACACCGTTCCCCGGCAACATTATCCCCGCCACCCGCATCAATCCGTCCGTGCTCACCGCCATGCAGGCGCTGCCGCTTCCCAACGTGGCGGGCGGGCTTTTTATCAACACCACCGATTTGCTGATTCAGAATTACATCAACTACTCCGGCCGCGTGGATTACCAGATCTCCGGCGGCCTGAAGCTGTTTACCCGCTACTCCCGCGCCACCGAGAACGCCGCCATCCCGGTGGTGCTTCCCGGCCGCTCGAACCTGGACGATGCCATCCCGCAAAACGTGGCTGTCGGGCTGACGCAGGTCATCTCCCCGACCAAAGTGAACGATATCCGGCTGGGCTTCAACCGCCTTGATTTCCTCTACGGCCTTCCCGAAATCAACTTCGACGTAAATAGCCAGCCTACCCAGCTCCCCAACTTCATCATCGGCTCGTTGAATTTCGGCGGCGCCGGTCCCTACAATGCCACCGGCCAGGGCGGCATCGCGCAGGCGCGCGACAACACTTACCAGGCGTGGGACGTCTTCGCCTGGCAGTGGGGGCGCCACTCCATCAAGTTCGGCGGCGAATTCGACGATTTTCAATACGTCCGCTTCGAGTACGCCGATCCGCTCGGCTCCCTCACCTTCACCAACGGCTACACCGATGCCACCGCCGCCGCTCCCAAAGCCGGCGACCACAGCGGCGACGCCCTGGCTACCGCTCTGCTCGGCCTGCCCGAGGCCGCCACGCGCACGCTTGGCCCCAACCGCATCGATGGCAGGCAGCGGAACTTCGCCGGATTCGTGCAGGACGATATCCGCCTCACCCCCACCCTCACCGTCAATGCCGGCCTGCGCTACGAAGTCTCGCCGCCCTTGCGCGATATCCGCAACCAGATGACCAGCATCGATTTCAGCACCGCGCCCTCGCCCGAAACCATCTTCGCCAGCAATCAACAAGGCATTTACAGCCCCACCCTTTTTGTTTGCGGCAAGGGTGGATACCCCGCCGGCTGCGCCTACACCAACTGGCATGATTTCAGCCCGCGCGCCGGTCTCGCGTGGAGCGTCAACTCCAAAACCGTGATCCGCGCCGGTGCCGGCATCTATTACGGAACGCAGGACGACAACACGCTGCTGAAGATGGCGCAGACCCTTCCCACCACCTACGCCCAAACCCTCACCTTCAACGCCTACGTTCCGCAGAACCCCGGCCTAAGCGTCTTCACCCCCGCTATTGTGGGCAGTCAGTCCATTCAGGCTGCCGCCATCGACCCGCACCAGGGCACGCCCTATTCCCCGCAATGGAGTTTCAACATCCAGCGCACCCTCACGCCCCAGACCATTCTCGAGGTAGGCTATCTGGGCACCGATGGCGTTCACCTGGAACAGAACGTTCAGGTCAACAACTCCATGCCGGGCACCGCCGTCAAGCGCCCCTACTACGGGCTGACGCTGGCCCCCGCCGTGCAGTCCGCGTTGCAATTTCCCATGACCAGCGCCATCGTGCCGGTCACTACCATCAACTATTTTCCCCACTCCGCGCACAGCAACTACCACGCGCTCACCGCCCGGCTGGAGCGCCGTTTCCTGGCGGGCTTTTCGCTGCTCAGTTCCTTCACCTTTTCCAAGGCCATCAGCGACGCCCCGCAGTATCGCAATGACGGCGGCATTACCGGCGACGAAAATTCTCCCCCGCAAAATTCCTTCGACCTGGCCGCTGACCGGGGCCTGGCCTACTTCAACGCCAAATTCCGCTGGGTGACCACCAGTGTGTACGAACTGCCGTTCGGCAAAGGCCATCACATGCTGGCAACCGGTGCGCCGGCCGCCATCCTGGGCGGTTGGCAGCTCTCCGGCATTCTGCAACTGCAAACCGGCTTTCCGTACACCATCGACTATAAAGGCGACCCCATCAACATCGGCGGCGGCAGCGGCGGGATCCTGGTGCGGCCCAATTACGTGCTCGGTCCCAATGGCTTGCCCGTGGATCCCAATTTCCCCGCCAGCCAGCGCTCCACCGCCGAGTATTTCAATACCGCCGCGTTCGTGCAGCCGGTATACGCTTTCGGCGACGTGGGACGCAACACCATGATCGGCGCCTCGCTCGCCAACCTGGACGCCACCATTGCCCGCTCCTTCCGCCTGCGCGAGCGCGCCGCGCTGCAATTCCGCGCGGAGTTTTTCAATATGGCGAACCACCCCAATTTCAACCTGATCGGAAGAGTCGTCAACGATCCCACCTTCGGCATCGTGCAGAACCAGCTTCCGCCGCGGCAGATTCAATTGGCGATGAAGTTGAGCTTCTGAGGCAGGGCAGGCCTCCCGGCCTGTCCTACACCTTTACGATGACTTCCCTGAGCCGCTCGCGCGTTAGAAAGAACTTCACGCTTTCGAAACGCCCGAACAGCTTTTCCACGCCGCGATTGTTGAACAACTGCGCCGGCCGGTGCATACCCGTCTGCGCCACCTGGAGCAGGTTCACTTCCTGGATGCGGAAGGTGTAATAAGGCACCGCGTCCAGTTTATCGTCGGAGTGAAAAAAGGACAGCATGTAGCTCTTCGGCCGCACGATTTTGTGCAGCCTGTCGACCACCGCCATCAGCAGCGCCGGCGCCAGGTATTCCAGCACGTCCCACAGCAGCACGCCGTCGAACTGGTCCTCGGGATAGTCCAGCGCCTGCCGCAAAAAGTATTCGATGCGTCCCGGGTTGGATTGATCCACCGTATCGTCCACCCCGAAGGTCTCGTTCAGAATCTGGAGAAAATCTTCCGAGTACAGGCGATGCCCCAGGTTGGTGATGAAGGTCACATTCTGCTGGGTGGCGCCGCCCAGATCCAGAATGCTGAGCCCGGATTGATCGCGAATGTAATTGAAAAATTCTTCCAGCCCGCGGCTTTGGCGCGAAGCCATGGCTTGCCCTCCCCCCGCGCCGCGCGTCAGCGGCGGGCGCCCCGCGCCTGGCGATGCCGCTCCGGCCGGCGGTTTGGCGCCGGATCCGCGCAGCATGCTCTTCAGTTTTTCAGGAAGCAACCTGTCCCCCGGGCTATCGTTTGTCGCCGGCGGCCGCCGGAACGGCAACTTGCGGCGCCGCCGCGGCCGGCGCGGTCTGGTGCGTCTTCACCGCGGCCTTGACCGGCTCCGGCTTGACGATATCGATACTGCCCTTGAAATACGCGCCGTCTTCGATGATGATGCGCGCCGTGCGGATATCCCCCACCAGCTTGGCGTCCTTGCGGATCTCGATCTTATCGGTGGCTTCCACGTCGCCCTGGATGCTGCCCAGCACCACAACTTCGTGCGCCTTCACCGACGCGTGCACCGTGCCGTTCGGCCCGATCGTGAGCTTGTGCTCCAGCGCCTCCACGGTGCCCTCCAGATCTCCATCCACGAAGAGATCTTCCTTGCTGAAAATCTGGCCGACAACCTTGACGGCCTTTCCAATCGTGGCAGAGCCTCCACGAGTTTCCGGATCGAATCTTCCGGCAGGCATGCTGGACATGGGTGTCTCCTTTTTGTTTTCTACGGAACTTGGCGCCACGGGGGCCGGGCTGGCCGGGCTGGCCGGGCTAAAGGGCTTCGGCGACTCTTCGCGTTTATTCCACACTATGGTGCCCTCCTCTGAAGGTATAAATACGTTCCATGATACTGCTCCTATAGTCTAAGGGCGAGGGTGGGGAAAAGGCAACGGCCCCGTCCGCCCCGGTCCGCCCCGGCGCCCTTTGTGGCGCCAACACTCGTGCCCGTCCCAGTCGCGCTGAGAACTGGAGGTCAGCCTTTCCGCTTACTTCCCTTGGCGCGCGTGGTCACCACGATCGGGGTCCCTTGGAACCCGAACTGCTTGCGGATCTGGTTCATCAGGTAGCGCTCGTGCGAAAAATGCAGCGCCGGCCCCTTGTCCGTGAAAACGATGAATTCCGGCGGCCGGATGGACGCCTGCGTGATGTAATAAATCTTCCGTTCCTCGAAGCGCAAATGCTCGACGAAGCGGTTCAGCTCGCCCGTCGAGATGCGCCGCGTCGCCGCTTCGTACACCTCCCGGATGAGCGGGAACAGCCGGTCCACGCCCGCGCCCGTCTTGGCCGAAAGAAATACCACCGGAGCGTATTCCAGAAATTTGAAGCGGTCGCGGATCTGCTCCTCGAACTCGTTTTTCTTCTGCCCCTTCTGCCCCTGCACTTCGTCCCACTTATTGACCACGATAATCAGCGCGCGCCCGCCTTCGTGCGCATATCCGGCGATGGTGGCATCCAGCCCCACCACCCCCTCGGTGGCGTCCAGCACCAGCAGCACCACGTGCCCCATGCGGATGTGGCGGCGCGCCATCACCACGCTCATCTTCTCCGCCATCTCGTGGGTTTTGCCTTTGCGGCGGATGCCCGCGGTATCCACGAAGACGTACTCCGTGCCGCCTCGCACCACGGTCTCGTCCACCGCGTCGCGGGTGGTGCCGGCGACCGGCGAAACGATGGCCCGCTCCTGCCCCGTAAGCGTGTTGAGAAGCGTCGATTTGCCCACGTTGGGGCGCCCGATGATGGCCACTTTGATATTGGCTTGCTCCGCCGGCGCCGGCCCCGTCTCGCGCGAAAATGGCTTCGTTACGTGGTCCAGCAGCGCATCCACCCCGATACCGTGTTCCGCCGAGACCGGAAAAACGTCGGCGATTCCCAATCCGTAGAACTGGTTTGCCAGCTCCTCGCGCTGGCCCGTATCGGCCTTGTTCACCGCCAGGCTGAGGGGCCTTCCCAGGCGCAGCAGCATTTGCGCCAGGTCGCGGTCGGCGCCCGTGATTTCCGCCCGCCCGTCCACCAGGAAAATAATGTGCGCCGCGGTGCGCAGCGCAGTTTCGGCCTGCCGCAGAATCTGACCCGGGATATATTCCTGGTCGTTGACCACAATTCCGCCGGTATCGATCGCCTCGAAGCGGCGGCCGTCGTGTTCGGCAGTCCCATGTATGCGGTCGCGCGTGATGCCGGGTTCGTCGCCCACAATCGCGCGCCGCTGTCCAGTGATTCGATTAAAGAGGGTGGACTTTCCTACGTTGGGCCTGCCCACAATCACTACTGTGGGGATGGCATCGGACATGAAACTCCATCATACCGTGGCGCGCCGCCGCCTGCGTGTTAGCATGCGATTTGAGACACTACCCCATCTTCCTCGATTTGCAAGACCGCCCCATCCTGGTGGTGGGCGCCGGCCGCGTGGCCTTGCGCAAAGTGAAGGGCCTGCTGGAATCCGGCGCGCGCGTCACGGTGGTGGCGCCCGCCTGGGAAAGCGAATTCGAAGAGCTGCCGGTGCGCATGGTGCGGCGCCGTTTTCGGGCCTCCGACCTGGCCGGCGCCATGCTGGTCTTCGCCGCCACCGACGACCGCCTCGCCAACCACCGCATCGGCATCGCCGCCAAAGGCAAAGGCGTCTTCGCCAACATCGCCGATTGCGCCGAAGAGTGCGATTTCGTGGTGCCCGCGCGCGTGCAGCGCGGCAGCCTGCAAATCGCCGTCTCCACCGGCGGCGAAAGTCCCCGCCTGGCAGCCGAACTGCGCAAAAAGCTCGAGGATGTCCTTTAGAAATCCGCTTGAGCCCGCCGCGCGCGGTGACTGCCGGATACCACCCGCAGCGGCTTGTTGGCCGCCACAGTGTGGCGATGAGTGGTCAGCCGGCGGCCTGGAATCAATTGCTTACGGATTTTAGGCCGCCACAGTGTGGCGGAATCCGCGCGGGTGTCCAGCCAAACCGCGGGACGATCGGCCTTCCTCTTCAGCCGCGGTCACCGGCCGACTGGTCCAGCATGGCGATCTCCCTTTCCAGCTTGCGCACCTTGTGCCGCTGGACCGGAAGGATCAGCACCAGCCAGACGGCCAGCAGTACACAGAACGGCAGAGCGTTCAGCAGGACCTTGGGATTTTGCAGCGCTTTGCGCAGGACCGGAGCGAAGGCAGGCAGCGTAAAGACAATCCCGGGAATGAGCGGCGCCGACATTTTCCACGCGTTTCGCGCATGCTCTTGCGACCGCCGCAGCTCCCTTTTGTAGGCCGCCACTCCGGTGGCCGCGGGAAGGTCCGGCGCTTCGGACATGGACCACACTTGGCGGTACGCCCGCCACGCCCCGTAAAGGCAGCCGGCAGCCAGCAGCACCAACCCGGCGCTCGGGATCGGGTTCGGCAGGCTCGTATATTGGAACGCCAGAAAGCCCAGAGTGGCGAGATACACAAGGGACGTGGCGACGGCCTTCCAGCGGGCTGTTGCGCGGAGATCCTCCGCTTTCCGCCGGAAGTATTCGAGCGGCACGCGGATTTCCTCGGTGCTCTGGTTTTGCCAAAGGGCCTGTGGATCGTCGATGGGCGGTTCATTCCGCATGGAACCCTCCTGAGTGGAAACGGCGCGTGAGAACGGCCTTGATGCGATGAACCTTCATCGCCACGTTGGCCGGCGAGAGGCCGGTGATCTCGCCGATGGAAACCGCGTCCATGCCCTCCAGCCAGGAGACGATGACCTGGCGGTC
>Ga0181530_10005471_pt1 | contig 12928 bp, 8 predicted proteins | sample PEATcosm2014_Bin_42_FD_119769 | JGI IMG/M metagenome (GOLD analysis project Ga0181530, IMG submission 119769) | Peatland microbial communities from MTU Mesocosm Facility, Houghton, MI, USA - PEATcosm2014_Bin10_60_metaG | ecosystem: Environmental > Terrestrial > Soil > Wetlands > Peat | place... | reverse complement strand
CTGACGCGCCGCGAAGTTGCCGCAATGATGGGTATTATGGGTATTGAAGCATTGCAGGTGACCAAGCTGAAATGGAACTCTATTCTGCGGTTGCGGGTCAAGATGGGGAAACAGCTCCGCTGCCGGGCCAGGAGACCCGGAAGCGATCTTACGAATTCCCGTCAGCACTCCACAATGTTATTGCGGATCGCATAGCGGACCAGTTCGGTGACGGAATGAAGGCCGAGTTTCTCCATGATCTTAGCCCTGTGGGATTCCACGGTTTTGACACTGATCTGAAGAATGAAGGCGACCTCTTTGTTGGACTTGCTTTCGGCCACCAGTTTGACGATCTGCCGCTCCCGCGGACTGAGCCGGCTGGAAGCGCCGTCCGCGGGCGCCGCGGCGGCGGCGCCGCCGAGATATCCGCCCAGCACCACCTCAGACACGCCGGAAGTGAAGTAGAGCTTGTGCCGGCGGAGTGCTTCCAGGGCCGCGATGAGGTCGTTGCCCGCATCGCGCTTGAAAATATAGCCTCGGGCGCCCGCGCCTAGCACATCGTGCACCATTTGTTCCGATTCATGCATGGATAGAATCAGAACCTCGATACCAGGGTCGCTTTTCAGAATCTCGCGGGTGGCTTCCAGGCCGTTCATATCCGGCATGGAGATGTCCATCACCACGATGTCCGGCCTGAGACTGGCGGCGGCGGCCACGGCTTCGCGGCCCGTGGAGGCTTCGCCGCACACCTCCCACTCGGAGCGGGCGTCGACTATCAGCCCGGCGACACCGCGCCTTACCACCTGATGATCATCCACCAACAATACTCGCGTTTTCTTCATACGAGTGAGCCAATGGCAGAGTTACCGTCAACTTTGCCCCGATATCGTTCGAAGTAAGTTCCAACCGGCCGCCAAGCTGCTCGGCGCGCTCGCGCATGCCCACGATGCCTATGCCAAAGCGCACGAATCCCTTGGCCTCCTTGCGCAGCGCCTTTGGAAGGCCGCGGCCCCGGTCCTGCAACACCAGCCGGACTTCATGCCGATCCCGCTCCAGCCGGACAACTGCCAACTGGCTGCCTGAATGCTTGTGAACATTCGCCAGCCCTTCCTGGACAATGCGAAAGAGAGTGGCTTCCAGCTCGCTGCCGAGCCGGCCGAAACCGGGTGGGATTTTGATCTCCACCTGGATCCCGGTCCGCTGGTTGAAACCCTGGGCGTAGCTCTGCAACGCGGTCGGGAGACCGACCTCGTCGAGCAGGGGCGGATGGAGAAGGCAGGTGACGGTTCGAATCTCCGCGGAGCAGGCTGCCGCCAACTCGTTGGCCTCGGAGAGAGCTTGCCTTTGGCGGTCCGGTTTCAGCCCGGGTTCCTGCAAACGGCTGAGACTGATCATCAAGGCAGCCAGAAGCTGTGCCGTGCTGTCGTGCAGCTCCCGGGCGATTCTCCGCCTCTCGTAATCCTGGGCGCGCAGCAGGTCTCTGGAAAGCCGGTGCAGTCTTTGATTGGACTCCTGGAGCGCTTCCTCGGTGCGCTTGAGGTCGGTGACGTCGAGCATCGCTCCGACGACCCGAGTCACCTTCCCCGAGCTATCGCGCGTGATGACGGCCCGGTCATGGACGTGGGACCATTCGCCAACGGCGCGCTCAAGCCTGTATTCCGCATCCCACGAGGTGGCCTGTCCTTCCAGCGCCTGGACAAAGTTCGTGGACACCTTTTCGCGGTCTTCGGGATGAATGCGCCAGACGCACAGTTCGGTGAACGACCCGGTCTCCGTTGCGCCGACGGAAGGTTCGTCATATGCCTTATTCCATCGCAATCCGTTGACGGGGTCGTATTCCCAGATGGCTTCGTTGGCCGCGGTCACCGCCAGGCGCAGGCGCTCTTCGCTTTCCCGGAGCGCATCGGCGGCCCGCTTGCGCTGGATGGCATAGCGCAAGGAGCGCGCCAGCAGTTTGTAGTCGGCACGGGTTTTCACCAGGTAATCCTGCGCGCCCTGGCGCACCGCTTGCGCCGCCAGTTGCTCGTCGTCGGCGCCGCTCAGCACCACCACCGGGACGGTCGGCGTCAAGGCCTGGACCCGCGACAGCGCCGCCAACCCCCGGCTGTCGGGAAGGCCGAGGTCTAGCAGGAGTATGTCGATGCCGCCAACTTCCAGACGGGCCAGGCCGCTCGAGAGAGTGTCCACCCACTCCAACCGATAGGATGGGTCCGAGGCCCCCTTTAGGGCTTCCTGGACCAACCGCGCGTCGGCCGGGTTATCCTCGATGGTCAGAACGCTAAAGCATCGGCCTGTCATTTGGGTGGCAACCTCACGATGGCGAACCAGAAATGCTCGATCGACTGCACCACGGCCATGAACTTGGGCAGATCGACGGGTTTGGTAATGTAGCAGTTGGCGTGCGACCCATAGGCCTTGAGGATGTCCTCGTCCGCCTGGGAGGTGGTCAGGACCACCACCGGAATGAGCTTCAGTTCCTCGTCGGCCTTGATCTCGGCCAGCACCTCCCGGCCGTCTTTTTTCGGGAGATTGAGATCGAGCAGGATCAGGTCCGGGCGGACGGCCCCGCGGAATTGGCCCTCTCCGCGCAGATACGACAGGGCCTCGACGCCATCGCGGACCACGTTCAAGTTGTTCCAGACGCGGCCCGATTTCAGGGCTTCCCGGGTCAAGCGCGCGTCCGCGGCGTTGTCTTCCACCAAAAGGATCTCCACTGGTCCCGCTATCCTGGTGACGTCACCCATGATGATTCACCTCGGCTTCCTCAGCCACGGCTCCGGCCTTCTTGCCGGCAGCCGGAATACTGAATAAGAATGTCGACCCATGTCCGGGTTCGGACTCCACCCGGATCTTGCCTCCATGGCGCTCCACAATTTTCTTGCAGATGGTGAGCCCGATACCAGTACCGGAAAACTCCTCGGGACGGTGCAAGCGCTGGAACAGGGCGAAAATGCGCTCGGCGTACTGCGGCTCGATGCCAATGCCGTTATCGCGCACCGAAAAGATCCAGTCGTCGCCTTTCCGGACGGCGGAAATGTGCACCTGGGGCGGGTTCGCGCCCCTGAATTTGATGCCATTGCCGATCAGGTTTTGGAAGAGTTGCACCAGTTGGGTGGCATCCGCCCGGATTACCGGCAATTCCTCGTGACTGACCAGCGCGGCGTTTTCGGCAATTGAGATCCGGAGATTCGACACCGCGCGCCCCAGCGCTTCATTGCAGTCGACCGGCTCAAGAACTTTGCCCTGGGTCCCCACCCGCGAGTAGGCCAGCAGATCCTGTATGAGCTGCTGCATCCGCACGGCGCCGCCGACGGCAAAGGCGATGAATTCCCGGGCATCGTCGTCCAGTTGAGGCGCATAACGCTCCGCCAGGAGCTGGGTGAAGTTGGCCACCACTCGCAGCGGCTCCTGGAGGTCGTGGGAAGCTACGTAGGCGAACTGCTGCAACTCCGCGTTGGAACGCTCCAACTCCCTGGTCCTCTGGATCAAATCCTCCTCGGCCTGCTTGCGCGCGGTGCTATCGGTGCAAATTCCGACCCACTCGCGCACACTGCCATCCTCCCGCAGCACCGGAACGCCGCGCGCGGACACGTCCAGGTATTCCCCATCCCGCCGGCGTATCCGATATTCCGCCTCAAAAATCGTGCGGCTGTGCACCGCCTCAGACCAGAGAGCCGAGATCCGTTCGCGGTCGTCAGGGTGAAGCGCATCCGCCCATCCCCATCCCTTCGCCTGGTCTTGGCTCTGGCCGGTGAAAGCCCGCCAGGAAGGGGTGTCTATCACCAAACCGGTCGAATCGGTCGTCCATACGATCTGGGATGTGGCCATCACCAAGGCGCGGTATCGTGCTTCGCTCTGCCGAAGGGCGTCCTCGACCGTCCTCCGATCCGTGACGTCCACCTGGATGCCGACCATCCGCAAAGGCCGGCCGGTATCATCGAAGAGGACCGTAGCGTGCGCCGCCAGCCAGCGAATCTGGCGATCGTTGTGGCGGCGAACGCGCCATTCCGAGCGGAGTTCTCCCGCGCGAAGCGACTCCTGAATGGCGGCTCTGGCGGTTTCCAGATCCTCCGGCAAGAGCAGCGATTCCCAACTCTCGTGCTTGCCACCGAGTTCTCCGGGAGCGACGCCGTATAACTCCTCGATTTCCGGCGACCATGCGTGGATGTTGTTTTGGATGTCCCACTCGAAGGCCCCGGAGTGCCCGGCTTTCATGGCGCGGCTCAGTTCGGCAGTCCGCTGCCGGACCCGGGATTCCAATTCGTCATGGGCTTTGCTCAATGCCTCTTCTGCCTGAAGGCGCTCAGCAATCTCCCGCTCCAATTCCATTTGCCGGGCGATCGCGCACTGGCGGGCGCTGTGCATGGCCCGGATTAAGACTATGATCGTCGCAGCAACCACGAAGTAGCAGGCGGCTATCGCAAGGTCGAGAGGGGGCAGGATCCACCACCCATGAGCGTGGTGAACGAAGAGCAACTCGGCAAGCGCAAAACCCAGCGCCGCACTCAGCAGCGATGGCCCCACGCCGCCAAACCAGGCGGCTGCGGCTATCGCCGCGAAAAATGTGACGAAGGGCAGTTGGTTCCCAAGCAGGGGGCCGAGCGCCATCCGCACCAGCAACGCCACCGCTACGCTGAAGACTGCGGCGCCGTACCGCAATGGCGTCGAGCGTCCGGTGAAGTCCTGGAGCCGCTTCATGCCGTGCCTTTCCGGCATGCAGCCCATGGTGCGATGAACGGGGCAGGTTCGAACATAAGGCCCTAAATCTGTTGCCAGGGTTATATCTTACACCTAATTCATACTTTCAGATCAGATTATTCTTAGAGCAACTCCCGTTTTTTCCGAGGGTTATGTATCGGAGAATACTGTTTGTGGCCCGCTTCCACGGGACCTGCCTTATATGCCCAATGGCAACTTAACAAGGGAGAGCCAGAATTCGCCGGTGGAGCGAACTACCGATAGAAACTCGTCCACGTCAACCGGTTTTGAGATAAAACAGTTAGCACCGAGGTTGTAGCTTTTCACAACATCGCGGTCAGCCTGGGAACTGGTCAGGATTACGACCGGAACGCTGCTCACCGACGGATGATCTTTGATTTCTTTCAAAACTTCGAAACCGTCCCTTTTCGGGATGTTCAGATCGAGCAGGATCAGGTCGGGACGGGGGGCGTTTTCAAAGCCGGGGGCGTGATTCAGAAAGGCCACAGCCGCTTCGCCGTCAGTGGACACGCTGATGCGGTTCAGCACTCTTCCGTGCTGCAGGGCTTCATGGACCAATTCCACGTCCCCTGGGTTGTCTTCAATCAACAGAATCTCGGCTGGTCTGGTTTGCACTCTTTCCCTCCCATTGCATTGCTCTCGGGCTTCGGGATTGTGAAGTGAAAGGTGGATCCAGCCCCGGGCTCCGATTCCACCCAGAGCTTTCCCCCGTGCCGCTCGACGACTTTCTTGCATACCGCGAGCCCAATCCCAGTGCCCGGGTACTCCGCCCTGGTGTGCAGGCGTTGAAACATCTGGAAGACGCGTTCGGCATGCCGCGCGTCGATTCCGATACCATTATCCTTTACGGAAATCGTCCATTCCGCGCCGCTGTCCACGGCGGAGATATGGATGCGAGGGCACTCATCCTTCCGCCTGAACTTGATGGCATTGGCGAACAGGTTTTGGAACACCTGGGTGAGCTGCCCCTGGTCCACCCAAAGCGCCGGCAGTAGATCCCAGTCGACGCAAGCGCCGCTTTCCTGGATCGCAACCTCCAGATTCCGCATGGCTTCCAGGACCACGGCCTCGCAGGCGGTCTGGCGGAGGTCAAGCTCCTGGCTGTTGACGCGGGAATACGCCAGCAGGTCGGCGATCAACTGTTGCATTCGCTTGGCCCCATCCACGGCAAAATTGATGTAGCGGTCGGCGGTTTCATCCAACTGGCCGGAGTAGCGTTTGGCAAGCAATTGGGTGAAGCTGGCCACCATGCGGAGGGGCTCCTGCAAATCGTGGGAAGCCACGTAGGCGAACCGCTCCAGCTCCTCGTTGGAGCGGCCGAGTTTCTCGATGTTCAGCTTGAGCGTCTCCTCCATGTGCTTGCGCTCGGTGATGTCCTGAGCGATGCCGGTCATGCGGACCGGTTTGTTCTCCGCGTCCCGCTCCAGATGCCCGCGGCCCAGGACGTAGCGGACGCCTTCGTCCTGCGAAGCGATGCGGAACTCCAGGTCGGGCGGTTCATCCCCTGCCAGACAGGCGCCGGTCCATGCTTGCATGGCAGCCCGGTCATCCGGGTGAATCACACTCGGAAACGTCTCGGCGGTCGGAATAAAGGTATCCGGCGAGACTCCAAAAACACGATACGTTTCGGGCGTCCAGGCGCACACGCCTGTGCCTACTGGAAGTCCCCAGCTCCAACTGCCGACGTGGGCGATGCGCTGCGATTCGGAAAGAACGCGTTCTTTCGCCCGCAACGCTTCCTCGCCCCTCTTGCGCTCGGTGATGTCGCGGACCACGGCGTAATAGAAAACATCGCCATCGAATTCAACGGAGATGGAACTGATTTCGACGTCAAACAGCGAGCCGTCTTTGCGCTTGTGCCGCGTCTCGAAGACTGGAGGGAGGGCCTTGACATCGCGCATCATTTCCAATATCTGGTCTCGTGTGAGCTGGCCGTCCCAGTCCCAGACCTGCAACTGGAGCATCTCCTCCGGGCTGTATCCGAGCATATTGGCGAAGCTTTGGTTCGATTCACACACTTTCCCGTTTCGGTCGAAGATGACGATGCCGTCCCTGGATTGCTCGAAGACCGTGCGCCGCCGGAGTACCTCCTCAGCCAAGGCGGTCTCCGCCAGCTTGCGCTCGGTGATGTCCAGCAGGGCGGTGCGAATGCCGGTGGTCTCGCCCGTCGCATTGCGCACCAGAATGTCGTGGACTTCGATCCACAACTCACCGCCGTCGCGCCGGACGTAACGGCGCTGGACGGGCGCCAGGGGCTGTTCCCCGGACAGTTTCCGGCGAATGGCCTCGCGGCTGGTTTCCCGGTCCGCCCCGGCGACGAATTCCCATACCGGCCGCCCTAACATCTCGGCCGCCTCATAGCCAAGCAGGGCGCATTCGGCCCGGTTCACCCGGTGCATGACGCCGTCCATGTCCAATTCGTGGTACGCCACCGGAGCGTCGTCGAACAGCGCGCGGAACTTATCTTCGCTCTCCCGCAAAGCCTCTTCGACCGTTTTCCGCTTGGTAATGTCGTGCGCGGTTAGCAGGACTGCCGGCCCATCCTTCAGAACGCTGGCGTTCAGCAGGAGCCAGCGGTACGATCCGTCCTGGCACATACAGCGGCACTCGAAACCAATGCGTTCCCCGACGAGGAGGACCTTTTCGAACTCCGCTACTACCGCGGCGCGGTCCTCGGGATGGACCAGGGCGAACACCAGCAGCCCTTCCAGTTTTGCCACTGTAAGTCCGAGAATAGGCTCCCAGTAAGTGTTTGCCTGCCGGATGCGGCCATCGAAGTCCAGGACCAGCATCGGCGTGGACGACGCCGAGAAAAACTGGCTGAGGACCGTTTCGGCCCGGACGCGGCTGGTGATATCGACGTTGACGCCAACCTCGCGGGTGGCTGTTCCAGATTCGTCGAAGAATACCTTCAGTTGCGAGAGCAGCCAGTGAATGCTGCCGTCCGGCCAGACGACTCGAAACTCCGTCCCCGGGAACCCAGCTCCGGATAGCGCCAACTTCAGCCTGCGGTCCATGCCGTCGCGGTCTTCCGGATGGATCAGTTTGAGCCATTCTTCATGCGATGGCCATTTGCCGTCCGGGTCCAGGCCATAGCTCAGGAACTGCCCCTCCGACACCCTCGTTTCACCAGTCTTGAGGTCTGCATCGAAGATGCCCACAGCGGCTGCACGCTGCGCAAAGCCCAGCCATTCGTCGCTCTGCCGCAGCAACTCCTCCGCACGTTTCTGGTGCGTGACGTCGGTGATGTTGATCACGGCGCCTCTCATGCGGCCTTCGACGACTACCGGTTGAAGCGAGCATTCCACTGGGAGCGGAGTTCCGTCGCGGTGCAGGAAAACCTCGTCATCCAGTTCCGCGGCCGACCCGTTTGCCAGAGCATTTTGGATCCGGCACTGCTCTTTCGGGCAGTTCCATCCCTCGGGGTTGTTCCGGTGGAGAATGCATTGCAACTTTCGCCCCAGGCATTCCTCCCGGGAATAGCCGAAGATGCGGCATGCCGCCTGGTTGACAAATACGCAGCGCCCCTCCAAATCGACCGCCCAGATGCCGGCGCCGACCGAGTCCAGGGTGACCGCCAGTTCTTCCGCGCCCCAGGATTCCGCAAGCGCGGGCGGGGCAGGCATAGCGCAGACGTGCGGGGCCGCCTCACTGGGTGGGTGGCTGCTAAGCTCCTGTTGAAGCACTGCGGAGAACTCCTGAAAAGAATGGGAAACGGGGCTTCGGCGCTTGAGTACCCTTCTCTACCTCTCCGCCCGCAATCCTGGCCGCCAACTGCGCCATGTGCTTTTGGAACTTTCGGCTTTCACCCAACCGCTTCCCGTCCAGGAAGCTGCCCTCAAAATCCCGGCGGCACTCCGGCAGCATCGCGTGAACGGGCGCCCCCAGGAGCTTTTCCAACTGGCTCTCGGTGAAGGCAGATGGCGGGACCTGGTTCAGTGTCAGGGCAAGGCAATCCCGATCGAATTCGGCCTCAAACAGCACGCTCGCCGCCGATTTCGCCTCGGCCAGGCCCAGAATGTCGCACGTGCTCACCAGGTAGAGGCGGCTGACCTCCTGGACCAGGCGTACCGAGAATGGGCTCAGGCGGCCGAGATCGACGACCATCCACTGGTAGAGCGAGCGGACGAAGTTGAGTACCAGCCGGACCCGTTCCGCCTTCGGCTGCTTCTCTTCGCGTGATGCCGGCCCCCCCGATTGCATAACGTCCAGTCCCACAGCGGGGACGACCAACTTCTTCCAGCGATCCTCATCCAGGTGCAGGATGTCGTCGGAAGCTTCCATCATGCCGTAGGGCGCGTCTACGTTCATCAGGAAACCGATGGCGTTGCCCGCCATGTCGAGATCCATCAGCAGGACGCGGCCTTCGGTCCGCCGCTTCAGTTCCAGCGCGATGTGACACGCGATGGTGGTAGTTCCTACTCCGCCTTTCGCGCCAAGAAAGCCCACGATTTTCGCCTGCTCGAGGCGAGGGTCGGAACTCGAAGATTCGGCTTGGATTCTCCGTCGCACAATGGCGTGTTGCAGAATGCGGGCCAGAGCCGGCCCCTGCAGTTTGCCCTTCACCAGATAATCTTGTGCTCCGCTTTGCATTGCCCGCAACGCCAGGGACTCGCTATCCCACCCCGTCAGGAGCACCACCGGAATGGAAGGCGCATGGGTACGGACGGCGTTTAAGCCCTCCAGGCCGTGGCTGTCCGGCAAAGACAAATCCAGGAGCACCAGGTCGATATCCCCGCGTGCCAGCCTGTCCAGGCCGGGCAGCAGGGCTTCGGCGCAAAAGACCTGAAATGCGGCTTCGCCCTCCTCCGCAAGCGCTGCCTTGACCAGTTCGGCATCGCCGGGGTTGTCTTCGATGAGTAACACGCGAAACACGGATTGGGGCAAAATGCAGGGGACTCCAAGCCCTTAACCACACTCTGGCATCGAAACCGCTAAAAGTGGATACCGTGGAACCCTCGACCGGCCCAGGGTGATACTCTAGCGGGGAACCAGCAGGCAGAGCGGGCGCACAGCCTGCCACCCTCCGAAATGCGGGTAACAGCCGATTGCCGCCGGAAACCTGTTGAAGCAACCTAATCTTAGGGTCGCCGCGGCGCGGCGGCTCCCGGTGACTCACATGTTTGATTTTCTGCTCGGCCGTCATGTATCCAACGCGACACTAATTCAGTATCGAGCGCGATTACTCGATAAGAAGCGTTTCGACATGCTGGAGGCACACCTGATGGTCTGCCCGACATGCCAGCTTCAGTTGTTGGACCTGCTGCCCCCGGTTCCGGCTCCGGGGCTTTCTTCCTGGATTGGAGGAGCTTGGGATGCTACATAAAACCATGGAAATTCCTGGGGACATGGCGGCCTCGGAGTGGGCAGGCCTGCAGCAGCAATTCCTCGAGGAAGGCATAGAGCGCAGCCGCGAGTTTCTGGCGAGCCTCGACAAGCGTTTCGATAGCGCGCGGATGGCCCACCAGATGCGGGAATGGGCTGGAAACGCCGGGCAGCTCGGTTACCACAACATCACGGAATTGGCCCAGCGCGCGGAACACTTGCTGGGAGACGTGCCCGTCCGGAAGTCGGACCTTCGCGAAAGGCTCGGCAATCTGCTGCTGGCATTCTCCAACCTGCGCGACAGATGGATGGCGCCCGTTCCCGATCATGTGGCACGGGCCCTCCTAGGGAAAAGTGTGGCCCTGATCGGATTAGCGCCAGAGCAGGCCGGCCGCGCATGCCTCGCTCTGGGGCGTGTGGACGCCCTGCCACGGCTCTTCCCCGCCTTGGACGTCCTGAAACCCCAGTCCATTCGCGATTGTGACCTGGTGATGATCTCCGTGGGGCTCGAAACCGATGACGAAAGGCTGCAGGTGGCCGTGGAAAGCTCGGCGGCTGGCAAGCTGTTATTGGCCGGAGAACGCCGGCGCCTGATGACGCTGCCTCCCGCGGTGCAAATGCGGGCCGCGGACTACCTGGTCGACGATTGGCAACCCGAAGAATTGCTGCTGCGCCTGGCGCTGGCAATTTCGCGCAGGGCAACTGCCGCTGGCGGCGCGGCGGCGGCGCCCGAGGAGGCCCCGTTCCAAGCTGCCGGGGAATCCCGGCGCACCATGAGCAGTCCCAGGGTCCTGGTGGTGGACGACGATCCCATCATCCTGACACTGTTGCGGACGACCCTGCAGAATTACGGGATGCAGTGTGAGACGGTGGACAACGGCGCCGATGCCCTTCGTCTCATCCGCCGGGACAAGCAGCAGGTAGTCGTGCTGGATGTCAACATGCCCGGCCTGGATGGTTACGGAGTGCTGTCAGCCGTCCGCGCCGAAAAACTCCCGACGCAGGTAATACTGGTCACGGCGCGCCAGCAGGAGCGCGACATACTGCGTGGGTTCCAACTCGGCGCCGACGATTATCTGGTCAAACCGTTCAACCTGCTCGAACTGGTTGCCCGGATAAACAGGCTACTACACCTACCATCGCAGGCAGCCGCGTGAGCGCATCGCGGCCGGTGGTGAACGGCCTTAGCTCCGAGTACCTACAACGCCAACATCGAGACTGAGGGCGCTCTTGATCTTGCCTGGAAGAACCGAGGGCAAGAATGGCTTTTCCGCAAAGTACCAACCGTGGTTGAGCGCGAGCGTTTGGCTGCAGGGGTCGCTGGACATCAGCATCGCCCGCAATCGCGGCCGGCGCCACTCCAACTTCTGAGTCAATTCGGCGCCGGAAGATCCTGCCATTGAAAAACATGTGAGGAGTAGGTCGATATTTCCTGTAATCAACTCGCTCACCGGACCCTGAATAGTTTCGCCAGTCTCGATCGATTGCCTCCACCGCGAAAGCGGTAGATCGGTTCTCAACAATACACGATAGCGCACGTATGGAGATAAGCGGGTTTCTTCTGGTGCTATGAGGTACCGTGTCAGTGAGGTGTTGAATGTCTCAGCGAATCAATCGCCGCGAGTTTTCCGGGCTGATGGCGGGCGGGATCGCGTTGCTATCCGAGGCCGCACCGGCTTGGGCGCAGCCGGCCGGCACCATCTCCGTCCGGCAGACGGCGGACACGAAGAGGTTTGCGGAAGAGCCGGCCCTGCAATGGCAGCCGGCGGAAGGCCAGTCGGCCGATGGCATCGTGCTCGACCCCTCCAGAACGTACCAGGAAATGCTCGGCTTCGGCGGCGCGCTGACGGACGCCTCCGCCTACATGATCAATCAGCTCGATGCCGCCGCGCGCGAGAAGTTCTTGCACGAGTTGTACCATCCGTCCGAGCTGGGCCTGGAGGTGACGCGTATTTGCGTCGGGTCCAGCGACTATGCCGCCAGCATGTACAGCTATGACGAGGGCGATCCCGATCCCGAGTTGCAGCGATTCTCCATCGATCACGATAAGCAGTACATCCTTCCGCAATTGCGAATCGCGCGCCAACACAACCCCGATCTGTATGTGCTGGCTTCGCCGTGGAGCCCGCCAGGCTGGATGAAGGCCAGCGGGACTATGCTGGGCGGTTCGCTTAAGCCCAGGAACTTCCCGGTGTACGCCCGATATCTGATGAAGTTCCTCCAGAGCTACCAGGCCGAGGGCGTAGCGGTGGATGCGATCACATCTCAGAATGAGGTCGATACCGACCAGGACGGGCGCATGCCCGCATGTGTTTGGGCACAGGAACACGAGATCTTGTTCGTGAGCGAGCATCTCGGCCCGCTCCTCGAGCAAAACAAGATCGCGACCAAGATCTGGATACTGGACCATAACTTCAATCTCTGGGGCCGTGTGATCAACGAACTCGAGAATCCCCTGGTCAGCCGGTACGTCGATGGCGTGGCATGGCATCCCTACGTGGGTTCGGTCACTGCCGTGAGCCGCGTGCACGACCTGTTCCCCGACAAGAACATGTACTCCACCGAAGGCGACTTTGAAGCCACGTTCTCGCTGGTCGGCCCAATGACGTTCGGAGCCGGTGCTCCCGGCGGCGCGGGTCCCGAACCTGCGGGCGGAACGGGAGGCCGGCGGCCTCGGCGCGACCCGCTGTCCGCCGAGACGATTGCGCGCGCCGGGGTGGGCGCGGCCAATGCCGTCCGCAACTGGATGAAGTGCATCATTGTGTGGAACCTGGTGCTGGATGAAAACGGCAAACCGAATATCGGGCCCTTCGATGTCAGCGGTTTTACCACCATCAATTCCGGGACGAAAGAAATCACCCGCAGCGGCAACTACTGGGCCATGAAACACTACACCCATGCGGCG
>Ga0181530_10005470_pt1 | contig 12932 bp, 9 predicted proteins | sample PEATcosm2014_Bin_42_FD_119769 | JGI IMG/M metagenome (GOLD analysis project Ga0181530, IMG submission 119769) | Peatland microbial communities from MTU Mesocosm Facility, Houghton, MI, USA - PEATcosm2014_Bin10_60_metaG | ecosystem: Environmental > Terrestrial > Soil > Wetlands > Peat | place... | reverse complement strand
GCGGCGTTGGAAGTGTGGAAGTTCAGCGGATTGCCGGTCTGCGTCGTTTCGACTAGCGCAAGCTCCCACCCGTCCTTCAGCCGGTTGCCCTTGAACGGCAGCTGGTAAATACCGCTGATCGTAAGGCGGCTCCTGGTGTCGAAGTCCGAAAGGCCGCGATCGCACACGATGCAGTTGCTGTTCTGGATGACGATCCCCTGGTAGTTGCGGGAATTGTCGTCAATCGATTTCGACCAGCTCTCGGAAGCGACAAATTGCAGTCCCCTGGCCAAACGCTTCTCGGCCGTAACCCAAAGTGCATTGTACGAAGAGTTTCCGTCGCTTTCGTAGACCGTAATGGTGGAAAGCGGCAACCCAGGGTCGATCGGGCTGTTTGCCGAAAGAGCGAGATACGGATGCACTCCGTTGACCAGCTGGTTATAGTTCCGCTCGATGTTCAGATCGGTGCCCTTGCTCCCGACATACCGCGCGGTGAGCTTGAAGTCGTTGCCCACCTGGTGCTCGATTCCAAAGTTCCATTGCTGAACATAGGCGTCTTTATAGTTATGCGCCACCGAAATTGGGGCGACGCTGCCGCCTGCGAGCGCATAGGCATCGCCGAAGCTCACGAACGGAGTGGCCGCGCTGGGCGTAAACGAAACCGGAAACGCGTACGGCGGGTTTCCCGCCAGTCCGGTGACGAGGCCAAAGCCCGGCTGATCGGTCATAATCGCATACGCTCCCCGAACAATCGTCTTGCCCTTCCCGAACGGATCGAACGCAAAGCCAAGGCGCGGCTCGAAATTCTTCGCGCTCTGGCCGTAGACCTCGCTGGGTCCGCCGTCGCTTCCGACGTGCTGCAGCGTGACGGTGGTGGGATCGAATACCACATACCGGCCTCCCGCCTCTGTCGGTGTCGAATACCAGTCGTAACGCAGGCCCACTGTGAGCGTAAACCGGCTGGTGACCTTCCAGGAGTCGCTCACGAAAAGGCCGAGCGCGTTGTCATACGAACGGTTGGACCGGTTGGAGGGTGTTGTCGTAAAGCCGGTCGCCTGATCGGCCAGAAAGGCGTTGATGCTGGGGAACGTGAACGTCCCGGGCGTGGCCGAGAAATTATCGGTGTTGGCGCGGCGCTCCTCTCCGCCGACCTTAATCGTATGCTTTCCGCGGGTCCAGCTCAGCGTATCCGACAGGACAGCCGTGGTATCCCCGCGCCCCTGCGGGAAGCCGCTGATGCCGCCAAACGTGAAGGCCCCCGAAACCGTAATTTGAGGAAGTCCGACCGGACCTGTGATGCCGTTGTTAATGCCGAAAGCCGTCGGGTTGTCCTGGTTGTCGGGATCGAAGACGATGTGGATGCGGTTGCCGCCCAAACGAGCCTCGTTCACCAGCGTGGGACTGATGGCCCAGGTTTCATTCAAACTGAACAGCTGGCGCCGGCCGTTTCTCTGATCGCCCTCGTTGGGGAAGCTGTTCGCGTCGGTTGAGGGCGGTTCGTCCCGCGCGTCCTGCTGGATCGCGTAATAGAGATTGAGCCGCTGCGTATCGGAGAAAATCTGGCTGAAGTTGACCGTACCCTGTTGAATGTTCACCGGCGCGGAGGCCGAGAAAACGTACTGGTTGGCGCCGGAGTTCGCGGTGGGAATCAACGGCAGCAGACTCTTGATAATCGGGTCGCTCGAAGCCTGCGCCTGCGCGACCTGCGCGGCTGTCAGGGTAGTCGAGGAATTCGGCACCGCCTGGCGCTGCCGCAAAGCTTCATAACTCAGATAGACGAATGTCTTGTCCTTCTTAACAGCGCCGCCGCCATCGCCACCGAACTGGTTACGGATGAACTCAGCCTGCTTATTGGGGACCAGGCTGCCATTAACGGTAGTGTTGGTCGGGTTGGAGAAATTGCGCGCGTCCAAGTCGTTGTTCCGGATATATTCGTAGGCTTCGCCATGCCAGACGTCCACGCCGGGGCGAGTGGCCACGTTGACGATCGCGCCGGAGTTCCGCCCGTATTCCGCGCTGAAAGTCGAATTGTCGATCTTGAATTCGTCGACCGTGTTGATCGTCGGCTGGAACGTCACCTGCTGATTGTTCGGATCGTTCATGTTGATGCCATTGACCATGAAATTGACGGTATCTTCCCGGCCTCCGGCCGAGTTGAACGAAAATGTGCCCTGGCCGCGCAGCGGGACCGTTAGATTGCCGACCGCCGGCCCCTCCACCGTTCCCGTAGTCAGTTGGGCCAGATCCACGAAGTGGCGGCCGTTCAGCGGAATCTCCTGCACAGCCTGTTCGTTGACTACGGATCCGAGCGAAGCCGTGCTGGTATCCACCAGCGGCGCGCTCGCCTGAACCTCAACCACCTGTGTGGAAGACGCCACGGCCAGCGCAAAGTCCTGCGTCACCGTCGAGCCCACTTCGACGGTCAGGCCCTTCGCCTCCGTTTGAGCAAGGCCGGCAGCCTTGACTTCAACGCTATAGGTTCCAACCGGCAGCGACGGTACAAAATAAATACCGGCCGAGTCCGTAGCCAGCGTCCGGTCGACGCCGTGAGCCGGGTCCTTTACCGTCACCGTGGCGTTGGGAACGGCCCCGCCCGAAACGTCGGTAACCGTGCCCCGAATGGCGCCGGTGGACTGGGCGAGGGCCGGTGTCACAAACGTGAGTGCCATGGCTGCAAGCAGGCCGACGGCGAATAGACCGGCGCGTGACGAGCGATTTAGCATTTCGATCTCCCTTTGAACTCCACCGAATGTTTTTCAGCGGAAGAAATTTTGTTTGGAACCTGGTTTGGTCCCGACAAGAACCGGGGTTGAAGATCTATCGGCAAGGACAGACATGTCGTCAGAGACGGTGCAGGAACGCTGCGATTTTGAAGCCCGATTGTTTCATTCTACAGGTTCCTCCTGTAACGGTGTTGTAAAAAGTATGCAGGCCTTCCCGGTGACGAAAGGCGATCGACTTAAATGGGCTGAATCCAGGAGTCCGGGGAAGCCGACGAGGGCGTCGGCCGCGGGACAGGGGTCCCGCCCCACAAAACCAGACGGGGGGCGGCTGAGGACAGCTGGGTCAGCCCTTCCACCAGCGAAACACTGGCGACTCTTCCGGAGCCGCCTGGCTCATTTGAACCTCCTGTTCCAGTGCAATCAACGGCAAGCGTAAACGCGCCTGGACGCTGATCGCGACCAGAACGAGCAGGACAATGTCGCACCAGAGAGCCCGGTTGCCGAAGGCCTGAGCGGCATAGCCGCCCGCGGTCGCGCCCACCAGAAATGCGGCGCAAATGACCGAAAAATCCCTCACTACCTGAACTGCCTCCGGTCTACGGCCTTCGAAGAACCACGCGAAGGCCGCCTCGCTCAACGTGCGAAGATTGCCGGTGGTAAAGGTCGAGTTGAAATTGTGTCCGTTCACCTCGCGGAAGGTCTGTACCTGCACGGAAGCGGCGAAAGCGATGGTGGTTGTGAACAGGATATCCGCCGCCGTTGCAGGCAGCAGACTCAATACCAGCAGTACACTGATCTCCAGAACGAGAACGGCGGCATATGGGGCGCTGACACCGCGATGTCTCGAATACAACTGCATCGTTTGTGACACGCATACGCCCACCAGAAAGGCCAGGATCGCGGGAAGCAGGTGAAGGGCGGTACGCCAGGAGCCGGCCAAGCAATTGATGCCGAGGAGGACCACGTTGCCGGTCATGGCGTTCGCGAATACATGGCCATGTCCGACATACGTAAAGCCATCGAGAAAACCTCCGGCGGCCGCCAGCAGAGCGCCGATGCTGAGGGTTCCCACCCGCAGTCTCGCTTCCTCAAATGCTAACGAAGCCATGGCGCCCGCGTCGTGCCCGCCTCCGCTCTTCGAAGATTTGGAGATCGCACTCACCATCATTTTAAGCCGGGCTGAGCAGGTGGTTTCACAGGTTCGAAACAGAGCGCCGATTGCCAATAGGCGCGCAGGATGCCATCCTGCCCCACTTAAGCGCTCGGCGAGCACGGACACAACCCAAGTCCAGCCTTCCCGTCGCTCACTGGTCTGCGGACGAAAAACGCGGGCGGCAAAGACCGCCAGCGCCACAAGCCACTACGCGATCTTCAGGAGTTTTTGGGCGTTGCGGCGGAAGATCCGATCCTTCTGATCGGCTGTAAGATCCAGGCTCTCGATCACCTTGATGGTTTCGCGGATGTAGAGCCCTGGCGTCGGTTCAAAAGGCGTATCGGAGGCGAATACGACATTGTCGAGCCCGAAGAATTCCAGGCCGCACACGGTCGCCGCGCGCGCGCCGAACAGAGCGGTGTCGGCGAGGAACAGGCGGAAATAGTCGATGGGCCGCTTCTTCATGGACTTGAGCAACTCTTCGTAACCCTCGTCCGTGGTGCGGGACCCGAGCATGTCCCAGCCGTACCCGACGCGCCCTTCGAAGTAAGGGATCATGCCGCCCATGTGGTGGGTGATGATTTTCAGTTTGGGGAAGCGGTCGTAAAAACCGGAGAAAACCATGCGCGCCATGGCGGCGCTGGTTTCATAGGGCCAGCCGAGCGTCCACCAGATTTCGAACTTGGACTTCTTCTCCGTAAGGTAGTCGGGAAAATTCGCGGCGCGCGCGGGATGAAGCCAGATGGGAACATCGAGGCGCGCGATTTCTTCGAACACGGGAAGAAACTCGGGTTCGTCAAGAGCTTTACCCACCACATTCGTGTAGAGCTGAATTCCTTTCGCACCGAGCTGAGTGACAGAGCGGGTGACTTCCTTCACGGCTTCGTCAGGGCTCGTCATGGCGAGAGACGAAATGAATCCGATGAAGCGGTGCGGGTACTTCTCGACCAGTTCCGCCTGGCCGTCATTACCGATGCGCGCCATCTCCGGGGCTTTCGCGGCATTGAAAAGACCTTCAACCGGGGGCGATCCGAGCGAGATGAGCTGGGTGTACTCGCCGAACTCGTCCATGGTGCGGAATCGCGTGTCGAGGTCGTAGATGCCGGGGATGTTCCGCACCCGTTTCCCCATGTCTTTCAAGCCGGAGCTGAAGGTCAGGAATTCCTCCCAGAAGCGCTTGGGGAAGAAATGATTAAAGAGATCGATTTTCAGAGCCAATATTTTTCCTCAGGAGTGCAAACGGCTCAGTGTACCAGTGCTTCCGCGGCGGAGACGGGCGCGGCGGATGGCTTGATCACCCAGCGCAGGGAGAACATGACGATGGCGGAGATGAGCGCGGGTATGGCCGCCGCGATGAAGAGATCGCGCGCGGTCCAGTGCCGGCCCAGCAGCACTCCGCCAACCAGCGGACCGACGATCGAACCGATGCGGCCGATGCCGAGACCCGAGCCGACACCGGTGGAGCGCAGGTCCGTGGGATAGTAGGTGGCCGCCAGCGCGTTCAGACCCGCCTGCGATCCAGGCACGCCGAAGCCGGCGAGGAAAACCACTACGAACAGCATCGCAAGCGACAAGTAAGGCTGGCCGATGGCGGCGATACTCAGGCAGGCAAGGGCAAACGACATAGTCAGCACCGTAGTGAAGCCGAACCGATAGACGAACGAGCTGAGAACGAGCGTTCCCACTACGCCCCCCACCTGGAGAATCGCCGCCGAATTGACCGCTATGGAATTCGAGTATCCGGCACTACTCACAACGATCGGCAGCCAGTTGGACAGGAAATAGAGGTTCAACAGGTTCATGAAGTTGACCACCCAAAGCATCGTAGTGCCCAAAGCGCGGCCATCGTGAAACAGCTGGACCATCGGTACGCCGCGCTTCTTGTCTTCGGGAATGACGTATTCGGTGGCGGGCCCGGCGGTCACGGTGGGGTCGACACGTTTCAGCCAGCGGGCGATCCGATTCTTGTCGTGCCCGCGTAATGCGAGGAATTGCAGAGACTCGGGCAGGAGGAAAATCATGATGACGGCGATCACGAGCGGGGTTACCGCGCCGAAGTAGAACACGCCGCGCCAGCCGTAGCGGGGAATGAGGTACGCGGCGATGGGCCCGCCGAATGCCGCGCCCAGCGTGAAGCCGTTCGAAACCACCATCATGGCGGTTACGCGCGCTTTCGCCGGACTATACTCGCCGACGAGGGCCATCGCATTCGGCATGATGCCGCCCAATCCCAAACCGCCCAGGAAGCGGACGATCAGCAGTTGGTTGACGGTATCCACGCGGGCGGTCATGAAGGTGAGCGCGGAGAAATACAGCGTGACTCCGATCAGCACCGGGCGGCGTCCGATTCTGTCGGCCAGCATGCTGAACATCAGCGAGCCAAACAGGACGCCCACAAGCGCGGCGCTGAACACGGGGCCCATGGACGAACTGGCGATCTTCCAGTCGCGTACCAGCGCCGGGGCGACGTATCCGATGGCCTGCAGGTCGAAGCCATCCATGATCAGGCAGAGGCCGCACAGGAAGAAGATGCCCCACTGAAACAAGCCCAGCCGGCTGTTATCGATGACGCTTGTGATATTGACCTTTGCGGTTTGCATTTTATGTTTTCGATCTATGCGGAAGCCTGCGTCACTTTGGCGGCGATACGGGCGAGCCGTTCCTCGCGGAAGGGATCGTCGGCAACCCTGCATTCGTTGTTCCAGATCATGGTGGTGCGGCGGTCGAGGGTGAACGGCGCCCACTTCGGGATTCCTTTATGATTCGGATTCCCGGTACGCGCAAAGGCGGCCCAAGCGCCGCTCATCTTGTCGGCGAGGGGATAGCGGTCGGGTCCCAAGCCGTTCATCGATACCGTGATATCGACGTTTTCGAAGACAAAAGGAATATCGAGCGTGTGATAGGAGCGCAGCTTGCCTTCGCGCACCGGCGAATACCACTGGAAGTAATATTTGTAGACGGGTGCTTTCCCCGCCATGGCTTTGCGATCCGCTTCGGTATCGGTGCCGACGCGGAAGTTGGAAACGTCGGTCGAGAGGATCAGGAACACAGTCAGGTTGTCGGCCTTCGGCCAACCTTTCCTGTAGACGCCGATCAGCTGGTCCGCCGCGGCGTCATCCACTTTCAACGAATCCCCGACGCGCGTGTGCAGAGTGGCATCGTCGAGGGGCTCGAAGGTCATTCTCGCGTTCCAGGTGACCTCGGTCTCCGTAGAACCGATCATCATAGGGACGTTCGCGGAAAACTCGGAGGCCACGGGGTCAAACGGGCCTGCCGGCAAGGTTCGGCCGTCGACCACGGGACCGAGGTTGAGGCCACGAGTGGCGCTCATGGCTTTGAGAAGATCGGCGACGGGAAGCTTCTGAAGCTGGTCGATTTGACTGCTTTTCAACTGTAGAGTTGCCAGCAAGGCCTCAACGCCCTTGTTGGCGCGGTCGCGCGGGATCCCTTTCACGTTCGACCCGCTCATCGCAATCGCGCGGTGGAAGAGACCCTTAGCCGCGGGCATTCCCATCAGCGTGCTTACTTTGCCGCCGCCGCCCGACTGGCCGAAGATCGTCACGTTGGCGGGATCGCCGCCAAAACCGGCGATGTTATCCCGCACCCATTCGAGCGCGGCTATGGTATCGAGCATTCCCACATTGCTCGAGCGCGAAAATTTCTCTTCGCCCAGATCGGCGAGGTAGAGGTAGCCGAAAACATTGAGGCGATGATTGACGGTGACCACCACGACGTCCTGTTTGGCCGCGAGGTTGGCGCCGTTGTACATCTCCCAATTGGCGGATCCGGCCGAATATCCGCCACCGTGGAACCACACCATCACGGGCCGTTTTCCGCGCACGCCGGGCGTCCAGACGTTCAGATGGAGGCAATCCTCGCTGCCTGCGCCGTCGTTCTTCGGCTGCTGCGCCATGGATTCGGGGATCAGATTCGAGGGTACCTGCGGCGAGGCGGGCCCGAGCTCGAGAGCATCGCGTACATCGGTCCATGGCTGCGGTTTGGATGGCGGCATGAAGCGGCCGGCGCCTTCCGTGGTCGCGCCATAGGGGATGCCTTTGAAGGCAAGAACTTTGTTTTGTGCCGCGCCGCGAACTTTGCCCGCGGACGTTTGCACAACAGGGCTTTCGGAATCGATCTTCGCCGCCCATGCGCTGGTGATGCCACTGGCGAGAATGCCCGCCGCCGCGCTTCCCCGGCCCAGAAAAGATCTGCGATTCATTGGGGGTATGGTGCTCATGACGCTCCTTGGGGGCTGGGAAATGGATTTCCGATTCGACTAATGAATTCGTCGGTAATTATATATGCGGGTGGCGATCGATACAACCCGCGCCAGTCGCGCCAGTCGAACAACTACCGGCCAGTGGGGCGGACCCCATGGTCCGCGGGCGCCCCCCGGTCGCCCATGCCGCGCTCGACCATGGATAATCACCGGCTTCCGTCACCAGCCCCGCACGCACCGGGTTTTCCTCAATGTAGTTCCGGATATGCTCGAATTCGGACTGGCGTCGTACCAGGTGGTCGTAGCTCTCTTCCTGCCAGAACGGGCTTCCGGTTAGTGCCAACATCGCGTTGGCGCGCTTCGCGGTTATGCCTTTCAATGATCTTGTCAGTTTGGGTAACGGCACGGCTGGTGTGGCGAGCAGATGAACGTGATTGGGCATTACCACGAAGGCATGCAAGCGATAGTGCCCGAGGATGTTGGCGTTGTACTTTATGGCTTCCACGACCATGTCGGCGATGGGCGGCTGGCGCAGGTAGAACGATCCGGTGCGGGCTTCCTCCAATAGCCGATCCATGGCGGCGAAGGCTTGTCCGGAGGTGAGTGCTTCTGTTGGGAATACGCGGTGGGGCGGCAAGCTGTCGTGGAGTCGCCACGTGAGGAAGACGGGGTGATTGGTTTCGTAGAGGTGTGGGAGGCGCCGCCGGGTGAACACCATAGCGGAGTAGTGGTGAGACTCCGAGGATTTCTCAGCACAGACCAGCCGGCCGGGGGGTCGGCCGCGGATCAGGGGATCCGCCCCACTGTACACTTCAACAGCTACAGTTAAGGTTAAGGTTATTTTGACGGGGGTTTGGCGAACTTTGCGGCGTCGATCGGGACGTTGATCTTCACGTCGTTCAGCTTGAAGGAATCCTTGCCATCCAGCCAGGAGTACGTGTACATAAATGGAAATTTGATTCCGTCGACTTCGCGGTAATCGTCGAAGTCGGCCTGCGTCGGCATACGGCCGACGGGTGAGGGGACAAGGCGCACCACCCGCGTAAGCAGGCCCGAGGTCTTGTCGAAGTACAACGTGGCGAGAAGGCCTCGGGGGCCGCTTCCCTGGACCACGTAGACCGGGTGCCCGTTGACGGTGTCGGGAAAGCTAACGCGCCAGCCCGTCAGGGCTTGCTTGATCCGTCCGGGGAACGACATTTGAGCGTCCAGCCTCTCCCCGTCCAGCTCACTGCCAGTCACTGCGTAGTCCGTCAGGAGCCCGCGCGGAGACTTGATCCAACCAGCGGCGCCATTGAATGCTCTGATGCTGCCTCCCCGTTCGGGGCTATCCTTGAATTCGATAATTACGGCGCGCTGATTGGGAGCTTTGGCAAAGATCTGAAACGAGCCTCCGCCGCCCAATCCTCCGTAGCCCACGCTGGTTCCCGTGGCGACATAGCTGGTGAGAGCTGCCAGCCGCTGGGCTCCTCCGACCGCCTCAATATATTTGTCCAGAATCTGGTCGGCGGAAGGCACGCCCCGGCCGGGCGGCAGGATGTCACGCTGCTCTTCGTTGGGAGGGCCGTAAAGCTTGTCCAGCGCGATGGTGGTCACAGGCAAGTCGGTGCGTTGATGGCAGGTGTAACAGGTCACCAGCTGCGCTCCACCGAAGTTGGCGGAGTTGATGGTACCAACCATATCGATCATTTTGCGCGCAGTCTTCTTCAGCGGCGTGTCAATCACGAAATCGACTTTGTCGGTGCCGGCGCCGGGATGGCAGTTCGAGCAGTCGTACGACAGATCGGCCGAAATGACTCCCATGGCTTCCAGAAAATCGTCGACGGTGAGCCCTTTGAGCGAGTTGGTGGTGACGTTTTTAAAGAACTGTCCCGCCGTGGGCGATTTCGCCGGCGCTGCCCCCTGTGGGCCCTGCGCGGCAGCGCGGCCAACCAGCCCGGCCGCCAATACGACCGTCATCCCGAACAGCACCGTCGTCTTCGACCCGATTCTCATCCTTAGACAGCCTCCACCCTGAGATATTCGCAAACGCGTCCATTGTACTCTCACAGATGTACTCTCACAAAGTGCCGGATAGAAAGCGTTTGGCGCACAAGCCGTGCGGGACTCGGCTTGACATGTGTGCGCCCCCTGATACAATTTGCCTTCAAGGGAGTGTTACCGGAATGAAATCCAGGCTGTGTCTGTTAGCGATTTGTGGAGGTCTGCTGGCATCGACGCCCGTTATGGCCCACCACTCTTTCGCGTCCGAATACGATCGCGACAGGCGGGTCAAGGTTACCGGCACGGTGACAAAATTCGATCTTTCCAATCCACATTCGTGGGTCTACCTCGACGTCAAAGAGGCTGATGGAACGGTCACAAGCTGGGCTTTTGAAACGGCGGCAGCGGGCGGGTTATACCGGCGCGGTATACGCAAAGACACATTTAAACCCGGTATGGTCATCACGATTACCGGCTTTGGGGCCAAGGACAACTCGCACACGGCCGACGCGCAGGATGTGACCCTGCCGGATGGAACCGTGATGACCCTCGGCACGGAAAACAACCCAGGTTAGCAGAATGATCAAAATACTTGCGGCAATAGCAGGGGTGTTTTTGCCCCTTGCGTTGGTTGCACAGACGGCCGATGCCGGTAAGGTCCCGCGCACGCCGGAGGGCAAGCCCGACATGCAGGGAATCTGGGAAACGCGCAATGCGGCGTCATTCGACGTGAGTGAGATCGCCGAAGGGCATGAAATTCCTTACCTGCCGGCGGCGCTCGAGCGGGAGCAGAAAGGCCCGCGGGTGGATCCGATCATCCACTGCATGGAGCCGGGCGTTCCGCGCATTAGTTATATGCCGTTTCCCATTCAGATTCTGCAGAAAAACGGCGTGGTGATTTTCATGTACGAGTATCTGCACGATATCCGGACGGTGACGACCACCTCGCGTCCGCATCTGGAAGGGATCGATTTCGCGATGGGCGATTCGGTGGGCCATTGGGATGGCGACACACTGGTGATCGACGTGGTCGATTTCAACGACAAGACCTGGCTGGATTCGGCGCGGCATACGCACAGCGACGAACTGCACGTGGTGGAGCGCTATACGCGCGTCGGCCCCAATACGATCAATTACGAAGCCACCATAGAAGACCCGAAGACGTACAGCCGGCCGTGGAAAATCAGCATGCCGCTGCATCGAAATACCGAGCCCGACTTTGAACTGAGGGAGCAGGAATGCACGGAGGGAGACAATGGGCGGGCGATCCATCCTCCCTATCGACCGGCGCCCGAAGGCGATATCTTCGAATTCGTACGGCCGTATCCCGTGAAGTAAACTCAGGGAGCGAACAAATGAGATTCGGTTTTTTTGCTCTGATGGCGATATGTGCCGTTCCGGCGTTCGGCCAAAACCGGCCGGCGGCACCTGTCAGAGCGACAACGGCGCAACCTTATACGCCGCCGCGTACGGCGGACGGCCAGCCGGACATCGAGGGGACCTGGCAACCCCGGGCCGGAGGCGCAGCTTATTCGGTTCTTCCTCACGCCGGCGGCTTTTTCCTTGGCGCCGAATCGAAGACCGGGATTGTAGAGGGCGGCGTACTGCCTTACCAGCCATGGGCCGCTGAAGAGGTCAAGCATCTGACAGAGCATATGGAGCTCGACCCCACTGGCCATTGCCACTTCGAGGGGATACCGCACGCCCTGTACTTCGGCTTCCAGATTATTCAAACGTCCAAATTCATCGCGTTTCTGCACGACAACATGCATGCGCGGCGTCTGGTTTATCTGGATGGAAGACCGCATCCGCAGGGCTATAAGGCATGGATGGGCGATTCGCGGGGCCACTGGGAGGGGAACACGCTGGTAGTGGATGTGGCCGATAACAACGACAAGGCGGTCTTCGATATGGCGGGACATTTTCACAGCGACGCGCTGCACGTGGTGGAGCGTTTCACCATCGTCGACAAAGACACGATCGACTACGAAGCTACGTTCGACGATCCCAAGGTGTTCACGGGCCCGTTCAAGATGAAATTTCAAATGAAGAAATCAGCCAATCCGCAGGAGCCTTTCGAATCGGATTGTTTCGGCGGTGAGCGCGACCAGGAACATATCGTCAACGGGCTCGCGACGCTGAAAGATCACTATTACTCGAAGTAACTGGAAGGAGAACCCAAGTGAGATCCGGTTTCTTTGCTCTGATGCCGATAGCGGCGATCTCCGTGGTTTGCGCATTCGGGCAAGGCCAGCCTTACTCGCCGCCGCGCACGGCGGACGGCCAGCCGGACATTGAAGGAACATGGCAACCCCAGTCCGGGGGCGCCATTTATTCGGTTCTTCCTCACGCGGGCGGCTTTTTTCTCGGCGCAGAATCGAAGACGGGCATTGTGGATGGCGGAGTGCTTCCTTATCAGGCCTGGGCCAAAGAAGAGGTAACGCACCTCACGGACCACATGGAGCTCGATCCTACGGGCCATTGCCACTACGAGGGCATACCGCACGTCAATATGTTTGCCTTCCGGCTTGTTGAAACGCCCAAGTTCATCGCCGTTCTGCATGAGAACATGCATGCGCGGCGCTTGATTTACATGGATGGAAAACCGCATCCTCAGGGCTATTCGGCGTGGATGGGGGATTCGCGCGGCCACTGGGAAGGGAACGTTCTGGTAGTGGATGTCGCGGATAACAACGACAAGGCGGTCTTCGATATGGCGGGTCATTTTCACAGCGACGCCATGCACGTAGTGGAACGTTTCACGCCGGTCGACAAGGATAGGATCGACTACGAAGCGACGTTCGACGATCCCAAGGCGTTCACACGTCCGTTCACGATGAGATTCCCCATGAAACGAGCGGCGAATCCGCAGGAATTT
>Ga0181530_10005469_pt1 | contig 12933 bp, 6 predicted proteins | sample PEATcosm2014_Bin_42_FD_119769 | JGI IMG/M metagenome (GOLD analysis project Ga0181530, IMG submission 119769) | Peatland microbial communities from MTU Mesocosm Facility, Houghton, MI, USA - PEATcosm2014_Bin10_60_metaG | ecosystem: Environmental > Terrestrial > Soil > Wetlands > Peat | place... | reverse complement strand
CGTAATTCTCGGTTTCATGTTCCTCACTGGAATCGGGACCGGAATGTTCGGGGGCTATGGTCCGCTGGCCGCGGAGCTGTTTCCCACGGGCCTTCGGAATACGGCGATGGGCGCCGCGTTCAACGTGGGCCGCGGCGTGCAGTTCCTGACCCCTGTAATCATCGCGCTGGTGGCCACCCGGTACGGCCTGGCCGGCGGCCTCTCGCTGGCGGCCTTCTTCGCCCTGGCTTGCGGCGCCTGGATCTGGACACTGCCCGAGACAAAAGGAAAGAAGCTCCATGCCACCGAACGGGGTGCCTGAAGCATAGCAACCGATCGCGCGATTCAAGGCTCGCGCCGAGGCGGCCGGCGTGGCGCCAGTTACTGCGTGATGTTCATATATGCCGGCAGGCTGGCTACTCCGCCCACCGTCACCACTACCGGTTGTTTGCCCGCCGGGACCGTCGCTGGCACGACGAAGTTGATCTGCACCACGCTCACGGACCATGTCGGTATGCCGATGTAGCTAATGGTCCCGACCGCCACTCCACCCACCGTCAAACCGACCGCTTGCGTGGGCTTCGAATTGATGTTGGTGGGAGCCTCGCCATCCGGGATACCTGGCCGGACCTGTCCGACGCCGGTGACATACAGTGTCAATGTCTGGCCGGGTGTGCCGCTCGAAGACGGGTTCACCAAACCGTCGGGCGTAATGAAGATGCCCGGCGCCGCCAGCGCCACCTGGAAATTGTATGTCGCGTCGGCATAAGGATTGCCAACAGTCAGAGTCGCCTCGCCGGCCGGGATCTCGTACGGAATCTGCAGATTCACCTGGTTCGGAGAAACATAGTACAGGTAAGCCGGGTAAACCGCGTTCACATTGTTTGCCGGGTTCACCCACGCCTCGAACCCCGCCAGATACATGGTCAATGGCAAACTGCCCGCCGATTGCGCGAAGTCGCCCAAGGCGGTGCCGTAAACGCTGATGATCTCACCCGGAGCGAACACCTGCTGGCCCGATGCGGCGTTGCTGATCCCCCCTACCGCCAACTGTGGTTCCAGACCCTGGAACGGGACCGACACCTGCTCCGACCATGGCCGCCCGCCGGCATCCACGCCGCTCAGCGTGAACGCCACGTTCGCCGGCACGCTCAGGTTGGACAACGTGATTTGCGCCGAAACCGACTGGTGCGCCGGTATGCTGGCGCTTCCGAACAGGCTGACAATTTGCGAAGAGTAATCCGTGTTGCCGATCGTCATTCCGGTCAGCGTGGCCGGCACTCCGGCTTCCTCCGTCAATGTCAGCGTGAAGTTCCAAGTGTTAGCCGGCTGTTCAAAGACCACGTCCGCGTTCCCGTAAATTCCCGATCCCGGGCTCTGACTCACCGACGCCACGACGGCGGGACCTGTAGGCGGCGCATTGCTCCATTGGTGAACGAAGTTGGACACATCGAGCGAGCCCCATCCGCTGGCCAGGTCATAGTTCGCTGCCGCATTGTATCCGAGCGTGCCCGAGGCGCAATCCGGCGATCCGGCCACGCACGCCACGGCATTGTTGCCGGTCTTGACATCGTGAAAAACTAAAGCGCTGGAGCCGCTCTGGGCCAGCCGGTAAATGGCGGGATTGATATTCGCCAGGCCCGGCTGGCTCTGTAGGCCCGTCGAAACCAGGTATTGATTGAGCAGCGTGACAATCCCCGCCATCGCCGGCGCGCCGATCGAAGTCCCACCGAAGAATGCGGGGCTCCCGTTCGTATAGGCATAGGTGGTGTCGTGATTGTTCGAAGCGTTGAAGGCGACGTCGGGAATGTCGCGCACCCCGTCGTTCGGAACACCCGCGCCGGTCTGCCAGACTGGTTTGAGAAAGACCTGGCTGGCGCCGCCGCCGCCCGCCGAGATCTCCTGGTTCACGACGGTATCGTTCCAGACCATCTCCGGAATGTAAGACAATGCCGAGGCCAAGGTCGAGGGATTGTTAGTGCTGTTCCAATATGTCCCGCCCTGCTCGTTGAATTCCGTCCCGCCGACCGCGGTCACCTCCGGAATGCTGGCGGGAGCGTCCACCGCCAAGCCATCCTGGGCTATCGCCACGCCTGGATCTTCGCAGCCGGCCGCGCCCGAATCGCCCGCCGCCGCTATCCATGTAATACCCTCCGCGTTGGCCTGCTGGGCTGCGCTTTGATAAGTGGGCAGATCGACCAGGTCGTAATACTCACAGGCGCCGTAACTCAAGCTGATCACTTTCGCCAGATCCTGATCCACGGCGTAGAAGAACGAGGTGAATACATCCGTTGAGAACACGAAGATAATGGCCGCGTTCCGCGCCACCGCGCCGGACCATTCAATATCCAGGTCTGATTCCGCGAGGTCTCCCGATTGAATCTGAACCCCTGGATTCGTCCCCGCCAGCACTGTGGTGAGATTGATCGCCGGCAGGTGGAACATAGAGCGGAACGCTGCTATGTCGGACGTTTGAATCGCCGTCTGTCCCACGATCACCAGGCTCTGTCCCGTGCCATCGATGGCCGGGCTCGCGCTGTACAGAGGCGCCACGTCGTATATGGTGGCGAAATCGTCGGGAACCACCTGGTGCGCGCCGTTCGAGGTCATCTGCGGACTCGCCTTGCGCAAATTCCCGGGCTTCAAACGAAAATCGTTCAGGCCCCGGAGGCTGCTCACCATGCCGGCGAAAGCGGCCGGAAGCGCCGGATTTGTCGCGTTCGCATAATGGATCTCGCCGTTGACGTTATAACGGTGAATCTCCGCGTGCAAACCGTTCCGCACCTGTTCCGCCGTGCCGCTGAAGGTAATCCAGGTGCGGCCCCGGGCTGTCAGTTGCACCGCGAAGCCCTGCGACTGGAGCCAGGCCGCGATTTCATCCATATCGTTCGAGCTGGCGCCGAACTGGTCCGCATACTGCTCGGGGGTCAGCCAATTATGATATTGCGGCGAAGACGAATTCTGCTGATCGCTCAGAAGCCGGTCGAGGCTCTGCTGCTGGCCTGCGGAGGGTTTGATGTGGATGGTGATCGAAGGCAGCTCGAACGTGGCTTCCACCGCGCCCTGGTCATACCGAGCCTGAACTTCGGGGCGGACGTGACCGGGCAGCGCCACAGTCCGGCTGCTGTCGATCCGGGTGGTGATGCGGTCCTGCTGCGCATAGAGGGCGGTCAGCGGCAGGCACGGAATCACAGCGCTCAGCGCCAGGCGGATGATCTTACAATTCATGGGATTGGTTCGAGAAAGCGCCATAAAAACGGTATGCCCAGCTCCTGGCGATATTTCGCCGTTAAATTCCTTGCACCTGCAGTCACGAGGCCGAATTCACAGGCGACCTCAGTCAGGGATGGCTGGGTGAAATCCCCGCCTTCTTCATCATAGCGTTCTCGTACATTGCGGCGCAGGTGGCCCGAAATATGATCTCGCAAAGGGCAAACCGGGTGCCTCACGGTCGCGGCTCGTATCGGAGGTTGTGATCGGAAATCACCGAGGCATTGTCGTGGCCGGTGGGCCCTGTGTTCTGCATTAGGGAACACAAAGGCATCCGAACCGAGGAGGCACCGCACTCGCGGCGTCGATCTATCACTTCTGAATTCAAGCTATTGCAGCCGGTATCGCGGGCTTGCACGTTTTGGATATCAAAACAGGAATTTTGATTCCGAATTCTTTTGCTCCGCGCCGGGCGAAGTGATACGCTCCCAACGGTTCCCAGTCAGACGTGTCTGGCTCGCTTCAAGGAGGTTTTTAGTTATGCCGAATCGGCTACGTCGCTTAGTGTGGGTTGGGACATTAGCGGCTTGTCTGCCGCTGTTCGCCCAGGAATTTCGCGCCGGCATCGCCGGCATTGTCAAGGACTCTCAGGGCGCAGCTATGCCGGGAGTACCGATCGAGGCACAGAATCTTGCCACCAATGATCTCAACCGCACCACCACGAATACGACCGGGTACTACGTGTTCCCGGTGCTGCCGATCGGGACCTATCGGGTGACGGCCGCGCCTCCGGGGTTCAAAAAGGCCATCCGGGACAACCTGGAGCTGCGAGTGGGCGACATGGTGCAGCAGGACTTCACGCTGGAAGTCGGGGCGGTGACTGACCAGGTCACGGTTACGGCCGGAGTCGAGCTGCTGCAGACGGTGGCGTCCGACAAGGGCCAGGTGGTGGGCGTAGAGAACGTGCGCGACCTGCCCTCGGTGGGCCGCAATCCATACCTGCTGGGCGTGGAGGCGACCGGCGTGCAGTTCGATATCGGCGGCAACGCGCTCAGCCGCTCGGTGCGTCCGTTCGACGCCGGCAACAACGTAGCGGAGAGCATGTCGATCAACGGCGGACAATTGGGAAGGAGCGATCTGCTGCTGGACGGCATGACCGATACGGGTGTGGAAACCGGCTCCGTCGCGACCAACATGGCCTTTGTGCCGAATCAGGACGCGGTTTCGGAATTCCGCATCGAGAACAGCAACTACGACGCGCAGTACGGGCGCACGGCCGGCGGCACCATCACGGTGAGCACCAAGAACGGAACCAACCAGTACCATGGAGCGGCCTACTGGTACGTCAAGAACACCATCCTCACCGCCAACACTTTCGACCAGAACCGCGTAGGCAACGGGCGTGCCCCGTATCACCAGCAAGAACCCGGAGTCGAGCTGGACGGGCCAGTAGTGATTCCGCATGTTTACGACGGGCACAACAAGACCTTCTTCATGTATTCGTACGAGTTGTGGCGCGATGAAATTCCGTCGCCCCTTACCACAAACACGCCGCAGCCCCTGGCTCTGCAGGGGAACTTCACCACCACGCTGCAAAGCAATGGCTCGCCAATCACCGTCTACGACCCGCTCACCGTGACGCAGACGGGGACGAATACCTACACGCGGACGCCATTTCCCGGCGATATTATTCCGCAGAGCCGCATCAACGCGGTAGGGGCCAAGATTGCCAGCTACATTCCGCCGCCCAACCAGCCGAACCAGAACATCTTTGCGGACCAATCCAACAACCTGGTGATCGCGCCCAATGCGCGGACCGACGCCTATGACGCCCACGTGCTGCGGGTGGACCAGACAATCAACGACAAGGAGCGATTCTTTTCGCGGTTCGTGCGCGGCTTCCGTACCGAGGTGAACAACAATAACGGTTTTCAGCTGGCAGCTTCGCCGCAATACACCGACGGGCGCCTGAGCCAGGGCGGCAACTTCGACCTTACCTCCATCCTTTCGCCCTCGACGGTGCTGACCTCGCGCCTGGGTTACTTGCGGCACGACCTGTGGATCACTCTGTACGCCAGCGGTTTCGATCCGACCACGCTGGGTTTCCCTGCGTCGCTGCTGCAGACGCTGCCGCCGTACTTCCCCGCCATCAACGACGGTTACTATACCTTTGGAGCCGGGCGGAGCGCCGGAAACCAGTTCACCGAGAGCGCCAGTTGGTCGTGGTCGGAGATCGTCAACAAGACCATCCGCCGGCACCAGATCAAGTTCGGCGGGGAATTTCGCGTGATGCTGGACAATATCGATTCACCCACCAGCACCTTCGGCAGCTACACCTTCAACAACGGGTTCACGCAATTCAACGCATTGACCTCATCGACGGGCACGGGCAATGGGATTGCGTCGTTGCTGCTGGGCCTGCCGGCCAGCGGCAGCGCGGCCATCAATGCGGCGCTGGCGTATGGCTTTCACTATTACGGCACCTTCGTGCAGGACGACTGGCGGGTCACCAACAGGCTGACCCTCAGCCTGGGGCTGCGCTGGGACTATGAATCGCCGGTGACGGAGCGCAATAACCAGATCAACGCGGGGTTCAACCTTACCGCCAACAGCCCCTTGCAGGTGGCAGACACTTACCAGCCGGGCGTTCCCTTGACGGGCGGGCTGCTGTTTACCACCCCCGGCAACAGGATGCCCTATGGCCGCGACTTGAACAACATCCAGCCGCGCGCCGGCTTTGCGTGGCACCCGTGGAACAAGACCGTGATTCGCGCGGGCTACGGCCTGAGCTACCTGGCCACCTTCACCCCTTCGGGCAACCAGGGGTTCAGCATTTCGACTCCCGTCACGGTCAGCAACGACAGCATTAACCTCAACGGCACCACACTCTCCAATCCTTTTCCAACAGGCATTCTGACGCCCACCGGCAGCAAGCTGGGCCTCGCGACGTTTCTGGGGCAATCGGTCTCGTTCGTCAACCCCGACCGGGTGATTCCCAGGGTGCACGAGTTCTCGATCGGCGTGCAGGAGGAGTTGCCTTTCCGCGCGGTGGTGGAAGTCTCCTACGTGGGCAGCCGCAGCCAGGAACTGGACGTCTCGAATAACATCAACGCTGTGACTATGGCGCAATTGCTGCAATACGGCGGCAGCACAAACTCGCCCAACTTGAGCAATAGCGTGAGCAATCCATTCGCCGGCTTGCTGCCCTCCACCAGCATTAACGGCGCCACCACCACGCTGCAGCAGTTGCTGCTGCCCCATCCGCAGTTCGGGTCCATCACCGAGCAGAATATTCCGGTGGGGAAAAGCTGGTACAACTCGCTGCAGGCGCGGTTTGACAAGCGGGTGACGCACGGCTTGAACGTGATGGTGAGCTACACGTATGAACGGTGGCTGAACGCGACTTCGTACCTGAACGCGCAGGACCTCATCACGCAGACGCCGGAACGCACGCTAAGCGCCACCGATGCGCCGCATCGCATCGTGGTGGACGGAAACTGGGCCATTCCGCTGTTCGCAAACATGCACGGGGTTGCGGGCGCATTTTTGAAGGGCTGGCAACTCAACGGCATCTTCGTGCGCGAGTCGGGCTTCCCCCTGGCCGCGCCGAGCGGTTTCTACTCGATGGGGATCAACCCCTCGTTGCCCGGGGCAAACGAGTCGAAGGCTTTCAACACGTGCACGTGGCTGACCAACGGCACCGACACGAACTGCACCTTCAACGGGCAGACGTTGCCGGTTGCCTTCGTGCAGCAGGCGCCGAACACGCTCCGGACGCTGAGCGGCTACTTCCCGACCATCCGTCCACCCAAAGTGCCGAACGCCGACCTCTCCATGTTCAAGGCTTTCACCTTGCGCGAGCACATGCGGCTGCAGTTCCGCGCGGAAGCCTTCAACGCCACGAATTCGCCGCAATTCAACCCCCCGAACACGGGCCTGAGCGGCAGCACGGCAGGCCAGGTGACTCTGACCCAGGTCAACGACCCGCGGAACGTGCAGTTGTCGCTGCGGCTGCTGTTTTAACTGAAGAGCGATTGCCGAAAACTCAAAGCTCTCCCGGTTCGGCATGGGCCAATCCGGCAGCGGAGTGCGACTTTCGGCGCCGGAGCGCGGCATTCAGCGGGTAAAGCTCTATCGGTATAGGTAGAGCGCTTCGCCCGGCTCAAACGCGGCGTAAGGCCACGGCGGAGTTCTTGCTGCCGAAGGCGATGCAGTTGCCGACGGCGTGCTCGATTTCGAGATGGCGGCCGGGAGAGGTGACGTAATCGAGGTCGCACTCGGGGTCGAACTCATCCACGTTGATGGTGGGAGCGAGAACGCCGTCGCGCATGGCGAGCAGCGTGGCGGCGATGCCCGCGGCGCCGCACGCGCCCTGCGGATGACCGATCAGGCTCTTGAGCGACGAGCCGGCCAATTTGTAGGCGTGGCCGTCGAAAGCCAGCTTGATGGCGCGCGTTTCCACGCGGTCGTTGAGCTCGGTGGAAGTGCCGTGGTAATTGACGTACTGCACTTCGGAGGGCGGGATGCCGGCTTCGCCCAGCGCCATGCCGATGGCGCGCGCCGGTTCTTCGCCGCATTCTTCCAGGCGCACCCGGTGGTAGGCTTCGCAGGTGGAGCCGTAGCCGGCGATCTCGCCATAGATGTGAGCGCCGCGCGCGCGGGCGCGCTCCATCTCCTCGAGGATGAAGAACCAGGCGCCCTCCGCGATAACGAAGCCGTCGCGATCCTTCGAAAACGGACGGGAGGCGCGCTCCGGTTCCTGGTTCCAGCGCGTGCTCATGATGCGCATGAGCTGAAAGCCGCGCAGGATCAGGGGAGCCAGCGGCGCGTCCACGCCTCCGGCCACCACCGTGTGGAGCACGCCGGCCTGAATGTTGCGCATGGCGTAGCCGATGGCGTCGGTGGAGGATGTGCAACCGGTGGAGACAATGTGGCTGAGGCCGCGGAAGCCGAACCGCATGGAGACTTCGCTGGCCAGCGTGCCGATGGTGCTGGTGGGGATGGTGTACACGCTGCACTGTTTGAGGTGCCCGGTGTAGAAGAGGCGATATTGCTCTTCGGTGAAATCCTGGCTGCCGCCGCCGGAGCCCACGATGACGCCGATCTCGCGCAGTTGGTCGCGCGACATGGCGGCGGCATCGAGCGACGCGTCGGCCAGGGCTTCGGCCACGGCCGCCGCGGCCAGCGGAACGCAGCGCGAGACATGCGGCCGGTCTTTGGCGTTGACCCAGCGAGTTTCGTCGAACTCGTCGGGCACCTGGCCCGCCACCTGGACGGCAAACTCGGACGGGTCGAAGCGCGTGATCCGCCGCACGCCGCTTTGGCCGTTTTTGGAGGCTTGCCAGAAGGGCTCGCGCCCGATCCCGTTGGGACTGATCGCACCGATGCCGGTGACTACCGCGCGACGCATAGGAGAGTTTTTTGCCTTATCACCTTATGTCAGTATAGGCTGAATCATATGGACGCTGCGGCGGAAGGCCGGCCTGCGAGTTCGTTGCGGTTGTTATTGGCGGGCTTGCAAGCCGGCATGTTGGGCGCGCTTTGGATGCTGGCGTGGATGGGTTTCAGCGCCACATGGCAGCGGCGCAGCTTCTGGACCCCAGAGAATTTGATGGCCACGGCGTTTGCGCCCGACGCGCCCATTCGCACCGGTTTCGTCTCCAGCACCATCTCCGGCCTGGCTTTATATCTGCTGATCTACAGCCTGCTGGGAGCCCTGTTTGCGTTTGCCGTGCGCGGCCGGATGCCGCGGTGGCGCGTGCTGTTGTGGGCCGTGGCGTTTGCCCTGGCGTGGTATTACCTCTCCTTTCACGGCATCTGGAAGAGCGTGATTCCGCTGCTGGCGCGTCTGCATGTGGAGCGGGCAACCGTACTGGGACACCTGCTCTACGGGACGGTGCTGGCGCGCTACCCGGTTTATCTGGAGCGCTGGGAGCAGCCGGCGCGTTCGGTCGAAGCGGCGCCCCCCGGGGAACCGGCGGAAACGGAACCAACCCAGGGTTGAGGGCACTACTTGATTTGTAGCGCCGGCGGTCTTGGCTGACCGCCGGCGCTACCAGCTTTGATTGACCCAGTGGTCTGCGGCAAGCAGAATACCGAGTATGCACTTGACTGTGGGGCAGCCAATCGGCTGCCGCCGGCTTTCGGCCGGCGCTTGCGGGGATCGAAGACTCGCGCATGTCCGAAAAAGCCGCCTGAAAGGCGGCTGCAGGCAGGATTGCCTGCCCCACAAAACTGGCGGAACTTCGGCCGCACTACACTAGACCAGTTCGAGTTCAATCTTCTTGGCGGCCGGGTCCAGCTTCAAAACGCGGAAGCTGCGAATCTGGCTGGCGCGGGCCGGTTCGTTGCGGGGGCTGGCGCTCTGGCCGCCCTTCCACTTGGATTGCAACATGGATGTCAGCGACGAGAGATCCACTTTCGCCTCGGCCGGCTTTTCTTCCGGCTCGGCCGCGGCTGCGCTGAGGCGGCACGTGGCTTGAATGCCTTCGCCCAGCTCGACGCGCGCTCGCCCGGTGGACACATCCACCACGCGGCCCGTCACCACGTCGCCCTCTTTGTGCTCGGCGATGTATTCGTCCAGGCCGGTCGGCACGAGTTGTTTTATGCCCAGGCGCAGGCGCCGCTTTTCGCTATCGATCTCAAGCACGATGGCCTTCACCGGCTGGCCCACCTTGAGGGCTTCCTGCGGGTGATTGAGACGCTTCTCGGCGCTGATGTCGCCGATATGGATCATGCCCTCGACGCCTTCCGCGAGTTGCACGAAGGCGCCGAAATTAGTCAGGGAAGTCACCGGCGCTTCCACCACCGTCCCGGCGGCAAATCTCTTGGCGGCGTCGACCCACGGGTCGCCCAGGGCTTGCTTCAACCCCAGCGCGATGCGGCGGTCGGCCGGATTGACCCCCAGGATCACCGCCTCCACCTGGTCGCCTGGTTTGACCACGTCGGAGGGCTTGCGCACCTTCTTGGACCATGACATCTCGGAGAGGTGGATCAAACCCTCGATGCCCTTTTCGAGCTCCACGAAGGCTCCGAAATCGGCCACGCGCGTCACCGTGCCCTGCACGCGCTCGCCGGTTTTGTATTTCTCGCCGGCCAGGTCCCAGGGATGCGGCTGGAGCTGTTTCAGGCCCACGGAGATGCGCCGCTTGGCGGCATCCACCTTGAGCACCTTGACCTCCACCTGCTGATCCACTGTCAGCACGTCGGCCGGTTTGTGGATGCGTCCCCAGGAAATATCGGCCACGTGGAGCAGGGCATCCACGCCCCCGAGGTCCACGAAGGCGCCGAAATCGGTGAGGCTGCGGACCTTGCCCTGCATGGTCTCGCCTTCCTTGATCTCACTGTAGCGGCGTTCCTTGGACGATCGTTCTTCTTCTTCCAGCACGGCGCGGCGGTCCACCACCACGTCCTCATCGGCCACGTCCAGCTTGATGATGCGGCAGCGGATTTCCTGGCCCACCAGCTTTTCCATCTCAGCCGCGTCTTTGGCGCCGCTGCGCGAAGCCGGCATGAAGGCGCGCACGCCCACATCCACGCTCACGCCGCCCTTCACCACCGCCGAGATGACGCCCAGAATGGCGACTTTATCGGCGAAAGCCTTTTCCAGCGAAGACCAGTCCTTGGGCCGCTCCACTTTCAGGCGCGAAAGCTCGTAGTAGCCCTCGGGACCACGGCCCTTGATGGAGACCGGCATCTTGTCGCCCGGCTTGACGGCCTGACCCGCCGCCTGGAACTCGGCCAGCGGAATCGTGCCCTCGATCTTGTAGCCGATATCGAGGAAAACGGACTCGCCGGAAACCGCAATCACGGTGCCTTCGAGGCCCCTGCCGCCCACTTCTGCCTTGTGGGAGTGAGACTGTTCGTATTGCGAAAGAATATCGCCGAAAGACCCGGAGGATTCGTTCGCGGTTGGGGATTGGGAACCGGCAGCCGGGTCCTGATCCAAAATGCTTGGGTTAGACATGAGACGGTACCCTTATTGTGGCATAATCCCGACTGGGATATCACGCTTGCCTAACGATCCAATGCTGCGCTGGACGCGGCTGGTCCGGCCCCAGGACTTCGTCTGGGTTCTGCTGTTCTCGGTGCTGCTCTACACCCTGCCTTATCGCGATCCTTACGACATCGGACCGCTGGTCGGGCTCGCGGTTCTGCAAATCCTCGAACCCAAAATCCCGGCGCTCGCATCCACCCGCGGACGGGTTCTGTGGATCGTTCTGAAAGTCATTCTGGGTTTCGTGCTGATCGGCTTTACCGGCAGTGTCGACAGCAGCTACTGGCCGGTGCTCCTGTTGCCCGTGGTTTCCGCTGCCACTACCTTCGGGATGGCCGGATCCCTGGCAATCTCGGCGCTGGCCTGCGCTGCGTACCTGGCCTTCGTTCTCATCAAGGAAAACCCGTTTTCCAGCGTGCTGCCCATCCGTGTCGCCTTCCTGATGATGATCGGCATCCTGGCCAACACGCTGGCGGAGGACCTGCGCGTGCAATCGGAGAAGCACCGGCGCACCGCGGAGCAGTTGGCGGAGGCCAATCTCCACATCCAGCAGGCGGAAGATGCCGTGCGGCGATCCGACCGGCTGGCTGCGCTGGGACAGCTCTCGGCGGGGCTGGCGCACGAGCTGCGCAACCCCTTGGGCACCATGAAGGCGTCGGCCGAAATGCTGGCGCGCAGCGTGAGCGCCGAAAACGAAGTGGCGCGCGAAGTGGCCGGATTCATCTCCACGGAAGTGGACCGCACCAATTCGCTGATCACCCGCTTCCTGCAGTTTGCGCGACCGCTGCCGCTGCGCCTGGAGAAAGCCGACCTGGCGCAAACCCTGGACCGCGCGGTGGCGCTGGTGGAACGCGAAGTGCAAGGTGTCGCCGTCTATAAGAACTACGAACCGGAAATCCCGCCGTTTCCCTTCGATGCGGAGCTGCTGGAGCGGGTTTTCTACAACCTCGTGCTGAACGCCGTGCAGGCCACCGAAGCGGGCGGCGCCGTGACGGTGAAGACCCGCGCGGTGGGCGGAATGGTGGAGATCGCGGTGATCGATCGCGGAGCGGGGATTGGCGCCAGGCATCGCGACTCCATCTTCAACCCGTTCTTCACCACCAAGCCGCAGGGCGTGGGGCTGGGCCTGGCCATCGTTTCCAAGATTGTGGACGAACACGGCGGTAAGATAACAGTGGAGAGCGAGCCCGGCAAAGGCAGCGTTTTTCACGTGCTTCTGCCGCTGGAGCCGAGCGCTCTCCAGGCCGCCGGCGCGAACCCCGCATGAAGAAACGCATCCTGATAGTCGAAGACGAAGAGAAGCTGCGGCGCGTCATAGGGCTGCAACTGGCCTCCGCGGGTTTTGAGGTGGACAACGCCGCTACCGCCGAAGAGGGCTTGAAGATTGTCGATCGCGCCGACATGGTGCTGACCGATCTCAAATTGCCCAACATGGACGGCCTGCAGTTTCTGGGACTGATCCGCCGCCAGAACAGCCAGGTGCCGGTGGTGATGATGACGGCGTTCGGCAGCGTGGAAACCGCCGTTGAGGCCATGAAATCCGGCGCCACCGATTTTCTGCTCAAGCCGTTTTCTCTCGACCATCTGATGCAGGTGGTCGCGAAGGCCCTGGAAGTGCGCGCGCTGCGCGATGAAAACCGGCAGCTCAAGGCGGAGCTGGGCCGGCGCTACGAGTTCGACAACATCATCGGGCGCAGCGGGGCGATGCAGGAAATCTTCGACACCATCGAGCGCGTGGCGCCCACGCG
>Ga0181530_10005466_pt1 | contig 12939 bp, 13 predicted proteins | sample PEATcosm2014_Bin_42_FD_119769 | JGI IMG/M metagenome (GOLD analysis project Ga0181530, IMG submission 119769) | Peatland microbial communities from MTU Mesocosm Facility, Houghton, MI, USA - PEATcosm2014_Bin10_60_metaG | ecosystem: Environmental > Terrestrial > Soil > Wetlands > Peat | place... | reverse complement strand
TATAACTGCCTGAAGAACGCCAACATTCAGTCGATCGGCGAACTGGTGCAGAAGACCGAAGCCGAGATGCTGAAGACGAAAAATTTCGGGCGGAAGTCGCTGAACGAGATCAAGGAAATCCTTACCTCGATGGGCCTGAGCCTGGGCATGAAGATCGACGAGCACGGGAACGCTGTGCCCGGTCCGACTTCGAACCAGGTGCTGCCCGCTTCGGCGTACGGCGACAACGATCTGTAAAGCAGTTCTCAGTTCCCGGTTCTCAGTTCTCAGTGGAGAGCCGTTTGGTTTGACTGAGAACTGAGAACCGGGAACTGAGAACTAATTCGGGCCACTAGCCACTGACTACTGGGGTTTAGACATGCGTCACAAAGTTGCAGGATACAAATTAGGACGGACGACATCGCACCGGCGCGCCATGCTGCGCAACATGGTCACTTCGATCATCATGGAAGAGCGCATTGAGACGACCGCGATCAAGGCGAAAGCGGTGCGTCCGCAGGTCGAGAAGATGATCACGCTCGGCAAGAAGGGCGATCTGGCGGCGCGGCGGCAGGCGGCGTCTTATTTGATGACGAACGAAGCCGTCACCAAGCTTTTCGACACCGTGGCTCCGCGCTTCGGCGACCGCCAGGGCGGCTATACGCGCATTGTTCGCGGCGCGTGGCGCAAGGGCGACGGCGCGGAAAAGGCGTTCATCGAACTGCTGGGCAGCGAGCAGGTGCTCGACGAAAAGCGCCAGAAGCGCGCCGAAATCCGCGCCAAGCGGGTCGAAGAGAACCGCAAGGCGATGGAAGAAGCCGATGCCCAGGCGCAGGCGCAAAAGGACAGCGCCGCGGTTGAGGCTGAGGGCAAGAAGGAGTAGTTCAACCGTAGAGACGCGGCTGGCCGCGTCTCAATTTCAGCATGTATTCCATTTTCGAAACACAAAAGGGGCGTCCATCTTGGGCGCCCTTTTTATTGAATATGCCGGGTTCGAGGGTCATCAGCGGGCGTGACAGAGTTGGAAGCAAGATGGGCCGCAATCGTTTGAACTCAAAAGGGTCACTCCAGCTTGTGGTAGAATGGAAGATATTGGAGGTAGACAATCTACCACGTATGAGTTTGAACATTAAAAATAAAGACGCCCACAGACTCGCCCGGCAATTGGCCCGGCTTACCGGAGAGAACATGACACAGGCTGTTACTGAAGCGGTGCGCGAACGGCTTCAGCGGGTGCAGAGCAAACATGCGGCCAAGCTCTCCGACCGTCTCCTCGAAATCGGCCGGGACTGCGCGACGCGTTTGAAGGAACCGTTTCGCTCGGCCGATCATGGCGACCTATTCTATGACGAGAAAGGGCTGCCGAAATGATTCTGGACACTTCAGCCCTGATCGCCATTCTCCGCTTTGAACCGGAAGCGTCGGAGTTCGCCAGACTCATTGAGGGCGCCGCGCAGCCTCGCGTTTCGGCCGTGAGTTATGTGGAAGCCGGTGCGGTGATTGATGGCAGCAAAGATCCGGTTGCCAGCCGCCGTTTTGATGAATTGATCGAGGAGGCGCAAATCGCGATTGAGCCGGTCACCGAAGCGCAAGCTCGCATAGCGCGCCAGGCCTACCGCGACTTCGGGAAAACAAGTGGCCACCCGGCCAAATTGAATTTTGGAGATTGTTTCTCCTATGCGCTGGCGAAATCCAAGAGCGAGCCGCTTTTGTTTAAGGGACAAGACTTCTCGCGGACGGATGTGAAGTCGGCGCGGGCGTGAGGCGGGTGCGCGGACCCGCCCAGGCGGAGCTTGGACGAGTCAACCCTCGAAAGTTCGGAAGGGTGAGATGGGCCGGATCACGCGCGTTTGCTACGGCGTAACAAGCGGTCTGACATTTCGAAACACAAAGGGCGTCCATTTCGGGCGCCCTTTCTGCGTGCGGCTCTGCCCGCAATCGAGGATGGAACCTCGAATCATATTTGGAATTTTGGAGAATTGTGGGATCATTGCGCCATCGGCAGAAGGAGCGGCGGCATGAGCGATTGGCGCGTAGACCTTGCCCAGCATACCAAGGGTGCAACCCTTACCCTGAAGAAGTACGTGCATACCGGCGAGAAATGGGAGCACGTTCATTGTGAAATATGCAGCGAAGAGTTCTCCGAAACTGCCCCGAAAGCGCTTCGCGAAGGCTACACGACTCCGGACAACGGTTACTGGATTTGCCCCGACTGCTTTAGCGAGCTGAAAGAACAAATGGGGTGGAAGCTAGTCTGAACTTCAAGACAATCTGCTGCCCGCCAGTGTCGCATTCGCCTGATCGGGTACCCGCTCCCTATCCTGCATGGAGATAAGCTGTTGCGTGGCCTCACTCTTCGCTGAATGCCACCACTTGCCAGCGATCAGCGCGTTTTTCCACGTCGAAGCGATATGCGGGGCCAGATCCAAACTCGACGTGCTCCTTCCCATTTCCGGTACGAGTCACGCGAAGATCATCGACGAAGACATAGGGCGAAAGATCGCGCACCAAGCGACGCGCAACCTCACTGGAAGCGCAGTAACCGAGAACAGCGGGGTAGTCCCGCTGCGCGGCATATTCGATGGCTTTCGCGATAGGCAAAAGGTCTGGTCGGTTGTAAGCGCGGGAGCGAAACTGAACTTTGTCGCCGGTGAGATCATATGTGTCGACCGCACACAAACTCGGATTGTCCCAAGTATCTATAGCTGAGAACCAGCAATAGGGCAGAGTGATCAGCGGGCCTTCGGTTCTGAGCTTACCAATTTGAGGGAATCCGGGCACTTTATCATCCAGTCCCCAAGCGCCCGCCTGTTTGATGACCAGCTCAAGATCTCCGGTACCCTGCGGCCTCCACTCGCGAGCATCGTAGGAAACGCCAATGCTGCCTGCACATCCGCCGTGGACAAACCTGGCAAGGAATCTGGGGTTTCCTGAAGGGCCGCGGTGTAACGGATAGAGATCGACCGGAGAAGGGAACGGATCGTCTTCAAGAAAACTCTCATCCGATCCGACCTCTTTCCAAAGCCGATTGGTTTTCCCAGAATCTTCCTCGGGAATGCCGAAGACGAAAAACCTGCCATGCGTGCGGAGCGTCATTTTTATGACTAAAGCCGGCTTAAGGTCGAGTATCTGAAAATGTAGACGGTCCTCCCCGGGCCAAGCGGCATTGACCTCGCTGCTCATCCGCTCCAGCGTCTTCATTGTTTCTGTGGCACGGTCCCGAGGTGACATGGGAACCGTAGCAATTGCGTTCAGTCCCTGCGTAACGGTGTCTGCCGCTTGCTGGAAAAGGCGCGACTCAAGATCCGCGGTGTCCTCATTCTTCCCAAACGGAGGGTCGCATGGATCTGGGGAGTAGGCTGCCAACTTCTGCAGAAGTTGCCGGAAATCCGGGGGTGAGTCTGACTGCTGCACCTGCGCGAAAAGGAATCGCCCTGCTCCGGAGACGACGGATAGGACAAAAGCAAGAAGCGCAGACGAAAACGAGCGAAAGGTCATACCTCAATCACTGCCGTAATTGAGCATAGTACTGTTGTCTGGCGAGACACAAGAGAGTTCAAGTCTCAGGAAACCAAATGCATCTGCATTTGCTTGATGTCCACGCCCTCCCTACAATAGAAGTTTCATCCAAAATCCTATGATCCACTTTCCTGTTCCCGAAGCTCTCACATTTGACGACGTATTGCTCTTGCCGGCGCATTCCAATATCGTGCCGGCGAGCGCGAACACGCAGACCCAGATCACGCGCAACATCCGGCTGAACATTCCCATCGTCAGCGCCGCTATGGATACGGTCACAGAATCGCACATGGCGATCGCCATGGCGCAGCAGGGCGGTCTGGGGATCATCCATCGCAACCTGACCATCGAGCAGCAGGCGAATGAAGTGGACAAGGTGAAACGGTCGGAGAGTGGAATGATCGTCGACCCGGTCACCATGTCGCCGGATGCCAAGGTTTCCGATGCGCTCGAGGTGATGAAGAAATACAAGATTTCCGGCGTGCCGATCACGCAGAAAGATGGCAGGCTGGTCGGCATTCTCACCAATCGCGATCTGCGCTTCGAGACGCGCTTTGATGTTCCCATCAGCAAGGTGATGACCCAGAAGAACCTGATCACCGTGCCGGTGGGTACGACGCTGGAGCAGGCGGAAGAAATCCTGCACGAGCACCGCGTGGAAAAACTTCTCGTCGTTGACGACAAGTACATTCTGAAGGGCTTGATCACGGTCAAAGACATCCAGAAGAAATTGAAATATCCCGGCGCCGCCAAAGACGACAAGGGACGGCTGCGAGTGAGCGCGGCGATCGGCGCGACCGGAGATTTTCTGGAGCGGGCGCAGGAAATGGCCAAGGCGAAAGTCGATGTGCTGGCCATCGACAGCGCGCATGGGCATTCCTCGTTGGTGCTCGAAGCGGTCAAGCAGGTGAAAGCGAAGTTGCCCGAGGTGGACCTGATTGCCGGCAACGTGGCGACCTTCGAAGGCGCGAGCGACCTGGTGCGAGCGGGAGTGGATGGGGTGAAAGTCGGCATTGGGCCGGGCTCGATCTGCACCACGCGGATTGTGACCGGTGTGGGAGTTCCGCAGATCACGGCGATCGCGGAGGCGACACGGGCCACGCGCGAGTCGGGCGTTCCGGTGATTGCCGACGGCGGCATCAAGTATTCCGGCGATGTCGTCAAGGCGCTGGCGGCGGGAGCTTCGGCGGTGATGATTGGATCGATGTTTGCCGGGACCGATGAAAGTCCGGGTGAACAGATTTTGTATCAGGGCCGCACCTTCAAGTCGTATCGCGGCATGGGCTCGCTGGGAGCGATGGCGGCGGGTTCGAGCGAACGCTACTTCCAGAACTCGGATGGAGATGCATCCACGGTATCACCAGTGCTGGGCGAAGAATCGAACCGGCTAGGCAAGTTGGTGCCGGAGGGAATTGAAGGGCGCGTGCCCTATCGCGGATCGGTGGCAATGATCGTATACCAGATGGTAGGCGGGCTGAAGTCGGGCATGGGATATTGCGGATGCCCGACGGTGGCCGACCTGCAGCAGAAGGCGCGATTCGTGCGCATCAGCGCCGCCGGCCTGCGCGAAAGCCACGTGCACGACGTCATGATCACGCGCGAAGCTCCGAACTACGCGGCGGAATGAGAGAAGCTGCCGATTTGACTGCCTCCCGTCCCAATCTTGCGCGTGCATGGTGGCCGGCCTTGGTCTGGATCGGACTCATCATGCTTGAGTCCACCGACCTCTGCTCGTCGCAGAATACGGGCAGCGTGCTGTATGGGATATTGACGCATCTGTTCGGCCACATCGATTATCACAAGTTCGACATCTTTCATCACTATCTGCGCAAGACCGGGCACGTCGTCGGATATGGGATGTTGAGCGTTCTGCTGTTGCGGGGCTGGCGGGCCACACTGGTTCGAAACCGCGTCTGGTGGTGGCGTCCGTCGTGGTTGTCGTGGTTGGGGACCGCCTTCGTGGCCGCGATGGATGAATGGCACCAGAGCTACATTCCGTCGCGGACGGGCTCGATTTGGGATGTGGCGCTCGATAGCGTGGCGGGCGCGGCGTTTCTGCTGGCCGCGTATTTCTGGTTGCGGCGGAGTAAAGCGGCCCGATGATTCTCTGACGAGACGGGGCAAGCCCCGTCTCTACACATCATTTTCGCGCGGGTACACGGTGCGCCAGCAGCGCTACTGCGGAGAATGCTGCGATACCCGCCGAAAGATAGAACGGGACTGGCGCTCCGTATACCTTCCACAATGCGCCGGTGATCACGCTGGCCAGCAGCGTCGTTAAGCTGGTCACAAAGAAGTAAATTCCAAGAGCGCGTCCACGGACACTGTCAGCCACGCTTTCGACGACCAGGGCCTTGAGCACGGGATTGGTCAGCGCATAGAAGAGTCCGTAGAAAGACATGGCCAGCCAGATTGCCATTTGCGAAGGCGCGAGCGCGAAAACAAAATAGACGATGGCGAAAACGAAATATCCGGCGGCGGCGATGGCCGAGCGCGAGAAGCGGTCGCTGAATTTGCCCGCGGGCCAGGACAGCAGCGTGAACATGATGTTGAAGACCAGTCCCAGCAGCGGCGCGCGCGACGCTGGAATGCCGATGTTTCCGGCGCGCAGGACGAGGAACATGTCGCTGGAATTTCCCAGCGAAAAAAGTGTCACCACGGCCAGCACGTAGTAGAAGCCGAAGGGCAGTTTTGGCAGCCACTGGGATTTTGCGGGATCGTCCGGGACGGGCGAGGACGCCCGTCTCTCCACTGGCGGGTTGCGGCGGACTTCGCGAATTCCGAGCCAGGCGACCATGACGCACAGAACTCCCGGAACCGCGGCGAACGCGAACACGCCGCGCATGCCGAAGCGTCCGATGATGGCCAGCGCCAGCAGCGGGCCGGCGATGGCCCCGGCGGAATCCATGGCTTGAATCAGGCCGTAGGCCGAGCCGAGCGCCGATTTGCCGACCGACTCGGCCACCATCACATCGCGCGGGGTGCCACGCACGCCTTTCGCAAAACGGTCGCAAAAACGAATTCCAAGGATTTGCCACCACGAAGACACCAGCGCCAGCAGCGGCTTCACCGCGTTGGCCACGAAGTATCCGCCGACCACGATGGGCTTGCGGCGCGAAACTTTGTCGGCCAGGTGTCCCGAAAAAAGCTTGGCAAAGGAAGCCACGCTTTCGGCGATGCCTTCGATGATGCCGAGTTGCGCGGGTCCGGCGCCGAGCGATGTGAGAAAAGCGGGCAGCACCCAGTACGCCATTTCGCTGGCCGTGTCGTTGAGGAACGAAGTCAGGCCGAAGGCATAAACATTGCGCGGAGTGGGACCGGAATCTGCGCGTGGCTCTTCTTGCATTTCAATAGTCGAACATAAAATGTCGCGCCGGGAAACCTGCAAACTCTAAAATTATGAAACCTTGCAACCCTGAAACCTTGAAACCTTGAAACGTTGAAACCTGAGCAAAGCGGTAGAATAGATACACATGGCTGACCGCACCTTTACCCTTGATGAAGCGCAGATGCTGCTGCCAATTCTGGAATCGCTGCTGCGGCAGGGGATCAACGGCAAGAAGCTGATTGAAGACGTGGACGCCGAGCTGCAGGAGATGGCGCATCGCGTTTTTCTCAACGGCGGCATGTTGCTGAATGTGGTTCACTTGGCGCGGCGCAAGGCGGAGCGCGAAAGGGCGATCCGGCGCATCAAGGATGCGCTTGCTGAAATCGACGCGACCGGAGTACAGGTGAAAGACCTCGACATCGGATTGCTCGATTTTCCGTGCAGGGTGGAGGGAGAGGTCCTCCTGTTGTGCTGGAAGCTGGGCGAGCCGGCGATCGCGCATTGGCACGGCACGGATGAAGGCTTCGCCTCCCGGAAGCCGATCGATCCGCGCATCGCGAACGCGGGGCGGAAGCGGCCGAGGTAGTAGAGTTGTCAGCTATCAGCTTTCAGTAAACGTGGACCGGGGCACGCCGAAGGGCCTTTCGTCTTGTCATTGAATTTTTCTAGATTTGTCGTCCCCCCCCCTAAATATTGCCATCCTGAGCGAAGCGAAGGCCCCCCCGCATTTTCCCGACGCCAGAAAACACCGTGCAAGTTCCACCCCGCGCCGCGTTCCCTGATTCGAGATGGCTGATTCGAGAACGTTTCGGGCTGCGGCTAGCAGGACGGGCGAGGGGACGACGCAGGCCGTTCCCATCTGTCGTCTAGGATCGAGCGCGGGCCGGGCGTTCTGCTAAAATTACGCTTTACGAGGGAATTATTTATGTTGACTGGGCGCAAACTGGCATTGACGCTTGCTTTCACGGTTCTGGTTGCAGTGGCCTTTGGGGTCAGCTGCAAGGGGTTCTTCCAGCCCCCGACGATGGCGAGCTTTGTAATTAGTCCGACAAATCCGACTGTCCCATACGGTGGGACCCAGCAGATGCACGCCTATGGAACCGACAACACCGGCCAACCGATGGGCGATGTGACTAGTCAAATCACCTGGACAAGTTTGGCTCCCGGAACGATCAGCATAGGTACCGCAGGTACCAACCCACAGACTACTCCTGGGTTATTGACAGGAGTTGCTCTGAGTGCATCCACCGTTGAGATTGACGCCAATTACGAGGCGCTCACTCAGGTAACGACGAACGCTACGGTTTGCGTCGTGAACGGCACCAACTTCAAAGTCGCTACTGTCCCAACCACCCCGTCCGTCGCCGAGGGCGCCACGATAAGCTTTACAGCAAGCGCGGACGCAACGGTGGACGGGTCAAATTTGACCGGTATAGATATTACGGCTGGTGTCGTGTGGACCTCAAACAATACGTCAGTTTTTACCATCGTGAACGGAACCGACCCGGCGATTGGTACAGCGAATGCGACTACCTCTGGCACCTCGATGGTTACGGCGTCCTACACCTGTAATGGCACAACGTCCACGTTGCCCCCGACGAATGTTACGGTGACAACGCAGTAAGAGGCTGGCGAGCGGACTGAGTCACCTGGCGTTCTCTTTCCAGCGCCATGATCCCGCGCTATAGTTGTTAGGTTTAAAATCGTTTCGGTGAAATTTATCCCTACATTTCCGCTTCGATCGGCGGCGGTGGCGCTCTGCCTGGGCGGCACGATATTTCTTGCGGGCTGCAATCGCGGACGCGAACGCGTGCTGGAGATTGCCTACGTTTCCGCCCTGCAAGCCAACCTGCGCGACCACGTCGCGGCGGTGTATGAGAAAACGGGAGTGGTAACGAACGGCGAGCGCGTGGAAGTGCTCGACCACGACCGGCGCTTCGCCAAAGTGCGCACCGCAAGCGGCGCGACGGGATGGATCGAGCAACGCCTTCTGGCCAGCCAGCAGGTCTTCGATCGCATCCAGAAGCTGACCGCGGAGCACCAGAACGATCCCGTGCAGGCGCAGGGCACGACGCGCAACGACACCAACCTGCACGTTGAGCCGGGACGCGACGCCGAACATCTCTATCAGATTTCTACCGGCGAGAAGCTGTCGCTGTTGCAGCGCGGCACGGCGGAGAAGACGAGCGGGTTGGGGTCGGCGGCGCATTCGGCTTCGCGCCCGGATACGCCGGGAGGCACTGCAAAGCAGGGCAATCCGCAGAAGAAGAATGCGCCGAAAAACGACAAGAAGCAGCCCACGCCGGCGCTCCCTGCTTCCGCGCTCCCCGTTCCAGTAATCGAGGATTGGTGGCTGGTGCGCGATTCCCACAACCGAGTCGGCTGGGTGCTGGCGCGGATGGTGGATCTGGACCTCCCGCTGGAAGTGGCGCAGTATGCAGAGGGCCAGCGCGTGGTTGCATATTTCGTGCTGGATCAGGTGCAGGACAGGGACAAGAAAGTCGCGCAGTACCTGACCGTCCTCACCGAACCGAAGGACGGCCTGCCGTTTGACTTCAACCAGATTCGCGTCTTCACCTGGAACGTGAAGGTCCATCGCTATGAGACGGCCTATCGCGAGCGCATGAAAGGCGTGCTGCCGGCGATCGTTGCCCAGGAAGACTTCGACAAGGAAGGCGTGTTGCCGGTGTTTACCCTGCGCGTGCAGGACGAGGGCGGCAACGTCAGCGTGCGCAAATACAAGCTCAAGACTCCGATGGTGCGCCGCGTTTACGCGCCGGGAGAAGAAGCGGCGCGAGTGGTGAGCAAGAAAGTCAAGCCCAGACGATAAGAGCGACAAATCGTTAACGCAGAGGGCGCTGGGGAAAGACCCCGAGCGCGCAGAGTTGTTAGAAACTCTTTTCTCCGCGTTCTCCGCTTTAGAGATTTTCTCCGCGATCTCTGCGTTCAATCAACTGTAGAACTCGGCAATGCTCTCGACCACGCGCCGGAGCTCGGTTTCGGTCAACTCCGGGAACATGGGCAAGGCCAGCACTTCGCGGGCGGCTTGTTCGGAGACCGGTACGTCTCCCGCCTTCAGCCCAAGGTAAGAAAAAGCTGGTTGCAAGTGCAGCGGCAGCGGATAGTAGATTTCCGATCCAACTTTCCGTTCCGCGAGAAACTTGCGCAGCTCGTCCCGGCGCTGGGCGCGAATCACATACTGATGAAAAACATGCTTGGCTTGCGGACTCCGCGCCAGCAAGCGTACCGGCGTGCTGCGTTCGTTCACAATCGGATCGGAAGACTGGCTGGTAGTCAGCCCGGAAGATAGTCCCGAATCCGCAAACAGGCGGTCGTAGGTTGCGGCGTGTTGGCGGCGGCGCTGGTTCCAGTCCGCGATGTGTGCGAGCTTCACGCGCAGCACCGCTGCCTGAATGGCGTCCATGCGCCCGTTCCAGCCAAATTCGTCGTGATAGTAGCGCCGCGGGCTGCCGTGGTTGCGCAGCCTGCGCATGTGCTCGGCCATCTCGGGACGGGTGGTGGTGACGATGCCCGCGTCTCCGTAGGCGCTGAGGTTCTTGGTGGGATAGAAGCTGAAGGCAGCGGTCACGCCGAGCGAACCGGCGCCGCGTCCACTCCACTCGGCGCCAATCGCTTGGGCGGCGTCCTCGACAATGGCGACTCCGAACTCTTGCGAGATGCGGTCGAAGGCGTCCATGTCGGCGCACTGCCCATAGAGATGGACAGGAAGAATCGCGCGAATATTTTGGGGCGGCTTGGCGCGGAGTGACTGTTCGCGCAGTTGACGATCAACGCTCGCGGCATCGAGGTTCAGCGTGTTCGGATCGACGTCCACAAAGACCGGCGTAGCGCCCGCCCGCACAATGGCGCTGGCCGAGGCAAAGAAGCTGAAGGCGGTGGTGATGACGGAGTCTCCGGGCTTGACGCCGGCGGCGACCAACGCCAGCCAGAGCGCCTCGGTTCCCGACGCGCAGCCGACGGCTGCGGCAGCTCCGGTGAGCGTGGCAATCTCACGCTCGAGCGCCTCGACCTCGGGCCCGAGAATGAAACTTTGCGATTCGCACACGCGCGTGATGGCGGCCAGCACTTGTTCGCGAATGCCATCGTACTGGCGGCGCAGATCGAGCAGGGGCACGGCGAGCGGAGCAGACTCGGGCGAGCTACTTGGCGGTGAATTTGAACTGGTTGTCACTCGAACCAGATTCTAGCAGGCGTAGTCGTTCCTGCGACGCTGCGTTTGCGGTATTGTGTTCTCGCAAAGGCGCGCTGGCGAAAAGATGGCTCGCGACCCGGGGCCAGGAACGGGCGGTTCGAAGACGTCGATCCAAAGTAGAGCCTTTATTGCCTTGGACTTGACTATCGGCAAGGCGGGACCGTGCGAGCGCCAATCCAGACGGATACCAAAAATCATATGCAGCCGATGATAGCCTACGGATTTTGATAGTTTAGCCCAAGACGATCATCACAAATCGTTGAAAACAATGACAAAAATAAGAGTACGGCCATGGAGTGTCGTTTGCAGTGAAGGATTGCTTGTCGCAGGTTTTGTCAAATTCGAAACTCGTGAATTTAGGATTCAGGAGGAAGTGAATGAAACGAACATGGTTTGTGGTAGTGCTCTTGGCGCTGTTTTCGGTATATGCGTTTAGCCAGACCGAGAGCGGCCAGATCAACGGAACGGTTAAGGACCCCAGCGGCGCCGTTGTTTCAGGCGCGAAGGTTACGATCAAGTCGGTGAATACCGGTTTTATCCGCGAAGGCGTCACCAACGCCGCCGGTATTTATAACTTTGCGGCTCTTAAACCCGACACCTATGAAGTGACGGTCGTCGCTACCGGCTTTCAGAAGTACGTCCGCCGTGTCGAGGTTGCCGTTGGATCGGAAAACGAAGTTTCACCGCAGCTTGCAGTTGGCGGAGGCGCTGTCACGGTGGAGGTGAGTGCCGTAGGTGAAGCCGTGGCCGTCAACACGGAGACTCAGACCTTATCTCAGATCGTCACTACAACGGACCTCAATCGTCTGCCGACGGACCAGGACCGCAACCCATATGCGCTTGTGGGGTCGGCCAGTGGCGTGAGCGAAGACAACTCCAGCGGCCGTGGCGCAGGCTATGCTATCAACGGGCAGCGGTCGTCTTCGACCAGTATCCTGCTCGATGGCGCCGAGAATGTGAATCTTTATGATGCCATGATTGGGCAGCCTATTCCGCTCGACTCGGTGCAGGAATTCAGCGTGATGACCAATAACTTCGGGGCTGAGTTCGGCCGTGCGAGCGGCGGCGTTGTCAACCTGGTTACCAAGTCTGGTACCAATCAGTTCCACGGAAGCGGGTACGAGTTCAACCGCATCTCGGCACTCTCGTCGAACACTTACCAAAACGACGCCAGCGACACGCCAAAGGGTATTTTCACGCGCAACAATTTTGGCTTCGCCCTGGGCGGCCCCATCAAGAAGGACAAGATGTTCTTCTTCGATAACCTCGAGTGGATCCGCGTACGGAGCGCTGCCCCCACGCTCTTTAGTATTCTCGATCCTTCCTCGTATTCGTTGCTGGCGCCCGCGAGCCAGGCCTTTTTCACGCAGTACGGGGCGGCTACTGTTCCCGGGCTCAAGACGATTAACTCCGGACCCTGCAATACCCTTTCGGGGCTGACTTGCGACCTGGTCTCTTTCCTGGTGCCGATCGACGCGGGCGGCGGGACTCCGGAGAATACCTGGGATGAAGTTGGCAAGGTTGACTTCAACCTGTCGGCCAAGACGACAATCACGGGACGATATGCCGGGTACCACGAGGTAGATTTCGTAGGCAGCAATGCCGACAGTCCCTACGCCGGCTATAACACGGGAACGACCAGTTTCGATCAGAACTACACATTCTCCCTCAGCCACGTCTTCGGCTCGAATTTGGTGGACACGGCCAAGGCGGTTTATAACCGGCTCTTTGTTAACCAACCTTTGGGCAGCGTTCCAGTAAGCCCAACCCTCTACATCGCCACCAGCAACCAGTCGGTGCTCGGCCAGCCTTTGGCGTTTCCCGGGTACCTCCCGACTTCACCGGGCGAAGCCCTGCCGTTCGGTGGACCGCAGAACCTCTACCAGTTTTACGATGACCT
>Ga0181530_10005463_pt1 | contig 12941 bp, 9 predicted proteins | sample PEATcosm2014_Bin_42_FD_119769 | JGI IMG/M metagenome (GOLD analysis project Ga0181530, IMG submission 119769) | Peatland microbial communities from MTU Mesocosm Facility, Houghton, MI, USA - PEATcosm2014_Bin10_60_metaG | ecosystem: Environmental > Terrestrial > Soil > Wetlands > Peat | place... | reverse complement strand
GTGTTTGCGCTGCTCTTGTAAAACCTGATGCCCGTGATCGTCCCACTGGTGCTCGAGGTGAACTTCACACCCAGCTCCACCGGTGAATCCGGTCCCCCATCAACCGTTGTGGGAACCGCATTACTGCTCCAGATCGTACACGGGCACGTCGGAGGGGCCGCCTGCGTAAACACCACATCCACCCAGTAGTTTGTGGAGTTATAAGAGTTGCCTGGGAAGATGCCACCGGCACCGTACGCATAGACTCCATTGCCTCCGACTGCTCCATTCGACAGTGCTTGCAGGGGTGAATTAGTTATGCTCCCTGCCGCAAAGAATCCCTGGTCGGCGCTATAGTGCCCCACGGTGGTGTGGTAGGACGCCACATAGGTCGTATTGGCGTTGATTGCCACTGCAGCGGAAAAGCTCACCTGCTGCCACCCTGACGCCGTTTCGTTGCTGAACGTCGCCGTTGCCAGCAAAGCCCCGGTGCTTGACCACAGATTCCCCACATGCGGCCCAGTGTTTGCGCTGCTCTTGTAAAACCTGATGCCCGTGATCGTCCCACTGGTGCTCGAGGTGAACTTCACACCCAGCTCCACGCCCGGCCCTGCCCCTGCATCAACCACAGTGGGCGTCGCGTTGCTGCTCCAGATCATGCACGGACACGTGGGAGGTGGCGCCTGCGCAGTGAGCGTCGTGCTTCCAGACACGCCATTCTGCGTGGCGGAAACGGTAGTCATTCCCAATCCCACAATGGTCGCCAGGCCGCTGCTGTCAATAGTCGCGACCGATGTGTTCGAGGACGTCCATGCAACCTGGGAGGTAATATTCTGCGTAGTGTTGCCGGCATAGGTCCCTAGGGCCGTGAACTGCTGAGTTGCACCCGTTTCAGCCGTGGGATTCCCCGGGGTCACGGCAATCGAAATCAGGGCAGGCGCCGTAATGGTCGTCGAGTCATTCACGCTCGCTGTTGCCGAGCCGCCGCCCGAAACAGTTACCTGATTCACCTGCGGGGAGGTTGCGTTTGACGCCACATTGACCGTCGCCGTGATGGCCGGGTAGCTTGACCCCCCATTCAAAGCATCGCTGCGCGTGCAACTGTTTGCCGAACACACCCATCCACTGCCGGTCATTGACACGAGTGTCAGCCCGGCAGGAATTGCTTCGGTTACGGTCACCGGCCCGATCATTGGGCCCGCGCTGGGGGCGTTGGACACGGTTACTGTGTAACTAGCGTTCTGCTGCCCCTGTTGGAAACTTCCCGTGTGCGTCTTCATTATCGTCAACAGAGGGCCGGGGACTATCACTGTTGAATCATTTACGCTCGCTGTTGCCGAGCCACCGCCCGAAACGGTCACTTGATTGATCTGCGGGGAGGTTGCGTTTGACGCCACATTGACCGTCGCCGTGATGGCCGGGTAGCTCGCCCCTCCATTCAGAGCATCGCTGCGCGTGCAACTGTTTGCCGAACACACCCATCCGCTACCGGTCATTGAGACGAGTGCTAGCCCGGCAGGAATTGCTTCGGTTGCGGTCACCGGCCCGATCGTTGGGCCCGCGCTGGAGGCGTTCGACACGGTTACTGTGTAACTGGCGTTCTGTTGCGCCTGTTGGAAACTTCCCGTGTGCGTTTTCGCGATCGTCAACAGAGGGCTGGGGACTATCACTGTTGAATCATCCACGCTCGCTGTTGCCGACCCGCCGCCGGAAACGGTCACTTGATTGACCTGCGGAGAGGCTGCGTTTGCCGCCACATTTACCGTCACCGTAATGGCCGGGTAGCTTGCCCCACCATTCAGAGCATCGCTGCGCGTGCAACTGTTTGCCGAACACACCCATCCACTGCCGGCCATTGAAACGAGCGACAGTCCGGCAGGAATTGATTCGGCCACCGTTACCGGCCCGATCGTTGGGCCCGCGCTGGGGGCGTTGGATACGGCTATCGTGTAGCCTGCGCTCTGTTGGCCCTGTTCGAAATTTCCAATATGTGTTTTCGCGATCGTTAACAGAGGGATCGGGACTATTACTGTCGAATCATTCACGCTTGCCGTTGCCGACCCGCCGCCCGAAACGGTCACTTGATTGACCTGCGGGGAGGTTGCGTTTGACGCCACATTGACTGTCACCGTGATGGCCGGGTAGCTTGCCCCTCCATTCAGAGCATCGCTGCGCGTGCAACTGTTTGCCGAACACGCCCATCCGATACCAGTCATCGATGCCAGCGTCATTCCTGAAGGGACTGTTTCGGTTACGGTCACTGGCCCGATTGTTGCGCCTGCGCTGGGGGCGTTCGACACCGTTACTGAGTAACTGGCATTTTGTTGCCCTTGCTCGAAATTTCCAATGTGCGTTTTCGCGATCGTCAGGAGAATGCTCGGCGCATTGTGAAAGAGAGAAGCCACATCGCTGGCGGATAATGTCCGGTTGTAAACTCTCACCTCATCCATGCTGCCCGTAAAATATGTTCCCGACGTAGCGATGGAAGTTATGCCCATCTCGAAAGAAGTACCCGCAACCGAAGACACAGAATCCATCGGATAGGTCGAGCTGAGCTGGCCGTCGACATAAAACGTGACACTCGATCCCAATGCGACTACCACGGCAACGTAGTGCCAATTGCCGTCGTTGATCCTGGTCACATCGGTCGCGACGCTAATGGTGGACGCTACGACGTTGTTGTTTCCGAGTTGCAGTTCGACCGTACCCGCGGGAGTCGTTCGCAGGACGTATCCAAAGCCTGATCCCGCAGCGGTATATTTGCTGATCAACGCTTCATCACGGGTCGAGTTGGCCGTTTGCACCCACAGGGAAAAGCTCAAATCACCCACAAGGTCAAATGCCTGTGTAGATAAGCTGGAAGGTACCTGGATAGAACTGGAAGAGCCGTTGAAATAGATGGCTTGTCCTATTTCCCCTGGCACGGATGTCATCGAGAACGCGGTAGCGTTGTTCATGTTGCCCGATTGGTCGAACAGAGTTGTCCCGTTTACATAGGTGGAATCAAAGCTCCAGTAAGCCACCAACCCGGCCGTCGCACCCGTCGTAACATTGTCAACCGCTACCGTTACCGCAGCCGAAGTGGCCTGGTTGCCAACGTTATCCGTTGCAACGGCCGTTATCGTATGAGTGGCATTCGTCAGCGTGGTTGTTTGCAGGCTCATCGTGTAGGGAGTAGTGGTAACGGTTCCGAGGGGCACGCCGTCGACCAGAAACTGCACGTTCGCAACTCCGGCGTTGTCTGAGTCACTCGCCGTTAGAGAGAGCGCCGAGGAGACGAACTGGCCATTTGTAGGAGAGGTTATGGACACCATCGGCGGTGTGTTGCTCACGATGAATGTCGCTGAGTCCATCGCACTCGTTTGCAAGCCCGGAGCCATGGCAATCGCATTGACGGTCGCGCTGGCCGCGAGCGTCAGAGGTCCGCTATAAACGGGCGAGAAGGCGGTTGGCGTGCTGCCATCGAGAGTGTAATAAATCGTGGAGCCGAGGGTTCTCGTCAATATCGTCACGCTGGTAGAACTCGAGATCGTGCCCCCAACCGGATAGATCTCCGGAGTCGCCAACCGTGGTCGGATAGGATCCCACGCCAAGAGTATCGGTGGGACCCGTAAAGCCCGGGCCGTTGGCTGCCACATAGCCGTTGCTGGCACCCGAGGTGGTCGCGCTTACCCAGAACGAGTAGAGTTCGCCATTGGTCAGAGTGAATTGAAATTGCACAGGCTGATTTGCAAGCGCCGACAAGTCGGACAAACCGCTCCATGTAACCTGCTGCAGCGTCTTGTCGACACTCACGGTTTGCGACGTTGCCAGCACCGCTCCGGTTGTGGAATTTAAAACCTGTACCTGGAGCGCTCCCTGGGGATCTTTCACGTTTACGAAGAGGTACTTGCCGGAAAATTGCACAGGCCGTGTCGTCAAAACGGCTGGGTTTGATCCGGCATCCATGGAGTAGAAGCCGTCGCGTCGAAGCGTAGCCAAACCGGTGGATGCCACTGCGTTCCCGTCAGCGTGCACATCGTTGCGTCCGCTGAAGTAGAACCACAATTCATCGCCCACGACCAGAAAGCATCCGCCCGCGGATTGCGTGTTCCCCATGTTCCATGTTCCAGGCACATTGGAGGCGGGAATGAAGGCTCCGTTGGGACCGGGGCCGCTCCCGCGCGTCGGACGCACCCATTGGAAGCCGTCGCGGCTGAAGCCGACTCCGAGTTCCACCAAATCGGGGCCTGGCAACCCCCCGGAGTCGGCCCCTCCGGGGTAGAACCAACTGAAAAGCCCCACCATGAGGCTTTCGTAGCCGACTGCGTCGAGGTTGTAGAGTTGAGGGAATGTAGTCTCTCCGGGGACGTAGGGAGGATCGTTCACATCGGGTCCGGTCCAGAAGCTTGTACCGAAATTCTGCGGTTCCACGGGAGTCCAGTTCATCAAATCGGGGCTTTCGGCATAGTTGCGAAATCGGCTCAGGTATCCCGGACGTGTCGGCGCGGATGGAAGCGTCATGTAATTCTTCATGCTGTCCACCCAAACGTTCCGGAAGGGGTTCCAAAATAGCGTCGTTCGATCGTAGACGATAGGGATGGGATACTGATTCTGGTTTGTACCAAGCCAATGGATGCCGTCGGTGGAGAAGGATGCCAGGATGGGAGGGGTTACCTGTGGAGCAGGCTGCACCGTGAAGGCTGTGAATTTGTGCGCAAAGAAGGTCTGGTCCGCACTGTAGTGTCCCACGCGCGTGTGATAGGAGGCGACGTAGGTGGTGTTCGCCGTAATTGCCACCGGAGTCGGAAAGTTCACTTGCTGCCAGCCGGAAGCTGTTTCATTGCTGAAGATTGCCGTAGCCAGGAGAGTTCCGGTGCTCGTCCAAAGGTTGCCGACGTGCGTTCCTGTGTTTGCGCTGCTCTTGTAGAAGCGAATACCGCTGATGGTACCGTTCACATTGGCTGTGAACTTTACGCCAAGCTCGACGGGCGAATCCGGCCCGGCATCAGCCAGAGCCGGAACTGACGTGCCGCTCCAAATGGTGCACGGACACGACGGAGGCGGCGCCCCTCCTTGTGTAAACACCACGTCCACCCAGTAGTTTGTAAAGTTATAAGTGTTGCTCGGAAAACCGCTGGCGCTGCCGTACGCGTAGACCCCATTTCCCCCGCCCACCCCGTTTGCCAAGGCTTGCAGTGGATTATTCGGGTCCGGATTCTGCAGATTCATCCAAACGACTAAGCCGCTTGGTATGACCTGATTGGTATTCGGTACGAAAGCATCTGGGATAGCGGGTCTGATCCAGTTTTTGCCATCCATCGAATATTCATAACAAACCTCCGCAACCGGGGCAGCTCCGCAGAACAGCCAGATCTTGAAGAGCTGGTCGCTGGGATCAAACCACGCTCCGCCGCTGAAGGGCATCAATAGTCCGCCGTACTCTGACGGACCCGGGGCAATGATCGGGTTCAGGGGATACATCACTGCTTGGTGTTGCGTGCGAGTCATCGTCGTCTGTTGAATCAAGAAATCGTCAACAAACAATTGGCGACCTAAGTCGATTGGAATTACCGAAGGAGGATTGGTTATATAGGACGGTGTCTGGAATATCTGAGTAGGTGCTTCGCTGGGTGGCCACTGCGCGGGCAGAACGATTCCGTTGTAAAGGACTTGGCCACCCGACTGGGCGAAGGCGCTGCCCGTAAGGCCCCCCAACACCAACAGGCAAAGTAAGGCGCCGCGCAGCAGAGCAAATCTGCTGGCGAACGAGAACGAGCAATCGGTTTCAAATGAACCGGAAGACAATGAGAACAAGGGCATAGAAAACTGACCGTCAGTGAACTGTCTGCGGCAGCAAAACACGCCAGAACAACTCCTGGAGCGCTATGCGCGCGGGGGAACATGAGGATACGACTTGTGGCATGACCGGGCAAGGATTTTCAGGTGAATATCCTGTGAAATATCGGTCGGGGGGAATCGTTTGAGCAGAGATTTTGGTACTGTCAGTACTGATACGTTCCACAGTGGCACGATTTTCCACATCCTTTAATTCGCGCTGTCGGATTGACTCCCTTTCTGCCCGGCCTAATATTCCATCACATTCGTATTCAGAATGTTTGGCCGAGCGACAGGCTAAACGTGTCGTGATCGATTCAGGAAAATAGGCGCCCGCAGGAGACAACCAGGTTGAGCAGAGTATTTGACGCGCGTAAGCACGCCGAGAAATCAAAAAGTGTGCGAGAAGCTGCCCCGGGGACCGCGCAATCTCCTAAGTCAGGCTCGCATTTGGCAGACAGTCTGGGTACGACCCTGTCGCCCGAAAGGTCGCAAGACGCGGATAACACCAGGCCCCCACAACAAGGGCCGATCGTGCGTTCGTTGTTGCGGATGCCTCGCGGCGTGCTGCGTTCTTTGCCACCTTCGGAACCGGGCCCTTGCCAGGCAACTGGTAGCGTTGAGCCTGCCACGCTGATTCTGCCTAAGGATCCAATGTACCCGGCGGTTGCGAGGGAATGCTCTGTCTCGGGCAGGGTCGAAGTGCAGTTTCGCATCAGTCCGGAAGGAAAGGTGTACGACGTGAAATCGGTGACGGGCGCTCCCATTCTGGCCCGAGCTGCCATGGAAGCGGTGGCGGCGAGGCGCTACGAACCAGCGCGACTCGACGGGGCCCCGATCGATTCACAAGCCACGACCAACTTTGATTTCAGGCTGAGCTGAGGCTCATGCGCATGTTTGGGTTTCGAGGGAATCTTCCCTACGACTGAGGTTACTGACATGTATAAGACGCATTTTGGACTGAACGAGAATCCGTTCAACATCAATACCGACCCGCGTTACCTGTATCTGACGCGGCGCACGCAGGAAGCGCTCGATTGCCTGACGTACGGGATCGAAGCGCGCAAGGGCTTTATCCTGCTGACCGGCGAGGTGGGAACCGGCAAAACCACCATTCTGAACAAGCTTCTCGATTCGCTGCATCAGCAGCGCGCTGCGACGGCGTTTGTCTTTAACCCCCGGATGACCGCGTCGCAGCTTTTCGATTATATGATTGCCGATTTTGGCATTCCGGTTACGTCGAAGGCCAGAAGCCATGTGCTGTTCAGGTTGCACCAGTGGCTGCTGGACCGCTACCAGGCGGGCGAGCAAACCGTGCTCGTTGTAGATGAGGCCCAGGTTCTCTCGCTTCAGGCGCTGGAAGAAATCCGTTTGCTGACAAATCTGGAGACTTCGACACACAAACTGCTCCAGATCGTGCTGGCGGGACAGCCGGAAGTCGAACAGAAGCTGAACCAGCGGGACCTTCGGCAGCTCCGGCAGCGCATCGCGCTTCGGGCGAAGACGCTCCCCCTGACTCTGGAAGAGACCTCCGGATACATTCTCGAGCGCCTGCGTATCGCGGGCAGCAACGGGGACGAAATCTTCACTCCGGCGGCGATCGAAGCCGTGCACAAGCATGCGCGCGGCATTCCGCGCGTGACCAATTTGCTCAGCGAGCAGTCTCTTGTCCGCGCGTTCATGAATCGGGAGAAATCCGTGTCCGCGGAAATCGTGGAGCAGGTTGCACTCGATTTCAGCCTGGACGAAGTAGACCATTCGACAGAGCCCCAGCCTCCACGGAAGAGCCGCACTAAGCGCCGCCGCAGCAGCCGTCAAACGCGCCCGCGTTTCAACACGGCCATCCACGGAACCGCCGGACAAACGGGCCAGCAGCCGCCCGTCGGGATCAATCAGATTAAGCTCCCGTTATTTGTGTACGGCTGCGGACCGGATGGCGAGCCGTTCTATGAACACGCCCATACCGTCGCGACCAATCCGCACGGCGGATTGCTTTCGATGAACACTGCGGTACAGCCAGGCCAGAAAATCCTCATAACCAACCAGGAGAACGAGCACTCCCAGGAATGCGTGGTCGAATTCCTCGGCGCTCGTCTGGGGCGCGGCGTCGACGTTGCGTTTGAATTTCCTAACCCGATGCCCGAGTTTTGGGTCCCTCGGGAACTCGCAAAAACCCCAACCAGCCAAGGTGAGGAAGCTTGCGCGTAGATTTGTCGCTAAAAGCGAAGCGAATTCCAAGGATAACAGGACACATCCCGGAAAGTCGGCAGATCAGGACATCTTATGTATGAAGAATTTTTAGGCCTGATTTCCAGCCCGTTCCAGCTCTCACCCGATCCGTTCTTCATGATTCCGTCGGAAAAGAGCCAGGAAGCACTGGCTTCGATTTACGGCGCGATACGACTGAGGAAAGGGTTTGTCGTAATGACCGGCGAAGTGGGCACCGGTAAGACCCTGGTGCTGCGTTGTCTCATGGAGCGTTTGGAGCGGGAGGAAACGCCCTTCGCCTACTTCATCGGGCCCCGTTTGTCCACGGTGGATTTCCTGAGCTATATAGCGTTTGAGTTGGGGTTGAGCGTACCGGAGCCCAGCAAGGGAAACCTGCTGCGCGCGTTGTACGTGTTTTTGCTGAGTCAATTCGAGAAGGGCTTCACGACCGTACTGATCGTCGATGAGGCTCATCAGATGCCGCGCAGCGTTCTCGAAGAAATCAGGCTTCTGACGAATTTCGAAACGGCTCAGCAAAAGCTCGCGCAGATTGTGCTGGTGGGGCAGCCCGAGCTCGACAAGAAACTGGACACGGTCGAGCTGCGCTCCTTGAAACAACGCATCGCGGTTCGCTGCCATTTGGAACCGCTCCGAGCGGAAGACATAGGGCTTTACATCGAGCGCCGGCTGGAACTTGCCGGAGCAGGCTCGCAAGCGGCGACATTGTTCCCGCCGGAGACGGTCCAGGCAATTTACTCCTATTCGCAGGGCATTCCCCGACTGGTCAACAGTATTTGCGACCAGGCTCTGACTGCAGCCTGCGCGCGGCAGATTCGCGTCGTGCCGGTGGAGGTCATCAAGTCAGTCGCATCCCATTTTCGGCTGGAGCCCGTCGCCCGGATCAAGCTGCCGGAAAAGCCGCTGTCGCTGGCGGACCATCCGGACGACCCCCAGCCGGATAGTTCTCGGCACTCCATATCTATCCCCAGTATGGCGGCCGTGAGCTCTCGCGAGATAGAGGCTCCGGTACTGCACCACCTTGGCGAAGAGCCGGGGACGCCCCCGCCAGCGGCGATGTTGAGCACTCCACATTCTTCGTCAGAAGGTGGCGCCGGACATCGCGACTTTTCCGACGCGCGAGAAAGCAAGCCGGAGAAGGAACACATTGTTGCGATCGCGGCGCCCGCTCCCATTGCTGCTCCCGTAACAACTCACGAGCGCCCTCGTGCCACCGCAATGGCATCCGCCCCGGTTAGGGCAGCGCAAATGTCGCCTTTCGTCCGCAAAAACACTCTGTTGGCTTCCGTCACACGGGAGGACGTTCAGTCGGAGAGGGAGAAGGAAAAGGAATTCAGCGCCGCAGAGCCATCGCCAATGCGCCGGTGGCTGAAGCCAGGACTTCGGCTCTCGCTGGTCATTATAGCCGCGGCGGTGGTGCCGGCGGCACTGGCGATGGGCGTTTACATGGCGCGTCACCAGAAGACAGCAGTGGCTGCGCCGCTTTCGGTCAGCAGACCGAAAGCAATTTCTCCGGCGGAACAACCAACAACCGCCGCCCCGGTTGTTGCTGCAACTCCCTTCGCGGCTGTCGCTACGACTCCTAGCGAAATTATCGCGCCTCAGACTGTGAGCGCGCGTTCCATCCCGCCCGCGTCCCCGGCGTTGCCGGCACTTCGCACGGCAGTTGTCGCCGGTCCGTCAACGACGCCAACTCTTGAATCTCCTCAGCCATCCTCTGTCCAGCCTCCTTCGATTGTGGTGGGGACACAAACAAGAGATTCGGATGGTGGGAAAGCCCTCGCAGCTAACTCGGCTCCGGTCCCGGCGCTCCCGGTTGTAAACGTAGCGAGCAATCCGACGCCATCTCTGGGAGGGCAGCCGAAGGAGCCGATTCCAGCGAGTGGATTGCTTGAAACTTCCGCGCCTGGACCCACACCCCCGGTTGCAAACATTACCAATCATCTCGAGCCGCCCAGGCTTGTGTCATCTCCCCCGCCAAGTTATCCGTCGGTCGCTCGCTCGACCAATGTGTCAGGCTCCGTGTTGATCGACGCGGTGGTGGACGAAACGGGCAAGATAGGTGACATGAGGGTTCTTTCGGGAAATCCAGTCCTGAGACAGGCGGCAATGGAAAGCCTGCGCATGTGGAAGTACGAACCCGCACGGTTCAACGGTCAACCCACGTCGGCCCACGTACAAGTCAGAATGAACTTCAGTCTGCACTAGGTTTTAGGACGTGCACGCCCCATTCCCCTGCACTGAAGGACCGTTGCCGGCCCTTGTTCAAACGGCTGGAAAACACGCTATTCGATCTGTAAGAGCCTGTATGCATAACACGCAATTGGCCCAATTCCCCACAATGTCCCGAACAGCACAGACAGACGCGGCGATGTTAATTAGGATGGCGGCGAGTTCTGAAGGCAAACGATGGAGGGGAAAGGATGTTTCACTTAATCTGGTATATTCTGATCGGGCTCGTCTCGGGAGTTGTCGCGAAATCAGTAATGCACGTACACATAACGATGTTCTGGACGATTGTGCTCGGCATTATCGGATCGATCATCGGCGGCGCCGTTACGCACATCCTTTGGCGCCCGAAAAACGCACGATATCATCCCGCCGGCCTCATTTTTTCGACGCTGGGCGCGATCCTGGTTCTCTACATCTGCTACAAGCTGAAGATTCATTTTCCCCAGGTATAGCCTCGTTCCGTGAAAACGATGAATTCTTCACATCTCGACGAGATCTGCCGCTGGAAGGAATGAGAACCGCCGGGTTCCCGATTTTCCGTTAGATCAACTTTTGGGATCGGACCAGCCAGATAACCAAACCAAGGGCACGGCAACAAGGCAAAGAGCGCCCACGAGCAGCAGGACCAGGAACAGAACGTCCCGCCAGGCGTGGCTTTCACCCACGGCTCGATTTTTCTCTCGCAGCAACAGACGGTAATTTCTACGATTCGCCTTCCAGACGACGTGGAAAGCGTCGCCGGCTACGGGAATTGCCCCCACCATGGCCTCCAGAATTACGTTTGCGATCATGCGTGCGAGAGTGACCAAAGCTGCGCCACGTCGCCAGGCTGCAACAATAATGATCAGGGAGGCGATGCCTGCGACGGCGTCCCCTACACCTGGGATCCAGCCGACCAGAAAATCGAGTCCGAAGCGGATCTGCGTTCCCGGAACGCGAAAGATATCGTCCAATATCGCGGCGATATGATCGAGATGTTCGTCTGTCGAAGTGGCAGGAGAGCGTCGGCTCATAGAGGCCATTCTAGACGATTGATTCAGTCCATGGGTTTACGCGACCTGCTTTTCCACGCACGGGAATTCAGCTTTGGCGACGAATCGGCCTTTTTAACCATGTCTCTTTCTGGACAGTTTTATTTGGTCCTACTTAGTAGCCTACAGCGTGAAATCAGTGAAGTCTGCCATTCGACAAATCGATACGAAAGAGGAAAGGTGGCTTATATGCGAGTGCAAATCAGTTTCAGGAAATGTGTCTGGGTTCTGGCGGTAGTGCTGGGTGCTGGTATCAGCGCAGGCACCGTAAGGGCTGCGGCGTCTCCGTTACCACAGGAGGCCCATGCATCACAAGACCAAGCTCACGAGCAGGATTATTCGAAAAACAAGACGTACCAGCAAGGTGTGCGCGAAGGGCAGGATGACAGTAAGCATAACAAGGACCACTCCAAGAAGAGGCACTTCAAGAAAGACGAAGACCAAAAAGCTTACGAGGCTGGCTACCAGCAGGGACATCAGGGCGATCAACAGCACCATTGATTGACATGGAATAACAGAAAATTTATTGCCATAGAGCACGCGGAGCATTGGCAGGATTTTACCGGTATCAATCATCCCATGGCCGAGGGTTCCACCAGCGCCATGGGAAATGGACATGAGCGTCAGAGGCCCACATGTGAAGGGAACGAGACAGACGAGGTCCGACCTTGGTGGATTCTCTTCAGCAGCCAGCCTGGGCGGCAAGGTTTCGCGCTATCGGCGCAAGCAGAACATTTAGGTGCAAGGTGCGCCTGCTTACACGCTTTTCTACATCCAAGAAGGAGGAGTGTGGCTCACCAGTCGAGCGAAACACCAAGCGCCAGCTGTTACCGCCATCCTGGGAGTGGGCGGATCTCTTTGGTGAGCTTTGCCTCGCAGGCTACCCCCTTCGTACGTCAACGGCCGTCGCGTTAACCATAAGTTCGATACGCACCATCCATAAAGCGAAGATGCTCCAAATGCTTCGCAAAAAGAATAAGCTGTCCAATTCCCTGGGGGTCTATCTGTTGTTCAGCGTCAAGAAGTATCAGGATCATGTTGCGGAACTGTTGACTTCTTCTGCCGAACAGCGACTGGCGCGTGTGCTTTTGCGGCTGGCTCACTTGGATAAGAGAGGTCCGCCGGTTGTTGAAATTCCCAACCTAAGCCATCAAGTTCTGGCGGAGATGGTCGGTACGACGCGCCCACGGGTCAACCTGTTCATGAATCGATTCAGAAAGCAGGGATTTATAGACTACGATGGGGGATTGGAAGTGCGCCAATCGTTGCGCAAAGCCCTGAGGCGCCACTAGAAATCCGCTGTCAGCACCGGTCTCATGAGAGGGGAGACGGTCCGCTACTCGTAAGCGTCTCGATCGTCGAAGAGACGCGCCCGCATATTGGTCCGAAACGGTCTTGAGAATGCAGGAGTATTTCAGGATCAATATTATTGAAGCGATCTCCGATTTCGCTCATCACGTGCCCCATCCAAGTGTAGAAATAATTACGGCTGTGATGAAGCAGATCGAGGAATTCGCGCATCAGTCTGCTGAACTCTCGACGCGAGACATTTCGCCGGGCGAGTGCCTGATTGAGAGTGGGCGTCACGAGCTCGCATGACTGAAAAGTCTGACAGACTTCTCATGAGCACACACATGATTGATGGCGAATGTGTGT
>Ga0181530_10005460_pt1 | contig 12945 bp, 11 predicted proteins | sample PEATcosm2014_Bin_42_FD_119769 | JGI IMG/M metagenome (GOLD analysis project Ga0181530, IMG submission 119769) | Peatland microbial communities from MTU Mesocosm Facility, Houghton, MI, USA - PEATcosm2014_Bin10_60_metaG | ecosystem: Environmental > Terrestrial > Soil > Wetlands > Peat | place... | reverse complement strand
TTGGCGAACTGTATGTTCTCTGCCAGTGTCCTCAACCGGTCCGGGCGCTCGTGGACCACCCCGACATCCACATGTACTACGAAGAACTCCCCCTCAATCGCCGCCGCCATCCGTGCCGCCCTCGCGATCAGGTACAGTGCCGACGGACTGGAGTTGACCGCAACCGCAATTCGCTCCCGTGCCGCCGGCCGCGGCTCGCCTTCTTGCTTCAGAAAAGCTTCCAGACTGCGATCGACAACATTCGCCACCTGCTGTAACGCCAATTCCCGAAGTGCGATCAGATTTCCGGGGCGAAAGAAGCGTCCGAGAGCCATCTGCGCTCGTTCCACGGGATAAATGTCACCCCGCGACATGCGCTGCTGCAGCGCCTCCGGCGTGAGGTCAGCCATCACGATCTCGTTGACCCGTCGCAGGAACCAGTCCGGCACTGTCTCGCGCACCTGCACTCCTGTGATCTTCAGGACCATGGGCGTCAGGCTCTCGATATGCTGGATATTCAGCGTCGAGAGCACATCGATGTTGGCTTCCAGGACGTCCATTACGTCTTCGTAGCGCTTCTGGTGCCGGCTGCCCTCGGTATTGGTGTGCGCCAGTTCGTCGATCAGCACCACCCGCGGTTTGCGCGCGAGGATGGCATCTACATCCATCTCCTCGTAAAGCGTGCCTTTGTATTCCAGCTTGCGGCGGGGGACGGTCTCAAGCTGCCTGGCCAGTTCCGCGATTGGCTTGCGGCCGTGCGACTCGATGACCCCGATGACTACGTCTTCCCCACGACTGTGGCGGCGAATGGCTTCGCTCAGCATGTTGTAGGTCTTCCCTACGCCGGGTGCATAGCCCACAAACAGCTTGAACACTGCCTGCTTGTTGCTGGGAGGCGCTTCTTTGTGCCATTGCTCAGGCGTGTTACCCATCGGGCACATTCTCGCAGAGAGCTACGATATCTGTTTAATGGGGCGGGCGGCCCGCACAAGGGCAGGGAACACCAATTGCTGGGTTTACCGCACCATCCCCTGCTGGGCCACGGCGATGTTGTCGCGGGTGGAGTTTTTCACCTTGTACATCATCTCGTCGGCCTGGCGGATAATCTCGTGGGTGCTCTTGGCGTCCTCCGGGTAGGTGGCCACGCCGATGGACGCGCGCACGCTCAGCCCCAGTCCTTCACTTTCCAGGAAGGTGGTGTGGCGGAAGACGTCGAGGATGCGGCGGGCGACCACCATGGCGGACTCCTTGCTGGTCTGCGGCAGCAGGATGACGAACTCGTCCCCGCCATAGCGGAAGGCGTAATCGATCAGGCGCAGGTGATGCTTGAGATGGAAGCCGACCTCGGTCAGCAGCTTGCTGCCCACCAGGTGGCCGTGAGTGTCGTTGACCCGCTTGAAGTGGTCGAGGTCGATGAACAGCACGCTGAACTCGTAGCCGAAGCGGGCCGAGCGATAGACCTCGGCCTCCAGCGTCTTGTACAAGTGGCGGGCGTTGAACAGCCCGGTGACGTCGTCGGTGATGGTGAGTTCCTGGATCTTCTCCACCGCGCGGGCGTTGTCGATGGCGATGGCGGCGTAATCGCACAGGGCGTGCAGGAAGAACATCTCGTCGTTGCCGAAAGTCTCCATGGAGCAGTTGATCAGCTGGATCACGCCCAGCACGCGGTGGCGCGCCCGCAGCGGCACGCAGATGATCGAGCGCGTCTGCCACTTGGTCATTTCATCCACCCGCTTGGCGAAGCGGGGGTCGTTGTAGACGTCGGGCACGATCAGCGACTCGCCGTGTTTGGCCACCCATCCCGCGATCCCCTCGCCCACCTTCAAGCGCAGGTTCTTCAGCGTCTCCGCGGCCTCGCCCACGGCGATGGCGAAGTAGAGTTCCTGCTTTTTCTCTTCCACCATGAGCAGGGACCAGTTGTCGGGACGGAAGTATTCCGCCATCTTGTCCATGATGGTTTGCAGGATGGAGTCCAGGTTCAGCGAGGAAGTGAGGGCCTTGGCCACATCATGGAAGATGTTCAGTTCCTGGATCTGCCGTTTGCCGCTAGCAGTGGCCTCGGTCATGGAAAGGTGCACGGTCACAGCGAAAGCCGGTGGGCGCATTATAGCTTCAGGTTTCCCGAGCGGGCAAAAAATGTCCGCCGCGGGGCACACTTCAGTAACCATCGGTCCATGTCCGAAATCCTTGTTACCAAGGGACTTAGCACTTCTCGCCGTTGACACGCCCCAGCCCCCTCCCATTATGATGGCCGCAGCTATGGGCTCCTTCGGCGAACGCTTGCAGCGCGAGCGTGAGATGCGCGGCATCACGCTGGAGGAAATCTCCGAGTCCACCAAGATCACCAGCCGCTGCCTGCAGGCCCTGGAAGAGGAAGAGTTCGACAAGCTTCCCGGCGGCATCTTCAACAAAGGCTTTGTCCGGGCTTACGCCCATTATCTGGGCATCGACGAAGATCAAGCGGTGGCCGACTTCGTGGTGGCTTCCGGGGGCGAACCGGATCAGCCCCTGCCCGACCCGCCCGAGCCCCGTGCCGTTACTTTGGGACAACAACGTGCCGAGGGGAATCCCAACTGGCGGGCCATTGCCTTGGTCGTGGTGCTCCTGGTGACTGCGGTTGCAGTGCTTTGGAAGCTGGGACCGTCCGCGGTTCGCCTGGTCGCGGCGGCATGGACGGCGCGCTCGAATCCGGAGCCGGCAGCCGCGTCGCCGGCGACCGCCAGCGTTAGCCCTCAAAGCACGCCCGAAGTAGCGGCGACTCCGCCTCCGCCGGCTGCCACCAAGAAATCGGTTGCCAAAGCCAAGCCCGTGGAGGTAGCCGCCAGCGATCCGGCGACCGCTCCTCCGGCCACGCCAGTTGCGGCTGCAGCCCCATCCCCGCCCCTGCGGGCGCCGGCTGCAGCCCCACCCCCTGCGGCACGGTCGGTCGACTTCGTGGTGCAGATCCGCGCCACCGAAGATGCCTGGGTGCAGATCGTGGCCGACGGCAAGCTGTTCAGCGAAGGCGTGATGGTCCCGCCAGCGGAGAAGCGCGTGCGTGCCGCCAAACAAGTGGTCATCAAAACGGGGAATGGGGCGGGGGTGGAAGTCTCCTTCAACGGCCAGCCGCTGCCACCTTTGGGCGAAGAAAACCAGATGGCGACGGTGACCCTCACCGCCGCCGGCGTGCAGCGCTAAGGGGTCCGCTATGGCGCGAATGATCGAGCTGATCCGCCAGTCGGCGGTACCGGCCAACCTCATGCGCGCGGCGGCCAAGGGCGCGCTGGCTCTGCCCCCGGCAGAGATGATCGAGATCCTGGTTCACCTCACCGCCAACCCCGTCTTCTCCGAGCAATCGCGGATGACTCTGGCGGGCTGGGACGAGGCCTCGTCGCTGGCTACCGCTTCCGATCCGCAGGCTTGTCCGGCGGTGCTCGATTACCTCAGCAATCCGGAGAACCTGCGGCCGCGCCTGTTGCCGGCTCTGCTGGAGAATACTGCGGTATCCGAACCGCGGGTGGCGGAGATCGCGCACAACGCTTCGCGCGAGATCATTCCCATCGTGCTCGCCAGCACCCGGGTGCAGACCACGGCCAACTTGCTGCACGCCCTCGCCGGCAACCAGCGGCTGGAGGAGCGTGAGGCCGAGCGCGTGCGTGAGCTGCTGGCGCACCTCGGCCAGCAGGGGGAGCCGCTCCAGCCTGACGAATCCGCGGACTACGAAGCGGCGCACGCGGCCGAGATCGCGGCCGAGGAGGGAAAACCGTTCGCTCTGGTCGCGACCACCGGCGACATTCTCGGCCTGGGTTTCGATAATAAGGACGCTGCTACTGCGCCGGTGGAGGACGCCGTCTGTACCCTTGAAGTCCTGCCGGCGCTCCAGGCCCATGCGGCTCAGGCCGCGGCCGACCCCGTTCAGAAGAAGCGCCTCTCCACGCTGCAGCGAATTGCCACGCTCGGCGTCTCCGCCCGCGTCCAATTGGCCATGAAGGGAAGCCGCGAAGAGCGCTTCATCCTCGTCCGTGACGGCTGCAAGGTGGTGGCGCTGGCCGTACTGGAATCTCCCAAGCTGGCGGAGAATGAAGTCGAGGTCTTAGCGTCCATGCGCAATGTGCAGGAGGTCGTGCTGCGCACCATCACCCTGAAGCGCAAGTTCATGAAATCGTACGCCGTGGTGAAGGCGCTGGTGAGCAATCCGCGCACGCCCATGGATGTCTCGCTGACGCTGCTCCCCCACCTGCTGCTCAACGATCTGAAAGTGCTGGTGACGAACAAGAACATCCCCGACACCATCCGCAAGCTGGCCACCAAGCTTTACAACCAGAAGAAAGTGGCCGCCGGCATACGCTAGGGACGCTGGCCCCACCAGTGACGCATCCCATAGAATCACGAGTTGAACCGGAGTGTCACTTTGCCTGCCAGCGCTTCTGATCCCATTGGCGGTTTGCTGAAGGCCGCGAGAACCATCGCGGTGGTAGGGCTTTCCAATCGGCCATTACGGCCCAGCCACGGCGTGGCTCTATACATGCAGCAGCAGGGCTACCGCATCATTCCGGTGAATCCCAACATCCAGAGCGCGCTGGGCGAGAAGGCGTACGCTTCGCTGAAGGATGTGCCGGAGAAGATCGACGTGGTAAACATCTTCCGCCGCCCGGAGTTCGTGCCGGAGGTGGTGGACCAGGCGATCGCTCTCAGCGTTCCCGCCGTGTGGATGCAGGAAGACGTCATTCACGAGCCGGCCGCCGAGAAGGCACGCCAGGCTGGCATCTTCGTGGTGATGGATCGCTGCATCCTGAAAGAGCACCGGGCCAGGCAGCGCTAGCGCGCAGTTCACACTCGGTGTACCCATTCCACTGTCATGCTGAGCGAGTGCAGGCTGGTTGTGCCCGCACGAGTCGAAGCACCTCTACTCGCACTATGGTTCCGGTAGGGGTCCTTCGACTCGCGCGCCAAACCCAGGCGCGCTCGCTCAGGATGACAGGCGTAACTTCCAGGAGGCCACTCGATCGTTGCCCACAACCCGTTACGCGCGGACCAGTATGACCGTCGCATCGTCGGCCAAGGAGCCGTGGCAGAAGGCGTGCACGTCATCGAGCAGGGTTTCGGCGCAGGTGTCAGGCCGGGAAAGATGCGAAACCAGGCGGTCGGTGCCGTACTCCTCGCTCCCATCGCTGGCTTCGGTGATGCCGTCGCTGTAGAACAGCAGGCGCGCTCCGGGAGCGAGCGTTACCGTCTCTTCACTGTACCTGCCCGGACTCAATCCTAGCGGGATTCCTTCGCTAGTGGGAAGCGAGCGCGCCCCGGCCTTGTCCACCAGCAGAGGCCAGGGGTGTCCGGCGTTGGCGAAGGTGAAGGTGCGTTGCGCCGGATCGAGCACCCCGTAGATCATGGTGACGTACTTGCCCGCGGGCAGCTCGTCCATGATGCTCCAGTTTACGCGCGCCAGCAGTTCGCCTGGGCTGGCGGCTCCGATCCCAAGTTCGCGTTCATTTTGAAGATCCGTTAGCGGTAGTTGCGTGAATCCAGCATCTTCGCCAGGAAGACCTAACGATAACTGGCGGCCGGACCGATCCTGTTTGCCGGATCTGCGGTCCGCGAGCCGCAACGGACGACGTTGCTGCGGGATGGTTTCCGCCAGCGAGCGCACCAGCCGGCGCGTGGCCGACATCAGCAGCGCCGCCGCCATGCCCTTGCCGGAAACGTCGGCCAGCACCAGTCCCCAGCGTCCGCCTGCGAGCTGGATGAAGTCGTACCAATCGCCGCTGACCGCGCCCGCGGGCGCGCACAGCCCCTGAATGGCGAATCCGGGGATGAACGGCGACGATTGCGGAAACAGCGCTTGCTGGATCTGGCGGGCTTCCTCGGCATCGTCCAAAAAGCGTTGGCGCTCCAGGCGCTCCTGCTGGAACAGCCGCGCGTTCTCAATGGCGATGGCAATGTGCCCCGCCAGCACCTCCAGAAGCTGCCTTTGCTCGAGCGGGAAGGCATCCAGTTCGGGCCAGGTAGTGCTGAAGACTCCGATCACCTGCCCGCGCACCTTGAGGGGAATGTCGAGTTCGCTGAGCGTGCCCGGCTCGCAGGCGATGTAAAACGGGTCCTTGCGGACGTCGGGAGCGTAGCGGGTCTCGCCGGTGGCGGCCACCCAGCCCACCATCCCCTGTTTGCCGATCTTCACCCGCGCGCCCTTGCCGTGCGTGGTGCAACCCCGGACGCCGGCCAGCACCATGTCGTTGGCTTCAAAGTCGCGCAGGAAGATCGCAGTTTCGACACAGCCGAAGGTGCGCGCCACTTCCCCGACCACCTGGTCGATCAGTAGGTCGAGGTCGAGCGTGGAGGTGATTTTCTGTGCGGCCTGGTGGATGCGGGTCAGTTCGTCCAGAAGGCGGGGTCGTGACACGAATTTTGGGGAGTCCGTTCTGGATTGAGGACTGGCAGCCATGAGTCAATTCCTGTGTTCCCAAAGCCTTGCGGAAGTACTCCAGTAGGATGCTCGGGGTGCAGTCAGGATTCTTTTTCGGGGGGCGGAGAAGTCTTCTCGGCAATGCTCCCCCGGCGCTTGCGAATTTCTTCCATGCGCTCGCGAATGCGTTTCTCGATGCCCTCATTCGTGGGGAAGTAGTAGCGCCGGTTTTTCAGGTTGTCAGGCAAGCACTGCATGTCCGCGACCTTCTGCTCCAGGTCGTGCGCGTACTGGTAGCCGGCGCCGTAGCCCAGTCCCTTCATCAGGCCGGTAGGCGCGTTGCGCAGGTGCAGGGGAACGGGCTCGGCGACGGTGCGCTCCACATCCTGCTGCACCGCGCCGTAGGCGGTGTAGAGCGCGTTGGATTTGGGCGCGAGCGCCAGATAGACGGCGGCCTGCGCCAGCGCGAGATTGCCTTCCGGCATGCCGAGGAAGTCCACGGCATCGCGCGCCGCTATGGCCAGCGAGAGCGCGTTGGGATCGGCCAGGCCGATGTCCTCCACCGCCATGCGCACCAGCCGCCGCGCGAGGTAGAGCGGGTCTTCCCCGGACTCGATCATGCGCGCCAGCCAGTAGAGCGAGGCGTCGGCATCGCTGTTGCGCACCGACTTATGCAGCGCGGAGATCAGGTTGTAGTGCTCCTCGCCCGCCTTGTCGTAGCGCAGGACGCGCTTCTGCAAGGCATCCTGCGCGATCTGCTCGGTGATTTCGCCGTTCGTGCCTACGGTTCCGGCAGCGACCTCCAGCACGTTGTAGGCGGAGCGGGCGTCGCCGCTCGAATAGGCGGCGATCTTCGCCAGCACCTCGTCGCTGGCGCGCAGGGTCATCTCGCCCAAGCCGCGCTCCTGGTCGGCGAGCGCTCGCTTGAGCAGCGTGATGATCTGCTCCTCCGTGAGCGGGTTCAGCACGTACACTCGGCAGCGCGACAGCAGCGCGGAGATGATCTCGAACGAAGGATTCTCTGTAGTCGCGCCGATGAACCGGATCGAGCCCTTCTCGACGTAGGGCAGGAAGGCGTCCTGCTGCGCCTTGTTGAAGCGATGGACTTCGTCCACGAACAGGATGGTGCGGGTGCCGTACTGGCGCGCGCGCTCCGCATCCGCCATCACTTGCTTGATCTCCTTGATGCCGCTGAGCACGGCGGAGAACTCGATGAAGTCGGCACGGGTCATGCGGGCGATGATCTTGGCCAGCGTGGTCTTGCCCACCCCGGGCGGCCCCCAGAAGATCAGCGAGCCAGGGTCGTCGCGTTCGATCTGCAGCCGCAGCGGCTTGCCGGGCGCGAGGATGTGCTCCTGCCCGACGAACTCATCGAGCGTGCGCGGACGCATGCGGTCGGCCAGCGGCCGCGAGCGGTCGACGGAATCATCAGCCGGAGTGGGTTGGAAGAGACCCATGGTTCGTTATGGTTCGAATTTTGTGTTCGCAGATCGGGTCATCGGGTGATCGGGTCATCGGGTGACTAAAGCGAAGACAATCAGCCGATGAGCCGATCTCCCGATCACCCGATGGTTAAATTCCCGCTCTCCTCTGCCGCGCCGCTTCGTACAGCAACACCGATGCTGCCACGGCTGCATTTAACGACTCCACCGGCCCGGGATGCGGCGCCGACACCGTTTCATCCATTTGCGACATCAGCTCCCGGGGCAGCCCCGAGCCTTCGTTTCCGATGAAGAACGCCAGCGGGCCTGCCAGGCTGGCCTGGTCCGCGGGTGTGCCGCCATGCGACGAGGTAGCCACCAGCCGCAGCCCTGCCTGGCGCAGGCGAGGGATTGCTTCCTCCACCTTGACTGCGACCGTCGGCACCCGAAACACCGACCCCGCCGACGCTCGCACTGCCTTGGAGTTGAACTGGCTGACCGTGCCCTCACCCAGCAGCACGCCGCTCGCGCCGAAGGCTTCGGCGGAACGCAGCAGGGTTCCAAGGTTGCCGGGGTCCTGGATGCCGCTCAGGACCACCACCAACGGCTGGTAGGAGCGCAGCACGTCGTCCAGGGTAAAGCTTTTGACCTTGGCCAGCGCGGCCACGCCCTGTGGCGTTTCGGTGGCCACCGCGCTGTCGAAAATCTCGTTCGGCAACAGGACGGTTTCAACCTGGGCGGCGATTTGCGGCAGCAGGCGGTCGGCCACCGCCAGCGACGACTGCCGGAAGAACACCGCCCGGAAGCGCAGCCCGCTGCGGATAGCTTCCTCCACCAGCCGCACGCTCTCGATGGCGCAGGAGCCGTCCGGAGTGGTTTCGCTGCGGGCGAAGGCGCGCCGGAGGTCCTTCACCAGTGGGTTCTGACGGCTGGCCACCCGCCGCAGCCGCTGCCGGACGTTCTTATTCATGGGGAGCGGCAACATCATACGCCTGCCAGTCTGCTATTCTTGCAGCGCGCGATACGATGTGCTAGGTTTCGCCGGTTCGTGCAGGTACTATCAATGCGCAGTAATCGCGTAGCGAAGGAAGCGCGTGTGGCCGCGGAAATTGTAAGAATCAACTGCGAGGCGCCGGAGAGTTCGCTGATCGCCTATGTGGCGGAGCAGATCCGGGCGGGGTCCGTGCTGGGCATGCCGACGGACACTTTCTACGGCCTGGCCGCCGATCCCTTCAACCTGCGCGCGGTGGAGAAGATCTACGACGTCAAGTCGCGCTCCCGGCACAAGCCGCTCTCCCTGCTGGTCGAAAGCGTGGACCAGGCCGAAGACCTGACGCGGCCGCTGCCCGAGGAATTCTACAAACTGGCGCGCAAGTACTGGCCCGGTCCCATGACCCTGATCGTGCGCGCCGCCTCGCGGCTGCCGCTGAAGGTGACGGCCAACACCGGCAACGTGGCCCTGCGCGTGCCCGCGGCCAAGATCCCGGTGGCGGTGGTCCGCGCCGCCGGCGTGCCCCTGACCGCCACCTCCGCCAACGTCAGCGGCGCCGCCGAATGTACCACCGCCGACGGCGTGCGCCAGCAACTGGGGGAATTCATCCCGGTGATCGTCGATGGCGGACCTTCGCCGCGCAGCGTGCCTTCCACCATCGTGGACCTTACCGACCCGGCCGGCTGGCGGGTGCAGCGCGAGGGCGCTATTTCCGCGCAGGAGATTTCCGACTTCCTTACCCAGGCGTGAGGGTCCCGCAACCGGCGGCGCGCAAGGCCTTGCTGTGAATAAGAAACATCATTGGCTGCGTTCTTTCGTGGGTGCGGTGGTGCTGTGCGCGCTCGCCTTCACGGCCGTGACCTTCGTCCGGATCGAGCGCCAATCCTGGCGCGACGAAGCCCGCCCGGCGGACTGCATCGTTGTCCTCGGCGCCGCGGAGTATTCCGGGCGTCCTTCCCCGGTGCTGCGCGCCCGCCTCGACCACGCCTACACCCTGTTCCAGCGCGGCCTGGCGCCCATTGTGATTACCACCGGAGGCAACGGGGGCGACCCCCGGTTCAGCGAGGGCGGGGTGGGACGGGTTTACCTGATGGGCCGCGGCATCCCCGAGCAGGCCATCATCGCCGAGACCCAGGCCGACGACACCGACGAGTCGGCGGAGCGCGTGGCCGCCATCATGCACACCAACGGGATGCACACCTGCATCGCGGTGAGCGACGGCTACCACATCTTTCGCATCAAGAAGATGCTGGAACGGCAGGGCTTCACCGTGTACGGAGCGCCGCGGCCGCAGACGCGTGCCCCTTCGAAGTGGCACGAGACCGTACTCATCCTGCGGGAGATCGTGAGCTACGCCCTGTGGCGGATTGAGTCATTGATCCATTGATCCACGCTCTCGGGCTAGTCGGCCCGCTTGCTGCTCGCTCGCCGGAGCTTCGGCTTGGGCTTACTTTTGCCCTGGAGATTGAGCGCCACGGCAGCGCGGATGAGATCCTTCAAGGCCACCCCATCGACCTTGTCGCCTTCGTGGATGTCGATGGCGCGCCTGACATTCCCCTCGAGGCTGGAGTTGAATAGCCCTGAAGGGTCCTGCAACGCAGCTCCCTTGGCAAATGTCATCTTGACGACGTTTTTGTACGTCTCTCCCGTGCAGACGATGCCGCTGTGGGACCAGACGGGAGTCCCCATCCACTTCCACTCTTCGACGATCTCAGGGTCTGCCTGGTGTATGATTTCGCGCACTTTCGCGAGCGTCTTCCCGCGCCAGTCCCCAAGTTCCTTGATCTTCTCGTCGATGAATGCAGAGGCAGATTCCACCGGGACAGGCCTTTCCATGTACAGCTCCAACTCTCGCACCAATTTTAGCTGCGCTCAGCCGGGTGCCCCATTCTAAATTTCGCGTTCCTTGCGAAATTCAGAGTGGGAATGTTGGAGGCCAGCCCCAAAACCAGCAACGGGCTGTGACGTACGCTGGAGATCGACTCGGAATGGGCGCGAAAGCGCGAACGAGCGGCGGGAACACTCTGTCCAGCTGTCGAACATCCTCACTCAAGCCAAAGCCGGGCTTGAGTGGGCCACCCCCACCCGCCCGTCTGGCTGCCCCCCCGAATCGCCCACTGGACGGGCAAACCCACCGACTATGCATAGAGATTCCCGTTGACAGCGCTCAAGCGGATGTGCATAATCCGCCATCCTCCCCAGCTGGCACTGTTGTTGTTCCTTTTCTCAGGTCTATTCGGCCGTCGGCAATGTTCGTAGTCCCGCGGGTCCCTCCAAAGGGTCCGCTGCTTCTGCTTTCACCCGGTTAGCCATGGCTGCGCATGGCTCAGGCTGAAAATGAGGGGAAAAGAAAGGATAAGGATATGAATAAAGCGGTTTCTGTGTATGAGCACAAAGCAACACAATGGTTACGGTGGCTGGCTGCGTTGGCGGTCGCAGCCTCGAGCCTTTGGGTAACGCCAGCGGCAGTGGCTAAGGACCATCATGATGATGAGGCATTGCCGCAATGCCAGGAATTGCAGGTGCCGGTATCACTGACACAGCCAGCAGTCCCGGGCGCTACGCTATACGGTGAACTCTGCGTCCCGGCAAAGGGGACACCCTCCGCCGTGCAGTTGCTGGTTCACGGCGCCACTTACAACAGGTACTACTCGGATTGGCCATACCGGCCGAATTTCTATTCTTACGTGCGCAAAATGACCAAAGCCGGATACGCCACGTTCAACGTTGAACGGCTGGGTTACGGTCAAAGCACCCATCCAAACAGCGCTTCGGTCACGCTCCCAAATGGAGCCGAGGCGATGCATCAGGTTGTCGGTATGCTTAGGAGCGGCGCGATAGGCGGTCACGCGTTCTCTCGCGTGATCTGGGTTGGGCACTCGCTGGGCACCGTCTATGCCTGGCTCGAGGCGTCGATTGCCACGGATGTCGATGCCTTCGTTCTCACCGGGCTCTTGCATTCGCTCAAACCGTCGTGGCTCGCGCTGGCTTTCGCAGACGCGTACTCCGCTCCTTCTGACCCGAAATTTGCCACCTCGGGCTTCGACGCTGGTTACCTGACCTTCCTGCCCGGCACGCGAGCCTCGCTTTTTTATTGGACTCCGACGGCAGAACCCTATGTGATCGCTCTCGATGAGCGGCTGAAAGATACTGTATCGGGCCCAGAATTTTTGGCGGCCTACCCGCTATTTGACTTTCCGCCGCAACCGACCGCGCCATCTCACGCCATCAGTGTCCCAACACTTATCGTACTGGGTGAGCATGACCGCGTCTTCTGCGACGAGGATGGCCTGGTCTGTAACCGACAGAATGTGTTCAATGAAGAAAAGCCCTACTACTCTGTCCGGTATGAAGTATTGATCGCCCCTGAAACCGGACATGACCTACAGCTTCACCTGACTGCGCCCGCTACGGGCGAGGAAATTCTCCATTGGCTTCTCAAGGAAAAATTGGGACCGTAGTGGGCAAGACTTCCCACGTGGAGAAAGGAAAAGTCAAAGACCCCACCCTAACGTCGAAAAGCGCGACGTTAGGATGGGGCACCCTCGAGATTTCTGCTAGAGATCAAGGACTGGGCTTACTCGACGCGTTCGGGTGGGCCACCCGCCGAAGATATCAGCGACCCACTTGGTCAGTTCTTCGCTTTGCGCTGCTGGCTTTGAGAACCGACGAATATCGAGTCCGTGAGTGCCGACAGTAAACGGTGCGGAGTCCATCGTTTGTGTGAAGTCCATCACCCCGAACCCGACGCGTGCATCAAAGAACTGGGTTGCGAATGAAACAGCGGAGTGCACCTTGCTCCGCATTTGAGATGACAAGCCCTCGTAGGTGACCTTCTTCCCCGCGTTCTGCTCTCTGGCATCCACGACCACGATCGCGTAGGCATATACCTGCCAGAATCCCATTCGCGCGAGGAGGTTGGCTTGCTGTGCGAGCTTCTTAAACTCCTCCAGTTTGCCGGGAGTTCCGTTGCGAAGCTGATTGATTCCGAACTTGATTCTTTTCACTTGGTAGGCGACCGATTGCTTCGAGAGTCCCGGAGCACAGAAGAGCACGTCGATGTCGCCTCTGGGCGTGCCGGGCGCGGTCTGCAACGACACGCATTGCCTATGCACCATTCCAGATGGCATACCGTACAACTGAAAGAACTCGCGGCCCCAGAGTATATCGGTGAC
>Ga0181530_10005459_pt1 | contig 12946 bp, 12 predicted proteins | sample PEATcosm2014_Bin_42_FD_119769 | JGI IMG/M metagenome (GOLD analysis project Ga0181530, IMG submission 119769) | Peatland microbial communities from MTU Mesocosm Facility, Houghton, MI, USA - PEATcosm2014_Bin10_60_metaG | ecosystem: Environmental > Terrestrial > Soil > Wetlands > Peat | place... | reverse complement strand
TAAGGCACGCAGCGTTCGACCTGCTTTGGCGAAGCCAACTTCAACCTGTCCGCATCCACTCGCTCCATAAACTCCCGGAACCCCTCCACTGCAGCGCACGCCCGCATGCCGGCGAGACTCTTGACGGACGGCACCGCTACCGCGAAGCGCAACTTCAGGCTGGAGAGCTTGGTCCACTGGCCGCCATAGAACGTATTGAACAGCATGTCGGTCTCATAGTTGGTCAAGCCGCGCCACTGATCGCGCGGCTTCATTAGCCGGATGATGTAGTCCGGGTGCCCCTCCGAGTTGTCTTCCTCGAGCTTTTACATAGCCGCGGACCGCCAGGTCCACCAGCGTCGCGGTGATGTCCCGCGCTCCACGCGGTCGGTGAGCAACGTGCCCTGACCTGCGACCGCTTCGAAGCCTTTTACTTGGTACGCGGCATCGAAATGGGCACCAAGCACAACATCACGGGTGGAGGAGACCCGCTACTCCAGGGAGGACAAAAACTTAATAGTTTGGCCGACTTGCACTCCGCGGCACGGGAGATGGCCCAACCTGTCGGTTGTTGCCAAAGCTCTTCGGCTTAACAAGCTCAGCGCTTGGTTACGATGTGAACGAACCCTTCGTAGTCAGATTCCCGAAGACCCAGGCCCCCTCTGCCGTGTCGGCACGTGCGCCTGAGCCAGCCTCAGCGTGCTTCCCAAACAGGCAAGTCGGGCAGGGGCACGGCTAACTTTAGTTGTCGATTCTCCTCAAATAGCGAGCCGTGGCATTCGGAGCAAACCTCGTGCGGGAGCGGCGGGACAACGAACTCCACGCGGATGGCCTTCCTTGCCATGGCGCTTGCAAAACTCTCGCACGCCGACTACGCGACCTTGTTCTCCGCCCGCTGCTGGGCCTTAAACTTCGCCCACCGAGCTCGCTGCGCCGCCGCGATCCTCTTCCGGGCGGCACGGCTCATCCGCCGCGCTGGCTTCGACGCTTTGGCTGGCTTCATCTTTCCCTGTGCCCAGCGCTGCTTCAGCAGTCGGGACAGTTTCCTCCGTGCAGCAGCACTCATGCGGCCACGCCTGCGCGCCTTTCGTGCCGCCTTTGGTGGACGACCTACTCTCGGGCGTCCGGTTGAGTTGACGGCTTCAATTGCCGAAATGGCTTGGTCGATGCGGTCACGCTCCGCACGAAGTTCTGCAAGAATCCTATTGGTGTCCATGATGACTCCTCGGACGGGTATCCTAACAGCGGACGTAAGAGACTGGCAAACGGAATTTATATGAGTGTTCGAGGTAGAGACCAGTTTACCAATCTACTGTCTGCTACTCCAAACGCGTTGATCAACCCATTTGTAGGTCACGTGTTCGTTTGCCTTCAAAACTGACGCCGATCGCAGCCGCGGAAAGTCAAACGGCTTTTTGACTTGATTCGCCAACGGCCACTTGCGACACTGCTCCCGCAATATCAGACTGTGGAGTTTGAGACTCATGGCGACACCTCCCGAGACTTTGTACGATTCTTTGGATTATGCGAGACCACAGAACACAACAAACTCCCATTTGCCGCCCAGATCTCTGTCGCCAGTAGCCATCGCCGGCGGTGGTGGGCAACCAGTGCCATCAAAGCAGCGCGTGTTTGCGATAAAACCAGGACTTAACAGCCTGCACGAGAAAGAGATAGGTCACGGCTAGAAACGCAATCGCGCCCAACAGTGATACGGGCGGCGGAGTAAACCGCAGCAAGCTCCCGAGTGCCGTGTACGGCAGCACAATCGCGACAGCAACGACGGCCAACACACTTATCAACAACGGCCGACTGGGCCGACTCTTGAGAGGGTTGGCTGCGGTCCGGATCACAAATACCACGAGCGTCTGTGTCGCCAGGGACTCCACGAACCATCCGGTGTGGAAAAGCGACTCGTTTGTGGAAGCATGGAACACCCAGAGCAGCACCCCGAAAGTGAGGAAATCATAGATTGAGCTGATCGGGCCGATGATCGTCATGAACTGCCGGATGAATCCAATCTGCCATCGCTTGGGCCGTTGCATCATGGTGGGATCAACATTGTCGCTGGGGATGCTGACCTGCGAGACATCATAAAGAAAATTGTTCAGCAGTATTTGGCTCGGGAGCATGGGCAGGAATGACAGGAAGAGTGATGCCGCGGCCATGCTGAACATATTGCCGAAATTCGAGCTCGTGCCCATGATGATGTACTTCATGATGTTGGCAAAGGAACGCCGCCCCTCGAGTACCCCATCGTGCACAACCGCAAGATCCTTTTCCAGCAGGATGATCTTGGCAGCGTCTTTGGCCACGTTCACTCCATTCATGACTGAAATCCCAACATCCGCAGTGTGCAGCGACGGAGCATCGTTGATTCCATCACCCATGTAGCCAACGACGTGCCCGCGTGCCTTAAGAGCGAGGATCACCCGATTTTTCTGTTCGGGGGATACGCGGGCGAAGATGGCGCCGTTCTCCGCTTGGTAGGCCACAGCGGCATCGTCCATCGTATCGACCTGGTTCCCGATGAGAATGCGGTCTGCGCGCAGCCCTACGTCGTGGGCTATTTTCTGTGTCACGTACTGGTTGTCGCCCGTCATGACGACCACAGAAATGCCATCCAGTTTCAGTGCCTCCAGGACGGAAAGAACCCCCTCCTTCGGCGGGTCAAGGAATGCCGCGAACCCGACCAGCGTCATAGCGTGTTCGACCGCCACAGTGTACACATCCTGTTTTTCTACCTTCAGCACTGCCACCCCAAGAGCGCGGTACCCGTCCGCACTCAGCTTCTTAAGGGTGCCTTCTGCCTCTGCCCGTCGGCTATCGTCGAACGGCTGCGGAACGCCATCGATGGTCACCGTCTCGCAGATGGCAAAGACACTCTCAGCCTCGCCCTTGGTGATGAGAAGGTAGTCGTCAGCGTGTCGCACCACCACTGAAAGGCGCTTGCGGTTGAAGTCGAAAGGGATCTCGTCCACCTTGTCATACCCGACAATGGAAGGGGGCTCGTGCTTCAAGATTGCATCGTCAAGGGGGCTTTTGATGCCCGCCTCAAAGTGGCTGTTCAGGTAAATGAGCTGCAGGACGTTCTCGTTATCCTTACCTTGGAAATCCACGTGCCGGTCAAGTACTATCTCCCCCTCGGTGAGTGTGCCCGTCTTGTCGGTACAGAGAACATCCACGCTGCCGAAATCCTCGATTGCCGCAAGTTGTTTTACCAGAACCTTCTTCCTGGTCATCCGCTTCGCGCCTTGGGCCAGTGTCACTGTGATGATCATGGGCATCATTTCAGGTGTCATCCCGACGGCAAGTGCGACCGAGAAAAGGAAAGACTCCAGCACCGGACGATGGAAAATGATGTTCACCAGCAGGACGAAAAGGACAAGCAACATAGTCACCCATGTGAGCATCATTCCGAAGTGGCGTATGCCTCGGCCGAATTCCGTCTCCGGCGGCCGCATAGCCAGACGCTGTGCAATCTCACCGCAGGCGGTATCTTTCCCTGTACAGACGATGACCGCGGTACCGATCCCAGTCTGAACAGCAGTGCCCAGGAAAACGCTGTTGCTCGCGTCCGCGACGCCGTGCTTCCCCTTTGAAAGTTCAGTTGCTGTCTTCTCGACCGGCAAAGACTCCCCAGTGAGCACTGATTCGCGCACGTGCAGGTCCTTTACGTCCAGTAAACGGGCGTCCGCTGGCACAAGGTCTCCTGCCTTGAGCCGGACGATATCTCCCGGGACTAGCTCGGCTATCGGTAGTTCCTGTTCTCGTCCATCCCGTATCACGGCAGCTGTTATGGCAATCTGCTTCCGAATCTCCTCCACCGCGTGTCGAGCCTGGAATTCCATCAAGAAATTCAGAAGCACGCTGAACAGTACGATAGCGATGATGATCAGCCCGCCGACGTGCTCTCCGAGTGCAAGAGATACGCCGCTGGCAACGACAAGGATGATGACGAGAGGATTGGCGAAGAAACCAACAAAACTGAACAGAGCAGCGAACCGGGACTCTCGCACCAGGCTGTTTGGGCCATAAAGACGCAATCGGCGGCTGGCCTCTTCGGTCGTCAGCCCTGTCGGAGTTGCGGGTAGCTGTTGGAACAGCTCCTGCAGGGGTCGATCCCAGAAGCCCTCGAAACGCATTGTTTGTCTCCCCATCAGCAGCCGCTCCCGTCCTGCCGCACTATCCTATGAGAGCCAAGACAATACACGTGGAACTGGCGCTTGCGCGTGCTTGGTTCGCAGTGAACAGGACTTGGTCACCCTCGATTTATCTGACTCCTTGGAACTGCCTTGAGTTGAAGATTCAAGTAGGTTCGACTGCCCGGGACCCAGATGGCTCGGCCCCCTTGAGATTCCAACACTCCCGGGCAATTGCCCAGTCTTCCTGCGCGTGTATTACCAGCACGTGAACGGATGAATCAGCAGTAGCGATGTCTTGGTCTGAAAAAGAGTGGAGGTTCTTTTCAGGATCGAGCTTTAGGCAAAGATAACCGAAATTCTCACAGGTCGCGGCGCGCACTTCCGGAGAGTTTTCACCGACGCCGGCCGTGAAGATAAGAGCATCCATACCCCCGAGCACCGCAACCATTGCGCCGATACCGGATTGCAGGCGATGGTTATAAATGTCAAAGGCAAGTTTGGCGCGTTCGTGGCCATTCTTGACAGCGGCGAGAATTTGCCGCATGTCGCCGGAGATTCCGGAGATTCCGAGCAGCCCCGATTCTTTGTTTAAGATCTCATCGAGTCGCTGTGCTGATATTCCCCTCTGCCGCATGAGGTATGTGAAAATGCCAGGATCGACCGACCCAGAACGGGTGCCCATCATGAGACCTTCGAGCGGTGTAAAGCCCATTGTCGTGTCTACACTATGGCCGTCCCGAATTGCCGCTAGAGAACAGCCGTTACCCAGGTGACAGCTCACGAGTTTCAAGGAATTTAAATCCCTACCCAGCAGTCGCGCCGCCCGGCCGGCGCAGTACTGATGATTGATACCGTGAAATCCATAGCGGTGAATCCCGTCCGCAAACCATTCGTAGGGACCGGGATAAACTGCCGCAGCGGGCGGCATTTTACGATGGAAGCCCGTATCGAATACGGCAATCTGAGGCACGGGTCCAACCACTTTCTCAATGATTTCCATACCTTCCAATTCAGCGCGATTGTGCAGTGGAGCAAAGGCGGAAACCTTAGCGATGGCCGATTTGACCCCGGGCGTGATGACTACGGGATCTTCGTATTGTGGACCTCCATGGACGACGCGGTGTCCGACAACATCAATCTCAGAAGGCCCGGAAACGGCCCGAGTGTCGCCGCTCCAAAGAGCACCGAGCAAGTGCTCAATGGCATGGGCGCGAGAGGCGATTCTTGGGCGATCCTTTCTTACAACCCCATTCGCATTCTTTAAAGACACTTCGGCAATGCCGCTCTCCCACTCGATTTTGCCTTCCCACAAACAAGCGGGCGGGTCGCAAGGAAGGGAGTCGCCAATCTCATAGAGACAGCTCTTCTGGCTGCTGGAACCAGAATTGAGGACCAGGATTTTCATCAGTACGGCCAAGTCCAATTCTGGATTTCCGGCATATCGTCTCCGTGTTCGTGGATGTACTGTTTGTGGTCGACGAGTTTTTCACGCAGGCGTTCCTTGAAGTGCGCTCCGACGCGCTGCAGCCTGGGGACGCGGTCGACCACATCACCCGCCAAATGAAAACGATCGATCTCGTTCAGTACGGTCATATCGAACGGGGTCGTGGTGGTTCCTTCCTCTTTGTATCCGCGGACGTGCATATTGTCGTGGTTACGGCGCCGGTAAGTAAGCCGGTGAATCAGCCAGGGATAGCCGTGGTAAGCAAAGATGACCGGTTTATCGATGCTGAACATCGAATCGAAATCCCGGTCTGAAATTCCGTGAGGATGCTCCGAAGGGGGTTGAAGCGTCATGAGATCGACCACGTTGACGACGCGAATTTTGATGTCCGGGAAGTGCTGACGAAGCAAAGCCACGGCGGCCAGGGTCTCAAGGGTTGGCACGTCGCCCGCACAAGCCATGACCGCGTCCGGCTCACTCTCCTGATCGGTGCTGGCCCACGACCAGATGCCGATCCCGTTGGTACAGTGCTCAATGGCTGCTTCCATGTTGAGCCACTGCGGTGCAGGCTGCTTGCCCGCCACAATGACATTCACATAGTTGCGGCTTCGCAAGCAATGGTCTCCCACCGACAACAAACAGTTTGTGTCGGGCGGCAAATACACCCGGACAATATCCGCCTTCTTGTTCACGACGTAGTCGATAAAGCCGGGATCCTGGTGGCTGAAACCGTTGTGGTCCTGACGCCAGACGTGCGATGTAAGAAGATAGTTCAACGACGAAATCGGTCGGCGCCAGGGGATGCAGCGCGAAACCTTCAACCATTTGGCATGCTGATTGAACATCGAATCCACGATGTGGATGAACGCTTCATAGCAGGAGAAAAAACCGTGACGGCCCGTAAGCAAATAACCTTCGAGCCAGCCCTGGCACATATGCTCGCTGAGCATTTCAACCACCCGGCCGCCGGTCGATTCGTGCTCATCGGTGGGCAGGAGCGGCTCCATGAAGACCTTGTCCGTGACTTCATACAACGCCTCCAAGCGGTTGGAAGCCGTCTCGTCCGGGCCGAACACGCGGAAGTTCTGCGACTGCAAATTCAACTTCATCACGTCGCGTAGGAATGCACCGAAAACCCTGGTAGCTTCCGCATTTTCTCTTCCCGGTTCGGCTACCTTCACGGCGTAGTCCCGGAAATCGGGCAGAAGAAGGTCTTTGAGCAGCACCCCCCCGTTTGCGTGGGGATTCGCTCCCATGCGCCGGTCCCCCTTGGGAGCAAGTTCAGCGAGTTCCGGAAGAAACTCGCCTTTTTCGTCAAACAGTTCCTCGGCCCGGTAGCTCTTCATCCAATCTTCCAGAATCTTCAGGTGCTCCGGTTTCGTTGCCAAGTCCGTGACTGGGACTTGGTGGGCGCGCCATGTCCCCTCGACCGGTTTGCCATCCACAAACTTGGGGCCGGTCCAGCCTTTTGGGCTGCGCAGAATCATCATTGGCCAAGCCGGTCGCCGCGGCGAGCTTTGGGAGCGCGCGGCCTTTTGAATAGCCTGGATCTCGGCAATTACAGAGTCCAGGGTAGCCGCCATGAGCTGATGCATGCGCTTGGGCTCGTGGCCTTCGACAAAATATGGTTTGTAGCCGTATCCGGTGAACAAGTGCGTCAGCTCTTCATCGCTAAGACGCCCGAGCACCGTGGGATTGGCGATCTTATAGCCATTCAAATGCAAAATGGGCAATACCGCTCCGTCCCGCGCCGGATTGAGAAACTTGTTGGAATGCCAACTGGTCGCCAGCGCGCCGGTTTCGGCCTCACCGTCTCCGACAACGCAGCAGGCCAGTAGATCAGGATTGTCGAAGACCGCCCCGTAGGCGTGCGCGATGGAGTACCCCAGTTCTCCACCTTCGTTGATCGAGCCAGGAGTCTCCGGGGCGGCGTGGCTGGGGATTCCTCCTGGAAAAGAGAATTGCTTAAAGAGTTTCCGCATTCCGTCTTCGTTTTGCTGAATGTCGGGATAGAACTCAGTGTAGGTACCCTCGAGATAAGTATTGGCTACGATTCCCGGCCCGCCATGGCCTGGTCCGGTGATGTTGATCACATTCAAGCCGTATTTCTTGATGATCCGGTTGAAATGAACGTAGATGAAATTGAGTCCGGGGGTTGTGCCCCAATGACCCAGAAGCCGGGGTTTCACATCCTCAATTGTCAAAGGTTCACGAAGCAGCGGATTCTTCAAGAGGTAGATTTGGCCGACGGAAAGATAATTGGCTGCGCGCCAGTAGGCATCTATCTGCCGCACGTCATCCGGGGAAAGCGGTTGATTCGATCCTGGCAACTTCGTGGCATCCGCGGGAGCTAGGGGGCACATGACAATCCTCTTTCCTATAGAGCTAGCTTCTTAGATTCTGGTAGGCGGATAAAGGTCGGATGAATTCAGGCGTAAGGCTTATATGGAGGCTCAGGCAGCGGTGGCTTCTCGGGACTTCGCCCTCTGGGAAAGACGCCGACCGCGCCTTGACCTTCGCCCAACGGGCTCGCTGCGCCGCCGCGATCTTCTTCCGGGCGGCTCGGCTCATCCTGCGCGCTGGCTTCGATGCTTTGGCTTGCTTCATCTTCCCCTGCGCCCAGCGCTGCGTCATCAGGCGCGACATCTTCCTCCGCGCAGCGGCGCTCATGCGACCACGCCTGCGGGGAATAGCTGCCGCTCTCGGCGGACGACCTACTCTCGGGTGTCCAGTTGAATTGACAGGTTTGAGTGCCGAAATCGCACGCTCGATGCGGTTGGGCTCCGCCCTAAGTTCAGCCAGAATCCTGTTAGTTTCCATCTCTAGGAGCCTCCTCCGGCCGCCAATACTAGCAGTATTCAGATCAGTTCGACCAGAACCGCCACGTCGAATTTCGAATAGTACTTCTTCAGGTCCTTCGCTCCGTACTTCTCCCGGAACTCTTCGACAACGGATTTCACGGCTTGGGCACCAGTCACGGGCACCGCACGAAACTCCGCCTCCACGCCTCGTGCATCAATCCGCATCGACGGGTTCTTGAGCACGTTCTTGTACCACTGCGTGTCCGAACCCTGCACAGGCAGGAGATAAAGCTTCTCGCCCTCCAAGATGAACCAGACAGGAATCGAGATCGTTCGCCCCGACTTCCTACCGACCACGCTGATCTTGATCTGGCGGTAGCGGGAGAGGCGGTCTTTGAGGCGGTCCTTGGAACCTGCCATCCTGACCTCCATCTGATTCACGGCCTAAGAATGTTGTGGGTCTCTTAGCACCGGATGCTGCACGACTTTCTTCTGCGGTGACCGCCATCCGCTTCGATTTCCGATAGACGTTTGCAACCGCCATCGTCCAGAAAGGAACCAAATCGACTCCGGGCACGAGCTTGGCAAGAAACAATGGCAGAAATTCCCAGTGCCAGCCAAGAAGGTGAACCAGCACGGCTGCGATACCGAGATCGAGTATGTCATCAGCCACGCTCGACGGCACTCGCAAAGAGCACATGGGTTCCTGGTGACGGTGCCCTTGCTCATCATCGACGATCTGGGGATGCGCAAGCTGCCGCTCACCGCCGCCGAGGAACTGCTGGAGATCATCATGCGCCGCTACGAACGGGCCAGCACGATGCTGACCTCGAACCGCCCGGTGGAGGACTGGGGCAAACTGCTGGGAGACGCGGCTGCAGTGAGCGCCATGCTCGACCGTCTTCTACATCACGGGCACGTGCTCAAGTGCGGTCCGCGGAGCTGGCGTACCAAAACCGACTTGCCTCCACAGGAGGCGTCAGGGTAGAACAACCTGGTCCTGGACGGCCACTTCCGTTGGCCGGTTTTGAAGTGATAACCGTTGGCCGCTTTTGAAGTGATCACCGAGGCTTCGCCCCGCCATGCTGGGGTGTGACCTGGGGAGCTTTTCCGTGCTTCTGCAGCCACGCTGCGCTTTGCCGCTTGCTCTCGGCAAGATCATCGCTGCTCATGTATGGGGCCACTTCCGCCAGTTGTTCCTGGCTGACTGGGTTGCCCTGCGCCGCCGCGATGCTCGACCACATGTAGGCTTTCACGTAATCGCGCGGCACGCCGCGTCCAGTGAAGTAGAGCGATCCCAGCATGCTCTGCGCGCCCACCTGCCCCTGCTCGGCGGCCTTGGCGAACCACTCAGCGGCCTCGACATCGCTGTGTTGAGTGCCTGTGCTGTCTGCGCGCAGGTACAAGGAGGCAAGCTGGAACTGCGCTTCGGGATCCCCTTGCTCAGCGGCCTGTGCCAGTGAATTCAGGGCCTCTGCCTGCGGTCGTCCTTGCGCGGGACTGGCGGCCGCCTCAGGCGGTTGTCGCCGGGCTGAATAAATCGTGACTCGAGCAGCCCATCCCAGTACGCCCACCAGGACCACGAGCACTGTCGCGATCCCGAGCCGCCGCAATCGAGCTCGGATGCGCTCGCCGCGTTCCTCTCGTTCCCGCATCTCTTGCTCGGGGCCGGCCTCGTCCAGCCACGATGATGACGTGTCTCTCGTCTTCGCCTGGGCAAGTGCGGAGCCAATCAACCGGGACACACGCTCCAGCGTGGCTTCGTCCGCTTTTCCGAAGCCCCCTGTCGTGGCTGAAAATGCCTCGAGGATTCCTGAGAGCTTGCCGTTTTCGAAAATGGGCACGGCCACGATCGAGCGGATGCCCAGCGCTCGGGCCCCTTCATTATTCACCCGGGGATCTTCTTCGGCATTGTCACAGCGGACTGTCTGGCCCGTGCGGACGCATTCCCCCGTTACACCTGAACTCGTGTCCACCGGGGCGCCGACGCTGGGCACGTTCTGCCCGCTGGTAGCCCGGCATGAGATTACCTTACCGTTGGAGATGGCCACCACGACGCCACTGGCTCCTGTCAGCGACCGCGTCTCGTCCGCACATCGGACAAGCAACGTGTCGAGCGGCACGTCTGGGTCCGCCATCAGGCCAGAAATCGTGTCCATCACCGACAATTCTTTGCTTTCAGGTGACGAGGGTGGCGGATCGGGCCGCAGGTTGAAGTAACTGCTTTTAATCGGCTGCTTCATCTGGCGCCTGCGGATCTGCGCTCAAAGCTCAGGTATACATGGACTTCTCGTAGTCTGACCTGCCGGCACGGGAATGTCAATCGCGCGCGCCACCCGCGTGAGGTGAGCCGTTTCGGCGCCGGCATTGGCACGTGTGGAATATGTACGCGCGACTCAGTCAGCCGCATGGTAGACATCCATTGTCACATCCAGCCCGAGGTGGACGACGGCCCAAAGTCCTGGGAAACGACCCTGGAAATGTGCAACTTGGCGAACAGCGTAGCCAACAAACCGGCCCTGGTCGAGCATAATCCACGCGCCATCGTTGCCGGTCAGAACCTGCCTTATTTCCCTTTCCTGAGCATCATCGTTGGCTTGCGCGAGGTTGGCATGGCCGAGGAGGCCGGCATACTTCGGCGCGGCACGAAAACAAAACAGGCATGTCCAAGAACATGCCTGTTTCGAGAAGAGTCTATCGACAGAGTGCCTAGCGGCACGCGTTACTGCCGTCAGGGCTGACGCAGCTGCTGCCGCGAGTCGTTAGATAGACGATAACTGCCGCTCCGCCAACAGCAGCGGCTCCGATACCGATCAGAAGGGCACCGCCGCCTGCGCTGCCCTGTGCGGTCGGCGGCGCCGAGCGAGGCTTTGGGTTATTGTTATCGTCGTCGTCAAAGGCTACGGTCATCACCTTGCCCTGCGGGACGAGTGTCTCCCCTTCTTTGTCGATGACCTTGACTGTGCCCAATTCAGCGGCAATGACTAAATTGTTTTGCACCTGGACAACCCGGTAGTCCGTCTCGACGGCTGCCGCCGGGACGACGCTCACATGACCATGACGCGCTGCCATGCTCTTGCTCGTCATGACCGAGGCGCCCCCGCCTTGTAATACGAAGGAGTTGCCTTCGTAGAGGACGGTTGACTCCGGGTCCACGACAACCGAGCTGCCATTTAGCACGAGACTCGCTGCAGAACTCTTCCCTGTGGTCAACCGGTCCCCTGAAAACACAGCAGAAGACTCCGGCGCCGGCACACCATTCAGCAGCACGGCTCCCCTGGTATATGCCATGGCAGCTGGATTCACTGCCAGCAGGGAGGCAGGCAGAAGGACTAACAGCAGGGTGGCGATCACACTCCGAGTGATTTTGATCATCTCCGCCTCCGTGGTCGAATTCTAGTTCAGGCTTGGTTGCAGTGTCAACAGGTGTGCAGGGGGGGGTGTCGTTAGCACATGATATGTCCGGTCGATTTAGCAGGTGATCTGTCCGCTTTGCGGCGAGAGTAGGTGACCATGGCCGACATGGACTCTTACTCGAAGGCCGCGGTGGAGCGGTCGATGAAAGTACAGGAAGTGATTTTGCGGGCCATGGCCAAGAAGATCACCTGGTGGCAGGCGGCAGAGATCATCGGCATCAGCGACCGGCAGATGCGACGCTGGCGCCAGCGCTACGAGGACTTTGGCTACGACGGGCTGTTCGACCGGCGGCGGGGAAAGCCCAGCCCCAAGCGGGTTCCGCTGGCAACGGTGGAGCCGGTTTTGGGACTGTATCGGGAGAAGTATTTCGATCTCAACGTGCAGCATTTTCACGAGAAGCTGTGCGAGCAGCACGGGATTGAGCTGAGCTACACCTGGGTGAAGCTGGCCCTGCAAGGGGCAGGGTTAGTGGCGCGAGGCCGCCGCCGCGGGGTGCACCGCAAGCGGCGACCACGCCGACCGCTGCCGGGCATGCTGCTGCACATCGATGGTAGCCGCCACCGCTGGTTTCAGGACGAGCGCTGGTACGACCTGCTTGCCATTCTGGACGACGCTACCAGCGAGATCTATTACGCCCAACTGGTGGAGGAGGAGTCCACGCTTACGGTGCTGGCGGCGTTACGGGAAGTGGTGGAGCGCCAAGGCTTGTTCTGCGCTCTGTACAGCGATCGCGGCAGCCATTTCTGGCTTACCCCGAAGGCAGGAGGCAAGGTCGATCCCCACCGGCTGACGCAAGTGGGGCGCGCCCTGCGCGATTTGGGAGTGCAGAGGATCCCGGCCTACTCGCCGGAGGCGCGCGGGGGTTCGGAGCGCAACTTTGGGACGTGGCAGGGACGGCTACCGCAGGAGTTGCGGCTGCATGGGATCCGGACGGTCGAGGCCGCCAACGCCTTTCTTCGCCAACACTACATCGCAGAGTTCAATCGCCGCTTTCAGGTCGCGGCCGTGCAGCGGGGCAGCGCCTTTACCGCTTGCCCGCGCCGCGACCTGGATTGGATCTTCTCCCTCCAGTTCGAGCGCACCGTCAACCGCGACAACCCCGTGAGCTTTCAGAATCTGAACCTGCAGATCGAGCGGGTGAGCTGGAGAGGAACGCTGGC
>Ga0181530_10005453_pt1 | contig 12957 bp, 12 predicted proteins | sample PEATcosm2014_Bin_42_FD_119769 | JGI IMG/M metagenome (GOLD analysis project Ga0181530, IMG submission 119769) | Peatland microbial communities from MTU Mesocosm Facility, Houghton, MI, USA - PEATcosm2014_Bin10_60_metaG | ecosystem: Environmental > Terrestrial > Soil > Wetlands > Peat | place... | reverse complement strand
TACGATCCGAACGGCGAGCTTTATTCGGCGAATGGATACCTGGTATCGCAGGGAACAAGCTTCTCCACGCCCCAGGTGGCGGGAGTGGCGGCTCTTGTGAAGCAGCAGTATCCCAATCTTTCGGCGCTGGAGATCAACTCCGCGGTGATCGACACGGCGACGCAGAATCTTACGGAAAACGGCAATCCGGCATCCGTGCTGGCTGTGGGCGCCGGCCTGGTGAACGCCGGTTTCGCCGTCACGAACACTCTGCTCGTGAACCCGGTCAGCGCGTCGTTTGGCGCGTTGACCTCCGCTTCGCTGCCGGTAACGCTGCCACTTGAATTGACAAATATCGGCTCCGCAACGCTTACTCTCAGTGTCTCCATCAACCGCCGGACGCCTGAAGTTAACGCGCACACGTCGATCGACCTGCCGAATGTGACTCTGCCGGCCGGCCAGAGCGCTAATATCCATCTGACGCTGTCGGGTACGCTGCCGGCGCCCGGTATCTACGAAGGGTTCGTGACCATTGCCGGCGCGCCCGATCCGGTAAACATCCCGTACCTCTACCTGGTTGGCGATGGAGTGCCGAACAATCTCATTTCCATGGCGGGGGATGCAGACGACGGTACAGTGGGTCAGCAGACCGCGGGCGGGTACGTCATTCTGCAGATCGTCGATCAATACGGCGTGCCGGTTCCCAACTTGCCCGTGACGTTCAGCGTCGCTTCGGGCGGAGGCAAGTTAACACCGATATGCATAGCAGTCTGCGCTTCGGCGAACTCTACCGATAACTACGGGATCGCGGCTGCGGAATCGTTCCTGGGCCCGAATCCGGGAATTAACATTTACACGGCCACGGCGGGATCGCTCGCGGCGTCGTTCGCCGCCACGGCACTCGCGCAGCCTTCGCTGTCGCCGAACGGCGCCGTAAATGCGGCGACCTACGCCAACCAGCCCGCCGCCCCCGGCTCTTACATCGCGTTATTCGGCAACAACCTCGCGTCCTCGGCAAGCAATGAAAGCACGCCCTATCTTCCAATTGCTCTGAATCAGGTCACCGTCAGCTTCGATAATCCGAACCTGAGCGTGCCGGGCCATATCGTGTTCGTGAGCCCGGGACAGGTAAACGTACAGGTGCCATGGGAGTTGCAGGGGCAGTCTTCGGTCCAGATTAAAGTCAGCGTTACCGACAGCTCCGGCGTTGTTTACACCTTGCCGCTGGGAACTTATTCGCCCGCGCTGTTTGAGATTCCGTCCGGTGGACAAAGCCTCGCCGCGGCCCTCGATGAAAACAACAACATCGTGACCGCTTCGAATCCGGTGGCCGGAGGGCATGTCGTGCAGCTATTCGCCAATGGCCTGGGGCCGGTGAACAACCAGCCTGCCAGCGGCGATCCCGCGCCCACAAGTCCGTTGGCCACCACTACGAGCACCCCCGTCGTCACCATCGGCGGAACGAATGCGCTGGTCACCTTCAGCGGTATGACGCCGGGCAACGCCGGCCTCTATCAGGTGAATGCGGTAGTACCGAATACCGGCACGGGCCTGCAGACAGTCACGATTGCGATCGGCGGCGTGCTCAGTCCAGCTTCGCTTCTTCCAGTGGAGTAACGGAAACCGCGACGGCGATGGATTTGCGGCGGCGCCAGGCGAGCGCGCCAAGGGCGGTAAAGCCGAATCCGAGCGTTGCCATGGTTCCGGGCTCGGGCACAATCACGTTGTAACCGACAGCATTGAGTATGTTGATTTCCGGACCATCCGTACCAGCGGGACTGTCGGTGGTGATGTCGAAGCTCTGGCCCAGGCATCCCGCGGCATCCTGGACAAATTGGCAATTCTGAATGAAGTCGGCGTAGTCCTCACCATTGTCCAAAGTGTTATAGACCGCGCCATCCCCGCCGTTCAAGGCGCCGCCGTTGTAGGAAAAGTAAGCGCCGGGTGTGGTGCTGAGTGCGGAGGTGGTGACAAGATGTCCCGAGCTGGAATATCGGAACAAATCGACCGCCGAGGGGACACCAGTGCCGCAATCGTCGGTCAGCGACTTGCCCGTTGTGTCGATGCACGAAGCAGTACCCAGAATTTCGTCGGTCTCGTGCTCAACCGCGCTGTAGAAGTCGTAGGAGTTCGAAGGCTGGTTTCCGGTGCGGTACCACAAGGTTTGGCCGGGTGCCTGGGAGGTCAGGTTCGCCTGAGTCGTTACGGTGATGACGCCGTCGTAGCATCCTGCCCCGAGGCTAAGGCACGTGTCCCCGAAGATGTTGACGCCATGCATGCCGGAAATACCCAGAGCCGTGCCCAGTGCGCTGGTAATGTCGACATTGCTGCTGCCATATATTCCGGTATCCAGGCTGTTCAGCGCGGCCAGCGCATCCACGTCAATTGCATCTCCGTTCCCGGTGGCGGCCAGATCGCTCAGGTAGGTGCTGTAGGAGACGAAATTAAAGGCTTTCGTGCTCTCGGCAAGACCGGTTATTGCGCCGTACTGGATGTAAATGTCGGCGGTCGCATTACTGAACGTGCTGTTGTAAAGACCCGCGATGGTGCTGTTGAGGTAGGCGCAGACTGTGGGACTGACATAACCGGGGTCGCCAATTGTCGAGTCACATGTATAGGTAATACCAGTCGAAAATGCCGGGACAATCGAACCCAACGAAAACACCAGATAAATCGCACTACGCACCCAAAAACGCTTCACGTACCCCCTCCGGCGACTTTGACCCAAATTGTCCCGCCAGCTACGATGCCTGCCTTGCATTTAAGCTTCGCGGGATCCGTGAGTTACAGTCGCACGCACGTACTGGTCCCGTCAATTGCCTGTTTACCGCCCAATCGCCTTGTTTTCTTCAATGTCTCATTCCTGTCTTCGGCGAAGGCACGATCGGCCGGCAAAAACAGAGAAGTCCCGACCGCGGGGCTGAATGCGGCCATAGAGCAAGCCTGGAAGCCCAACATCCTGCGGTCGCTTCTACTCTCAAAAGAATAGCGAGTTTACTCCCCTGTAAGAGTTAATATTACGTCAAGTCAGGGTCGATCCGCTCCATTTGCTCGATCTTTTGTTCCGGAGTGTTTTTCCCGGAAGTTCTAGTACTCATCAGGCACTGCGCGAACCGGCTATTGGAGGTTCCAGCGGACGATGACGCGAATGTCGTGTTCGTGGCCCAGGGTCGAAATTCCGGCGGTGCCCAGAAAAAAGAAGCGCGCGGCATCGGGCGCCATTTCCAGCCAGCACGCGGCCAGAATGCGGAGGATGTGGCCGTGCGCGAACAAAGCCACGTCTCCGTCGAGGCTGCGGTCCGCGGCATCGAGCGCGCGAACGATTACGGCACGGGCACGGACCGCAACCTGCTCGATCGTTTCCCCGTTCGGGACGCCGTCGCGGAACAGCGACCATCCGGGCCGTTCCCGCTGGATGTCGTCGGTGGTGCGCCCTTCGTAGGCGCCATAGTTCCATTCGCTCAGATTGGGTTCGATTTGCGCGGCGGCGCCGAAGCCGGCAAGTTCACAGGTGCGCCGCGCGCGTTCGAGAGGGCTGGTCAGAACGAGCGCGAAGCGGTGTCCGGCCAGCTTGGCCCGCAGCGCCACGGCTTTCCTATCGCCTTCCGCCGTCAGCGGCAAATCGGTGCGGCCGGTATGCGCGCCCGAAAGGCTCCATGCGGTTTCGCCGTGACGGATCAGCCAGAGTTCTCCTGCCATCCTCCTATGTTGCAACGGCTGACAAACCGGCTGCCTTTGATAAGAAAACGCAGCGGCAAATCCGCACACTTCGCGATCCCGATTCTGGGGGTCACGGCGATTTCAAAACGCGGCGTCTCGGTGCGGCCCAGGACGACGAGGTCTCCGCGCGTCATATCCACGCCGGTATGGTCTCGCGTAATGCCCAGTGCGCGCGTCAGCTTTCCGGGGCCGGAAGCAAGATCTCGATCCGTTCGCGCCTTTGGCCTTCGGACCCGCATAAGATCCAGGCCTTCGACCGGCTCCATGGCGCGGATCAGCACGCATCCGGGCGTGCCGGCCCGCTCCGCCACGATGTTCATGCAATCGTGCATTCCGTAGGAAAGATAGACGTAAGCATGGCCCGGCGGACCGAAGATCACGCGGGTGCGGCCGGTGATCCCGGCCGCGGAGTGCGATGCGAGATCGTCCCCGCCGAGGTACGCTTCCGTTTCCACGATGATGCCGGCAGTCGGCCCATGAACGAGGACCTTGCCGAGCAGATCGCGCGCCACATCGACGGTTCCGCGTTCATAAAAACTTCGTGGCAGGACCGATCCCGAACAACCCCGCCGCAGGCGCTTCACGATTTCCTGCGCGCAAAAGCCATCGCGCTCCATTGCTCATTCACCGCACAGATTTTGTAATCGACCAGCCCCGCCTCGTTGGCCGCTTCACGAACCACGAATTGCGTAAGGCCATTCGCAGAGCCCTTGCGCCAGACGATCCACAGCTTGCTCCGATCCGCGATCGCCCGCATGCGGCGCAGACCGGCCTGATACACGCGCGGATCGCGTACGAACCAGAGCGTAAGGGCGCAAGCGGAATCCGGATCTTCCACCAGTTCCACATCCGCCGGAAGTTCTCCGAGCACAGCGGCATAGTCGCGGGGAGCGTCGATCACCGCCACGGTCGCTCCTTCCCTGATGCCCAGTTTCTGCGCTACGGTACGAGATCCGTAGCTCGCCATCGCACCTGGCGGAATCACGGGATCCGCGACGGGCTTCGCGCAGGCCGACTGAATGCGGGAACAGAGTTGTTTCCGGCCGACGGATGTGGTGAACATCGCGTCCGGCAACTGCTTACGGATTGCTTCCACTTTTGCGGGCTCTCCATCGACGAAGACCAACGGAATGTGCCGCGCGTATTTCGTTTGCCGAAAGGCGATCGCAGTATCGCGTCCATGGCTCGGCAGGCAACTGAGATCTATCACGAGGGCATCGGGCGGCCTCTCGCGGATCAATTTCGCCAGTTCCCCGAACCGCACGTTATCGTACTCCACCTCGAAGCCGCACGCCCGGCAAGCCTCGATCAGCGGCGGGGCTTCGGGCGCTTTCCAGTGAACGATGCGAACACGGGGCATTACATGACAGAATAATCGACGATGCGGCTGTTTACGGGGATCGCCCTTCCTACCTTCGTGCAGGACAACCTGGCGCGGGTGCTGAAAGAACTGCGTCCGCTCGCGCCGCTCAACTGGTCGCCCGTGGAAAATCTGCACATTACGAGCAAATTCATCGGCGAGTGGCCGGAGGAGCGGTTGACGGAACTCGAAGAGGCGCTGGAAAATCCAACTCTCTCCGACGGCTTTGAGGTTACGATTTCGCGCTTTGGATATTTCCCCAATCCGCATAATCCGCGCACGTTGTTCGCGGGCGTACAGGCCGGCTCCGCGCTGGCCGAACTGGCAACCCGGATCGACGAAGCCCTTCTGCCGCTGGGCGTAGCCCGTGAAAGCCGCCCTTATTCGCCGCATCTGACGCTCGCGCGCATCAAGCACGAAGACATTCGCCAACTGCGCGAACACATCGCAAAAATGACAAACTTCAATTTCGGCACATTCCAGGTTTCCGAGTTTCATCTGTACTTGAGCAAGAGAAGCTCAGAGGGCTCGGTCTATACGCCTTTGGCCACCTGGCCACTGCCGCTGGCCGCGAGCATTCAGGCGGGTTCCCAACAGTGATGGGAGCCCTCGCGGTTATCGCGGCCTATCTCATCGGCGGTATTCCTTTCGGGTTCATCATCGTCAAACTGACGACCGGCGCGGACGTGCGCGAGGCAGGATCGGGAAACATCGGCGCAACCAATGTTCTGCGCACCACCGGCCTTGTCGCCGGCGTGCTGACGCTGGTTCTGGACGCGGCCAAAGCGTGGATTGCGGTATGGCTCGCGGACCGGCTTTCGGGCGGCAGCGAGCTCTGGATGAGCTTCGCGGCGCTGGCGGCGTTGCTGGGCCACGCGTTCCCGGTCTGGATCCGCTTCCGGGGTGGGAAGGCTGTAGCGAGTTTTGTGGGAGCCTATGCCTATCTGGCCCCGGTACCGCTGCTCGCGGTGGTCCTGTTGTTTATATTCGTGGTGGCCTGGACGCGCTATCTTTCGCTTGGATCCGTCATCGCCGCCGGACTCTTTCCAGTTGCCTGCTGGATGATCCTGCATCCCGCATGGCCGGTGCTTCTGTCGGCTCTCGGCGCCGCGGTCCTGATCGTCGACCGCCACCGCGGCAACATCGCCCGCATTCGGGCGGGCGATGAACGAATCTTTTCGTTCCACCCCGCTGGCAAGAGCACCGGGATGGTCGCGCCGCAGGCGCGCCGGGGTAATGATTGACGCGGCTCGCGATCATGGGCGGCGGCAGTTGGGGTACGGCCCTGGCGTGCGTGCTGGCTTCCCGCTTCGATCGCGTGGCGCTCTGGGTCCACGAGCCGGATCTCGCCGCGCGAATCGGGCGGACCCGCGTGAACGATATCTTCCTCCCCGGCATTCCCCTGCCCCCCAACGTGCGGGCCGGGCATTCGCTCGAGACTGCGCTTTCGGGAGCCGATGTGGTTCTCAGCGTGATGCCGTCTCATGCGGTGCGCGATGTCTACACCCGCATGCTTCCCTGGCTGATGCCGTCGATGCGCATCGTGAGCGCGAGCAAGGGTCTCGAAGCCGGAACGCTCCTGCGCATCTCTCAAATCATCCGCTCTCTCACGGGTCCCGATTACCGGATCGCCGTACTTTCCGGGCCCACCTTCGCGCGGGAAGCCGCCACGGGAAGCCCGACGGCCCTCGTGATCGCGTCGGAGGACCAGGAACTCGTGCAGGAAATCCAGTCGAACTTCTCCGGCCCGACGTTTCGTGCATATGGAAGCTGCGACCCGACCGGCGTCGAAATCGGCGGTGCGCTGAAGAACGTGATCGCGATCGGGGCGGGCATCAGCGACGGTCTGGGCCTCGGGCACAATGCCCTGGCGGCTTTGATCACGCGGGGCCTCGCCGAGCTGACCCGCCTCGCGGTCGCCGTGGGCGCGAATGCCGAGACGATGTCTGGCCTGGCCGGTCTGGGCGATTTGGTACTGACTTGTACGGGAGATCTCAGCCGGAACAGGCAGGTCGGACTCAAGCTGGCAGCGGGCCTTGAGCTTGGCGCCATATTGAACTCCACTCCCATGGTGGCGGAAGGAGTGACAACTACATCGGTCGCGTTACAACTTGCGGCGCAGTACGGTGTTGACCTCCCTATAGCCGCGGAAATGCATGCCGTTTTGAACCAGCACCGCTCACCGGGGGAAGCAATCCAGCGGCTGATGAGCCGGGCATTACGGAACGAAGCCGGACGATAATGGAATCGTGCTGAGCGCACAGGCCGCAGGGTCCGTTGTGCGCGGTCAGGTTTAATGCCCGCACAGGCCGTGGGGTCCGTTGTGCGCGGTCAGGTTTAATGCCCGCACAGGCCGCAGGGTCCGTTGTGCGAGGTCGTGTTTAATGAACGAGCCGGCGCTAACCCGGCGAAACTATCCATGGTGCAAGGGGTTAACACGGTTGTGGGGGCCGTACCGGCCCTTGATCCGGACGCGCAACTCATGCTCCGGGTAAGGGACGGCGATGAGCATAGTTTCGGAGTGTTACTCGAACGGCACCGGAATCCGGTTATCTATTTTGTGTACCGGATGGTGCAGGACAGGGCTATTGCGGAGGAGCTCTCGCAGGAGGTATTCCTGCGCGTATACCGTTCGCGGGAAACGTACGAACCAACGGCGCGATTTACGACGTGGTTGTTCCGGATCGCCACCCATCTGGCATTGAACTGGCTCCGGGACGGACGGAACGAGCGGGGACATCAACGGCTGGATGCCCCCAGGGAATCGGACAAGAACGGCGATATGCCGGCCCGGGAAGTCTCGGACCGGAAGCCTTCAGTGGAGCAGCGCATGGTGTATGAGACCAGGCTGCAGGAAGTGAGAAGCGCGATTGCGCTGTTGCCGGAGAAGCAGCGGGCCGCGGTTCTCATGCATAAGTACGAAGAAATGGACTACGCTCAGATCGCAAATGTGCTGGAATGTTCGGAGTCGGCGGTGAAGAGCCTGCTGTTCCGCGCTTACGAGACGTTGCGGGCGAGACTGGCCCATATGGTGACGGGAGTCCCGAAATGACTTGCCCTCTGCAGAAGGAAAAAACCGATCTTTTGCTCGACTATTCAGCCGGGCGTCTGGATGCCGCAAGCGCGGCGGCGCTTGCGCAGCACATGGAGAACTGTCCGGCCTGCGCATCTTTCCGAACGGAACAGACGGCGGTTTGGAATGCGCTCGATATGTGGGAACCGGCGCCGGTGAGTATGGACTTTAATCGGCGGCTGTGGCAGCGGATCGACGCGGCCGCGGCGGCCCCGTGGTACAGAAGCCTCCGCGACTCGCTCCGGTTTACGGACTGGAAGCCCGTGATTCCGCTGACGGCGGCGATACTCGTGATAGCCGCCGGATTCCTGTTGGATCATCCCCGCGCCAATCCAGGCAGCAACGCTCTGGTTACCGGCGTTTCCGTGACGAGTGTCTCCCTGAAGGAAGCCGATCAGGTGGAGCAGACGCTGGACGATATTCAGCTTCTGCAGCAGTTGGATGCGGTGACGCCGCCGAATGGCGGCAATTCGAAGCGGATGTAAGCGTTCGCCTGAATGTTCGTGCTCCGCGCCTATACGATTCCGCTGCTGGCAGCAATGCTGTTGACGCCTGTGTTTGCGCAGCAGGCTGCCCGCCCGCAGGCTCAAACCCGGCAGGGACGGCCGAACGCTCAGCCGAAGGCCGGCAATCATCCGGGCGAACGGCTTTTCGACAGGTTGGCGCGAATGACGCCGGAAGAGCGCGAAAAAGCCCTGTCGCGCCTGCCGCCGGCCCAGCGGGCGAACATAGAGAAGCGCATCCAGAGTTTTCAGAAGTTGCCGCCGGCCGCTCAGGAGCGAAGGCTCGACCGTTTGGAACGCCTGAATAGTCTGCCGCCGCAAGAGCAGAGGCAGGTTCGGCGCTCGATGAACCAGTTGAAAGATCTGCCGCAAGATCGCCGCATGGCGATCAACCGGGAGTTGCAGCGCATGTCCGTAATGCCCGACGACGAGCGCCAGGCATATATGAACACCGAGGAATTCCGCAATCGCTTCTCGCCGGATGAGAGGCAGATGGTGGGAAATCTCGCCGAAATCCTGCCGTCCCGACAGAATTAGGGACTATCTGTCGTCGGCCGACGGACCGTACATCCCCGGAATCGCAATGTCATTGAGCCGGAGGTACACGCTCAGCTGCCCGCGGTGATGGATCATGTGACTCATCACCATGCTGCGCAGGGCGACCGTACGCGGCAGGGCAAAAACCGTGTGTCCGCCGTAAAGGAAAGTCCAAATCTTTCCCAGGTGTTCATCGCTGGCGCGGGCGATCGCCGCGCGCGCTTCCGCGACGTTCTTGTCGAGCGCCCCTATCAGCTCGGCTTTGGTTGCGGCACTGAACGGCTTCTGACCGGGCGTCATTTCCAACTTGTCCTGATTCACGATAGCCGAGGCCCACTGCGGCATTTCAGCCAGATGGCTGGCCAGCCGGCCCAGCGCCATGGACTTTTCGTGCGGCTTCCACGCGAACTTGTCCTCCGGAACGCAGCCCACGATCTTGCGGGTGTTCGCCATCTCCTGGTCGAACTCGGGTAGTAAGGTTTCGCTGATTGTCATGTGAATAGAATACCTGTACTTAAGGCAGCGCGAATACCACCAACGCCTGGTTGTTGCCTCTGCCTCCGCCGGCGGAAACAACCGCCACATACTGCTTCCCGCTCTTTCCCTGATAGGTAATGGGTACGGCGGTAGCCGCGTAGTCGAGCTTAGTCATCCAGACTTCTTTGCCGGTCTTAGAATCGAACGCACGGAAGCGGCTGTCGCCGGTCGCGCCGATGAAGACCAGCCCGCCCGCGGTGGCGATAGGGCCGGCGAAAGCGCCCGACCGGCCCGTGTTCCGCTTGCCTTCGGGCAACCCTTCGGTGATACCCAGCGGAACCTGCCACGCGATGTCGCCGGTGTTGGCGTTGACTGCGAACAAGCGCTCCCATGGCGGTTTCACGCAGGGCAGTTGACCAATTGAGTTTCCGTTCGCGTCCTTCGCCGGAGCGGAAAAGCCGAAGAATCCAGGCGATTTGTCGTAAGGAAGCTGGCCTTCTTTTCCAGCATCGGGATTCTTCCGGATCCAACCGACGCCAGGGCTGTCCTGCGAATTCACAAAGACGTATCCCAGCTTAAGATCCGTCGCGACGCCGCCCCAGTTAGTGCCGCCGGTAGGGCCGGGGAAGCTGATGGTCTCATGCGCGGGCGTCCCTTCGGCCTGATAAGTCCACGGCGTGAACGGGCCGGAATCTTCAAAGCCGTGCTTCACCCACAGGTCCTGGCAGGCTTTCGCATGATCGGCATTGGTGTCGTCCGCGGTCACGATGTCTTCGCGCTTGATACTTACGCGCGCGAGCGGCGGCGGCTTCAGCGGAAACGGCTGCGTCGGCGAATAGGACTCGGTTGGAACATTGCCCTGCGCTACAGGGCGCTCCTCCACGCCGAAGACCGGCCTCCCGGTTACCCGATCCAGAATGAAAAGATATCCGGATTTACCGGCCTGCGCGAGAGCCGGAATCTTCCTGCCGTCCTTTACTATGTCGATGAGCGCCGGGTCCGGAGGTAAGTCATAGTCCCAGAGCTCGTGATGAACGGTCTGAAAGTACCACTTCAGCTTACCGGTGGTCGCATCCACGGCAACCACTGAGTTAGCGTAGAGATTCTTACCCTTGCGGTCGCCGCCGTAGTAGTTGGCCGCGGGGCCGCCCATGGGCATATAGACAATGCCGCGCTGCTCATCGACCGACATCGAGTAGGACCACATGTTATTGCCCGTTCGGCCCTTCCAGCTGTCGCCTTCCCAGTCTTCATGATTTGGTTCGCCAGGACGTGGAATGGCGTGAAATTCCCAGAGCTTCTTACCCGTGCGCGCGTCGTAGGCGCGGGAATCTCCGGGCGGACCGCCGGCGACTTCATCCTGATAGTGCAGGTGCTCTTCACCGGGTCCGAAGAGATTCATGCCGACGAAGATCAGGTTCTTAAAGATGGTGGGAACACCGGCGAATGGGACGTCCATCGTCATTTCGCCTTCGGTGCCGAAGCCAGGATCGAGTTTGCCTGAAGTGGCGTTGAGCGCGACCATCTTGTGTCCGGCAGTAAAGATGATGCGGGGCGGATTGTTCTTGTCTCCGGGCCAGTAAGCTACGCCGCGCTGCGAGGCGATTGCGCCGTTCCTGAGATCGTAGCGCCAGACTTCTTTGCCGGTTTCGGGATCGAGAGCGACCACGCGGTTGCCGGCGGGCAAGTACATCACGCCGTTGACGACGATTGGCGTAACCTCGTTCATCGTGCCGGAGTTCGGGCTGGTAGGGTCGGGTCGGAGTTTGTAAGACCAGGCTTGGGCCAGCTTACTGACGTTAGCCGGGTTGATCTGTGTCAGAGGCGAATAGCGAGAGCTGGCCAAATCGTGGTTGTAAGTAGGCCACTCGGTGGGGTTCTGGGCGAGAGCGGGCAACGATATCAACAGCAGATAAGTAAGGCGCATGAATGATTCCTTTTACGGCAGGGCAAAGACGTACATTGCGTTGTAGTCGGGCTGGATTTTGATTTCGGGGACCTCGCCCAAAAGCTCCGGCACCTTCAGGTTATTACCTGTCATCACGGCGACGTACTGCTTTCCGTTGACCGCGTAAGTGATGGTGCTGACCGAGACGTTTCCGCCCAACACGGACTCCCACAGCATCTTTCCTGTGTTCGCATCGAAGGCGCGAAACCGCCGGTTCATGTCTCCGTGGAAGACGAGATCGCCGGCCGTCGCCAGCATAGCTCCATTGCCGGGTACGCGCCCGACGTCGAAGCGCAGCATCTCACCAGTCGCGAGATTGATCTTCGCAATCCCGGTCAGCGCTTTCGGATCGGAACCGGGGCGCGGGACAACGTGCCAGCCTCCCCGCCCCGCCGGTCCCGCTGTCGTCAAGTCGCGGCAGTTGTCTATGTAGGGAACATAGAGAGAGTTCGTCCCGGGATGGTAAGCCGTAGGCCAATAACTGCGCGTGTTCCAGTAACAAACGACGTGGTGTTCACCGGGCTGCTTGAAAACGATATTCCAGTTGATTGACGTCCTGCCGGTTTTCACGTCGATATCGGAAATCACGAAGTTGGGATCGTCGTAAGGAAACGGCGTGGCCCAGAGAAACTCGCCGGTCGTCCGATCCAGTTCGAAGATCCCGCCGGCTTCTCCCACCGTGACCGCGACATCCCGCTCCTGCCCGCGCGCGATCGCGGGATTGATCCACTTGACGTACTTCGGATCCGGGTTCAGGCGCGTCCGCAGCAGAGTTCTTTCGTGCGTGTAATCGGAGTCCCAATCGTCTCCCGGCAGATGCTGATAATACCAGGCCAGCTTGCCGGTCGCGGGATCGAGCGCGACAGTGGAGTTGCTGTAAAGATCGGCGGGAGCGGTGCGCGAAACGGCATCGGGATTGCCGTTATGCCGCAAATATCGCTGGTCCGGCATGGGATTCGCCACGCCCCAATAGATGAGTTTGCGGACAGGATCGTAAGTGCCGGGCAATCCCCAGGTGGAAGCGAGCCGCTTGTCGAGATCAGCCCCGCCCCAGCTTTCATCCCCCGGCTCGCCCGGCGCCGGCGTCGTATAGAAACGCCAGGCTTCTTTTCCGGTCAGAGCATCGTGAGCCGCAATGTAACAGTTTTCACGCTTGCCGGCGCATGCGGCTCCCGTGACTACCTTACCCTCGACGACGATCGGACCCGAGGTGTGCCCGCGCGCGTCGGTCTTCGTCTCCCAGCGCTGTTCGCCGGTGCGGGCATCGAGGCCGACCACATAACTGTCGGGCGCGGTGTAAAGAACGATGTCCTGATAGATGGCGAGAGACTTGGTGCGCGCCGACCCGGCCACGTTCGCC
>Ga0181530_10005451_pt1 | contig 12958 bp, 10 predicted proteins | sample PEATcosm2014_Bin_42_FD_119769 | JGI IMG/M metagenome (GOLD analysis project Ga0181530, IMG submission 119769) | Peatland microbial communities from MTU Mesocosm Facility, Houghton, MI, USA - PEATcosm2014_Bin10_60_metaG | ecosystem: Environmental > Terrestrial > Soil > Wetlands > Peat | place... | reverse complement strand
TTCTGACTTCTGACTTCTGACTTCTGACTTCACTTTCACTCTCCGGCTGCCTTCGGCCCGCGCCGCGGCTTATCGGCCTCGGCCTCCAGCATTACGGGCGCGGGTCCCGAAATCCCGCCATCTTTTCTCACCCGCCAAAAATGCACGATCATCAGCACCGAGGCCACAATCGGAATCCCGATGCAGTGCCAGATATAGGACCGCAGCAGCGCGTTGGCATCCACGATCGATCCGCCCAGCAATCCGAAGCGCACGTCGTTATATGGAGTCATGCCCAGCATTGACCCGAACGGCCCTTCGTGCCCCAGCAGCGGCGTCGCTCGCGCCATATTCGTGCCCACCGTTACCGCCCAGAATCCAAGCTGATCGTCGGGCAGCAAGTAGCCGGTGAACGATAGCAACAGGGTGAACACCAGCAGCAGCACGCCGATGTTCCAGTTAAACTCGCGCGGTTTCTTGTACGAACCAGTCAGAAACACGCGGAACATGTGCAACCACACGGCAATCACCATCAGGTGCGCCGCCCAGCGGTGCATGTTGCGCAGAATCTTTCCGAACGGCACGTCGTGCTCCAGATACAGCACGTCGCGAAACGCCTGTACCTTGCTCGGGTGGTAATAAAACATCAGCAGCACGCCCGTGTAGGTGAGAATGATGAACAGATAGAATGTGATTCCGCCCATGCCCCAGGTATAGCTATAGCGGACCGCGTCGCGATTGATCTTGGCGGGGTGCAGATGCAGGAACACGTTGGAGAGCACGCCCAGCGCCCGGTTGCGCGGAGTGTCGTCGCGCTTGTGGCGGAAGATCGAGGTGTAGACCTGGGTCTTGGTCGGATCCTTCAGCCCTTCGATCTGTTCCTTCGCCTTGGCGGGGATGTCGGTTTTGAGGGCTTGAATATCCTCTTTGACCCCGGTGGTCACTTTCTCGAGCAGCCCTGTCTTGCTGCCGTTCTTTCCGTTTGGATTCTTTTCGTCAGCCATGATCAGTTCTCAGTGAGTCCCAAACTCGTTGTCATTCCGAACCGGGCGAAAGCCCGGTGAGAAACTGCTTTTCTCTTGCCTACACTCCCGTCAAAAACGCTCCTGGATCATTAAAGTGAGTCGGCTGTCCTTTGGGCCACGAGTACAGCTTGGAAGTATCCACGAGTACCTGTCCATCGGGCGCGAGTTCAATATGAGCCCGATCCATCGGACGCGGCGCCGGCCCTTCGAAGTTAATGCCCTCGCTGTCGTACCCGCTGCCATGGCAGGGACACTTGAATTTGTTCTCGCTGGGCTTCCAATCTGGCGTGCACCCCAGATGCGTGCAGCGCGCGTAGATCACGAACAACCGGTCGGGCGTCCGGTCCACCCAGATGCGATATTTCTGTTGAAACTTGGTATCAACCCCCAGAGCGAACTCTGAGGGATAGCCAATCTTGAAAACAGAGTTGGGTTCGAACAGAGTGCGAGGGAGAAAGAAGCGGAAGAATGCCAGAAACCACGCGGTCAGAAAGCCGGTCACCATGACCCACACGAATCGCCGCCGCCGCCGGTCAACCTCAGTAAAGGGCGCGGTTCCGGCCACGCCGGCCGCGGCTGCAGCCTTCGAGGTTCCCACCGCCGGTGTGCCCACATACTTGGTGGCATCCACCGCGGGCTTGACCCCAGGTTGGGGCGCCGGTTTCGCCGCTGCGGGGTTCGGATTGACTTTGCCGATTTCCGGCTCCGCCATGAAAATCTCCTCCTGTGAACGACGTGGGCCCTAGTCTAAACCAGCGGCCGCCGCATGCTCGGGCGCCGCCCACTGCCTCCTTGTAGCGTGAATCGGAAGTAAAGAAGGGATCGCTTGCCTCATGGCCTCCCGCACGATCTGCGCCAGGGCATAAATGAATCTGGGAGAATCGTTCAAACCGGCGCTCATCTCAAATTGCCCGATGCCCAACCTGTGCGCCTCTTCCCGCGCCTGATGATCAATTTCGCCGAGCGTCTCTACGTGATCGGAAACGAAAGCCACCGGCACGACGCATACCTCACGCACGCGCTCCGCCGCTAGCTGGCGCAGGGTGTGGTGCAGGGAAGGCTGCAACCACTTGCTGGCGCCAACTTTGCTTTGATAGCAAAGCCGCTGGGGATTACTCCACGCGCCGCGCTCGGTCAGAAGCTCGACCGTCTCTTCAATCTGCCGCTGATAGGGATCACCCTTCTCGATGATGGACACGGGCACACTGTGCGCGCTGAAGACGATCTGCGCCCGGTCCGGTACGGGGAATCGCGCCAGGGCCTCATTGATTTTCTCGATCACGGCATCCAAGTACATCGTATTACGATAGAAAGTCTCCACGCAATACACCGGCAAGCCATCCCGGAACAGCCGCCGCCACTCGTTCAAACTGGATCCCGTGGTGGTCGAGGAATACTGCGGATAGAGCGGGAGCAGCACGACTTCATCGCATTCCGCGGCTCGCAACTGCTCGATCGCCTCCGCCGTGAATGGATGCCAATAGCGCATCGCCACAAAACACCGCGCATCCATACCCTGACCCTGCAGTTCGTTTTCCAGCGCGCGCGCCTGGCGTTCGGTGTGCCGCCGGATGGGCGAGCCCCCGCCGATGGCGGCATAGTGGTGCTGCACCTTGCGGGCGCGGGTCGTCGAAATCAGCTTGGCCAGTGGTTTCCGCCCGATGCGGGCAAAAGGGAAGTCAATAATGTCGGGATCACAGAAGAGATTGTAAAGAAAAGGTTGGATTGCTTCCAGCGTGTCGGGTCCACCGAGCTGAAAGAGAACTACCCCCACACGCCGTCTTTTGCGCGTCATCTTCCCCAGAATCCCCAGAACCGATGGCACTTTACTCCCAATCGGGCGCGCGAGTCAAATGCAGGTGGGTGCGCAGCGGGCATTGCAAAATTCCCGTGGGCCCGGCAAGCTGTTTTACATGCCCGAGTTGCCGGACATCGCGGCTTACATCAGCGCCCTAGAATCGCGCATCGTCGGCCAGCCCTTGCAGCGAATACGTTTGGCGAGCCCTTTTCTGCTGCGATCCGTCCAGCCTCCCCTGGCGAGCGCCGAGGGCCGTAAAGTCGTGGAATTGCGGCGAATCGGCAAGCGCATTGCGATTGGCCTGGAAGACGACCTCTGGCTGGTGTTGCACCTGATGATCGCCGGCAGGCTGCACTGGCGGGCTCCAGACGCAAAACTGGCCGGCCGCCAGAATCTGGCCGCCTTCGATTTTCCTCATGGTTCGCTGGTGCTGACAGAGGCCGGCAGCAAACGCCGTGCATCGCTGCACCTGGTTAGCGGCAAAGAGGCCTTGAGTTCCTTCGACGCAGGAGGAATCGACGTTTTCGCCGCTGATCTGGATTCGTTTCGCGCCGTGCTCACAGCCGAAAACCACACGCTCAAGAGATCCCTGACTGATCCGAGCCTGCTCAGCGGAATCGGCAACGCATATTCCGATGAAATCCTGCACGCGGCTCAACTGTCGCCCATCGCCCTCACGCAGAAGCTCAAACCAGAGGAATGGGAAAGGCTGTTCGGCGCAACCCGGCACACGCTCCAGTTGTGGATCGATCGGCTTCGCGCCGAAGCCGAGTCAGCCTTTCCAGAAAAGGTCACGGCGTTTCGCAAGGAGATGGCCGTCCATGGACGCTATGGCCAGCCCTGTCCGAGGTGTGGGGACAAAATTCTGCGGATTCGCTATGCCGATAAAGAGACGAACTATTGCGCGCGCTGCCAGACGGGCGGCAAGGTTCTTGCGGACCGCAGCTTATCCCGTCTATTGGGATCAGACTGGCCGCGCACCCTGGAAGAGTTGGAAGCTCTCAAGCGCCGGTGAGGAATGCCGGGGCGAGGAAACGTCAGACGAGCGTCTTCGTAGTGGCCATTTCTTCGATCACGGCATCGGCAAACTGCGACGTTCCGGATTGCCCGCCGATGTCGCGCGTCAGTTTCTCGCGGTGCCGGTACACGCGCTCCAGCGCATTGCGGATCTGGGTCGAAGCCTCGTGCTCGCCGAGATGGCGCACCATCAGCAACGCCGACCGCAGCAGCGCGGTCGGATTCGCCAGATTCTTCCCGGCGATGTCGGGCGCTGAGCCATGTACGGCCTCAAACATGGCGCAGTCATCCCCTAGATTGGCGCTCGGAACAAATCCCAGGCCGCCCACAAAGGCCGCGCACAAGTCCGAAAGAATGTCGCCGTACAGGTTTTCCATCACCAGCATGTCGTACTGATACGGATTCATGACCAACTGCATGCAGGTGTTGTCCACGATGTGCTCGCCATAGGTGATGTCGGGATAATCTTTGGCTACGTCGCGGCAGCAGCGCAGAAACAGGCCGTCCGACAGCTTCATGATGTTCGCCTTGTGAATGGCATGGATCTTCTTGCGCTGATTCTTGCGCGCATAGCCAAAGGCGAAGCGGGCGATGCGGGTCGAGGCCTTCTCGGTGATGACTTTCAAACTTTCCACCACCCCCGGCACCACCTCGTGTTCCAGACCCGAATACAGACCTTCCGTGTTTTCCCGGACAATAATCAAATCCACGTCGGGATAGCGCGTAGGGATGTGCGGCAGATTGCGGATCGGGCGGAAGTTGGCATACAGGTCAAACTTCCGGCGCAAAGCCACGTTGATGCTGGCAAAGCCGCCCCCCACTGGGGTTGTGACCGGACCCTTGAGCACCACCCGCGTGCGCTCGATGGACTCGATGACTTCTTTCGGGATGTACTCGCCATATTTCTCGTAGGCGTCTGCGCCGACCGCGAAGGTCTCCCACTCGAACTTGACCCCGGTAGCCTCCAGAATGCGCACCGTTGCTTGCGTGACTTCAGGTCCGATGCCGTCGCCCGGAATGAGGGTTACCTTGTGAGTCATGATCTAATTCAGTGGTCAGTGGTCAGTCAAGGCGAAGCCGAATCTTCTTGCTAAAGCTGATCACTGACCACTGACCACTAACTACTGCCCGCCCTTCACTTTCACCAGATCCTTCAACTCATTCATGAACTCTTTCACGTCCTTGAAGTCCAGGTACACGGACGCAAAGCGCACATAGGCCACTTTGTCATGGCGGCGCAGCCGGTTCATGATCAGCTCGCCCAGTTCGCTCGTCTTGCGCTCGCGCTCGGGCGATTCGATGACGAACGACTCCGCTTCGTTTACGATCTGCTCCAGCCTGCTCATGGGCACAGGACGCTTTTCGCACGCCCGCAGCAATCCGTTGAGCACCTTCTGCCGGTCGAACTTCTCCCTCCGGCCATCTTTCTTCACCACCATGTAAGGGATCTCATCAATACGCTCGTAGGTGGTGAAGCGCTTGCCGCATTTCAGGCACTCGCGCCGTCGCCGGATCGATTCCGCTTCCTTGCTCTCGCGCGAGTCTACGACCTTGTCATTGGCAAATCCGCAAAAAGGACATTTCATGGCGCTGGATTCCTTCAGGCGCAGAATCGTCAGTTTGTCATTCCGACACGCGACGGCAACCATAGCAAAGCCGGAGCGAGGAAGAACCTGCTGTCCTGAATCGGTAACCTGAGATTGTAGCAGGGGCGGCGGAAGGCAGGACCGGGGCACGGAGGTGAGATCTATGGCAGTTAACAAACCGTGTTCGGCGGATAAGGCGGTCTGCGCGGCCCATAGACAATTCGGTAGAGATCACCCTTTTTCCCCGACTGGGAGTCTTCCTCGTGAAGCCAGTACTCCAACCCGGATGTGTCGCTGTAAACGTCGAACGCAATGTTGATTTCGCTCACGCTGTTATGGCAGTGGGTAAATGCCGGAGGGAACCTGACTGCTACCATAGGTATAACTCCGTCCGGCCTAACGATGATCTCAAACAGAGGGCCCAACGTGGGATTGTATACAGGGCCGCTCTTCATCGTGTAGGTCGGGATTATCGCCCATCCAGCCGGTTTCACCTGTACCGGGTCACCGAGAACACGGACGACCTCCTCCCTACTGGAAACACCGGGGCGAAGCGGGGCAAGGTATTTCGCGTAGAACGTGAAACCCTGCAATTCGTTCGGATACCGGCTGCGAGATGTGGTCTGTGTACCCGCCGAGATTGCGAGCAGAACGAAAGCCAATGATGTCAAGGCTCTTCCAGACCCGCAGAATCTCATGCCCTATTAGACACCGGCTTTGGTTAAAGAATTCGGTTCGTCCTAAACCACGAAATACTTCGCCCCGGGATGGTGCACAACGATCGCCGAAGTTGACTGCTCCGGCTCCAGCAGGAATCCCGACGTCAGCCGCACGCCGACATTCTCCTCTGGTTTCAGCAGCGCGAACAACTTAGTCTGATCCTCCAGGTTCGGGCATGCCGGATAGCCAAACGAATACCGAGATCCGCGATACTTCTGGTGAAACAGGTCACGAATCTCCGGCGCATCCTCGCCCGCGATCCCCAGTTCCTCGCGCATTTTCTTGTGATGCAGCTCCGCGATCGCCTCCGCCGTCTCCACGCTCAGCCCGTGCAGGTAGAGATACTTCGTGTACTCTCCGCCTTCAAATAGCCGCTGCGTCTCGATCGTCGCTTTCGGTCCGATGGTGACCAGCGACAAGCCGATAACATCCATCTTCCCCGAAGCCCTGGGCGCGAAGAAATCGGAGATGCAGAGCCGCCGGCCTTCCTTTTGCCGCGGGAAAGTGAATCGCAACAACTCGCGTGTGGGGACAGCCGCCCCCGGCTGTCCGGCCGGGCTTACGCTCGGCTCGCGGGCGGGAGTGCCCGCGCCACATAGGCCTGGTTCGTATACGACTACATCGTTGCCGTCGGCCTGGGCAGGGAAGTATCCCCAAACCGCTTGCGGCTGAAACAAGCCCGAACCGGCGACTTCATCTTCCAACGTTCGCAGGATGGGCCGGAATTTATCCTCCACCAGCCGCACATAGTCTGCCTGCGAGGCCGTCTTCAACTGCCACTGATTCTTGAACAGCGCCGTCTCGTTGATGTAACGAAATACTTCGCGCAGATCATAGTCCTTGCGCACGCGAACGCCCCAGAATGGAGGCGACGGAATGTTGGGAGCATCGCTCACCACCGGGCTTCGTTCCGCGAATACCGGCCCGGTTTCTTCATCCACGGCCGCAGCCTTGGCGTACTCCTTTACCGTTCGTCCTTCGCGCAGCCGGGCCTCGCGGGCGCTGTTTTCCGTCGCCAGATCCTCCATGATGTGCAGCCCGGCAAAGGCATCATCGGCGTAGAAGACGGCATTGGCGTATTCGCGCCGCAAATCGTCCTCGACATACTTGCGGGTCAGCGCCGCTCCGCCGCAGATCACTGGGAACTCGAGCTTTTGCCGCTCCAGGTCCTGGATCACATACTTCATCTCCAGCGTGGACTTCACCAGCAGCCCGCTCAAACCAATCGCATCCGCCGCGTGCTCCTGAGCTGCGCGGATGATCGCGTCCCCCGGCTGCTTGATCCCCAGATTGACGACCTTGAAGCCATTGTTCGACAGAATGATGTCAACCAGGTTCTTCCCAATATCGTGCACGTCCCCCTTCACGGTGGCGAGAACGATCGTACCCTTCTGCGATCCGGCCTTCTTCTCCATCTTCGGCTCAAGATAGGCCACAGCCTGCTTCATCACGCCGGCGGAATCGAGCACGGACGGCAGCTGCATCTTGCGCGCCCCGAACAAGTCGCCGACCGTCTTCATCCCGTCCAGCAGAACGGTGTTGATCAATTCCAGCGGCGAATAGTTGGCGAGCGCCTCTTCGAGCAGATCTTCAAGGGATTTCCTATTCGCACCTTCTCCGACCGATTTCTCGCCGTTGATGATGGCAAACTTCAGCTTGTCTTCGACCGAGAGCGTATCCACATGCGCGGTGGTTGACGCCGCCGGTTTGCCCTTCATTCCAGAGAAGTGGGCCATGTAGTTCTGCAGAGGGTCGCCCGCCGATGCATCGCGGAAAATCAGCTTGCGGGCCAACTCCACTTCTTCCTGCGGAATCTTGTACAGGGGATAAATCTTCGTGTAGTTCACGATGGCCATGTCAAGCCCGTGGTCTACCGCCTCGTGCATGAACACGGAATTCAGCACGCGCCGCGGATACGCATCCAGGCCGAAGGAAATATTGCTTACGCCCAGAATCGTCTTCACGGAAGGCAATTCCTTCTTGATTCGCTCGACGGCCTTCAGCGTCTCGATCCCGGCCGTCCGGTACTCCTCCTGCCCGGTCGAAATCGGCAGGGTCAACGCATCAAAGATCAGGTCGGCGCCGTCGAGGCCATAATTCTTGGTCGCGAGATCGAAGATGCGGTGAGCGATGGCCACTTTCCTGTCTGCCGTCAGCGCCATGCCTTCTTCATCAATCGTGAGCGCGATGACCGCCGCCCCGTAGCGCTTCGCCATCGGGAGCACCTTGGACGTGCGTTTCTCGCCATCTTCCAGATTGATCGAGTTGATGATGGCCCGCCCGGGAATCCGCTTCAGCGCCTCTTCCACCACGTCGGCTTCGGTCGAATCCACCAGAATCGGAGCGGGCACGCGGGTCGCGATCTTTTCTAGAATGGAAGTGATGTATCCCTTCTCATCCTCGCCCACAATGGCGCAGCACAGATCCAGCATGTGCGAACCGTCATTTACCAGTTTCTTGGCCAGTGCCAGAATCTCGTCGTTCTTCTTCGCCCGCACCAGGTTCCGGAAATGCTCCACGCGCGTTGTCGTGTTCATCTCTTCGGCGACGATCAGCGGCTTGGGCTCAAGATCAAGCGGAACCGAAGTGTAAGCGCTCGATGCGGCGCCCACGCGTTTCACGTCGCGCTTCGCAGGCTCGACGCCAGAAACCGCGTCCACTACGGCTTTCAGATGTTCCGGCGTAGTCCCGCAGCATCCGCCGACGATGCGCACGCCGTAATCTTTCACGAAGTGTCTGTGATACTCGGCCAATTCCGCGGGAGCCAGTTTGTACACGGGGTTCCCGCCGACGTTCTCCGGGAGTCCAGCATTGGGCAGGACTGAAACCTCCTTGGTGGAATTCAGGGCCAGATAACGGACAGCATCGTTCATCTCCCTGGGGCCAGTCGCACAATTCAACCCAATTGCGTCCACGTCGAACGGTTCGAGTGCAGTAAGGACCGCGCCAATTTCGGTGCCCAGCAGCATCGTTCCGGATTCCTGCAGGGTGACCTGCACCTCGACGGGCAGGCGCTTTCCAGCTTTGCGCATCGCCTCGATCATGGCCGCCGTGGCGATCTTGGCCTGCAACAGGTCCTGGCACGTCTCAATCAGCAGCACATCGACGCCGCCCTCGATCAGCGCCAGTGCCTGCTCTTCATAGGCCGCCAACATTGCATCCCAGCCGATGTGTCCCAGGGAGGGCAGCTTGGTCGTCGGCCCCATCGCTCCGGCGACGAAGCGTGGCTTGTCCTTGGTAGAAAATTGTTGGGCCACTTCTCTGGCCAGTTGCGCCGCCTTCAGATTGATCTCGCGCACTTTGTCGCCCAGGCCGAACTCACCCAGCACCAGGGCGGTCCCGCCGAATGTGTTGGTCTCGACGACGTCGCAGCCCACGCGCAAGAAATCCGCGTGAATGTCGCGAATGATGTCGGGACGGCTCAGCACCAACACTTCGCTGCAATTCTCCTTGCCCCAGAAATCGTCCAGGGTGGGATTGCGCTTTTGAATGTTAGTCCCCATGGCGCCGTCGTAGATGACGACGCGCTCTTTTACGGTTTGTAGAAAGTCAGCCATGTTGTAGCTCTTAGCTATTAGCCTTTAGCTCTATCCGGGTTGATCCGCGTGAATCCGTGGCCAGGATGTTTCCCTCGCGCGACATTACTGGCCACTGGCAACTGGGGATCCATGCACAAACGCCGGTCTCGATTGGACCGGCGTATCGCTTGCCTTCGAACTTGGTTCTGCCTCGAAGTTAAACTCCCGGCACCATTTGCGCCGGCGCGCCCGCATCCACGTCGGCTTGATTGAAAACGCTGTTGGCGCCCATGTGTGCTGGCCGTGGGGCCAGCATCTGCTCCTTGCGGTACACCAGGTTGCTGGCGTTGAATGTCGCCAGCTCAAATCCGTGCCCGTGGGTGATGGCGTCGGTCGGGCACGCCTCCACACAGTAGCCGCAGAAAATGCACCGGTTGTAGTCAATGTTGTAAACCTTGGCGTAGCGCTCGGCGCCGCTGACCCGGTGTTCGGCGGTATTCTCCGCCGCCTCGATGTAGATGCAGTTCGACGGACACGCCGCCGCGCACAGGAAGCAGGCGACGCACTTCTCCAGCCCGTTCTCGTCGCGCTGCAGCACATGCATCCCGCGAAAGCGCGGCTCGAACACCGCCCCCTTCAGCGGGCCTTTGCCGTCGGGATAGTTCTCGACGATGGTGGGCTGAAACATCTCCATAAAGGTGATGCTCATGCCCTTGGCGACCGCCGCAATGTTCTTCAGAACCGGCATACTTAGTCAGTATACCGAAAGAGAAGCAGGCTCGTCCCAACCCGCACCTGCACGACGGCTGCGATCTATTTCGTAGCGGGAACGGACGGTGCGTGCTCCGGCACCGGCGTGGCACTCTCGACCCACGCGGTATACCAGAGATCCAGCAGCATCTGCGATGCTGCAGCCAGGCGGTGAGTGGTGAAGTCGAAGGCTGCAGGCGATCCCTTTCCTGTAAATCCTCCGGCTTTCTCCAGAGCGTAGACGTTTTCGACCAGGCCATTCGACTGCCGAAGGTAAGCGACGTAAGCTGCGAACGGATCATCCAGCCGCTCGGGGCTCTTCACCAATCCGGCAAAGTCTTTGGCCGTGATATTCGCGGCGACGTAGGTGCTTTCAAACTCGCCATGAATCTTGTGCTCGGTGGTGTATCCGTTGGGATTCGGGCCGACCCAGCCGTTGTATTGGATGGTGGTGTGCAGCGGCTGCGAACCATCGGCCACGTAATGGCCCAGCCAGCCGGCATAAAAAATAATTGCCTGCTCTACCGCGTGCGTAGGCTGATGCGCCGCCTGCTGCTGCCGGTATTCGCGGAAGGCGGCTTTCAGGCGGCCATAGACTTCCATCGTGATATAGGGCTGCAAACCGACATGCTCGGGAAGATAGTCGTCCGGATGGTCTGTCGTCGCGGCTCGCTTTTCGTAGAGTCGCCGTAAGAACTCATACCGGACCCGGGGAAGCGGATCGAGCCAGGACACGCGTTCGAGATCAATGAAGTGGTCGGGTTCCTGCGCGTTCTTGAGAGCCAACTCCGAGGAACTGCGCCAGCGATCGGGCTCCGGACCCAGGTAGGCGATCTCGACGACAGCGCGGCGCAAAAAGCGCGGCATGGCGGCCGGAATCTTCTCCGCGGCCACGCGGTTGATATAGGTGTGGCCCTCGTTGCCCCACGCGGCTGCCGCCTGGCTCTGGATGAGAACGAGGGCGACCAGCGCCAGGCTGATCATTCCTCGTCCAAATCGTCCTTGTTCCAATCGTCCTCGTCGAAACCGCGCGGTTTTCAATTCACTCAGCAGGACTCGGCTGCTCCTTTCGCTCACTCGGCCGTCAGAACGTCAGGTGCAACGACAACTGCAGGAAGCGGTTGCTGCCCACGGTTTGCCCGATCACGCCGAAGTTTTGCGAATTGCCCGATGCCACAATTCCCGTGGTCGTGTAACACGGATTCGGGTTGTAGCACGGATTCAGCACGAAGTCGTTATCGGGAGCGTCGAAATCGGGGTGGTTGAAGACGTTGAATGCGTCCGCCTCGAACTTGAGAGCGACCCGTTCACCCACCTTGAAGTTCTTCACGATCGAGAAGTCGAAGCGCGTCTGGAACGGAGCCCGGAATAGATTGCGGCCGTTGTTTCCATAGTTGGTTTCCAAGGTGTCACAAGCGGTGGTTCCAGCGGTAGTAGGACCGCACGGCGGGATGCCTCCGTTCAGGTCCCCCGGATTGAGCGTTGGAGCATAAAAGACATCCGGATTCACATAAGGCACCCGGATACCTGCATTCGGTCCGCTGGTGAAGTACTGCACCGTCCCGCCCTCCGTGGCTTGTTTTGGGCTCGTTCCTGGATTCAGCGGGAGAATCGGGTTCGTGATGTAGTCATCCGAGCTGAAGTAAATACCGCCCGCCGTGCCGGAGAAATCGTAGATACTGAACGGCTCGCCGCTCTGCGCCACTGTCACTCCCTGGACGCCCCAGCCGTTTACTACGGCGTTCACGAACCGGGACGCGTGCTGGAGAGTAGGAAGCATGTAGACGTAACTCACCGTCAGCACGTGGGTCCGGTCGAAGTCGGAGGAAGCGTAGCTCGTGCGCGGGTCCAACGGATTGTTGCCGTTGAAGAAAAGCCCGGCGCCAAGTCCGCTGCCTTCGTCAAGCGAATGCGAATAAGTGTACGAAGCATTGATCAGGAGGCCATGCGTCATCCTCTTGGTAGCTTGCACTTGCAAAGCGTTGTAATTCGAGATGCCTTCTGCCTTCCAGAAGTCCGCGTTGGGATTGAATCCTGTATAGGGCACACGCAGAGCCGTATTGCCGTCAGAGTAGGAGTAATCGCCAATCGTGGTCTGGACCAGTTCCGAAAGGAGCGGGCACGCATAATTAGGGTAGGCGCAGGCAGGCGACGTACTATCCACAGCCTGGTAACCGTAGGTGTAAATCTGTCCGTTGATCGGATTGGTTTGCGCGGCGATTCCGGGCTGATTGAAAGGAATTGGGATGGGCTGGTGCACACCATGGTTTCCGATGTAGGCCATGGTGAGCACGATGTCGTTCTTCGGCTGCCACTGCAGGTCCAGGCTCCAGTTCTCCGAATAGGGCAGCTTGTTGGCTGGATCGTAGCCGCCAAACAGGAACGCGAAGTTGGCATAGCCGTTCGGATTGAAGGTGCAATTCCATGTGACCGGCTCATTGCAGCCGGTGAGTCCGGCCTGGTTATAGACGAGATTGGCGACTCCGCTGAGATTGGTTGGAAGCGGAGGGGGTGTGGGGAACGGACTGTTAAGGCAGGCCGTACAGTAGTTGGTATTGACCGGCA
>Ga0181530_10005447_pt1 | contig 12969 bp, 20 predicted proteins | sample PEATcosm2014_Bin_42_FD_119769 | JGI IMG/M metagenome (GOLD analysis project Ga0181530, IMG submission 119769) | Peatland microbial communities from MTU Mesocosm Facility, Houghton, MI, USA - PEATcosm2014_Bin10_60_metaG | ecosystem: Environmental > Terrestrial > Soil > Wetlands > Peat | place... | reverse complement strand
GCTCCTGGGAGACATCGCCCAGGTTGGTCATCACAATGAGGATCTCGCCGCGGTAGCCGGAATCTATCACGCCCCCCGTGGTCGCCAATCCCCGCGCCGCCATCGACGAACGGTCGCGCACCAGCAACCCCAGGCGCACGCCGGTCTCAGGATGGTGCGCCTCGACGGCAATCCCGGTCCGTAACTTTACCGTTTTCCGCGGCGCCAATACGGCGCCCTCCAGCGCAAACACGTCGTAACCTTCTTATACCCGGCCGTGAATACATATTTCTAGCTTTTCTTGTTAATATGCACCCTCTTTAGGGCACATTCCTCCACAAATTCCCGTTGCAAATTGCAATATCATGCCCAGCGGTACATAGAAATGTATCTTAGCCTTTTCTGTCCGTTGGATCGATTTTATTAAGTCTTTAATGGTGTCCATTGGGAATGTGGACACCTTGCGCTTTTTTTGCGCGCGCGACGGGCGCGCGGGGTCCTATCGCGCGCGCGTTCTCATTCAGCCATCACGGTGCGAATCTTGGCGAGCAGGTCGTCGGGGTGAATGGGCTTTTGGAGTACCGCGAATTGGTTGCCGTGTTGAGCCGCGTTTGCGATGAGGTCCGGTGTGGTCAGAATTCCGGAGACGAGCAGAACCTTGCAGGCGGGCAGAGTGGAGCGCAAATGGAGTGCCGCTTCGATTCCCGTCATCCCCGGCATGACGACGTCGGAGACTACAATGTCCGGGTGGAAGTTGAGGGCCATGCGGATATTGCCATCTCGCCGCTGTAGGCGGCGCGCGCCTCGAACCCTGACCCGTTGAGAATCATGGTGAGCGTGTCGGCGATGACTTCTTCGTCGTCGACGACGAGCACCCACATGTGCGTGGGGCTGGTCATCAGTGTTCACCTAGGGTTCCGCTGACTGGGAAGCGGCGAGAGTTTGACGGGGGCCAGAGGCATCTATTGTGCGGAAAGCGCTGGATTTACGCAAGTAATGATTTTGTAAGGGTGGGTTTACTTTGCCCGTTGTGGGCCGTAACCACCAGCCCACCAGGAGCGCCGCCGCGCGGGCAGCGCGGCAAGGGGAGGGCGCGAGCAGGGCGCAAGGCCGAGGGCGCGCGGCGACCGGGAGCTCGGAGGAACGGAGCGCAGGCCGCAGCGGGGTGCGAGAGCAACGGACGTGGAGCGGAGGAAGCGCGCCGTGTGGCGGATCAGGTTCATGTTGACGATTCCGCTGCCGGCCATCGATGACTGGTCCCGGACGGGCAGGCTCAAGGCATTTGCCGGTCGCGGCGGCTTTGCCCTGCAATGAGAATGCTCTACCCCTTATTTCCCTGTGCTTCCAAACCCGCCTTGTCCTCGCGAGGATGCTGCCAGCACTTCGCTAACGTTGAAGGCCGCTGTGTGACATTTCGTCATTCTGATTTGTGCGATTCGATCACCAACCTGGACGCGATATGGCGTGGAACCTAAGTTGATCAAAACGACCTTCAATTCGCCACGAAATCCAGAGTCGATCACGCCTGCGAGTGTGCAAACCCCTTTCAATGCGAGGCCGGAACGGTCCTCAATCAACCCACCCCACCCCGGGGGGAACTCGAGCGCGACTCCTGTAGAAACGGGCTTTATTTGTCCCGGCAATAGGTCTAGGGATTCGACTGAGTAAAGATCAGCACCTAGCTCACCTTCATCAGCAGGGTGAGCATACGAAGGTAGCTTTGCATCAGGATGCAGTTTCTTTACTTTCACTTCTATTTCGGCCAAGTGATCCTCGCTTCTTGCGATTGTATACGCCTCAGTCGAGCTGATTCGGACGAGTTCCGACCGCGCTCAAAGCGCCAAAGGCCGCGAGGTAAGGTTAACCGTGATTGATCACTATGGCACCAGAATTCCGGCGGGACGTTGGGCGGCGAACATTATTTTCGGGGGCTACTGAATTGCGTTCGGTAGTGATTTCGACTGTGTTGTCTTCGTTGACCGTACCACTGATTACAGGCTCGACAGACTTCTGTGACGGATCAGGCTGGCGCAGCATCTTGCGCACCGCGTTGACAAAGCGAATCCCAAACACGGTTCTTTCGGTCTTATCGAGGATTTCGCCGCCGTTGCCTATGCGCAGCCCTCGCATTCCCAAGTATTCGGGCGATATGGAGTTCACCAAAGCTTCGCGTTCCGTCCGGGTCAGTTCTGAAAACGGTGGGAGCACAGTAGGCGTTTGTGTTCGGGGCGCAGGCATGACGATTCCGGCCTGTTGGCGCGACATCAGGGTCGCCTGCATCGCCTCCCCCGGGCGTTGGATAATATCCAGCTGCGTAGCGCCTTTGATCGTATTGAGTTGCGCTTTGAGATCGTCACGCTCGGCGATAACGATTAGCACCTTGGAACGGAGGGCTGGATCAGGGATGCGCTTCACGTATTCGTAGGTCGGAGGTTGCTTATGCGCCTTCTGCGATTTGGCCACTGGCGGTCCAGCGTAGGCCGCCCAAGCTTGAATCAGCGTCCGATAGTCGGCGGACTGAGCGTTGTACAGCGCGCGGCCCTTTATGATCTCTTGTTCTTCAGCTAATCGGCCGATAGCCGGCAACGAGAAGTCACGTGAGCCGGATTGATGCCGCTTGCGGCAAAGCTCGTGCACCTGCGAGAGATTGGCTCTCTTGTTGGATCGCCCTCCCTTGGCAAGCAGTGAGTCCAGTACATCGTCCGGATGGTTCTTGCTCACTGTGCTCATTATTCAGCGCCTTCGCTCAACAGACGCCGCGGGGCACTGGAGATCTCGACCAGATCCACGGTTTGAGGCTTGCCAGCGGACAGGAGACTCTTGGCGCTTTCAGGCAGCAGGCAGCTTATGTCCATCCCAAAGTGCTCACTGAGGCTCTTCTTCGCATCAATGAGCGCAATTACATCCCTCTTTCCGAGCCAAGGATTTTCGGGGTTCATCTGCACGGCAAGGTTGCGCAAAAATGCATTGGTGGCGACTAGTTTCTCCTTTTCGTTGAACAACAAGAATACGGCCGACTTTTTCTCCAGGATGAGGGTCGCATCGCAGTACTCAGCCTGGCGATATACCGCGTTGCCAATATCTTCCTCAGGGAAAAACTCCGCATTTTGGCACACGCCAGAGATCTGGAGCAGCTCCGAATCTGTCGCTTCCAAGACAGCTTTCAATTCGCCGCCGTCGCCGAAGGGCACCAACTGCTGCATGCCCTCGTGCCCTTGATTGTGCGCCGCTACCCACGTGTGCTCCATCCGTTCAAACCAGATGTTGCCCGTCTCGCTGGCGAAGCCTTTGGCTATAGAGTGGGGGCCATTCGCGTGCTTCGAACAATACACACTTCGCCGAGCCAGCAAGCTGGTGAGTTGGGTTATGCCGATCCCGAACACCTGCCGAGTCAGGATATGGTCAACGCGCTGCTGGAGGTCGGGAATCTCAGTCGCCAGTCCTTCTGTGAGGAGGCTGGTGATCTCTCGTAAGAACACGCCCGACTTTGTGAATGGATCAAGGAACCGAACTGAACTATCCGCCCAGATGTTCGCCCCACTGTTCGCCGCCGCCCAGGCTTCCGCAAGCGTGTCTAGCATCCGGTTGGCAAACTCGGGCGGCGTGAATACCTCGTCGTTGGATAGATTGGCGATGCAGGTAAGGACGTCCGGGTTGCGACCGCGAAGTGTAAAGCTCAACTGATTGTTCATACGGCCTCCCTTAAGCCATCATCCAACGGGAAGCAGGCTAGCTCACTCGCCGTCATCGGCGGATATTCCTTAATCGGCGTGAAAACCTCATGCTTGCCGAGACTGGCGAAGAGCGAACCTTCCCGGCTGTAAGAAGACATCTGGGTAAGGGCCTCCAAGCTGAAGTCGCGCCGCTGAAACTTGCCTTTGCCTAAGTAGCCCCACTCGGCAAAGGTGATGGGCTGGCCCTCATCCATGAGCATCGTCAGCGCGTCGCCATGCACGAGGTTTTCCGACAAGACATAGAAAGCGGCCCGATAAAGGTCGTCTTCTTCATGTAGATTCAGATACTCGGCGAAGACCTCAAGCATGTTGGCGCGGCATTCAGCGATATTGTCGGGCAAGAGTTCTATGCCGTAGGTGCACATGAGGCCCAAAAGCGCGTACTGCCTCTTCTCAAATTCGGATTTTCCAAATTTGAGTTCCACCGCTGCCAGCTTCCGCTGTAGAACCCGGACCAGAAAATTACCGCTCCCGCAGGCCGGTTCCAGAAAGCGCGAGTCGATCCGCTCGCTCTCCTCTTTGACGAGGTCAAGCATTGCCTCAACCATCCATGCCGGGGTGAATACTTCCCCATGGTCGGCTGTCCGTTGCTTTGACTTGATTAGGTTCATAGAAATGCCACTTGGCAATACGGTTGTCGGAAGCTTAGAAAAGGATAACGCTGCGGGGTTGTTCCGGGTACGGTTTTGACGGGACGAATCTGCAGGGACATGGTGCAACTCAGGCAGGTACTTTGTTTTTCTCATACAACGCCGCGAGTTCCGACTTGGGTCACGTCATCCCTCGTCGTGGTCGTCTGGACTCAGAATTCGAACCCTGTATCAATAAACGGGTGTCGGCGCGGATCCGATTGGCGTAGGCTTCGGCGATATGTTTCCGGCGTCGCAACAAACGAACGTTTTATGATACATTATTTCCGTGCGAACAGCCCTCTACGCTCGAGTGTCCACGAAAGACGGCCGTCAGGACGCAGAAAACCAGGTCCGGCAGTTGAAGACATTTGCAAAGACCCAAGGATGGAACGTCGTCCAGGAATACGTGGATCACGCCACCGGCAAACATGGCGACCGTGAGCAGTTCCAACGAATGCTTGAGGCGGCATCGCGGCATGAGTTCGATTGCCTCTTATTCTGGAGCTTGGACCGGCTCAGCCGTGAGGGGACCGTGCAGACTCTCAATTACCTTCAAAGGCTCACCGGCTATGGAGTCAACTACCGCTCGTTTACGGAGCAGTACCTCGACAGCACCGGCCTTTTCAAGGAAGCCGTAATCGGGATTCTCGCGGCAGTTGCGAAGCAAGAGCGTGTTCGGCTTTCAGAACGCACGATTGCCGGTCTTCAACGCGCGAAGGCGCAGGGACGCGTCGGAGGTCGCCCGAGGTCTGAGGACGTCGATCCGAAACTAGTCACAAAGATAGTTCGGATGCGAGCGCAGGGGCAGAGTGTCAGGGCCATTGCCGCTGGCGTCAAGAAGTCGCCGAACACCATCTTGCGATTGTTGAGGCCAGTGCGGGAGGCAGTTTAACAAAGACGACAAAGGTTCTGACCGGCTCGCTCGCTGGGTCGGCACTACCCGTCCGTCGCGACAGCGCTACAGGCCATTGAAAAGCCGGGACAAACTGATCGAAAGCCCTTCGGCGATCGTCTTCAGGATCGAAAGGCTCGGATCTCGTTTTCCAGTTTCGAGCTCCGAAAGGTACCCGCGATTTATGCCCAGGAGATCTGCCATTTCCACCTGCGACCAGCCCCTTTCGGTTCGAAGGGCGCGGATCCGTTTTCCAAGCTTAGATTTGAGATTTGCCGCCACCCATTCATGTTGGCCGTTGTTTTAGGTTATTCTGTACGAGATCGTAGACAGGACAGGAATTTTGTTTTGTGGCGCCGCGGTGCACATTGGGCAAGGAAAAGGCCTAATTCGGGGAGCCGGCCTTAGGTCTACGACATTTATTGCAGCGAATCGAACTGCCATGAACGAAATGGAAATTCTTGACACGTCGCCCATCGGAATCTTTCTGCCGGCCACGCTCATACCGGACGCCCCCCTGCGAGACGAAGAGCTGGAACTGGCATCAGTGACAGCGTTGGATCTGGAGCGCATTCGGTGCGAGAGAAATGAACAAGGAAAGCTGCGGCTCTATGCACCAACAACGGAAACCATTTGGCTCATGATCCAGATGCTTGATCGCGAGATCCGTGGATGGATGCGTCGAAGCAAGCGCACCGCCGGAGACGCCTTCGTGCGTCGGCGGTTTTTCCTCGACAACGAAATCGTGATGTGTCCAGACATTAGCTATATCGCGCCCGCTGAACGTCGAAAGCCGCCAATCATTCCTTTGGCCTGCACACCGCTGAATTGCTGCCCGAATTTTGTTGCCGAATTCTGCTCCCATCCCAAGGAACTCCGCATGCTCAAAGACAAGATGTTGCGCTGGATGGCAAGTGGGGCGGAACTCGGTTGGTTGATAGTCCTGCAGGAGCAATGCGTTTACGTATATGCGCCGGGGAGTGAGCCGTCAGTAATGGATCGCCATGCGGTCGGAAGTGGACCACTCGGAGAATTCGACTTCGACCTTTCTCACCTGTGGAGCATAGATGAATTGAGACGATCCTATTGATTGCACAGAGCGTTGTACCGAAGACCCTGAACTTAAGGGGCCGGTATGGAGTATGAGCAGAATCCCGATATGAATGGTCACGCCGATGGACAATTTTGGGTCGCATGTTGAAACGCGAAATAAGACTAGCGCACGGGAATCTTGCCGCCGTAGTCGAACGGGGTTGAGAGTTCGAATCTCTCTGCGGCCCACCCAATTGAGGGCTCGACCAGCTCGGCAGGCTGTTCCGGCAGCCGGGCGGTGCGAATCATTGTGAGATCTAGATAGGCCATGCGACACATTGACGATGTCCTTTGCAACAACGACCTTTTTGGTGCGCGTAAAGGCGAGACGCACTCTACAGAAAGCCTGGACTCAGCCTTCTGGGAATCAACGTACGAGATCACGCCTTCAGGACGCCTGGAACTGCTCGTATGTACTTACGAGGATCGGAGTGATCCGAACGCACAAGGATGCGAGCGACTCATAGGGTGCTCAACACCGGTCTTCACAGGAGAACGCCGCGACATGAATTTTCACGGCTGGGTGGACTTCGCGGGCTTTGGCCGCGCGAAGTTCACGGATGGAAATCTATGCGGCTTCGTTCTTGATTCAGAGGCGACACGCAAACTTCATCCCGCTCGAACCGAAAGCGCTCAGGTGCGGGAGGTCTCAGCGGCGAATATGCAAGAGACAACCGCAAATGCTGGATCACCACGGACTCCGAAAAGTGCCGTCAGAGTGAGAGCACAACGGAAGGATTGAAATGCGAGCACTTGTCATTTCGGACATTCACTCGAATCTCCAGGCGCTCGAAGCGGTTCTTGCCGCCGCGCCGCCGTACGATGCCGTCTGGAACCTCGGCGACGTCGTCGGCTACGGCGCGAATCCCAACGAGGTTGTTGTTCTGGCCAGGAGGCTCGGCGGGATTCTGGTTCGCGGTAATCACGACAGGGCCTGCAGCGGAATTATGCCATACGGCAAGTTTTGTGACTTCAGTTCACTTGCGGCCTCTGCCGTCCGTTGGACACAAAGAGTTCTCACGAAGGAGAACACAGAATGGCTCGCAAAGCTACGTCGCGGGCCCGTCTGGCCAATTCCACGCAAAGTGCAGTGTGTTCACGGGGCGCCGAAAGATGAAGACGAATATCTCTTCATCAGGGAGGACGTTTGGGCTGCAATGTACGGGAATCGCGCCCGGATTACCTTCTGCGGCCATACACATTGGCAGGTTGGCTGGTCCTTGTATAGACGAAAGGTGACCCGACTGAAACCCGACTATCAGTCCAGCGACTGCGCGGTACAGTTTGAAGTTCCACTCGAGAAAGGGCGGCGATATTTGATAAACCCAGGATCTGTCGGACAACCACGAGACGGTGATTGGCGCGCAGCGTTTGCGGTATACGACGATGCCCGATCAGTGCTCACCTGGTTCCGGGTGCCCTACAAAGTGCTCACGGCACAGAGAAGAATACGGCGGGCCGGCCTCCCGGAGGTGCTCGTGACTCGTCTCCGGGAAGGTCGTTAATTCAGCCCTCAAAGGTCATACCGTAGGTTTTTTCAGCGAAAGCGGGGGCGATGAGAAACCTTACTAGAATTCCGCCAACGTCGATAGGAGGACATGTGACAAAGACCCAAAAGAGCAGAGCTCTCTCAGAAGCACACGAGAACGCCATCGATCTTTACCGTCTCGGACTGATGGACAAAAAGACGATGCAAAGTTTCGACCATGACTGCCTTCCTCCAGTCCTGTCTGCCCACTGTGAGGAACTCAGGCTTTCAATCTCTGAGGTCACTGAATTCCTGGTCGACATCATTGGGCGCAAGCTGACTGCCTATGCGGGGGGCGAACGCGACGTTTGCGCGGTGGATCGCTGGATGGCCGGCAGCGAACTGTACGGAGATGCCGAGCAGCGCCTGAGGTTTGCATATCAGGTCGTTCGGACGCTGGCGCAACGAGAAGATCCCAAGATTATCCGGTTGTGGCTCATTGGGATTAATCCAGAACTAGGGAATCGAACTCCATTGAAGTTGATAAGAGAAGGCAATCTTGAGAATGTCGGTCCTGAAATCTCGAGCGCTGCTCGTGCGTTCCTGGTCGGCGGGTAAGTCGTGAGGGTTTGCGCTACTGCACTTACATCGTGAGTTTTTTATGCACCTCATTGCCCACGGCAACGTCCGGATATGGAGCATGACATGACTGACAGACGCAGAATGATCATCACTCCGCCCTTTACTGAGGCGGAGTTCGCGCGATTTTGCACGACTAACCCGGGCCTGGCGATCGAACGCGATCCAAGCGGGGTAATCATCTTGAGCTGCAAGCCGGAAGACCGCGACGATTACGGCGATCGGCTTTTATCTCAGCGTGGAACTGTCAGTTCGGACATCGACCTGGATGACGACAAATCGAAAAAGTAACCAAATCCGAGCGTCGCATTCAGGCACAAACCAGGACAATGATGGTTCTGATCAGAGGCCCGCGCCCGCAAAAGCCAAGGCGCATTCCGTTTATGCAGATGTTCGAGAAGACGAATGGTGTTCTCGATGACGCCATGAAGAAAGAGTGGGTGGATGATGCAGAGCGACGATTGCAAGAAGTCCTGTCGCGCGTTAATCCTCGGCCAATGATTCACGGATATTCCATGGAGCGATCTGACGATGGGCTGACCCTCTATACCATCACCGCGGAGAAGGTGGGAAAACAAGATATCGGTTTGCTCTCTGCAGGTGATTGGCCGCGCTGGAATGAAATTGTCAAAGCGGTGCCGGAGTTCGACCAAGCGCAGGTCGCTTTTGACGCAGTGTCTCGATATGAATGGATCCGGCAATGGGACATGCGCCTCGAGGAGAGGCGGATTCAACTCGAGTATGGAATATTCGGGTAGGCGCATTTCGCCGGCCGTCTTGCGGTCGGTCCAATAGTGACCTTCAATCATCTGGATCGGCGTATCGATCACCTGTAACCAGACGGCGCCGAAATGGATTGGGCTGTGGTTGCGGTCCAGATAACGTGGCTCGTTCCGATAAACGCCGCTCACGCAGTAAACGCCGTCCGTGGAGCAGACTATCTCGGTGCCGACCAGGTGGGAGCTTGACTCCTTCGTCATCAGCCGCAGGCTCAGGCTTAATAGGGTCTGACGGATGACGACGTACGCCTCTATGGAAGGAATTGTAGCGCCGGTGGCGTCCTTCCAATCCGACCGGAGCTCGGCGCGCCAAGTCCCCTCAACGACCGGTCGTTTCGCGAGCCATCCACGAAAGAGGGGGAGCTTCCAGAGCCAGAGTTCGAAAGCGATGCAGAGCAGCACCACCACGCTGCTGACGGTCGAGAGCGGGCGCAGCATGTCTGACGAAATGTGCTGTCCGCTCGCCAGCAGGAATATCGCCCAAGCGGCTACGGTTACGTAGATGATCGTTTTAACGTAGGCGGTCATTCTATCTGAATCCTATGTAATTCCATGCCGCGAGCAGGAACTCGTTCGCCTGCTCCCTGGTCCAGGGCTGACCGGGCCTAAACAAATATTTCATGCCGTTCGTTTCGCACCAGTCTTGGCACGCTTTGTCCGTTTGCGTGGCGTCCCAAAGATGGACGATGGCGGCGCGCACGTCGTCGCGAAGTCCGCTATTCCCTAAGCCGTCGTTTGGCACATTGAAGATCAAGCATTCGATCAGGAAAGATGGGATGACTTCTGCCGCGACGTGGCCATTGCTGGCCATCTCGTTTCGCAGTCGCTTAAATATGCGCACTAGCGCCTTGAATCGGCGCTCCGTTGCGTCGTTCTTGGCCACGCCCTGAATGTAGTTTTGTTTTGGCCAATTGACGATTATTCCGCCCCGGTCTGTGATGAGCTCTGTGCCGCGTTCGAACCAGTAATTTCCGGGGGCTCCGAAATACCGTCTGTACTCGAAACATGGAACGACATCCGCGTCGATGCGATATGTGTTCGCATGAATGTCGAAGGCCTTGCTCCCGCGGCTGAAGGAGTCTGCGCCAAAAAATGACCTGAGGGCGGCTCCGACGTCATTCTTAAACTCGGCGTAGGAATACGGAGAGTCTATCAGTCCGAGGGCTTTATCGTTCAGCTCCGGGCAGAATTGGTAGTCTGAGAACCAAGCGCCCTTGTACAGGACGCAGACGTCGACGTCACTATCCTGTCTGACGTTGGTGCGGTTGGCGTAAGAGCCTTGGACAAGGACCTCCAGGTCATAGCCGCCCAGTTTCTGGCTGCTGTCGATCGCCTTGCGGACGGCGCGCTCGGCGCGCTCGCATTTCTCCTGTTCAGTGGCGCTCGGCGCGCACGCCCAAGTGCCCAGCACTTCTTCCCAATTGCGATTTTGAGAGGGCAGAGTGGCCATGGCTAGCTCCTCACCGACGTGAGGCCTGACCACGTGCGGCCGATCGCCTCCGTCACGAGGACCGCGTTTGCCTTTCCGGTGGTTTTGGCGGCGCCCAGAGCAATGTCGTGGACCTGACGGCTGGTAAGGTTCGCCGTGCCGTTATATTCGGCCAAAGGCAGTCGATACCTTCGGCCGTCGTCGCTGGTAATCAGCCGGGAGAATCCGCGGTTCTCCATAGCTGCGTGCAAAGTTTCGTAGTCGGTCCATTGGGCTTCGTGGAGCTCAATGCGTACTGTGAATTGGGACATGGAAAAGCCTCCTTAGTTTTGCCCGTTATTGCTTCTGCCCTTCGTCGGTCGCGCTATACGGCTGCTTCCGTTGCAGGCTGAAGATCCAGCTGAGTATTCAGTGTCAGCACCCTTTCCAATGTCTTCAACATGGCCTCGCGCGTCTGGCGCGCGTTGCGAAGAGTGAAGGCCTTCTGGCCGCCTTTTTTCGTGGACGGTACCAGGATGCCGATCTCCTCCCATGCTGGATTTTCCCTCGAGAACAGGTCGACCTCCCGCTGCTCTTCGCCAGCGGCGTTTCTGATTGTCACGCTGATCGGCTCGCCAAGCCGCTCCAGACGAGTCAGGTCGATCTGTTGGTCTTGCATCTTGCGTGCTATTGCCACGTAGGCGGAGATCGCGAGAGCGGAATCGACCAGCAGGGTCTCGCGCACGCGCCGGCGCCGGGTGATGTCAAGCTTGGCCAACTCGGGCCGGACCGCGGCTAGCTTATTCCAAAACTGAACGACGTAGTCGACGGAGGTCTTGAATGCCTCTTCCTCTTCGGGGTTGCAGTCTCCCCAATATGTTTCGAATGCGACGCTAAGCGTGTTAAACGCACACAGGCGGGGGTTCCTCTTGCTGAGGCGATCACGAATCGTATCGACGTTGTCGTTGAGTGAGGGGCATTGCTCCGCGAGCGCACCGGCTATCTTGGTGGCTCCTATCCGGTGCAGCCATTTGGACCGCGTCGGGTCAGACTTCTTTCCCTCCTGATTCATCGCATAGAAGATGCGGTTCTCTTCACTGGCGGGGACGTTGTAGATTCGCACGCTAACCTTGCGTTCGAGGCGGAAAGAGCTGCCGCGGTTGACGCTCTCGGCAGCCTTCAGCAGCGCCATATGACGGTGACTCGAATCCGGGATCGTGGCGGCGCCTGCGCCGATCTTCAGGGATCGCTTGTTCTCGTCGTATTCAAGGGTGGTTTCGTCTTTCCGGAAGTTCCAGCTGAGCTGACCGAGATAAGCCTCGCCTTTGAGTAGCTGCTCAGCCCATCGCTCGACCTTCTCCTCGTCCCGGACCTGTTTTCCGGTCACCGAGTCAATGCCGCGCTGGCGTTCGTCATCTACCTTCAGGAATCCTGTTTTGAAGAGCTGCGAGATGTCGTGGGCCGTCATGACTGCGTCGTAGCAATCATATGGTCCATCCTCCGTACGAGATACATTTTCGATTGATGTTTGAAGACCCATGTTGCTTCACCTCAATGTGCCATGCGTACGACTTATAGTACGAGTTATTGAATTACGACAACAGAATATAATGCTCGTACTGATTTGTCAAATCCGCGGGACATGCAGTCTGGAAGAGGGAGTGGATGGTCACTCAAGCATGTGATTGGTATCCTGAATTCGCCATGGCGACACGAATCCGTTGCAAGTCTTCGGGTGGAGGATCGTCGCCCCAAACCACGTTTACCCTCGATGGGCGACGCGGCGTTTCGTCACGCGAATCGAAGCTGGGCAGCGCCCTTGAACTTCCAGACTGGGCTGCTATCCCAGGTTCTAAAATCGAAATCTGGCCTCAGGGGCCCACGCGGCATCCACTACGTCGCGCTGCTGTGGGACGCCGGACTCTTAAATCGTGAGTCTTTTGCTTCAGTTGGTGGTATTGGATTGCACTGATTGGCGACCTTTGATTGGATTAGGCGGAAGGATAGTTGTGAATTGTGATTCCTGCCGAGTGGCGGCATTCCATTGGAACCAGCACTGCACAGTTGCGATGGTTGGAACTGGCGTGCAGCCTAGGATGTCGGTTTGTGTGTACTACGTTGATATGTATACATCGCAATGAGTCGACAACGAAGTGCTTGTAGAATAAGCTACATACGTCAGTCACTCACGCAAAGATGCATGTCTAAGGTATAAGAAGATTACTAGGTCCTCGCCCGGATGCGCCACCACCGGCAGCCGTGCGCCCGCCTGCAATCGCTTTACTCGCAACATGTGTCTGATGGTAGCAGCGCAGCGGGAAGCGTCCCGCGGAAAGCCCAATCCTC
>Ga0181530_10005443_pt1 | contig 12975 bp, 9 predicted proteins | sample PEATcosm2014_Bin_42_FD_119769 | JGI IMG/M metagenome (GOLD analysis project Ga0181530, IMG submission 119769) | Peatland microbial communities from MTU Mesocosm Facility, Houghton, MI, USA - PEATcosm2014_Bin10_60_metaG | ecosystem: Environmental > Terrestrial > Soil > Wetlands > Peat | place... | reverse complement strand
ACACCTGGCCGCCGATCCGCGACCGCCGGAAGCGTAGCGCCGCCACCAGCGCGGAATAGTCCGAGCTTCCCTGGTTGGCCCGGTAGTCCAGGTTGCCCAGCATCGGTTGCAGCCGGCCGCCGTATAAATTGTTGGCCGTCGGAAAAACGGAATCCTGGCGGTTGACGATATCGGTGGTGATGAGCCCGCGGCCGCGCGAGGCAAGCCCGTCCACTTCAAATGTGAGCCCTCGGGCCAGAAACTGCTGCGCGCCCAGGAAGGCGCTCTGCGTTCGCGGCGCGCGGAGACCCGGCTGGAAGAGCAGCCCGTTCGCCAGGTCGTTGGAGGCCAGAAGCGTGCCGGCGGAGATCAGGCTGCTCAGCGGCGCGGGCAGCGTTACCGGTTGGGCGAACGTAAGGCTGCTGGTGCGATACCGGTTTTGAATGACGTTCTCCCAAAGGTTGTCGAACAGCGGATCATAGAAGATGCCGTAGGATGCGCGCAACAACGTGGCGCCGCGGCCGGTCAAGTCCCACGCGAGGCCCGCGCGCCCCGCCCAGTTGGAACCGCGAGACTGGTAGACGGGTTGGTCGCCGGCCGCGGCTGTCGAATAGCCGGCGCCTGCCAGCGCGTTTTGAATCCCGATGCCAGGGCCCAGTTCGACCAACAGATCTTTCTGCGCGCCGACATTCAGCGGCGCTCCGTAATATTCGTAGCGGATGCCGTAGTCGAACATCAGCCGGCTGGTAGCGTGGAAGCTGTCCTGGGCAAAGGCGGATAACTGCCGGTAGCGATAGGCGCGATCGGGCGCAACCGGGCCCAGCGTGGGGGAAAGCCGGTCCGTTTCGGCGACCAGTTGCGCCGGCTGGTTGTTCGTGAAATCGGCCAGGGTGGCATACTCCAGCAACGGGAAGGCGGACAGTTCCAGCAACGGGCTGCGCTGCAACCATCCAAATCCGGCCTTGAAAGCATGACGCCCTTTCACCCAGGTCACATTGTCGAGGGCTTCCCACGTAGCTCCCCGATTCCGATAGTTGGAAGCGGAAGAACCGCTGGGGAGAATGACAGTGAAGGGCGGGTTGCTCTGCACGGTGAAGACATCCAGTTCGGGAACACCCGGCTGGAAGGTGTCGAGGCGCATGGAGTCTCCCGCGCGGGAAGCGCGAAATTCGTTCAGGACCGACGGTGCGATCTGCGAAACGAGTCCTGCCGCGACCGACGCCGACTTCTGCTGGAAGCCCGTCGAAAACTGCGGGTAGGGATCGTATGCCAGGTCCGGCAGGTCCAGTTGATCGAGCCAGAGCCTGACAAACAGGCGCTGGCTGGCGTGGCGGAACGAATCGTCGAGGCGCAAAATGCCGGCCTCGCGGTTGAGCGGGGTGGGAGGCGAGACAACCACAATCCCGTAGTCTCCGGGGCCATCCGGCTGCGATTGGGGAACGTACCGGCGGAGGTACTGGCCGGCGAAGCAGGTAGGATCGAGCGAATCCACGAAGCTCCTGGTGGGCAAGACGAAGCTCTGCGGATCGCCCTGGCTGCGGAAACGGCGCACGTCGAATCCACCGGACACGAACAAGCGGTCGTGCAGCACGGGGCCGGAAACAAACACCCCGGGCTCCCATTCTTTGAGCGGCGCACGGGCGATAGGGGTTGCATTCTCCTGATATCCGTTGGCGTCCAGCCATTGGTTCTCCCAGTGAACGAACAGGTCGGCGTGCCAGGCATTCCCGCCGGTACGCGTGACGGCATTCGCGATGAAGCCGGACGTGCGGCCGTATTCGGCTGAGTAATTGCTCGTCGAGATGCGGTACTCCTGCAGGAACTCGGGAATGGCCGCGGTGAGAGGCCCGGTGACCAGCAGGTTGTTGTTTTCCACGCCGTCGAGGAGATAGTTGGAGGAGGAGGGACGCTGGCCGTTCACCGAAAAACCCAGGCCGCGCGCCGTAGTGGTGTCGGCTGTGACGCCTGGAAGCAGCATCAACATTGTGTAGACGTCGCGCCCGGTGAGGGGGAGTAACTGAATGTCGTTTTGGGTGATCACGTCGGAGCGGGAATTGTCGAGTGGCGCGACAGATCCGGTGTTCGAGCTGAAGACGGCGATCCGGCTGTTGTCCACATCCGGCCCGTAGAATGCGAGGGACTGTTGGGATTGCGGCGCCACCCAGCTCTGAAACCGCCCGGCTTCCCAGAGGTCGTAGAGCGGCCGCATCCGGAAATTCAGCTCGATGCGGCCCGAGACCGGCAGGTCGATGCCGCGCGCCTGCTGCGTTTGGTAACCGGGCGCGCTGACGGTGACGAAATAGCCGGCGGGCGAGAGTCCGGCCACCGCGTAGTTGCCGTGTGAATCGGATGTGGCGGCTTGCGTGGCCGCCGTGTCCGCCCGAAGGCAGACAATCCCGGCGGATGCAACCGGCAGGCCGGTAGCGTAATCGGTGATTGCGCCGAGGATGATCCCCTGCGTGGTTTGCGAATGGATTCGCGAACAGACCGCGACGAAAAGGGCCATGCAGAGGAAGAGGCCGCGGCGCATTAGGGTGACGATCAGTCTATCATGAGCGGCAAGTCCCGATTCATGGGAACGGCACCGCGCAGGTTCACCCCGGCAATCATCTGCCGCCGCCTTACCCGGCCATCTCCACCGGGTCGGTAGTGCGCATCTCGATCCAGCCCTGCTGCGGGATGGCGTCGATCGGCAGGCCGCCTTGCCAGAGCGAGAACTGGAAACGCAGCCCCGCGCCGGGCGAAACCGAGATGGCGGCCAGCGGGATGCGCGCTTCGAGCACGCGTCCCAAGGCGCATTCGGCGGCAGGCTCCAGGGTTTCCACGGCGCGTGCGGAGCCGGCGCCGAGAACGATGGTCAGGCGGGTGGCCCGCGCATCCTGCTGCGACTCCAGAGTGAACCGGGCTTCCATTCCCGACACTTCTTCCTGGTAAGTGGGATCGAAATCCACCCGCACGAAAAGATTCGCGCCGTCGCTTCCGAACTGGACTTCGCGGACGACGAACTTCTTGCCATGCATGGAGCCCGACCGTTCGTCCACATGGCAGACGCCGGCGCCCAGCCACTCGAAGTACGAAGTCACCTGGCCGTCGATCACGGGGTGAATGGGACCCGACGGCGGGATGCGCACTTCCGGGATCGCGATCTTCAGAATGGGGCGCGACAGTTCTTCGGGCGGCGCCAGGTTGAGGAAGCGGTAGACGTTGGCGAGGTGGTTGCGAAAGAGCTCGTCAAACTCGGGGCGATTGGCGGATTCGTGCTCCGGCCCGTACCACCAGCACCAGTCGCTGCCTTCGGCGATCAGCAACTCTTCAAAGGCCCGCTCGCGCTGCGGTTGCGGCACGGCCGCGGAGGCGCCGTCGAAGATCTGGCGGGCGCGCAATAATTGCGTCCAGGCATGATTATCCTCTTCGGCGCCGATCCACACGTCGAAATTGGCGCCGATCCACGAGCCCGGGAAGATATGATCCAGCGGGTCCGGCGCCATCAGGCGCAGGGCCTCGCTCACGGTGACGGCCCGCAGGCGCACGTCCTCCGAAATGCGGCGGTACAACTCGCGCAGAAAGGGGCGGCCGTTGAGGTGGTAGTATTCCCAGGCGTTTTCGCCGTCCAGGATGATGGGCACCAGCGCGTCGCGGCCGGCCGCTAGAATGCCGGCGCAGTTATCGCGGATGCGGTGCAGAAAATCCTCCGCCGCCGGCGCGGCATCCATGCGGGAATAAACGAAGCCGATCAGGTCGCTCAAGAAGTGATCGCGAAACACCACCCCCAGCGCGCGTTGCGCCTGGCGCCATTGGTACGGCCGGTAGAGCTCCTCCACGCCCACCGAATGGCCCAAAGTGCGGTTCAACACGCCGCTATCGGTGGCGGCCCACTCAAAGCCCAACTCGGAGGCGATGGTGAAGACCTCGTCGGATACCGAACCTTCCGACGGCCACAGCCCCACCGGGGCGACGCCGAAATGGCCGGCGCAGTAATCGCGCGCCAGAGCCAGTTGGCGGCGCGCATCGTCGGGGTAGCGAAACCGCGGCGGCAGGGGCACATCGGGATGAGAGACGCTGGCGATATTGGAATCGCAGACCAGCGGCAGGATGGGGTGGTAATAGGGAGTGGTCGAGATCTCGATCTGCCCGGTGCCGGCCAGCTTTCGATAGATGGGAAGCACGCGGCCCACCATCTCGCGCTGCTTCTCTCCCATGCGCCGCTGATCCTCCAGGGTGAAGCCGCGCCCGCGTTCCACCCATTCGCGCACTTCCGGATCGTGCGTCTGGAACTCCTCATCGAACCACGAAATCTGCGACCACATCTGCAGATCGCGAAAATCCTGGGCGCCGAACAGGCTGGGGCTGCCCGAATTCTTCTGCGCCTGCCAGGCGTCGTATAACTCGCCGTAGCGCGGATAGCGATGGATCATGTGCTGCGGGTCGCCGTAAAAGGAATGGCGCAGCAGGAAAGCGCGGCCGGCGTCGTCCAACTCTTCGGACGGCTTGAGCGCCGCCGCGAGAAATGGGTCGGCGGCCTCGCCGGCGGCGTATTCCCCCACCTGGGCCATCATCGAAGGCACCAGATTGAAGGTCTGCCGCACTTCCGGGAATTCTTCGAGTATGTGCGCCATCCCGTAGTAGTCTTTGAGCGCGTGCATGCGGGTCCACGGCAGTTTGTACTCGCCGGTGATCAGGTCCTTGTAAAAGGGCTGATGCATGTGCCACAGGAAGCACAGGTGGATGTGAGCCATTCTCTACCAGTGTACGCACTGCCGTCGCCCCGGGTCTTATCTTCGTTGCATGCCGGGACCGCGTGATACTGTATCTCTTACCGCATGAAGTCTCTTGACGCCATCCCGGAAACGCGGGATTCGGCTGGATTGCCGCAGTCCGCCGCGCATTCCGGACGCGGCCTGAATGGCACGGCGAATCGATGGTTGCAGGCCATGGAGCGTCACCAGCGCGTGGTGCTCGTGGTCTTCTCAATCGTATACTTCGCGCTCACTTGCTACCGGGCCAGCCGAAAACTGTTCTGGTTCGATGAACTGTTCACTGTGTACCTCGCGCGCCTGCCCGACTTCAAGTCAGTGTGGCGGGCGGTGGTGAACGGCGTCGATTTCAATCCACCGCTCTTCTATCTGATCACGCGGTTTTCGGAACACATTCTGGGCGAAGGACACATAGCCGCCCGGCTGCCGGCAATTCTTGGGTTCTGGATCTTTTGTATATGCCTGTTTCGATTTGTTTCCTTGCGCTTGTCAGTTGTGAGTGCATGCGTCGGCATGCTGTTCCCGCTGGTCACGGGAGCCTATTTTTACGCCTACGAAGCGCGGGCGCATGGAGTCGTCCTCGGATTCTGCGGCCTCGCGCTGGTTAGCTGGCAGGCGGCTGCCGATCGCGCGGCGCGACGCGCATGGTGGCTCCTGGCACTGGGCGGATCGCTAGCCTGCGCGTTGCTCACACATAGCTATGCGTTCCTGATATTCGCCCCTATAGTCCTGGGAGAACTGTCGAGAACCATGAGCCGTAAACGCCTGGACTGGCCCCTCTGGACGACCATTGCAGCATCATCCCTGGCAGTGCTGGCTTCGATTCCATTCGTGCATCGGGTGACTTCGGGTGTGGGAGCCTATTTCCCCGCGAATCTACCCGATCTAATCATTCTGTATGCAAGTCTCTTGATGCCTGCCGCCGGCGTACTTGCCGGGTGGCTGGTTCTGACGTTCCTGGTTCGTGTGAAGACAGAAAGTCCTGGACACGAACCGGGTCTTCGCGGTTACGAACTCTTCGCACTCTGGGCATTTCTGGCGATTCCGGTCTTTGCGTACTTGGCAGCCAGGCTGACGGGAGGGCCGTTCCTGGCCCGTTATGCAATCTCGACGGTCGCCGGGTTCGCAGGCCTGCTGGGTGTCGCCGTGGCGAAAAGGCCGGCAGCCGGAATCGGGACCCTCCTGCTGCTGGCGGGACAGATCGGTTTCGCTTTTCTCGGGTTTGCGGCTGGTTCGGTTTTGACCGAGCCGTCATCAGGTTACGAGATCAGCACTCGCATTCGTGAGTTCAGCCAGCGATACGAATGGCTGGCCGAAGATAGAACTCTTCCGATTCTTCTGATAGACGATCTCGACTTCATGACAACTTCCTACTATGCCCCGGCTGGAGTGGCTCCCCAACTCGTCTATGTAGTCTGGCCGAAATGGGACTTAATGGGGAAGGGATACGCACGCCTGCAAAGCTGCTGCAAAGCGGAACCCGCGGTTTTTGGACTCGCGGACTTCCTTGCATCCCATGGCGCCTTCCTGGTCTACGGAGGACCCCGTTCCGCCGACCGGCTGAAGTATTTTGCCGGCGATGGGGCGACGGTCAAGATGCGGAGGGAAACTCGCGATCACTTTCTGGCCCTGGTAACCTATCCGCAAAGGATGGCAAAAGCATCCCCGCGGTGATGGGCGCGCCGACAAGATGGAGGCTGATGAATATTTACAAAGTTTTGGAAATCCCTCTGGTGTATCGGATTTCGCAGTTTGTCTTGGCGCCCGGAATGGACCGGATCGTTACGGGGCGCCTGGCTCGGATGTTCGCGGCGATTCCCCGCCCGGAAAGAGTCTTGGACGTTGGCTGCGGTCCGTCATCCTGGTTGTGGAAGTTGGGTATGAAGCCGATCGGGTTGGATATTTGCCATGCCTATACCGTTAGGTTTGGGAGCAACGGGAGCCGCGCGGTCACCGCATCCTGCACCAGCATGCCGTTTGCAGCCGGCTTCTTCGATGTGGTTTTCAGTTATGGCTTGCTCCACCATCTCCCGGAACAACTGGCTCGGGAGACCGTAGGGGAGATCCTGCGAGTAACTCGTCCCAACGGGCATGTGATTCTGTTCGATCCGGTTGTGCCGAGGACCGCGGTGGCGCGCCCCCTGGCCTGGGCTCTGTGCAAACTGGATCGCGGGCGTTTCATTCGTCCGCAACGCGAGTACGAGACCCGTGTTTTGAGCCGGCCGGAGTGGAAGATCGAGAGATTCACGCACTCCTATCTGGGCACAGAGGGTCTGCTAAGTTTGCTGGCGAAAGACTGGACCGGGCTGGATGGCCCCGTGGGCGCTCACACTCTATAAGAAGGAGTAATCCTAGTGGGAAAAGGATTGCCTGGCACAGCCTGCTCGGTTGCCTCGATAGCTCCCTCACCTCCCGGCAGACCATGCAGCCCGGCGGACTTGCGATCGTTGCGGATCTCGCGCACGATGTAGCGCGGACGCTGCTTCACCTCCTCGAAAATGCGGCCCAGGTATTCGGCGATGATGCTCAGGCTGAACAACTGCACGGTGCCTAAAAACAGCACGGCGACCAGGATGGTCAGGAATCCGCGCGGGCTTTGCGGGATGAGAAAGTAAAGCAGGGCGTAGAGCACAATGGCGACGCCGGTCAACACCGTGGCGGCGAAAGCCAGCAGCGAGATCAGCTCCAGCGGCTGGTAAGAAAATGAGAAGATGCCGCGCTTGGCCCACCGCAGGTTGTCCAGCATGGAGTTGGTGGACTCTCCGGCGAACCGCTCCGGCCGCACGTAGGGAACGCCGGTCTGGCGGAATCCCACCCAGGTGCGAAGGCCGCGGAGAAAGCGGTCGCGCTCGGGCATCTGCAGAATGCTATCCACCACGCAGCGGCTCATGATGGAAAAATCGCCGGCGTCGAGCGGCATCTGCAAATAGGAGAGATGCCGGTAGAGCCGGTAGAAGAGCTTGCGGGCCAACTCCTTGAGGGCGTTTTCCCGGCGGCGCTGGCGCACGCCGTAAACCACTTCAAAGCCTTTGGTCCATTCGGCCACCAGCGCGGGGATGACCTCGGGCGGGTCCTGGAGATCGCCGTCCATCAGGATGACGGCATCGCCGGTCGATTGCTGCATGCCGCTGGTGAAGGCCATCTGCGAGCCGAAGTTGCGGCTGTGTGTGATCACCGTGAGGCGCGGGTCCTGTTCGGCGATTTCGGCAAGCAGCTCCAGGGCGTTGTCGGGACTGTTGTCGTTGACGTAAATGATTTCGTAGGAAGGCGTGATTTCGCGCAGCACGGCGGTCAGGCGGCGGTACATTTCGTGGACGCTGCCGGCGTCGCGATAGCAGGCCACCACCACCGAAATGGTTTTGCCGGTCAGCACGCCACGGCCTCCAGGACGGAGGTGACGCGATGCGCCACCTGCGCGGCGGTAAGCCCTTCCTGGGCGCGCAGGAAATTCTGGCTGCCGCTGCGGTGGGCGAAATGGTCGCTGGCGGCAATCAGGTTCAGGCTGCAGGAAACGTGGTGCTCGCAGAGCCACTCGCCGATGGCCGAGCCGAGACCGCCGGCCTGGCTGTGTTCTTCGATGGTGAAGATCGGCACGTTCTGGGCGCAGCACTGGGCCAGGGTGGCAGAATCCAGCGGCTTGACGGTGTGCATGCTGACCACGCGGGCTTCGACGGAGGCCGCGCGCAGCAGGCCGGCCGCCTCCATGGCGACGGAGAGAATGCCGCCGGTTGAGATCAGGACACAGTCGGATCCGGGCTGGAGAGTGATTGCCGAGCCGATGCGGAACTCGGGCGGGTGCTGATGGACCACCGGGTCTCCGGCGCGTCCCAGCCGCAGGTAAACCGGGCCGGTCTGGGCGCCGATCTGGAGCACGGCGAGTTCGGCTTCCACGGGGTCGCCGGGGCAGACCACCGTGAGATTGGGGAGCGTACGCATCACGGCGATGTCTTCCAGGGCGTGGTGCGTGGGACCGTTCGGCCCGTAAGCGAACCCGCCGCCCACGCCCACGATGGTCACGGGGAGGTTGTGATAGCAGACATCGTTGCGGATCTGCTCGAAGCAGCGCAGCGTGGCGAAGGGCGTGATGGAGTAGGCGAAGGGACGCAGTCCATCCATGGCCATGCCGGCGGCCACGCCGACCATGTTGGCTTCGGCCACGCCGGCGTTGATGAAGCGGCCGGGGAAGCGGCGGGCGAAGTCGTCGAAAATCTTGAAGCCCAGGTCGCCGGTGAGCAGCGCCACGCGGTCGTCACGCTCCGCGAGCGCTGTCAAGCCGCGAATAAATGCGTTCCTCATAGCCGCCTCGAAGACAGGGAGGGGCTGGCGGACTGTTCGATCTCCGCAATGGCGCGCTCCAGGTCGGGGCCCGTGGGCGTCTTGTAGTGCCATTCGAGGTCGTTCTCCATGAAGGAGACGCCCTTGCCTTTCACGGTGTGGGCGATGAAAGCGGTGGGGCGTCCGGCCTCGAGCGGCGGCGCGCCCAGAGCCGTGGTGATGGCTTCCAGGTTGTGGCCGTCGATCTCGGCAGTGGCCCAGCCGAAGGCTTCCCACTTGGCGGCAAAGGGTTCGAGGAAGGTGTCGGTGCGGGCCATGGCGGACCACTTGTTGTAGTCCACGATGGCGATCAGGTTGTCCAATTGGTAGCGGCGGGCAAAGATAGCGGCCTCCCAGACGCTGCCTTCGTTGCATTCGCCGTCGCTGAGAAGGACGAAGGTGCGGTAGTCCTGGCGCCGCAGTCTGGCGGCCAGAGCAAGACCCGCGCCGATGGAAAGCCCGTGGCCCAGCGAGCCGGTGGCGGCTTCGATGCCTGGAGCGCAGCCCGGACTCGGGTGCTCGGCCAGAGCGGCTCCATCGGCGGCGTACTGGTCGAGCAGGTGGCGCGGGAAGAAACCGCGTTCGCACAGCGTGGCATACTGCGCCATGCACGCGTGGCCCTTGCTCAGAAGAAAGCGGTCGCGGCCGGGCGAATCGGGGTGTTGGGGATCGATGCGCAGCACCGAGTAGTACAGCCCGGCCAGAAGCTCGACACAAGAAAGCGCCGGGGCGACATGCGGAGTGCCCCCGTGGTGCGCCATGCGCAGAATGGAGGCGCGGATATTCTGGCAGGTGCGGTGCAGGCCGCCGGCCTCGAGCCGGGTCATGGGGATTCCTCCGTCCGGGGCGCCCGGGCGATGAGGCCGAGGTTGCCGGCCTGCCAGGAGAGCGTCCGCTGGCCGAAGCGTGACCGCCGCAGGTACTGCACCAGCCTGCCTTTCAGGACGGCGGGCAGCGGCGCCATCTGGCCCCAGTAGTAGAGCGGATACCGGTTCTTGACGGGGAAGACGCTCAGGACGTCAAAGCCGTGCTTGAAAAAGATGCGGCGCATGGTATCGCGGTTGTAGAGGTAGATGTGCTCGACATCGATGATGGGACTGCGTTCGCCGAGCAGGCGGTTGGTCCAGGCGCCGGCGTCGTGATTGATGAAGAGCGCGATGCCGCCCGGACGGAGAACACGGCGGCAGGCATCGAGGACGTCGTTGGGCCGCGTCATGTGGTCGAACACCTGGAACGCGCAGACCACATCGAAGTAGCCGGGGGGAAACAGGCCGTCGCGGAAGAGATCGTTGCGGATATTGCCCCGGACGCGCGGCGAGGCGATTTCCACGGCATGGCGGCTGGGTTCGACGCCGTAAACTTCACGGAATCCCAGGTCGAGGGCGCGTTCCAGGAAGAATCCGTGCCCGCAGCCAATTTCCAGCAGGCGGTCCTTTTCCGGAACCAGGGGCAGCCACTGACTGAGATATTCGGCGTAGGTGCGGCCGGCGAACTCGGCCTCGGTGGTGCAGGTGACGGTGCTGCCGGCGTACAACCGGGCCAGTTCGCCGTCCTGGAAGATCGGGTCGGAGCGGAGCAGGCGGCATCCGCGGCACTCGACGATGCGGTAGTGTACACGGTCGGGGCTGCGGCGGGCGGAGAAGCGGTCGAAGGTGGCGGCGTCATGGCCGAGAGTCTCGCCGTAGAATTCGGTTTCTTCGGCGGCGTCGCCGCAGATCGCGCAGGTGGTTGCGATCATGCGATGGCCGTCCGTCTCCACTCCCGGCATGTCTTGTGTCCTTCGGTGCGGTACCAGTCGGCGGTCTTCTGGATACCATCGGCGAGGCTGGTTTTGGCGGTCCAATTCAAACCGCGGCGGACTTTGCTGGCGTCGGCGAGCCAGGTTTCGGCGTCCCAGGTGCGGGCGGGCATGCTGCCCCAGTGAACCTTGACGCCCGCGCCGGTGGAGCGGAGGACCGCGCGCACCACGTCGCGCATGGTGGATTGGATGCCGGTGCCGATATTGAAGATCTCGCCGCGCTGCAGGCTCAACTGGCCGATCTGCAGGTAGGCCTCGACCACGTCATCCACGAAGACGAAATCGCGGGCGGTATCGGGAGAGACCATGTCCAGCGGCTTGCCTTCGAAGGCCCGCTGCACCAGGGTGGGGATGAGGCGCGAAGGCTCCTCGTAGGGGCCGTAGGCGGAGAAGAGGCGAAACGTGTTGATGGGGCGGCGGTCGGCGCAGGCCATGTACTGGGAGACCAGCGTCTGCGCGGATTTGGCGACCGCGTAGTAGCTGTTCGGTTCCAGCAGATCGGTTTCGCGCATGGCGTGCTGCTTGTGGCCGTACTCCGAGGAACTGCCGGTGTTGACGAAGGCTTTGTAATCCACTTCGGAACAGGCCTTCAGCAGGTTCCAGGTGCCGAAGACGTTGGTGAGGATGATCTGGTCGGCGTCGGTCTGCGCGGAGTAAGCGCCGTAGACCGCGAGGTGATAGATGACGGTGGGCTGAATGTCGGCGACGATGTCGCGGAGACGCTCGGCGTCGTTGAGATCGCCGGTGTGGAGGTGAATCCCGCTTTCCAGGCCGGTGAGACGCCAGAGATTGGCCGGTTCGCGCACCAGGGCGTGCACCTCGCAGCCGATCTCCACCAGTTTGCGGGCCAGACACGCGCCCACAAATCCGGTGGCTCCCGTCAGGAAAAACCGCTCACTCATCAGGTTCACGATTGAGATCTCACTTTCTTCCGGGGGCGAATCGCGTGCCGAGCAGTTTGTAGTTTACTGTTTCGGAGGTGGCGGGTACACCTTGCCTTTGGTTAACAGCGAGAGGCTAACTGCTGAATTCAGGAGTCAGGAGTCAGAAGTCAGTAGTGCAGCGGCGGCGGGGTATTTGGACACCCGCGGCGCCGGTCCAGGGCTCGGCTATAGCAGTGGAGATGGCGTCGAACTCCTGTTCCATCGCGCGAATGTCCTCGCTCGCGTTGGCCACTTCGCAGGTCCGCGCAAGGGCGTTCTCCTTCGCCACAGCCCCCGGAATTGAGCACGTTATCTTTCTGGCGGCCACGATGCCATCATGCCACACACCATATGCCCTTTGACGTCAACCCGCCCGCCACGGCAAGTTATAATGCAGGATTCTCTATGATCCTTCACGATGCCCTCGCTGAAGCGGCCGCAGTTTTGACCCGGGCTGCGGACTCGATCGGGCAATCGGTCATGGATGGAGCCATTGACGCCGTGGTCGGCGCGCTGGCCGGCGGCAAGCCGCTGCTGGTGTGCGGCAATGGAGGCTCCGCGGCGGATGCCATGCACATCACCGGCGAGTTGGTGGGCCGCTTCCTCGAAGAGCGGCGCGCCTTGCGAGCCATTTGCCTTTCCGATAATCCGGCCGTCCTGACCGCCTGGAGCAACGACCACTCCTTCGAAACGGTCTTCGCGCGCCAGGTGGAAGCCTACGGCGAAAAGGACGCCGTGCTGCTGGGCCTCAGCACGTCGGGTACTTCCCGCAACGTGGTGGCGGCGTTTGAGCAGGCTCGCAGCATGCGGATGCGCACCATCGCACTCACCGGCGAAGGCGGCGGCAGCCTGGCGCCGCTGGCCGATTTCCTGCTGGCCGTTCCCTCGCGGCGCACTCCGCTGGTGCAACAGGTGCATCTCTCGCTCTACCACTATCTCTGCGAGCAAGTCGAGCGGCGCATGATGGCGGTATGAAAAGCGACGGCAAGGGCCGCCTCTGGTCCTGGATACTGGCCGTGCCGCTGGCCGCCGTCCTGCTCTACTACGCGCTGCGCGGCGTGGATTGGAGCGGCGTCTGGCGCACCATCGCCGGTGCGCGGTGGGGCTTGGTGGTGGTGGGCGGCGCGTTTACCTGCTGTTCGTTTTTTCTGCGCGCGGTGCGCTGGCGCATCCTGTTGAACGCCGAAGCGCGACTTTCCGTGGGCTT
>Ga0181530_10005438_pt1 | contig 12979 bp, 7 predicted proteins | sample PEATcosm2014_Bin_42_FD_119769 | JGI IMG/M metagenome (GOLD analysis project Ga0181530, IMG submission 119769) | Peatland microbial communities from MTU Mesocosm Facility, Houghton, MI, USA - PEATcosm2014_Bin10_60_metaG | ecosystem: Environmental > Terrestrial > Soil > Wetlands > Peat | place... | reverse complement strand
CCGCGGTGTTTGGCCTGATCATCGGGCTGATCGCGTGTTTTCAGGGAATGCGCACAGAGGGAGGCGCTGCGGGCGTGGGCCGAGCGGCCACGAGCTCGGTGGTATTGTCCTCGTTGTTACTGATTATGGCCGATGTTGTGCTCGTGAAGATCATTATCATATTTTTCCCGTAGACATTTTCCGGTCAACATGGATTCGACAGTTCGCGAATGCAGAGTATGGACACAATCGATCAAATAGCCGTGACACGAGAGACAGCCGAGGAAAACGGCAGCGCGCCCGTTGTCGCCGTCGAGGACTTGCATAAGTCGTACGGGAGTCAAAAGGTCCTGAACGGGATCAGCCTGACTGTGACACGCGGCGAGACCCTCGCGGTCCTGGGGCGGAGCGGCACCGGCAAAAGCGTGCTGCTGAGACTCATCATTGGCCTGGAAAAGCCCGACTCGGGATCGGTCCGCATCCACGGTCAAGACATCACCGGCATGCCACTCGACGAAATTGGCGACATCAGAAAAAAAATGGGTTTCCTGTTTCAGCAAGGCGCGCTTTACGATTCTCTGACCATCGAGCAGAACGTGGCTTTTCCGCTGCGGCACCATAAGAAAACGATGTCGAAGTCCGATCAAGACGAGCGGGTCAGCGCACTGCTGGCGGAAGTGGGCATGGCCGGCCAGTCTGAGAAGATGCCTTCGGATATTTCCGGCGGGATGCGGAAACGAGTGGGTTTGGCGCGTGCGCTCGTTTTGGAGCCGGACATCCTGCTGCTCGACGAGCCCACCGCCGGTCTCGACCCCATCAGCGCCGCGGAGATCGACGAGTTGGTTCTCAAGCTTCAGGCGGAACATCACATGGCATCCATCGTTGTAACGCACGACCTGCACAGCGCGAAGACGATTGCGGACCGTCTCGCTCTGCTCAATGAAGGTAATGTGGTGATCGCAGGCAGTTTCCAGGATCTCCAGAAAAGTGACATCGAGTTCGTCGGGGAATTTTTAAGGCACTCGTAGGAGGGCATATGTCGAGAGCGGCACGGTTGGGGGCTTTTATAGTTGCGACACTGGCAATCTTAGTGGCCGGCGTCTTCATCATTGGAAGCAAGCAGTATCTTTTCAGCTCAACCTACCAATTGAAGGCGCAGTTCGACAATGTGGTGGGTCTGGATGCGGGAGGCGATGTGAGGGTGGCTGGCGTCCACAGTGGAACCGTGCGCAGCATCTTGTTGCCGCACAAGCCGGGCGAAAAAGTCACGGTCGTCATGGATCTCGCTAGGTCCACACACGAAATCATCAAGCAAGACTCCGTGGCCTCAATCGAAACCGAGGGGTTGTTGGGCAACCAATATATGGCGATTTCGTTTGGGTCCGCCGGGGCCGCCAACGTGCGGGATGGCAACATCATCGCCAGCGAGCCGCCACTCGAAATGTCAGACCTGCTCAAAAAGACAAGCGGCATTCTCGACAGCGGCCAGCAAGCCATGCAGAACGCCACTCGGGCGACGGCGAATTTAGACTCGATAAGCGCCAAGGTCAACAGCGGTCAGGGAACTGCCGGAGCGCTGGTGAACGACAAACGGCTCTATAACAACCTTGAACAGACGACAGGCTCCATGCGTGACACGATGGTCCAGGCTGAAGCCGGGGTCACCGACTTCCAGGAAAACATGGAAGCCATGAAGCATAACTTTTTCTTGCGCGGGTATTTCAAAAGCCGCGGCTACGAAGATTCCGCCGAGCTGGCAAAATATGAGATCGAACGACTGCCGCAAGGTACACCGACAAAAGAGTTTACTTACGCAACGAAACAGCTATTCGATAAGCAGGATTCGGCCAAGCTAAAAAACCAAAAATCTCTAAACGCTGGCGGCGAGTTCCTCGTTAATAACCAGTTCGGCGTTGCGGTGATTGTGGCATCCTCTGGCATGGAAGGCGATACCGCGAAGGATTTGGTGCTCACCGAAGCGCGGGCCATGGTTGTGCGCGAGTATCTGGTCGAGAACTTCGGATTCGACGATAGTCAGCTTAAGACCCTGGGGCTAGGTAAACAGACCGACGCAAGCCCGGATGCCGGCTGGGGTACGGTGCGAATTCTCATTTATCCAAACGGAACCGAGATACCGCCGGCCAAGCAGACACAGACAAGTATCTCTCTCAAACAAGCCTCAGACCAATCGGTTCAGGCTTCGGCAGCCACGACACCGAAACCTCAGTAGCGATTGCCGTAACCGGTGAAAGCGGGAAATCACTGTGCAGCGCCGGCGGCGACAAGCGGCACGGGCGGCGCGGATTTTAACTGCTCCAGCTCAGCCAGCACGCCTTGCCAGCGAACCGGATCTTTCTTCGTTTCAATCGGTACGGAGAGATCGGAATAAAACTTCAGGATGTCAGCGCGCAGATCCGGCGACGTGAGATCGAATTTTCGTTCTGACAACTGGGCCAGTAACTTCGCATAAGTGTCGTCGGTGAGGGAGTATTCCGCTGCCTTGGTCGCTTCGCCGCTATCAAGATCGCAATTGGGTAGCAGGAGCGAGTTTGTGCCCACTGCGCGCAGGGAAATACGGTATTCATCGACGGTCAAATTGATGCTCTTGAAATAGAGGTCCTCGGTCTGCGGAGTCGGGTTCTTGAAACCCAGGCCTTTGAAGGGACCGATTTTCGGCATGTAGCGCAGAAGGGTTGAGAGAATTCGGGTTCCGAACCCGGGCTTGGTGTAGTCCTTTCCCCATTCTTTTTCGTAATCGGAGCGCGAAAGGCGGTACAAGAACTGTTTTTTCGCGAAGTCGGGGTGCTCGCGCATCATATCTTTCTTGTGCGTCTGTAACGCGACCTGGGTCATCTCCGGGATCATCCGGCTCACGAAGAAACGATAGGACCCGATGGCAACGTCCTCATGGACGAGCACATCTTTCAACTCCAATCCATATACCACGGGGAAGACCCGTTCCAGCAGGGGCTTTGACACCTTAAACCCGATGAAATCGTGGTACTGCTGCGATGCGTAACGGTTCTTCGCCACCTGGATCATGTCGAAGCCAAACTCCGTTTTTAGATGTGCGGTCCTGTCCTCCGCATACGTGACCGACTTGCCGAACTTCGCTCGCAACCTTGGATATTCGATGGCCACCGCCTGGTTCACTGCCATCGAATGCCCGGTAATGTCCGACGTATAGTGTGCCAGCGCGCCCAGTGCGAAAGCATACTCATTCACATCGGCGCTCTCCACCAGCAACTCGCGAACAAAATCTCCACTGCGAACGTAATGCACCAGATTGCTGAATTCAACGCTGCTGAATGGGTAGTAGCCAAGGTCCTGGATGACGGCACCCCCGTAGGCGTAGGAGTGCGCTTCTTTGATCTGGTCTTCCGAGAGCCCCGGAAATCGCTTGAGCAACAAGGGCCGGATTTCGTCGGCCCAAAGCAGGTCAACGATTTCCTCGTGCGTCAACACGGAATACGCTGACGAACCGCCGCTGCACATGAGCACGACGAGGAGACACGCCAGCGCACGAACAGTAAGCGGGCGCCAGCCCATGGCCGCGGACATGTTCTTACCTCCTCGGCACCTAGCCGTGATTCTTGTACCATCTTGGTAAAGCCCGAGCCAACTATGACAGTTCAGACAATGGAAAACTGTTCCCTATTGCTCATTGCCGGGAGAAGCGACGCGCTCTCATCACATGCCATACGATCGCATCTACGTCGCGCCCTCCGTGAGGAACACGTCGACTCCGCCCTTGTCCCCATCCGCAATACTGTGCAGAATGGCACAGTTCGAATACTTTCCGCTGGACTATAATCTCTAGCGATTCTGAGCCGAAAAAGGAGATCCCTTTTGACTGTTGATACCGACGAGCATCCCTTGATCGACCGTAACCATCAACTCACGGCCCACGGTTCGGAACCTCACCGGCATAAAGTAATGTGGTTCGTCCTGTGGATTCTGTTGTTCCTCGCCGTTGTGCTCACAGTCATGCTGGTATGGCGCCACCTGGATGCCGCGACAAAAGTCGTGCCCGCGCCACCGAAAATCACGATTACCAGCGCGACCGCTAAAAAAGGTGACATTGGCGTTTACCTTGACGAGATCGGCACCGTCACTCCGGTTTATACCGATTCGATTACCAGCCAGGTGAATGGCCTGGTCGTCGCCGTGCACTTTAAGGAGGGTCAGCTGGTAAGCAAGGGCGATCCGCTGATTGACATCGACTCGCGCACTTACAGCGCAACGCTGTTACAGGCGCAAGGGCTGCTCCAACGGGACGAGAACCTCCTCGCCCAGGCACAGATGGATCTCGAACGCTACCGTGAAGCATTGGCTCGCAAAGCGATCGCCGAGCAAATCGTAGCTGACGAAGAAAAGCTTGTGCTGCAAGATGAGGGCACCGTAAAAAACGATCGGGGAACGGTGCAATTTGACCAGGTCCAGGTTGACTATTGCCATATCACCGCTCCCATCGGTGGCCGTGTCGGTTTGCGGCTTGTGGATCCGGGCAATGTGGTGCAGTCCTCCGGGACCGCAACTCTGGCCGTCATCACGCAGTTGACGCCCATCACAGTAATTTTCACCATACCGGAAGACAGTCTTGGCCCGGTCGCAGCTCAGCTGCGCAAAAAGGCCAAGCTCACCGTCGATGCCTTTGATCGCACGGCACAGACAAAGATTGCCAGTGGAAAGCTGCTGACGCTCGACAACCAGATTGACACCACGACGGGAACAGTCAAAGCGCGGGCCATCTTCGACAATAAGAATGATGCGCTCTTCCCCAACCAGTTTGTGAACACGCGGCTGCTGGTGAATACCTTGCAGGGGGTGACGCTGATTCCGGCGTCCGCCATTCAGCAGAATGGTCAGGCATCTTTCGTATATGTGATTCAAAACAACATCGCACATATGCGCAGCGTAAAGCTGGGGGTTACGGACGGCGGCCTAACTCAGGTTGACGGCCTCAATCCGGGAGACGTTGTCGCCACCAGCAGCTTCGATAAGTTGCAGGACAACACCGCAGTCGTCATTTCGAATAAAGCTACAACCAAGTCTGCCGCGACCGGCACAAACGGGAGCAGCGCCCCGTGAGTCCATCTCGTCCGTTTATCTTACGGCCGGTAGCCACCTCTTTGCTGATGGCCGCCATCCTCTTGGTCGGACTTGTTGGCTATACCCAACTGCCAGTCTCTGCCCTGCCGGAAGTCGATTATCCGACCATTCAGGTGCTCACGTTTTATCCCGGAGCAAGCCCGACGGTAATGGCAACGACGGTGACGGCGCCGCTGGAGCGCCAATTCGGCCAACTCCAGGGTTTGAGCCAGATGACCTCCACCAGTTCCGGAGGCACTTCCGTCATTGTGTTGCAGTTCAACCTCAGTCTGAATATTGACGTAGCTGAAGAAGAAGTGCAGTCCGCCATCAACGCGTCGCAGAGTTTGTTGCCCTCCATCCTACCCTCGCCGCCGATCTACAGTAAGACGAATCCAGCCGATGCGCCTGTGCTTACCTTGGCCATCACTTCAAGTTCCATGCCGCTATCCCAGGTCGAAGATCTGGTGGACACGCGCCTTGCGCCGAAGATCTCGCAGCTCAGCGGTGTCGGCCTGGTAACTATCAGCGGCGGCCAAAAGCCCGCGGTTCGGATTCAAGCCAACCCCACGGCCCTGTCATCCTACGGTATTAATTTGGAAGACCTGCGCGCGGCGCTGACCCAGTCCAGTGTCAACGCCGCTAAAGGCAACTTTGATGGCCCGCGCCAGGATTACCAGATCGACGCCAACGACCAACTGGTAACCAGCGACGACTATCGCAAGGTGGTCATTGCCTACCGTAACGGCGCGCCGGTGATGCTGACCGACGTGGCCAATGTCGTGAATGGCATTGAGAACAACAATCAGGCCGCGTGGATGAACCAGACCCCCGCGGTCATCCTGAATGTGCAACGCCAGCCCGGCGCCAACACCATCAGCGTGGTCAAGAGCATCAAGCAACTACTGCCACAGCTTGAAGCCAACTTGCCGACGGGCATTCAGGTAACCACGCTCACCGATCTCACTACCGCCATCGAAGCCTCGGTTTCCGACGTTGAGTTTGAATTGATGTTGACGGTCGGCCTCGTCGTGCTCGTCATCTTCCTTTTCCTGCGGAGCCTCTACGCCACCATCATCCCAAGCGTGGCCGTACCGCTTTCACTGATCGGAACTTTCGCGGCGATGTACATCCTGGGTTACAGCCTGGATAACTTATCGCTGATGGCACTTACTATCTCCACCGGCTTTGTGGTGGACGATGCCATCGTGATGATCGAGAACATCGCGCGTTACATCGAAGCCGGCGATCCACCCATGGAAGCTGCGCTCAAAGGCGCGGAGCAAATTGGCTTCACCATTCTTTCGCTGACCGTCTCGCTCATTGCCGTGCTGATTCCGCTGTTATTCATGGGCGACGTTGTAGGGCGCTTGTTCCGCGAGTTTGCCGTGACCCTCGCTGTCACGATCATCGTTTCGGCCGTAGTATCCCTTACGCTCACGCCCATGATGAGCGCGCGAATTCTGCGGCGTCAGCCCAAAGAGCAGCAGGGCCGCATCTATCAATTCACCGAGCGTGCTTTCGAGGGGATGATCGCCTTCTATGGCCGCACGCTGAAGTTCGTTCTTGGATACCAGACGATTACGCTGTTGGTCGCCGTGTCCACGCTGCTGCTCACGGTTTTCCTCTACATCATCATCCCCAAGGGATTCTTCCCGGTGCAGGACACCGGCGTCATCCAAGGCATTTCGCAGGCGCCGCAGACGATTGGCTCCATGGCCATGGCAGCGAAGCAGCAGGAACTGGCCAAGATAGTTCTGGCCGACCCGGCTGTCGAGAGCCTCTCGTCGTTCATCGGCGCGGATGGAACGAATACCACGACCAACAGCGGCAGGATGTCGATCAACTTAAAGCCACTCGACCAGCGCAAGATGAATGCGTCCGACGTCATCCGCCGCCTCAACTCAAAACTCGACCAAGTCCAGGGAATTCAGCTGTTCATGCAACCGGTACAGAACATTACCGTGGACGACCGGGTAAGTCGCACGCAATACCAGTACACGCTCGAGGACCCAGACGCCAACGAACTCGACGACTGGACCAATCGTTTCGTCGCTCGGCTGAAGCTGTTGCCGGAACTGGAAGATGTTGCCACCGATCAACAAACCGGAGGGCTAGCCGTATCTCTGGTGATTGACCGGGCCACCGCCTCGCGCTTCGGCATCGCACCCACCACCATCGATAACACTTTGTATGACGCCTTCGGTCAGCGGCAAATCAGCACGATGTATACGCAGGTGAATCAGTACCACGTGGTGCTGGAAAGCGAGCCGCAGTTCCAGAAGGACCCGAACAAGCTGAACCATCTCTACATCCAGTCCAACGCGTCCTCCGGCGCAAGCGGCACGGGGGCATCTTCCTCATTCGCTTCTTCCGGATCGTCCTCCGCGGGATCGAATGCGCTAACGGCCTCAGCACTCTACACTCCAGCGGCAAATAGCCTTGCGCCTCCACTGAGCGCGCTTTCGGCGAGTGCTTCCTCAACGTCGAACCGGGGAGCAAGCTCCGCCGGCGCCACCAGTTCGGCCATGAGCAGCGCCGTGCCGTTGAGCGCCTTCGCGCACTTTGAGAACACAACCGAGGCGCTCTCCATTAACCACCAGGGCCAGTTTCCGGCCATCACCGTATCGTTCAATCTCGCGCCCAATGCCGCGCTGGGCGAGGCGATCACGGCAGTCGACAAGGTGCAGGAAGACATGCACATGCCTCCCAGCCTGCAGGCTGGATTTCAAGGCACTGCGGAATCGTTCACCGCTTCGCTGGCCAATGAGCCGCTGCTCATCCTGGCCGCGCTGGTCACGGTGTACATCGTGCTGGGAGTTTTGTACGAAAGCTTTATCCACCCGATTACGATCCTGTCCACGCTGCCGTCGGCGGGCGTTGGCGCTTTCCTCGCGCTGCTTCTTTTTGGCCAGGATTTAAGTGTGGTCGCGATCATCGGTATAGTCCTGCTCATCGGTATCGTAAAAAAGAACGGCATTATGATGGTCGACTTCGCGTTGGAGGGCGAACGCAAGCACGGGAAAAACGCGACGGACGCAATTTACGATGCTTGTCTGCTCCGCTTCCGCCCCATCATGATGACCACCATGGCCGCGCTGCTGGCGGGGTTGCCGCTGGCGCTCGGAACGGGCTTTGGTTCCGAATTACGCCGGCCATTGGGCATCGCCATGGTCGGCGGATTGCTGCTGAGCCAGGTGCTCACGCTTTACACCACTCCCGTCATCTACATTTTTTTTGACAACCTAGCGCAGCGCTTCGCGAAAAATTCGGACCAGCCGGAGACCGGAGGCGGAGAACTGGCAGGGCCCGCATGAACATCTCCGCACCCTTCATTCACCGGCCCGTAGCCACGACGCTGCTCACGGTGGCGATTGCCCTTGTCGGGGCGATTGCGTTTGAGGTGCTGCCGGTAGCTCCCCTGCCGGAGGTCGACTTCCCCACGATTTCAGTCGGTGCTGGCTTGCCGGGCGCCAGCGCCGACATCATGGCGTCGTCCGTCGCCACTCCCCTGGAGCGGCAACTCGGTCATATTGCAGGCGTGACGGAGATGACATCCGCCAGCACCCTCGGCAGCACCTCGATCACCATTCAGTTTGACCTCAGCCGCGACATTGATGGAGCGGCGCGCGATGTGGAAGCCGCCATCAATGCCGCGAGAAGTTATCTGCCCGCCAACCTGCCGGGCAATCCGACTTATCGCAAGGTCAATCCCGCCGACTCGCCAATCATGATCCTCGGCCTGACCTCGGATAAGTACGGCCCCGACAAAGTCTATGATGAAGCGTCCACCGTCCTCGCGCAAAAGTTGTCGCAGATACAAGGTGTAGGGCAGGTCTCGGTCGGAGGCGGCGCGCTCCCCTCCGTGCGTGTGGATGCAAATCCCACACAATTGGCCAGCCATGGACTGACGATGGCAAATTTGCAGTCCGTGCTGAGCCTGCAGAACTCCGACCTGGCAAAGGGCCAGATCACGGATGGCACGGTGTCCGCGGACATCCTTGCCAACGATCAGATCTCAAAAGCCGACGACTACAAGCCGCTCATCGTCGGCTATAAGGACGGCGCCGCGATCAGGCTGTCCGACGTCGCTGAGGTAACAGACTCTGTCGCCAACGTCCGCGCCGGCGGTTATTTGAACGGCAAGCGCTCGATTACCGTCACCATCTTCCGCCAGCCCGGCGCCAACATCATTGAGACGGTCAACAGCGTTCGCGCGCAACTTCCCTCGATCAAGGCGACGATCCCGCTCGGCATCGATATCACCGTCGTTCTTGACCGCACCACCACCATCCGCGCCTCGGTCAGTGATGTCGAGAGGACGCTGCTCATTTCCATCGGCTTGGTCATCGTCGTGGTGTTCGTCTTCCTGCGCAACGGCCGCGCCACGCTCATTCCTGCCGTCGCGGTGCCGGTCTCGCTGGTCGGCACGTTCGCCGTGATGTATCTGTTCGGATACACCCTTGACAACCTTTCCCTGATGGCCATGACCATTGGCACGGGATTCGTGGTTGACGATGCCATCGTGGTGATGGAAAACATCGCGCGCCATCTGGAAAACGGTATGGCGCCTTTTGCCGCTGCGTTGAAGGGCGCGCAGGAAATCGGCTTCACCGTTTTCACCATCAGCATTTCGCTCATTGCCGTCTTTATTCCTCTTCTGTTGATGGGCGGAATCGTTGGCCGTCTCTTTCGCGAATTTGCCGTCACGCTCTCGACCGCCGTTTTCGTGTCGATGATCATTTCGCTGACCACGACTCCGATGATGTGTGCCTACCTGTTGAAAAACGAGCGCGCTGAAAAACATGGCCGCATCTACATGGCCAGCGAAAAGTTCTTCGACGGAGTGCTGTCCGTTTATCGCACCAGCCTCCATTGGGTGCTCGACCATCCGACTCTCACGCTGATCGTGCTCTTCCTTACTATCGCGCTCAATGGGGTGCTCATCGTCGAGATACCCAAAGGCTTTTTCCCAGTCGAGGACACGGGAGCGATCCAGGGTAGCGTGCGCGGGCCGCAGGATGCGTCCTTCGCGGCGATGAACGATTCCATCCAGCAGATTGCCCGCGTGATCAAGAACGATCCTGCCGTCGAGAATGTGACTGCCTTCACCGGCGGCGGCGGGGCCACCAATAACGGTTCAATGTACATTGCGCTCAAGCCGCTGGCCGAGCGCAAGGTCAGCGCCACCCAGATCATCGACCGACTGCGCCCGCAATTGAACCGCCTGCCGGTGGCTTCTGCGTTCCTCCAGTCCGTACAGGATCTGCGCATCGGTGGCCGGTCGGGCAATGCGATGTATCAGTACACGATCCAATCCGACACGGTGCAGGATCTTTCCAAGTGGGGGCCGATCATACTGGATGCGATGAAGCGCTTGCCCGGACTGCAGGACGTTAGCTCAGACCAGCAGAATGGCGGCCTTGATGAACTGATGACCTATGATCGCGTCACCGCGGCCAAGCTCGGCCTTACCGCACAGTCGCTGGACTCGGCGTTGTACGGCGCATTCGGCCAGTCGCAGGTGTCCATCATCTACACCCAGTTAAATCAGTATTACGTGGTGCTGGAAGTTGCTCCCCAATATTGGCAAAGCCCCGAAGGACTGAAAGACATCTACCTGCATTCGTCCAGCGGCGGCGACATCCCCCTGCTCACGGTGGCCAAGAGCCAAGCCAACACTACACCCTTGGCCGTCAACCACACGGGTTTATTCCCCTCGGTCACCGTGTCCTTCAACCTCGCGGCGGACAAATCTCTGAGCGATGCCACGTTGGCCATCACCCAGATGCAAAAGCGGCTGGGCGCGCCTTCCACGCTGCAAGGTTTTTTCGCCGGCACGCTGCTGGCCTACCAGCAATCCCTGGGCACCGAGCCCGTGCTGATTCTGACGGCGCTGCTGGCGGTCTACATCGTTCTCGGCATTTTGTATGAAAGCCTGGTCCATCCTCTAACCATCATCTCCACGCTGCCATCGGCGAGCGTAGGCGCGATGCTCGCATTGATGCTCTTTAAACAGGATCTGAACATCATCTCCATCATTGGCATCGTGCTCTTGATCGGAATCGTAAAAAAGAACGCAATCATGATGATCGACTTTGCTCTTCAGGCGGAGCGCCAGGAGGGGAAGAACACTACCGACGCGATTTTTGAAGCCTGCATGCTCCGCTTCCGCCCCATCCTGATGACGACCATGGCTGCGTTGTTGGGCGCTCTGCCATTGGCGCTCGGGACGGGCACGGGGTATGAACTCCGCCGACCCCTGGGCATCACAATTGTGGGTGGCCTAATCCTGAGCCAGTTGCTCACCCTCTATACCACGCCGGTCGTTTATTTAGCGTTCGACCGGCTGCGGCTGCGCATGCAGAAAAAGAAGCACAGCGTCCTTGACTACGGAAGCGGACCAGCCCTCGGCGCCACGGACTAGCTCGACAGCTTCAAAGTTCGCAACATGATCGATAGAAGATGGAAGAAGGGATGGAGTAGCAATTCCGCTCCAATAATCAATAATCCAATATTATTAATCCAACATTATTAACCCAAAGATGCGCTTGCTTGCGACCATTCTGTTCGTTTCGAAAAAAAGCGCCCTGCGATGGCTGATCCATCTCGGCGGCCCGGGTCTCATTTTGCTGGGCCTTGCCGACAACTCGCTCATCCCTCTGCCCGGTAGCACCGATGTCGTCACCATTCTGCTGGCCGCCCACCATGGCGAAATGTGGATCTACTACGCAATCATGGCGACGGCGGGAGCCATTCTCGGCGGTTATCTTACCTACCGTATGGCTCGCAAGGGTGGTAAAGAAACTCTGGAGAAAAGGTTCTCGAAGAAAACTACCCGCACGCTCTATGCGATTTTTTCACGCTGGGGATTCGCGGCGGTCGCGGTCCCCTGCGTGCTGCCGCCGCCCTTCCCCATCGTGCCCATGCTTTTGGCAGCCGGCGCCATGCAGTATCCCACCAGAAAGTTTTTAACTGCACTGGCCGTGGGGCGCGGAGTTCGATTTACCATCCTTGCCTATCTTGGCTTCCACTACGGACGCCACATCGTACGTTTCTTCGCGCGCTACTACTGGCCCGTTTTTGGCGGTCTGATCGCTTTTTCGGTGGTGGGCGGACTGTTCGCCCTGTTCGAGTACAAACGCCGACAGAAATCCAGCGCCTCCGGAAGTTCTCGCCCAGGCCCACAATCCCGACGCCGAGTAGCCTGAGTTTCTTCCAAGCGGGAATTCGCTGACCCGCTTGCAGTGAGAGTTGTCGTCCCTTTGCCTATTCCTGAAGCATGCGCTCTCCCATTTCCTTAAAACCCGGATGGCCTTTGATGTAGGACCGAAAATCGCTTTCGGTTTCGGTTCGCCTTCTTCCAGCCCAGCGTCCAATCGGTTGTCTGCTGCTCGAAGTGAGCTTTTTTGCTCAGACGGCCGCATCCCCGCAATGAGAAGGTTCCCGTCAGGACCATTTGCCAGCGGGATGGAGTCTGCTGTTTGCTTCGTCTGAAAATCGGCCCTCAATCCACGCAACCCGTCGCAGCACAGCAACACCGGCCAAGCGAGGGATGATGGGCCAGAGGATTCACAATGCATGTTCGTTTCATTCGTACGCTGTTGTTCGCACTTGTCGTGCTGTCGATGTCGGCAGCATCGTTTGCGCAAATTGGCGTGGCCATCAGGTTCGGCCCGCCCGCGCTGCCCGTCTACGAGCAGCCAATGTGCCCCGGCGAGGGTTATCTCTGGACGCCCGGCTACTGGGCCTATGACTATGACATCAGCGATTACTACTGGGTGCCGGGCACCTGGGTGATGGCGCCGGAAGTCGGTTTCCTGTGGACTCCAGCCTATTGGGGCTGGGGCGGCGACGGATTTGTTTTCTATGACGGCTACTGGGGTCCGCACGTAGGCTTCTACGGCGG
>Ga0181530_10005435_pt1 | contig 12983 bp, 7 predicted proteins | sample PEATcosm2014_Bin_42_FD_119769 | JGI IMG/M metagenome (GOLD analysis project Ga0181530, IMG submission 119769) | Peatland microbial communities from MTU Mesocosm Facility, Houghton, MI, USA - PEATcosm2014_Bin10_60_metaG | ecosystem: Environmental > Terrestrial > Soil > Wetlands > Peat | place... | reverse complement strand
AGTCGGATCGTAAAAATGCGTGTGGGTGTCGATCACGGTGAAACCGCCCGTGCCAGTCGCAGGTTTATCAGGCACGGTCCCGATGGCTGAACTCCAGTCAGTCAAGGCCATTCCGGCAACAGCTTGCGCCGCAGCAGTCAGAAAGCGTCTTCGATTACAGAAACCACTCACCATCGTGCCGGGACTGTATCAGCCGACAGCGCCGCTTCCAAGATTCCTGTTTCCTCTGACGGCCCAGTGGATCGTGGCCTCATGGTGGTTCATGCGCGGAACTGACGACCTTATGGAGGCGGGTAGGGTTTGAGGCTGAAAGACCAACAAGGATCGCCGCCAGTCTGGCTACACTCCGCCGGAGAGCGAGCCAGAGCAACTGATCAGCATGGCAGAGCCTCGGTTTACGGGTCCGCCGTCTGAGCACAGTGAGTTGATGCCGAAGCGCCAGACTTTCGAGCAGAAGGAGACGCCAAAATTGGAAGACGGAAAGCCGAGAGCGCAAGATCAAAGAGCAAACCGGCTGCTCGCCGAGGGAAATCCGTCGCAGTGCGTTTGGCGAATTGACCTCGTGTTTGGATTCCCGTCCCGAGCTTTGATGGACCGCGGCTCCTGCGCACGAAGGAAGAGTCGCGGGGGTCAGCCCGTCAGCGTGATTCCTTTTCGCTGATCAGGCCGCCCGGGCCGGAAGTGATGGTCAAGAGGGCATCGCCCCATCGGACATGCCGCAGCTTGCCGGAGAATCCGCGCGGCTCGTCCGGCTTCCACAAAGCACTTTCGCTGTTCAAATTCAGGGTGGGATGAAAACCGAAGAAAGCGCGGATGACGACATCGGTAAAATCCGCGCCACACACGGCTTCGCGACAGATGGTGCCCGCGTTGGCAATGCGGACGGGGGCGTCATAATCTCTTTTTTTCGGGCCGTAAAATTCCGCTCCTTGTGAAAAGGCGCCTTCGTGAGTGGCGGCCTCGCAACGCCGGTAAAAATCCAGCGCATCCTGCCAGTAGCCGAGATGGCAGAGACCGTCGGCCGTTTCCGGCGGCCAGCCGGAGTAAGCGCCCATCGGACCGTGATCGGGTCGGTCGGAGAGAGCGGCGGCGGGGTCTTGCAGCGACTGCGCGCGCATCCAGTTCTTCATCAGCAACTCGCGGTCAACGAAATGGCGCATTTCCGCGCGAACGGCGGGCGGAAGATCCTCACCGATGCCTTGGGCTATGAATTGAAAATCAAGGCAGTGCCGCATGTCAAACTGGCGGCCATCGGGGTAACGGCTTTGCCAAAATCCGTTGCCGGCCACATACAATTGCGGATAGATGGCCTGGACCAACTTTTCAGCGGCGGCCCGGCGTTGGGCAGCCGGCTCGCGTTGGCCGAGAAAGTCATAAAGGTCGGCCATGTCACGCAACATGCTGACGTAGGCGGCGTTGAATCCGGCGGTGGCGTGAATGTAGGTGGGCACACATTCGAGAAAATGATTCGGGTCGCCGCCGAAGTCAGCCAGCCCGCCGTCCGGCATGAGGTATTTTTGATAATTGAGCGCCAGGCGATCCAATTGCTCGAGAACGGTTTTGCCGCCGACTTTTTGATGCAGAAAAGCGCGGTCGCGCGTGACCCGCAAATAGCTCGCGGCGATGCGGAAGAGCATGGGATAATTGGCCACATAGCGATAGCCGAACGCGCGATTGCCGTAGTAATCGAACGCCAGGTACTTTTCCAGATCCCATTGCAGCGTTTTGACGACATAGGCGCGCAGGACCGCCGGTTCCAACTGGGCAAAGAGCGTGTCCATCATGCCGGTATCCCAGATGAACTCGACCGACGCGCCGTAACGCGGGCCCCCCGCGACAAAAACGCGCGGGCTGTAGGGGAGCTGGTCGCGGAGCATCAGCAGCATCGTCACCACACCCATGTAATAATTGCGACGCAAGGCGGGATCATCCGTTTGCAACACGGGCAGGTTCCCTTCAAAAAATCCGTTGTGGGGCGTGAAAACCTCGGCGTAGCGTTGTTCCCAAAACTTTTTGGCGTCGGTGAAAACCGCATCGAACTGAGCCGCCCAGCGCAGGGCATCGGAAGTCACTTTGGCGCCTTCGCCAAAAGCCATGACATATTCAATGGTTTTCGTTTCACCGGAAGCAAGATGGCACTGCCATGCGGCAATGCCCTGATGTCCGTCGGAAACCAAAGTGTCCGGCTTGGTTGCGAAAGCAAAGGCGGTTTTCGCAGGCGTAGTGGTGTCGTTCACGACCAGAACGTTTTTGGGCTTGACGGTCGCGCAATAATCGCCAGCGTTGCCGCAACGTTGCGCCGGCCTTTGGCCAACCGCGGCGCGAATGGCCTCGGTTTCCTCGTAACGCCGCTTTGGCCCGCCTGGGCCGGGCTGGGCAAAAGCCCAGTCCCACGAGCCGGGTGCGGTCAGCTTGCTGATGTCACCGATGAGATCAACGGCGACAGTTTCCGTCACGGCGGCGGGTTGCGTGTTGGACAATGTGATGCGCCACAGCACGCCGCGGTCGTCGAAGACCATGCGGTTGACGGTTTCAATGCCCAGGCCGTCCCTGACTCCAGAACGAACCGCCTGATAGGGAAACCAGCGGAATTTTTCGGCGACGGGAACATGGCCGTTAAGCGTGAGAACGCCGCTGTGAAATCCCTGCGAAAATGGCGGCGAAGCCAGCCAACTGACGCTGGCAAAATCCTGATTGACCAGCAGCTCGGCGTCAAAGTTATGGATGGAAGGAAATTGTTCAAGCTCCGTCCGGGTTTTCCAATCGCCGGCCATTTCATCGAGTGTGGGCACGCCTACGGGCAATTGGCACGCGGGCAAGGCGGCGGTGGTCGCCGGCACTGTTGCAGTTTGCGTGGCGATTTTGCGGATGATGAATTTCACCGGCACCGGCTGGGCTGTTGCACGTTGAAGCGCAACGAGTCTTTTCTCGATGGCAAGGGTTTTATCCTGAAGCGACGCAAGCTGTGGATTTGAGGTCAAAGTCTGTTCCATGTCGTGCCGGGTACCGGCCAGGTTGTTGCGCGCTTCCGTGAAGACCTTCAACGCATCGGCTTGCGCGTCCCACGGCCCGCCTAGCACCCAAATGTTAGTTGTTGCGGAAGCGATGTTGATCCCGCGCGCCAAATCGTCGGCGCTCCAGTCACCCAACGCCCGCCCGCCGGCGGTCACTTCATATTGGCCTGCAGGCAAGCCGGTCAGAGTGAGCAGGTAGCGATTCAACTCGTCTCCGAATGGAATATAAAACTCGTTGAGCGACCAAAGCAGACCGAAATTGAATGGCAACCGTTCATCGGTTCGCGTGAACTTCAGGCCGTCCTTGGTGGGCTGAATCTCGGAAATCCGGCAGTTTTCACTCGCTGTCACCAACCCCTTCGGCGCATTGATAGTAGCGGCAGAAACATCTGCCGGCGCGTCGAGACCTTTGAGAATGGCAAAGGCCATAGCCATCTGACCAAGGTCATTCAAGTGAACGCCGTCAGCCACGTGCAGCTGCTGCTTTTCCTTGTCGGGCTTGGTCGCGTTTGCCGCCAGAACGCGGCGCTGGATTTCGCGCATGCAGCGCTGGACGTCAATTGTGCCCGCGCCTTTGGCTTTCGCGAGAGCCAGGCCTTCGTCGCACATCTTTTGCAGGAATCCCTGCATCGCTTTGTCCGGATCCTCCGAAGTGATGGCTGCCGAACAGATAAAAAGTCGAACGCCGTGTTTTGCACACCGCTCCGCGATTTCACCGATAGCTTCCAAATATTCCTTCTTATGCGCTTCATCGGCTTTGAACCCCCAACCGATGTCATTAATGCCGTAAGCAACGGTGACCACCGTTGCTCCGCGCCCAAAGACGTCCGTGTCCAGACGCGCGAGGCTCTGCTTTGCTGTTTCGCCTCCTTTCCCAGCATTGATGAATTTCACTTTCCATTGCGGAAACCTCAAGAGTGTGTAGTCCTCGATGATTTCGCCATACTCGCGCGCGGCGGTTATGCTATCGCCGAGGAACACGACGGTATCGCCGTTTTTAATGGCAAAATCGGCGCGGGCGAACGGCGTGGAAACAAGGAATAATGATAGACAGAGGGCGGATCGCAATTTCATATTTAAAATTTCAGGAATTTAACTTGGTTCAATCTTAACTCAAAAGCGCAAAAGATCGGGAAGCATGGCGATTAGAAGTTGATTCATTTTTTCTTCCACGACAGTTCAATTTCTTCCAAGGTGCGGCCTTTTGTTTCGGGAAACCGGAATAGAATGAAGAGAAACGTTATGCCCGAACAGGCGGCGTAGATCCAAAAAGTCCTGGCGGGGCCGATCAATTTCAACAATACCGGGAAGGTCTGGGCAACAATCAAGCAGGCAACCCAGACGAAGCACGCGGAAATTGACATGGCGCGCCCTCGAAGCTTGGCTGGAAAGATCTCAGAGCAGATGATCCAAGGCAACGGCCCCATCGCAAGGGCAAACGCGACAATGTAAAGTAACACAAACCATAGCAGCGCCGGCGCATGCGGATTGTTGGCAAAGATCAATCCAACGATCAACAAGGCGACAACTTGAACCGCGTTGCCAATGAGCAACAGCGGCTTGCGCCCCGCCTTATCCACAAAGAGGATCGCGCCAAACGTCGCCAGAAAGTTGATCAAGCCGATCCAGACCGAAGAAGTGAAAGCGGCATTGGCGTTGCCGGTGGCATTTTTGAAAATTTCCGTTGAATAATACATGATGGAATTGATGCCGCTGAACTGCGCCCCCATCGTCAACACGAAACCAATCAGCAGTGGCAGCCGGTAATGCTGGGAAAAAAGTTCCCTGAGGGTCCCCTCTTCCTGCGCCAGCACATCCTTGACCGCGGCTATTTCGGCCTCCGCATGTTCCCCGCCGCCAACCCGATTCAGGATGTGGCGGGCCTTTTCTTCGCTCCCTACCTGGATGAGCCAGCGGGGACTTTCAGGAATGGGAAATAGCAGCAATAGAAACAGGAAGGCTGGAACCGCCTCGCCCGCCAGCATCCAGCGCCACCCATAATCGGTGTTCCAGACCGCGTCGCCTGATTTCTGAATCCATCGGTTGATGAATAATGTCAGGAAAATGCCCGTGACAATGCCCAATTGGAACAACGCACCGAGTCGTCCACGCCATTTTGCCGGCGCGATCTCAGCAATATAGACAGGACAAATCATGGACGAAATGCCGATAGCAATGCCGCTCAAAACACGCGCGGCGATGAACTGGCTGAACGTTCGCGGAATGGCGGAAAAAATGGCGGAAAGGGCAAAGAGGATGGCGCAAAAAAACAATACCCGGCGGCGGCCAAATTTATCGCTAAAAAACCCCGCAAACATGGCACCCGGAACGCAGCCATATATGGCGGAAGCGGTGGCCAGGCCGATCCACATGGCGTCTTTTTCTGGGTCCAGGGCGAAATGGCCTTGCAAATAGGTATTGGCGCCGTTAATGACGGCGGTGTCGTAGCCGAAGAGAAACCCGCCAATCGCGGTGACGGCGGAGGCGAAAAGCACGAATTGCAACGAGCCTCGGGCTTGGCCAACTGAGAGCTCAGGAGAAGGGGCTGCCGTGTTCAGAGGCGACGGTTTTGGGCTGATTTGGTGGGGCATGTTTAGAAATTGTTTTAATATATGAACATTTCGAGAAGCGAAACTATATCGCGTGGAAGCCACTGATTGCAAGCACAAAAATAAACACCGAGTTGACTCCGAGTTGACTCAGGATAAATGTCACCGGGACTGGAAGATGGACGAGGGGTAATTTGTCATCTGCCGTCAGGTTTTCATCCTGCTCGCATCCATAATCATTTGATCAAGCAGAAGCGCATCGACCTCCCATCGAATGGGAACGTCTCCGCCGGCGTTGTGACAAAAATGTGATGGAGATTGTCTTCCGATGCCCTCGCGCACGTATGCGCGGGAACACTGGATAATTGGTCACAATGATCCCGGATTAATGAATCCATCATAGCTCAAGCAGTATTCCGGGATATTCACATTTTTGCCAACAAGGGTTTTACCTGGTTCCAGAAGTTGCCTTCGAGTAAACGTGCACTCCCTATCAAGGCGGCATCCTCCTTGAGCTCTGAAACATGAATCGTGGATGAGAGCTGTTGTTTCTTTAATGACTCTTCCAGTGAAGGCCCAAAAAGATTGTAAGCAGCCGATACGTTGCCTCCGATCACCAAAATATCCGCTCCGAACTTCTTAGCCCAAGGCCCCATAAAATTCCCCAGATTGGTGCCGAACTCCACAAAAACATCTTTGGCCAGAGAATCTGTTGCAGCTCTATCAACTACTTGTTTGACCCCCGCGAGTTTATTTCCCGTTTTTTGGGCATAACGTTTGATAAACCAACGGGTCGAGAAAGAGGCGTCGGCTATGTCATTGTTAAAGGGCAAATGCCACATCGATCCCATTCGGGGAACAAAATCCCCCTCCACCACGGGAATCCCGTTATCGACAAAAGCCGAACCCAACCCCGTGCCCAGCGTTATCGAGATCGAGCGTTTCACACCCGATGCTTTGCCCAACCATGCTTCACCGACCCCAAACGCGGCGGCATCATTCAAATAACGCAGGTCGAAGCCGGCCGGCAACGCCAATAACTGTTTGATGCGCCTTGAAACGTTGATCCCATACAAATTGTGATATTTCGCCACATCCCTGGTGAACAGGGCAATGCCTCCTGCGTAGTCGAAAGGCCCTGGCATTGCAAAACCAATTCCCGCCAACCGGGTGCGATCTATTTGGGCTATTGATTTACTCAAGGCTATTCCCCAGTTGTTCAGTATCTCCTTTGCCGACGCCTGATTATTCACCATCTGGGTAGTAAGACTTCCCTTTATTATAAATTGTTTCTGGAAATCAATGGCGGCACAACTTATGTGACTTCCTCCAATATCAGTTCCAATCGCAATCGTTTTCATGGCTTGTGCTCTTTAAAAGAAAAGTCCCCGGCGCTCCAACATAACTTTCATCAAAACCTGCAGTACCCCCTGCGCGAGGGCAGAGTCGCCGTAAGGCCGTCCGTGGATAGGAACGCGCATGTAATCCAGTTATTAAAAAAAGCCATTTAAACCCCGTTCACAGCCGACTTTCCCTTTCGAATTTCCTCCAACGACCATATTAATTTTCATCGCGGAACTCAAGTAATCATGTGGGCGGTTGGGCCGGGGGTAGGCTTACACGTACAGATCAGTATCGGTTTGACAACCCCAGATTTTTGTTTAACATCCAATCATGTTAGAATTGAATCGGCGAAGTTCCATTCCGCTTCGCGTCCAGGTCGAGCAACTCCTGCGCGAAATGGTGCGTCGCCCCGAGTATCAGAGTGGGAATCTCCTGCCGAATGAGGAGAAGCTGGCTGCCCAACTCGGTATCAGCCGCGGGACGGTTCGTGCCGGCATCAGCAGGCTGGTGTTCGAGGGTGTGTTGGAACGCAAGGCCGGTGTTGGCACTCGGGCCTCCAATAGACACCTCGACTCGGGCATTAGCGCATGGCACAGCTTTACGCGCGAAATGGCCGCCAAAGGCATCGCGGTGCAGAATTTCCAAATGCACTACAGCCTCACGGTGCCCAGTACCGAGACTGTCCAAGCGCTGCAACTGAATTCGGCGGCGCCGATTTGGCGGTTGGATCGCGTGCGCGGCTGGGACGGCAAACCCGTGCTACAGGCCACTTCCTGGTTCCATCCCCGGCTGAACCTAAAAGGCAACGAGGATTTCACTAAACCGCTATATGAGACGCTAGAGAATGAAACGAATGTGCGCGCCCACCACGCGCATGAGGAGTTTCTGGCAACCATCGCGGAGGACCAGACGGCACTTCTACTCCAGATCCCTGTAGGCACTCCGCTCCAACTGCGGCGGCATACCGTTTTCGACTCAGGCAACCGGCCCTTCGAATTTGCCGAAATTCGATATGTGAGTTCACGCTTTACGCTGACGATGGAATTGCAACGCGAGGAGAAATGACTACGGAACTCGACCGTTGTTACTTCCTCAAGCTCCGCGGAAACGAGTAAGCGCATTCAGTTGAGGTAACCGACGCCGGTGGTTTTTATCGTGCGCAATCGATGTTTTAAGCCTGCCGCATCGTATTTATGCCCAAGCGCAATAAATGCAGGCAAATCGTCCCTATTGTGGTACCGTCGTACGTTCGGATATCCAGACCACGTCCTGATTCCCCGGAGAAGGTGTTCCTGCTGCTGGAATGTCGTTTTTCCCTGTGATGGGGAACCTGGTCCGGCCGTCCATCCATTTATGAATTTCGGAGTGGCCATCCATGAAGCTGAAGCCACACGCGCCGTCGTGATAACTAGCCGGAACATCAATGATTTTTGCCTGGGTGGCTCCCGGGTCTCCCGTCAAATCGACCATCTGAGTGGCAAAGCCACCGCCGTTTATGCCGTCCGGATGTTCATCCAAAAGGCAGAAAGTCATCACGGGCGAGCGGATATCTGAGGTTTTTTTAAACACCTTGTACGTCTTTGCCGCGCCTCGATAAGGCAACCATTGCCCGGGACAGCTGGGTAGCGGGCGGTTGCAATCAAACGCCTCACTCATGGAATAACTGCGAAGGCGCGGTAAGGCGACGTTGTTTGATAAAGCGGTACTGAAGTCAGCAGGACATTTGTAAACTGCCAAGTTTAGGGTATATGGACCCCACATAGAATACTGGGGATTCAGCAGATACTTTATATCGTAGTTCCCTGGATTATTAGGCGCGTAGCTCTCCCAATTGCCCGCCCAAGCGGGGGAAAAGTCATCGCCCGGCGGCGCCATTACTTCGTCATAGTCACTCGCATAGACAATATCAACGATTTGCAACTGCTTGGTATTGTTCATGCAATAAATCGCCTGCCCCCGAACTTTTGCATGGCTAAGCGCCGGTAACAACATCGCGGCCAGGACCGCAATAATCGCGATTACCACAAGTAGCTCAATTAGCGTAAAGCCGCCTGTAAATTCGTTGCTTGGCGTGTAGCGCGGCGGTTTCGAAATCGGGAAATTCAAGGGCATTTATTATGTTCAAATGTTTATACGGGTCACATTACGCCATGATACACTGAGTTGCAAGCAAAAAATACAAAAAAGCAGATTGATCGAGTTGTAATCTCAAATGGCTGGTCCGCTTGTATTCTATCCTATAAGTTATAGATATACAACGACTTCGGGAGTTTTGCTGAAGGCTCTCACAGATGTGATGTACCCCCCTCAGCAACACTCACCCAACAGAGCCCACCGCGGCAGATGATTTAGATGCCGCTTCCATGACTGATGCCCTTAGAATTCAAAGCTAAGCTGGACACCAGCAACTGGTATTCCCAAAGAATTTGACGCAATTTTTTGAGAGGATCTAAAGGTGAAATAAATAGACGCAGCAACAAATGCTAATCAAGCAGACTACCCGAGTGTTCAGCGGCGAATGGGGTCAGTTTTGAGTTTCTGAATGCGAGCCTAGTATTGAAGCACTAAACAAAAGCAGTTGCGGGTCGAAGGCAGTCGAACTGCCTCCGCCCCGCAGATTTAAATGGCCAGCAGGTTTTGTTAGGCTGGCGTTTAGCTATGAGCCATTATTGCTGAATAACCCTGTAGAAGCGCTGACTGGCGCCGGTCGTGGTATCAGTATAAGAGCCGGTGCTGCTGGTTGCGAGCACAACCGCCAGGTTGGTCCAAGGACCACTGACGCTGCTTGAGTACTGCACTTGATAGTGGGTGCCGCTGATGGCATTCCAATTGATGGTATAGGTTTGTTTAATTGAGTTGATAACGGGCTGCGGTACGACCGGGGTGACATACCCCGAGTTGTCAATTTGGCCCGGGGCATTGGTATAATCGGCAAACTTAATTTGCGCCAGTTGACCCGCTGTCAGGCCACTGGAGGTGGAGCCAAAACGCAACTGTGTGGTGCCGAGTTGGTAGTTGGTAATCACCAGCGTAAGGAGACCCGGATTGGAATCACCGAATACTACGCTGGCGGAGGACGTCCATGAGTTAGTGCTGCTGTTGCCAGCAAATACCAGGGAGCCATGCCCATTTTGAAAGTCAATGGTGCGCGGGATCAGTGAATTGGGTCCGTCCAAAACCAACTGGTTGAAAGTCTGGTTGTGACCACCTGTGTTGAAAACCGGAGGTGTGTTGGACACCTGATCTGCTGCTCCGCCAATATCACTCCCATTTAACAATATCAGTGAACTGCCGTTGGGAATTAACTGGTCACCGGTAATACCCAAAAGACCTGACTTGACAGCTATGTCACCAATGAAGGTGCTGGCGGCACCCAAATAGAGGGCACCTATACCTTCTTTGTTGGCAAAAACATTTCTGACATCACCTGAGGCACTGGTGTGAGTGTACGGGCCGACCGGATTCGTTATGTTTAGGTTAAAATAGGCAATTTGGTTGGCGTGGATAATAAAGGTAAGTCCAGCATCCGTTGAGCCGGACGGAGAGCCATTAATTATATTAATGATGTCCAACGTTCCGCCAGTCAATGTCATAGGACCTGAATAGACGAGTAGATCTGCGCACCCAACCTGACCCGCGCTATTGTCCACCGTGATTGTGTACGCACTAGGCATCTCGTTCGGTTCGGTTCCGAGACTAAAAGCAGATGCATAGTTACCTTGGAGGATCACATTAAAATCATAAGGATCTCCGCTTGTCCACCCTATTGGATCAGTGGCCGTGGGCCCGCCCAATGGTGAGTAAGTAAATAGAGCAGTATTTCCAGTCCAAGTGGCGTTTGTTTCATTCCAAGTGCCTGAAGCCGATCCGGTAGGCGAACTGCAATTCCAATAGGCAACTGCGTAAACGTTTAAGGTCAGGAAGACAAAAGTCACACCGACCAGGAGACGAACCATTTTTTTCATAATCTGTGTTCTAAAATTAAGGGTTTATGTGTTGTTTGAAATGTGCTAATGTTTATACGTAAGCCTATCTGGTTTTTACTCGATTGCAAGCAAAATCTTCAAACTTACGTTGAAATCAAAAGTAATTGATAATGTGGATGTTGTGTTGTTTTCAGACTCTCTGGCAGGTGGTTTACGAAGGGAAATGTCTTGCTCTCACCGAAACAATCTTTGAATCTTCGCCCTCGAAAAATGGCCATTCAGAAAAAATTCTCCCGGCCGGTTTTTTCCTTTCTGGCCGGCACCCTGTTAGCGGCCGCTTTTCCAAAATTCAACTTGGCAGGTTTTGCTTGGCTGGCACCCGGTATTGTCCTTTGGTTGGCCCACATCGATTCCGGAAAAAAGGTATTCCTGCTGGGTTTTCTTTCGGGGCTGGGATATTGGCTTGTTGGGGTTTATTGGTTGCTCCTAATTCCCTTCCGGTGGTATGGGCTGGCAGCGTATCTTGGGCAGAGCGGTGTGGGGGCGGCATACATGGGCGTTTGGTGCTGGCTGTGTTGGCATTTATGGCCTGCACGCAAAACGGTTCAAGCACCGCACCCCGTCGCCGAGGATCTTCCGCAACAGTGGCTCGCGCTGACCGACTGGAATCGTCTCGGGTGGCCACTGCTCTGTGCCGGTGCTTGGGTGGCCACCGAAATGACACTCGGGCGCATGTTGACCGGTTTTCCAGTGTTTCTAGGAGCCTCACAATTTCGGTGGCTGGCACTGATTCAGATATCATCCTTCACAGGCGTATACGGTGTGTCGTTCCTGATTTCGTGGTTGTCAGTCTCTTTGTTCTGCACCGCGCTGTCTTTATCAGCAGATAAAAACCGTCTCCGTTTGTTGCTGCTCCAGGTCCTTCCTCCGCTACTCGCCCTGGCAGGCGTTCTGGCGTATGGAAGGCATGAGTTGTCCAGCGTCGGCGAGTCTCAACGGCGATATAAAATCGCCCTGGTGCAGCCGGCAATTCCGCAACCGGCGATCTGGGATCCCAACGAAGAGACGAACCGCTTCTTGAAACTGCTTCAGATTTCCCAAGCGGCGCTCGCCGAAAAACCCGACCTTCTGGTCTGGCCAGAGACGGCATTGCCCGAAATGATTACACGGAATCAATTCACGCAAGATGCCATTGTCAATCTGCTCCATCCCTCCAATACCTGGATGGTTATGGGTGCCTCTGATTTCGAATCCCAGCCAGATGCAACCGGTCGGGACGCCACGGAGTGGTTCAACAGTGCCTTCCTGATCAACCCGGCAGGTGAAATGGTTGCGCGGTATCACAAGCGGCATTTGGTAGCATTCGGCGAATTCATGCCGGGCGCACGCTGGTTCCCGTTTCTAGCCAGGTTGCGCGCAGCCGGTGCCGGCCTCACTTCTGGGGACAGGCCGGGTTTATTCCACATTACCGAGCCGGCAGCCAGCTTTTCCGTCCTGATTTGTTACGAGGACTTATTCCCGCACGAAGTTCGCCAATGTCAGGATCGACAAACGGATTTTCTCCTGAATCTGACCAATGACGGTTGGTTTGGGGATAGTGCCGCCCAATGGCTGCACATGGTTAACGCGTTGTTTCGGGCGGTCGAGTTGCATCTGCCACTCGTTCGTTGTTGTAATAACGGCATTACCTGCTGGATTGACGATTGCGGACGACTTCACAATGTATATTTTCCTGAATCGAAGAACGTTTATCAGGCTGGATATAAACTCATTGATGTGCCGCTGGCCAGTTCCGAGTCCGGGCAGCATCCCACTTTCTATCGGCAACACGGTGACTTTTTCGGATGGGGATGTGTGGCGCTTGTCGCCGTCTTAGGACCGAAACGGTTAAATCTTCACTGGGGTGGAAAATCGGCAGCAACCGGCAAAGCACGACGAAGGGGAACGAGAACAATTGCCAAACCGGCTTCACGCTCATAAGTGTTCTCGGGTTTCTTTTTATCCGCTTCAGCGCAGAGACGCCTCGTGCAACCCGCCGTCCACGGCATCTGGTGGCGACGGAGTCGCGCACGGTCACGCAACGGAGGTTGTGGGGCCTTTAAGCCTTTTTAAACGGGGATGAATTTGGGCCAGTTATCCCGATCCGCCGT
>Ga0181530_10005427_pt1 | contig 13000 bp, 10 predicted proteins | sample PEATcosm2014_Bin_42_FD_119769 | JGI IMG/M metagenome (GOLD analysis project Ga0181530, IMG submission 119769) | Peatland microbial communities from MTU Mesocosm Facility, Houghton, MI, USA - PEATcosm2014_Bin10_60_metaG | ecosystem: Environmental > Terrestrial > Soil > Wetlands > Peat | place... | reverse complement strand
CCCGCCAAGAGCGATTTTGCCGGCCAGCCCGTCGTTCAAACCGGCACGGTGACGATCGCCGATCGGCAGGGCATTATTACCGTCTCTCGCAGTTTCGTGTACGCGGGCGCCACCGAGACATACTTCTACCGCGACATCACCGACGCCGAGAACGATGCCACGATTCACACCGGCAAAGACCTCAAGAGCAAGACCAGGTGGGATCACGACGTCCTGAAGGTGACGACCACGCGATCCGGCGCGACTACTCTGGAAAGCTACACCCTGGCCGCGGATGGCACCATGACGGTCAGCGTCCTAAGGCCGGAGCATAAGCCGATCACGCTTGTCTTCCATCGCGAGTAGACCAACTGCCCGGAGGCGACGCCTGTCCAGCCCCACTACAAGCCAAGCAGCCCGCGACGGCTGTTGAAGGACTCGCGATTTTGGCGCATCACGCACTCCTGCAACCGGTCTACCGCCTGCCCCAGGTCGCCGGAACGTCTGAGGGGCTATCAAAGCCGAGATTCGCTATGCGGTCTCCTTGCCTCTTCGATAGTAACGAATCAGGTTATTCGTTGAACTGTCATGCGAGAGCGCCGGCTCTGCTTTGCTCTCGAGTTCAGGGATGATGCGTTGCGCCAGGACCTTTCCCAGTTCGACGCCCCATTGGTCAAACGAATCGATGTTCCAGATCGCGCCCTGCGTGAATACGGAGTGTTCGTAGAGCGCCACCAACTTGCCCAGGGTCTCCGGCGTCAAACGCTCAGCCAGGATCGTGTTTGACGGACGATTGCCCTCGAAGACCCGGTGAGGCACAAGCCATTTTGGCGTGCCTTCAGCCTCCACTTGTCCGGGAGTTTTGCCGAATGCCAACGCTTCGGCTTGCGCGCACACGTTAGCGATTAGTATGTCGTGATGCCGGCCAACTGCATTGAGAGCTTGCGTGAACGCGATGAAGTCGCACGGGATGAGCCGGGTTCCCTGGTGAATCAATTGGTAGAACGAGTGTTGTCCGTTGGTTCCAGGTTCGCCCCAATAGATCGGACCGGTCTGATGGGTCACCCTCTTTCCATTGAGCATGACATGCTTGCCATTGCTCTCCATGGTCAATTGCTGGAGGTAGGCCGGGAACCGCTTCAGGTATTGGTCGTACGGCAGGACGGCCGCGGTTTGGGCGCCGAAAAAGTCGTTGTACCAGACGGCTAGAAGACCCATGAGCACTGGCAAATTGCGCTCCATGGGAGCGGTGCGGAAGTGCTCGTCCATCTGGTGGAGTCCGTTCAACATGGCGCGGAAGTTGTCCGACCCGATGGCGACCATGGTGGAGAGACCGATCGCGGAGGACATGGAGTAGCGGCCGCCAACCCAGTCCCAGAACTGGAACATATTGGCGCGATCGATACCGAACTTGGTAACTCCCTCCTCGTTGGTTGAAACCGCGACGAAATGCTTCGCGATCGCATTTTCGTTACCGCCCAAGCCGGCCAGACACCAGGCGCGGGCCGTGTGGGCGTTCGTCATCGTCTCCAGGGTGGTGAATGTTTTCGAAGAGATAATAAAGAGGGTCTCCGACGGGTCGAGGTCGCCGACAGCCTCCACGAAGTCGGTGCCGTCTACGTTCGATACGAAGCGAAACGTCATGGTCCTCTCGGAGTAATACTTCAGCGCCTCATAAGCCATCACCGGGCCGAGGTCGGAACCGCCGATACCGACGTTCACCACGTTCCGAATAGGTTTGCCGGTGTGACCCTTCCACTCTCCGCTCCGCAACCGGCCGGCGAAATCAGCCATGCGATCGAGCACCGCATGCACCTTGGGCACGACGTTCTCGCCATCTACGAAGACGGATGCATCTCGCGGGGCGCGGAGCGCCGTATGCAAGACCGCGCGCTTCTCGGTGACGTTGATCTTGTCGCCGCGAAACATCGCGTCGATTCGCTCCTGCACGTGAGATTCCTGGGCAAGCTGGAACAGCAGCTTGAGGGTCTGATCGGTGATGCGATTCTTCGAGTAGTCCAAGTAGAGGCCCACGGCCTCGGCACTCAGGTGCTCTCCACGCTTTGGATCATCCTCAAAAAGTCGTCGCAGGTGTACTTCCCGGATCTTCTTATAGTGGGCGGCGAGATCCTTCCATGCCCCCTTTGCTCCTGGGTGCGTGGCGATCGGCTCTAAACGTTCTGTCATCCCGGTTGTCCTTTCTTATCCCTGATCATTTTGGCATGTATCGTGCGATGAAACTCACTCTCCGGGTGAACTCGGGCCTTTGCAACTTCTCCAGGCCGCAGGCTGCCGCCCCCGTCAATCCCGGCAGGTTGAGGACGACGTGAATCGGGATGCGCGCCATCAGTTCGGCAAATCGTCCTTTACATTTGAAGGACTGCATAAAGGCGGGCCTCCGGAGAGCGGCCAGCATGTGCACAACCACACGGCGAAATGGACGCCGCGCTGCCCGGTCACCTCGTCGAGGTGCGCTCCCATCTTCTGGTAGGCGCGGTAGTGCGTTTCGGAGGCGGAGGCGGAGGCTGATGGCCCGGAGCAGTGGAAAGCCGCCGGACTTGAACGGTAATATCTGCGCCTGAAAGTGCAGAATTTGCCGACGTCATCTGGGAATGCCGGTTCGACAGCCGTCCGTTCCCTAGTAGCCCACGAAGAAAAGGGGAAGCGGTTTACCCTGCCTTGCGGGTCGCGCGGGCCATCAAGGGCCGGCTCGGCCTGCAAGCCAACACGCAGATCGTTGTCCTCAAGGAGCGTGTCCAGAAGGAAACCGCTTTCCTGAAAGCAGCGTTTACACCCGCCGGGGCCTCCCCGTCGATTTCAACCTCGTTATCGTAACTGCCCGCTGACCTTTTCCGGGCATAGCGTTTTGCGCGCCTCGCTCCACGCTCTGCGAGTGGCGCATGAACTGCAAAGAAGGGCTCGGAGAATTCGCCGTTGCGCTTCCAACTGCACCCAGTTCGACGGGCCGCTTCCAAATGCAGCAACGGCTCATCGCCAGCGGATTTGGCCAATGCTCATTCACCCGGACTGGCCATTTGTCCAGTTCCCGCTGCTGGGTATCGAAGGCTAACATGCGATGCAGCGTATCCCGCGGAGGAATTCCATGAGCCGCCGATGAGAGAGGTCTATCCCATCGCCAGAGTGGACGCTGCGGTCCTCGTAGGCAGTCCTTTGCCCGCCGATGGCATTCGACTTCGGGAGATCCTCTTCCGGGGAAACTGGAAACTGCATGAGGCTTCAGACTGCCGGGAAGCTTTGGCGTTGTTGCGCGACGAAAGTGTTGCGGTGCAGATCTGCGAGCGTGACCACGCCGACGGCAACTGGGAGGACCTTCTGAATATCACGACGAGCCTGCCGGGTCCACCGAACCGCTTTGTTTTCTTTCGTCTGGGCAGCGAGTATCACCCGGCAAAGGCACTGAATCCAGGCGGCTTCGACGTGCTGGCGCAGGCTGCGGACCGTAGGAAAATGTCCGAATTTTCGGACTTAGCGGAAAGGTAATGAAATGATCGATAAATCAAGCCCCATCGATAAGGTGACCTCCATCGAGCCGCCCAGGCCGCCCTCAGGCGAATTGGGTGCAGGCGCCGCAATTCACCACTTCTCCCGTCGATGGCGCACGCTGAAACTCATCATTGTGGCAGCGGTCGTCCTCGTGGTTGCCCTGGCCGTTATCTCCGGCTTGATACAGAAGGGGCTGTGGATGCAGGAACTCGGTTACTCCGGCGTCTTCTGGACACTCCTGTCGCTGCGGTGGGGGCTGTTTGGCGCGGCTTTCGTGGTCGCGCTTCTATACCTTTGGATCAATCTGCGCCTTGCGGTTAGAAACGGCGCCACTTTCCGCGCGGGTAAATTGACCAGCGAGTCCAACGTCGCCGCGAAATTCGGCATTGAGGTCTCTTTCACGGTTTTGAAAGTGGCCACGGCCGTGATTGCTGTCGCCGCCGCTCTGATCTTTGCGTCCATCTTCTATGGGCAATGGGATACATATCTCCGCTTTCGCTATGGGGGATCTTTCGGGTTGTCCGATCCTCTCTTCGGCGTCGGTGTTGGGTTTTATGTGTTCCGTCTCCCTTTTTATGAACTTTTGCAGAGCAGCCTGACCGCATTGGCGCTGATCACGCTGCTAGCCGTCCTGGCCGCTTACGCGTACTTCGGGCTACAGTGGGCCAGCCGCAGCGGACAGTTGGATGGCCGGAGCGCCAGGGGAATCCCGCATCTGTCGATCCTGCTCTGCGTCCTGGTCGCCGGTTGGGGATGGGGATTCTACCTGGATCACTTCGAACTCCTCTACTCCACTCAGGGAGTCGTTTACGGAGCCGGCTATACGGCCGATCATTTGACCCGCATCGCGTACTGGCTCATGGTGGGCGCGGCGGCGGCGCTATGCGCGCTGCTTGTGCTAAATACCTTCCGTCCGCGATTCAGAGCAGTGGTTCTGGGATGCGGAATTTACGTTGGCTTATACTTCCTCGCCGTTTGGCTCGCGCCGGCCCTCTTTCAGAGGTTCATGGTGCAGCCGAACGAACTGGCGCGCGAAACTCCGTATCTCAAGAACAACATAGAGTTCACCCGAAAGGCCTACAGCCTCGACGCGATCCAGGAAACATCCTACCCGGCGCTTGCCGATCTGACACCCCAGGTGATTGCGAGAAATCAAGATACGATCCAGAACATCCGCCTCTGGGATTACCGTCCCTTGCTTCAGATGTACCAACAAGCTCAGGAGATACGGCTCTATTACCAGTTTTACCAGGTTAATGTAGACCGCTACCACCTGCCGGATGGTTATCACCAGGTGATGCTTTCGACCCGCGAGCTCTCCCCGGAGCTTCCCGCTCAAGCCCAAACCTGGGTGAACGAGGAATTGCAGTTCACGCATGGTTATGGCTTGGTCATGAGCTTCGTCTCAAAGACCATGGGCGGAGGCTTTCCGCAGTACGTTCTTGAGAATATCCCGCCCGAATCTACGTACGGCCTTACCATAAATCAGCCTTCCATCTACTACGGCAAGTCGATGCCTGGCTATCGGATTGTCGCGACGGGCGTGAAAGAGTTCGACTACCCCAAGGGGAATCAGAATGTCTACACGAGTTACGCCGGAACAGGAGGTATCCCGCTGGACAGCTTGTGGAAGCGGCTCTTGTTTGCCTGGACTCAAGCCGATGTCAATATCCTGTTTACGTCCTATCTTAAGCCGGAGAGCAAGATTCAGATCTGGAGGAACGTTCAGGAGCGCGTGCAGCAGGTCGCTCCGTTCTTGCAACTCGACCAGGATCCCTACGCCGTGGTGAGCGAGGGCAAACAGTACTGGATTCAAGATGCCTATACCGTCTCCGATCACTATCCCTATTCCACCCTGCACGCCGCGGCCTTTGAACAGGGGCTGAACTACATTCGAAACTCCGTGAAGGTAGTTGTGGACATGTATGACGGAACCGTCGGATTCTACGTAATGGATCCGAACGACCCCGTCCTGGCGGTCTACCGGCGTGCGTTTCCGGGCGTTTTCAAAGACCTGAATCAGCTCTCGGCGGATCTGAAATCGCATCTGCGGTACGCGAAGGATCTCTTCTCGATCCAGGCCGACCAGTACAGAACGTTCCACATGACGGATCCGCAGGTCTACTATAACCGCGAGGACCTCTGGGTGTTCCCCAACGAGACGTATGCGGGCAAGGTTGCCCCCATGGCGCCCTACTACATCCTCATGAAGCTGCCCGGAAGCGAGCAGCTCGAATACCTCCTCATGACTCCTTTCACGCCTCAGAAACGAAATAACATGATCTCCTGGTTGGCCGCCAGGTGCGATTTCCCCGAATACGGGAGGATGCTCTTTTACGAACTTCCCAAGGAGAAGCTGATCTACGGCCCGATGCAAATCGAGGCGATGATCGATCAGAACACTGCGATCGCCGCGCAACTGACGCTCTGGGACCAAAAAGGTTCCAAAGTCATTCGTGGAAACCTGATCGCCGTACCGATCGAGAACTCCTTTCTCTATGTGGTGCCGCTGTACCTCACGGCGGAGGGCACGGACTTCCCGCAACTCAAACGCGTGATCGTGATCTCGGGAGACAAAGTGGCGATGGAGCCTACGCTTGACGAGGCAATCCAAGCCGTCTTCGGGACGCAGCAACCCCAAACGACTGCGCAGGCGCCCGGCCGGCAACTGGAATCGGGGCAGGCGAGAGCGCAATTCGAGGCGGCCCAGAAGGCGATGGAGCAGGGGAATTGGGGAGACTTTGGCAAGGCGATGGAAGCGCTCAAGGGCTTGCTGAGCGGCCCGCCAAAATGATGAATCTTATTGCAGAAAATCTAAGGCTGCGCTGGCGCCTTTCGTGGCCAGGGAGTTTAGCTGTGAACGGACCGAGGCGTAAGGTGGGACAGGCCGATCCCGCCAAGAGAATACAACCTCGTCAGAATACCGGCGTCGAAAAAAGCGCCGACGTGCTGGAAGAGATCTGGCTCACCGCCGACTGCGAGCTGCGCAAGGCCAACCTCACGTTGTACTCCGGCCTACTTCACAAGATCCGAGCAAAGCTGGCGGGCATGAAGGCCGACGTCTTCGGAGCCTGTCTGTGTTGCAAAGCTTCCCTCGGACTGAGTCGTCTGAGGGCAGCACCCTGGACTCCTTTGTGCATTCGATGCCAGGAAGCCGCCGATCGCGACAATGCGGAGGTTCTCAGAATTCGTTCACGGGGCCGATGCCGATGGCATCGCAACTCATGAGGAAATGCAGCGAAATCGATTTGGGAAGAAAGAAAGGAACGGAAGGCATGTTGGAAACGAACTCGGTAGTAGCCATTTACGGAACCCACGCCCAGGCAGAGGAAGCAGTGAAGGAACTGCAGAGGTCTGGGTTTGACATGAAGAAAATGTCCATCGTCGGCAAGGACTATCACACCGACGAGAACGTCGTCGGATACTATAACACCGGCGACCGCATGAAGTACTGGGGCAAGATGGGCGCCTTTTGGGGTGGTCTTTGGGGCATGTTGTTCGGCGCTTTCTTCATCATTCCAGGCATCGGGCCGATATTGGTAGCCGGCCCGTTGGTCGCCTGGATCGTCGGCGCACTGGAAGCCGCCGTTGTGGTGGGCGGATTGAGCGCGCTCGGCGCGGCGTTGTACAGCATTGGCATCCCCAAGGATAGCGTCGTTCAGTACGAGGCAGCGCTCAAGTCTGACAAGTTTCTCCTTCTGGCCCACGGCACCCTGAACGAGGTGGCCCAGGCCAGGGACATCCTGCAGACGACTCACCCGCTTGAGATTAAGACACACGCAACGGAACGCGAGCAATCCGCCTTGGTTAGCGCCAGGTAGTCGGGTATATAACCGCGGCCTTCACCAGTCCGGAGAAAAGAACGTATAAGGAGAACTTCAATGTACAAAAACGTGTTGATCGTATCGGTAGCAAGTCTGGCTTTGGTCCTGCCCGCTTTGGCGTCGGATCGCGATGATGACCTTGGGCGTATTCAAAAAGCGACCCAGGTCTTCCAGGAAATCATGCGAACGCCCGACAGGGGCATTCCCCGGGACCTGCTGGAAAAGGCGAGGTGCGTTGCCATCATTCCAGGAGAGGAGAAGGCAGCCTTCATATTCGGCGGCAACTATGGCAAGGGACTGGCTACCTGCCGTACTGCGACGGGCTGGAGTGCGCCGATGTTTGTGGCCGTCGGAGGCGGAAGCGTTGGCTTCCAGATTGGAGCCTCTTTCACCGACGTGGTGTTGCTGTTTATGAACGACCATGCCTTGCAAAGCCTGATGAGCGACAAATTTAAGATCGGCGCCGACGTAACCGTGGCGGCCGGTCCGGTGGGGAGACAGGCATCCGCCAACACGGATATCAAACTCAATGCGGAGATTCTGAGTTATTCGCGCAGCAAAGGGGTTTTTGCCGGAGCCAGCGTGGATGGCGCCGTCGTGCAGGCCGATCATAGCGGAGACAAAGCCATGTACGGCCGCGATGTCACTCACGAGGAAATCCTTAAAGGCAAAGTTGCGGTTCCTGCGTCGGCGCGAAGACTGGTGGCGGATCTTGGCAGGTACCCCGACAAGCATGACAACGGCAGCCGTTAAAGGCGCCTCTTTGTGGTCGCCGGCATTGCGATGGCACTGGAGTCTCCCCCTCCGGTGCCTGGCGCCGGTGCGGAATGCGGCTTGACCGCCGGGAACCTCTGTAACACGACCAACTAGTCAAGGGCTGCGCCCCTGATATCCCTGCGGGATATGGCAGTCGAGGAAGTCAAAAGCCAGAAGCCAGAATGGCGGTGGGCTGTTGAATCGAGTGGACTTGCCAACACAACGGGAACAAAATTCTCGTTGCGGCCCATATAACGGGAACCAGCCTTGCGGGAGAAGTAGAATGTCCGATTCGCCGACAGCCCTGCCAGCTACGCCGAAATGCATCGGCATCGCCGCCGATCACGGAGGATTTGAGTTGAAGGAGTATCTTGCCGGGATGCTGCGTGAGGCTGACTATGAGGTGGTCGACTTCGGCGACAGCCAGCCAAAGCCGGACGATGACTATCCGGACTTTGTTGTGCCCTTGGTCCGTGCAGTTTCTCGCGGCGAGGTGGATCGCGGTGTGGCCATCTGCGGTAGTGGCGTGGGTGCGAGCATTGCCGCCAACAAGGTGCGAGGCGTGCGGGCCTGCCTGATCCATGAGTGTTTTTCGGCGCACCAGGGTGTCGAGGACGACGACATGAACGTGATCTGCATGGGCGGCCACGTGGTCGGGAATGCCGTCGCGTGGGAGTTGGTCAACGCATTTCTCCAGGCACGATTCAGCGGCGCCGAGCGTCACCGGCGTCGTCTCGCGAAGGTCGCAAGTTTGGAAAGCACGGAGGAAATTTCATGAGCGTGAATCCTTTGAAGGAGTTGGGAACCCTTGGTCAATCCCTCTGGCTGGACTATATCCGGCGAGATCTGATCGCCAGCGGAGAACTTCGACGTTTGATCGAGGAGGATGGACTGCGGGGGATGACCTCGAACCCGTCCATTTTTGAGAAAGCGATTGCGGACAGCCACGATTACGACGAAGACATTCGTGCCATCGCGTTCAGCGGAAAAGGCGCTGAGACAATTTACGAAACTCTCAGCCAGCACGACGTGCAGAACGCCGCCGACGAGTTCCGGACTCTCTACGACCGGACGGATGGCAAAGATGGATATGTCAGCCTGGAGGTCAATCCGCACCTGGCGCATGACACGAAGGACACGATTGAGGAAGCCCGCCGGTTGTGGGCCGCGCTGAACCGGCCGAATGTCCTCATCAAGGTGCCGGCGACGGCCAATGGGCTACCCGCCATCCAGCAACTGATCAGCGAAGGCATCAGCGTCAACGTGACGCTGCTGTTTGGATTGCCGCGGTATCGCCAGGTGGCGGAAGCCTACATCGCGGGCCTCGAAGCGCGCGCGGCCCAGGGGCAGCCTTTGAAGCATTTAGCCTCGGTGGCCAGCTTCTTTGTAAGCCGCATCGATGCGCTGGTCGATCCGCTGCTGGAAAAACTCATTGCGCAAGGCTGCAAGGAGTCAGACCTTGCCAGAGAGGCTCACGGGCAAATTGCCATCGCCAGCGCGAAGATGGCGTATCAAATCTACAAAGAGATCTTTGCCGGCGACCGGTTTAGAAAACTGGCTGCCAAAGGCGCTCGAGTCCAGCGGCTGCTCTGGGCCAGCACCAGCACTAAGAACCCAGACTACAGTGACGTGAAATACGTCGAGGCCCTCATTGGACCGGATACGGTCGACACGGCGCCGCTGGAAACCCTCAATGCCTATCGCGACCATGGAGAGCCGAAAGCTCGTCTCGAACATCATGTCAAGGAAGCCCACTGGGTGTTGGAGCAACTGCCGGAACTGGGCATCAGCATCGACGATGTGACTCGGCAGCTTGAGGACGAAGGAGTCGAGAAATTCATCAAACCGTTCGACAAACTGATGGAGACCGTTGCGGAAAGGTCAGCACGGCATTTGACGAGACATGGATGAAAGTAAGTCCAGGCTCACCATCACCCGCACTACGGACGTGCCTGGGCGGGGATAACGTGCCGGAATGGAATCCGAAACCACTTTAGTTTTGCTTTTCGTTGTGGCCACGGCCGTGGCGATCGCGGTGCAACGTCTGGCCATTCCGTACACCGTGGCCTTGGTCCTCACCGGCATCGTGTTGGGGCTGCTGCATGCCTTCGAAGCGCCGCACCTGACCAAGGCGCTGCTGTTTAGCGTCTTCCTGCCAGGGCTGCTCTTCGAGGCCGCGTTTTACATCGAGTTCAAACAATTCTGGCGAAACCGCATCACAATCCATTCGCTGGCCCTACCCGGTGTGGTAGGGGCAATCGCGCTGACCGCCGTGATTTTGACGCCGGTCGCCAATACATTTCTCGTACGGGGTTTCACCTGGAAACACGCTTTGGTCTTTGGCGCGATCATCTCCGCCACCGACCCTATCGCCGTCGTCGCGATCTTCAAGAGTCTGGGTGTCCCGAAACGTCTGCCTGTGCTGCTCGAAGGTGAGAGCCTGCTCAACGACGGCACTGCCATTGTCTTTTTTACGCTCAGCGTTGCGCTCGTTACAGGGACGGTAGTGACGGCCGGTGGATTGGTCTTGGATTTCATCGAAATCGTCGGCATCGGCGCGCTGATTGGGACGGCGATTGGTATGGCCGTTTCGCAGGTTATCAGACAGGTGGATAATCCGATGATTGAGATCGCGCTGACGACGATTGCCGCGTACGGCTCCTTCCTGACTGCCGAGCACTTCCACTACTCCGGAGTGATTGCAACCGTATCGGCGGGTATGCTCTGCGGAAACTACGGTGCCCGTGCCGGCATGTCCCCTTCGACCCGGATCGCGGTGCAGACGTTTTGGGAATACGTGGCATTCGCTCTCAACTCGATCATCTTCCTTCTAATCGGCCTTGAAGTGAACTTCCAGACATTGCTAGCCGCCTGGCAGGCGATTCTGGTGGCCTATCTCGTGGTCACAGGAGGCAGGGCGCTAATCATCTTCGGCGCCTCGTCGCTGCTGCGCAGGACGCGAGAACGAATTCCCTGGACATGGAGCGTAATCCTGACCTGGGGCGGATTACGCGGCGCGTTGCCCATGGTGCTGGTGCTTAGCCTCCCAAAGGACTTTCCGTATCGGGAATTGTTGGTCTCGATGACCTTCGGGGTCGTCATTCTTTCGATCCTTGTCCACGGATTGACGATGTCGCCCCTGCTGAGATGGCTGGGCATTATACGCGGACACCAGGAACATGCCGCGTACGAATTGACGCGCGGCAAGTTGCAGGCAGCTCATGCCGCCTTGGACGAGATCGACAGAATGTCACGCGTCCATTTCACCAATCCAGAGGTGCTGGCCAGTCTCCGCCGGGAATATGAGCAAGAGGTTGAGCACGATAACGCAGCGATGGATGAGTTGCATCTCGACACACGGCAACTTGATGCCGAGGAGGCACAATGGGCCCGGCGGCACGTGCTGCTAGTCCAAAAAGGCGTGGTGACCGATGCCTTTCACCACGGGGGCCTCAGCCAGGATGTCCTGGAGAAATTGCTCGCGGACATCGACGCGCAGTTGCTCCATCTTGAATCGGGGGAAGCCGATAGGTTCACAGACTGCACCGATGGGGATCGCTTGTTGGAAGCGCCTGGCCGGAAAGCGAATATGAATCAAGATAGCGCCGCGACGACATCTGCGGCGTATCTTGGAGGAAGCTCAGGCGATGTCAGCGACACGTTGGCAGCAACGCCGGATCGGAGCTACAAACTATGAGCGAACACGTCCCTTTGAACCACTCGATGTACAATCTCCTGCCTGCTGGAATTGAGGGGTTGGATTCCCTGGCGGAGCTCGCCCTTGATATGCGCTGGTCGTGGAATCACGCGACCGACGAAGTGTGGCGGCAGCTTGATCCCGAGTTGTGGGAGATCACGAACAACCCCTGGGTCGTCCTGCAGACGACCTCGCGCGACCGGATCGAACGCGTGTTAGGCGATCCCGTTTTCCGCAAGAACGTCGATGGTTTGGTCGAAGCCAGCCGGCAGGCGGCGGAAGCGCCCGCGTGGTTCCAGCAGAATCATGCGGAGGCTCCACTAACCTGCGCCGCCTATTTCAGCATGGAATTCATGCTGAGCGAGGCGCTGCCAATCTACTCGGGCGGGCTCGGGAATGTGGCGGGCGACCAACTTAAGGCGGCCAGCGATCTCGGTGTACCCGTGGTCGGCGTTGGACTGCTCTACCAGCAGGGCTATTTTCGCCAGGTGATTGACAAAAACGGAGATCAACAGGCCCTCTACCCGTATAACGATCCCGGACAGTTGCCGATCATGCCGTTGCGCCAACCAAACGGGGAGTGGTTGCGGTTGGAGATCGCGTTGCCTGGATACGCGGTCTGGCTGCGCGCCTGGCAGGTCCAGGTTGGCAGGGTGAAGCTTTACCTGCTGGACAGCAATGACGCGGCGAACTTCCCGGTTCATCGGGGGATTACCAGCGAGCTCTATGGGGGCGGGCCGGAATTGCGCCTCAAGCAGGAAATGCTGCTCGGGATCGGCGGATGGCGGCTGCTCCGCGCGCTCGGGCTCCAGCCGGAGGTCTGCCACCTGAATGAAGGACACGCGGCGTTGGCCGTTCTGGAACGCGCCCGGAGCTTCATGGAAGAAACGGGCCAGCCCTTCGAAGTGGCACTGGCCGCGACTCGAGTCGGCAATCTCTTCACCACGCACACCGCGGTGGCCGCGGGCTTTGACCGTTTCGCTCCGGCCCTCATCGAGCAATACCTCGGTGGATACGCCAAGCAAAAGCTCGGCATTTCGCTCCATGACTTGCTGGCTCTGGGCCGCCAGAACGCGGAGGACTCGTCGGAGCCTTTCAACATGGCTTATCTGTCAATCCGGGGGAGCGGGTCGGTGAATGGTGTAAGCCGCCTGCACGGGAAGGTAAGCCGGCGCCTTTTTCTGCCTCTGTTCCCGCGCTGGCCGGAAGACGAAGTCCCAATCGGGCATGTGACTAATGG
>Ga0181530_10005419_pt1 | contig 13014 bp, 11 predicted proteins | sample PEATcosm2014_Bin_42_FD_119769 | JGI IMG/M metagenome (GOLD analysis project Ga0181530, IMG submission 119769) | Peatland microbial communities from MTU Mesocosm Facility, Houghton, MI, USA - PEATcosm2014_Bin10_60_metaG | ecosystem: Environmental > Terrestrial > Soil > Wetlands > Peat | place... | reverse complement strand
ATTGTTGGCGGACGGAGCGTTTCAGGGCTTCGAGCCGCGGTCCATTGTTCCCAAGGTACGCGAACTGGCGCGCGTGCTGGCGAAAGCGGGCCATCTGACGGAATTTTCATGCCTCGCACGGTGATCATTGGGGCGGGACACAATGGCTTGGTCTGCGCGGCGTATCTGGCGGCGGCGAAGCATCAGGTGACTGTGCTGGAGCGCGCCCCGATTCCGGGAGGCTGCGCGTTCACCGAAGAGGTTGTTCCCGGGTACAAGTTCAACACCGGCGCGATCGAACTCGAAGGTTTTGTCCACAGCGGCATCGATCGCGAACTCGGGCTCGAGAAACACGGACTGAAGTGGGTCCGCACCAATCATCTTCTCGCCGCCCATGTCGGCGAACGGACAGCCCTGTTCCACCGCGACCTTTCGGCAACCCTGGAAGGATTCCGGCGCGATTTTGGCCCCGGCGTCGCCGGCGAGTGGGAGCGCTTTGCAGCGTTCGCGAACACCGTGATGTCCGCAGTCGGGTCGCTGCAGCATGTAAAGTCGCCGAACATTGGCGGCCTCGCCGATATGGTTGGCAGGCTGGGCGATTTCGAAGGCGATGTCGAAGGCTTGATCCGGACGGTGCTGGCGCCTTCCAGCGCCGTGGTCGATGAATGGCTCAGTTGCCCGGAGATGCGGGCCGCCGCCGCAGCCTTTTCGAGCCATCCGCAAATGCCGCCTTGGGTGCCCGGAAGCGGAATCCTCGCGTGCCTTCTTCCTTCTTCGCATGGAGGGCAGGGCGCGCGGCCTTTGGGGGGAACGGGAGAGTTGATCCAAGCGCTCGTCCGGGCGCTTGTTGCGAATGGAGGCGAGGTGCGGTGCGGATCTTCGGTGCGCGAGATACTCGTTCGATCGGGCCGCGTACGAGGCGTCGCGCTCGATTCCGGCGTCGAGATTGAGGCGGACACGGTGGTCTCGACGATCGACCTGAAGCGCGTGGCAACGCTTTTACCGCCGGAATTATTGACAGCGCCATGGCGCAAGGCACTCGCGGGCAGCCATTCCGGATTGTTCAATATGGGCGAGATCAAGGTGGACGCGGCGCTGGACCGGCCCCCAGTATTTGCGGGGGAGGCGCCGGAGTTCGCGGGGTCGCTGAAATATCTGATGCACGCGCCGGACGCATACGCGTCGGCGATGAGGATCGTGACTGGCGGACGAATCCCTGCGCATCTGCCGCTGATGGTGGCTGTTCCTTCCGCGGACGATCCTTCGCAATGTTCCCCCGGAAAGGCCACACTGTGGGCGTCGGCCTTCGTCCCCGCAGTTTTTACGGACGGCCAAACCTGGCCGGCCGCGAACGAAAGGGCCGCTGACGCCGTCTTCGAAACGATCGAGCAGTTCGCTCCCGGCATCACCGCGTCGGTGGTGGAGCGGGAGGTTACGGGACCGTCCGATTGGGAGCAGAGACTGGGCAATCCCGCGGGCAATCCCAATCATCTGGATATGACGATCGACCAGCTATTCAGCCTTCGGCCCGCTGCAGGATTTGCGCGGTATAGAACGCCCATTCAAGGGCTCTACCTTTCAGGAGCGGGAACCCATCCCGGCGGCGGCGTCCACGGAATGCCCGGAAAATTGGCCGCCGCAGCGGTGCTAGCGGACGGGCGTGGCGAGAAGGCCGCCGTGAGGAAGCCTTCATTCGTGACTTTGGCGAAAGCCGCGTGGCGGCTACGAAGCATTTTGAACTGAACCTCACAATAGAACATGGACCCTTACCAGGAATTAACCCTCTATCAAAGATCGGCGGCGTTGATGGCTGCCGCGAAACTGGGATTGTTCGCGGCGCTGGAGAAAGGGCCCGCGACACCAGGGGAGGTGGCGCGCAGTGTGTCGGCACCTGTTGATTCAGTGGCAAGGCTGCTGGACGCGCTCGCCGCTCTGAATTATGTGTCGAGGGATGGCGACCGCTTCGCGCTCAACGATTTTTCGCAAACGTTCGTGCGCGATGGCGCGGGCGGAATGGTGCGGCTAGCCTGGAAGGAACATTTGTTTTACACGGCATGGAGCCGCCTTGCCGATGCGGTTTCCTCGGGCAATGCACTTTTCCCGTCCTACGCCGACCGCCTGACAAATGATTTTGAGTCTGTTAAGAAGTTTCTACTCGCGCTCAACGATCTGGCGCAGCTGGCCGCCCCGGGAGTGATCGAAACACATGCTTTCGAAGTCGCCGGGACCATTCTCGATCTAGGCGGGGGTGGAGGCGGCTACGCTGCCGCGCTGGCATCCGCGCTGCCAAGCGCCAAAGTGACGCTCGCGGATCTGGAGGCAGTACTTCCCATCGCAAAGGAATATTTAAAAGGGAAAGGACTCGCGGAGCCCGTCGAGTTCGTCCCCGCTGACTTCTTGAGTGACGGCTGTGGCCTTCACGGCAGGACGTTCGATTGCGTTCTCCTGTCGCATATTCTGCACGATTTCGACGCGTCCACTGCATCAGCTATCGTCAGCCGGGCCGGCCATCTCGTGCGTCCTGGGGGCAAACTCGTCATCCTCGACGTGCTCGTTCCTGAAGAAGGCCACAGCAATGCGGTCGAGGCGCTATTCGACCTGATGATGCTCGTGGAGGTCCCCCGCGGGCGCACGCATCCGATCTCGGATGTTCTGCAATGGATCAATGCGGCGGGGATGTCTGCGCCGAAGTTGCATAAACTCTATTTCGGAATTCTGATCGAAGCGACAGCACCGGCGAAATCGTCATGAGTCCGCTGCACAAGCCGCGAACTCCAACGATCTCTTACTCTTAACGTTGCCATCGCAGATTATTGGCGCCGATATTCTTTCCTGCGAGCCAATGAACTGTGATAAAAAGTCGCTACATGGTGGGAATCTTGGAGAGATGGAATCGCGCGCGACTTATATTTGCATTCATTCTGGCTGCCGTTGCCTCGACGCTGCCAACGTTGGCCGCGCGAGATCGTTTAGAAACGAATTCGACGGATGAAAACGCGAAGATCCACGTGCTGCACGTGCGCGGCAACGTCTACATGCTGGTCGGCGCCGGCTGCAACATCACGGTGCAGGTGGGCGAACAATATGTGATGGTCGTGGATGCGGGATTGCCGCAATTTACCGATGATGTGATCGGCACAATCCGGACGCTCACACGATTGCCGATTTTGTTCATACAAAATACAAACTCTGACCCAGACCACACTGGCGGCGATGAGAAGCTTTACCGTGCGGGCTGGAGTTTACCGAACCCGGATCGCGTGGACCTTGTTCCGCGAAAAGATCCCGACAACACCCATTTGAAACTGCCTCCCGGAGCCTCGATTCTGACGAGTCTGAAGGCGCTCAACAGAATCGACCTTCCCACGGGCGTCAAGAATGACGCGGTCACGTATGGTCCGGAAGGGCTGAAGCTCTACAACGATGAGCCGGTGGTTTTCTACCACATGGGAAAGGCCCATACCGACGGGGACTCGATGGTTTTCTTTCGGGTGTCGGACGTTGTAAGCGCGGGGGACATTTTTACGACTACCAGTTATCCGGTGATCGAGGCCGACAACGGCGGGAGCGTGGACGGGTTTATCGACGCGCTGAACGACCTGATTGAGATTCTCGTGCCGAAATACGGCGAGGAAGGCGGCACCTACGTGATCCCCGGTCACGGGCATCTTTCCGACCGGGCGGACGTGGTGAACTATCGCGATATGGTCACCATTATTCGTGGACGCATACAAAAAATGATAAAGAACGGGATGACGCTCGATCAGGTGAAGGCCGCCAAGCCCACGCTCGACTACGACGGCATTTACGGAACGAAGAGCGGCGAGAAATTCATCGAGGCCGTGTATCGCGACCTCACAAAAAAGACGAATTAACCAAGGGAGATTCCGGTTTATGGGAAGCGGGCTGAATACAGCGACACTACGTCTTAAAGTGATTTGCCTATTTGCATTCATATCGTCGTGGTTGGGCCACACAACTTTCGCGCAGCAGCCGGCGCGCGGCACGATCAGCGGGCAAGTGGCCGCCGATCAGGGCCAGGTGATCGGTTTTCGCGTCGCGGCGCACAATTTGGATCGCCGGCTTTGGTATACGGTGTTCACCAACAAAGAGCACTACACCGTCCCGCAGGCGCTGCCGGGCAAGTACGAAGTAACCGTGTTCGAGCCCGATTATGAATCCCCCAACGAGACGGTGCAGCTCGGTCCCGGTGGAAGCCAGACGGCTGACCTGCAAATCAAGAAGCGCGCTCCGGTGCTTGTGGGCGGCAACATCCGGGAACCGGCGTCGAGTTCCGGGAAAATCGAGTACGTCAATCGGATCGAGGACATGTTTCCTCCCGGGCCCGGGCTCGACAATTTGAAGAAAAACTGCACCGGCTGCCACTTCGAAAGTTTCAATGGTTTCGGCGCCATGCACTACACCAAGGAACGCTTCCTTGAAAGTATTGAAATGATGACCGAGACGGGGCCTGGCTATAACCCGTTCGTGCTCGCTCTGGGCCGCACGCCGATGAGCAGGCAGCAGAAGAACGTTCTGGCGGACTACCTGGTGAAGAACTTCGGCCCGGGAACCGTTGAAAAAAGACTCCGCGTCGATCCACTTGTGGTGGACGAAGAGATTGCATCGAAATCCATCTACGTCTCCTACGACGTTCCCGCCGATCTGCCGCTGATTGGCAGAGGAAACAAAGTAGGCGCCGACATGGTGGACGGCGTGATCCCGCAGGTGCCGGCGATCAAGTTCCATCATCTGCAGGCAGCTTATATTTCTCCTGTCGACGGAAGCATATGGTTCAGCTCGCACTCCAATTCGCTCTTGCGGCTTGATTCAAAGAGCCTCGACCCCGTCGCGCGCTGGAAGAATTACCCGATCAAGGGCGATCCTTTCGTGCAGCCAAGCGGTATCGCCATCGATAAGAAAGGCCACGTGTACTGGGCGGAATTAAAAACGGGCCTGGTCGGCGAGTTGGATCCCGTAACCGGGAAGCAGATCCGGTACGCGCTGCCCGAGCAGGCCGGAGCGATCGAAGAAGTTGTCGTCGACAAAGACGACAACATCGATTTCGGCCTGATTTGGGGATCGCTTTTCGGAAGAATCGACGCGGTCACGCGCAAGATTCACATGTATCCCACGCCCACTCCGGACAACGGCATCTACGGACTCGCGGTCGACCAGCACGGCAACATGTGGGGCGGAGGGTGGCAAAAGGGCGACATCATCAAATGGGACGCCGACACCGAACTCGTGAAGGAATATCCGGTTCCCAATTCATGGGGCGAGGTGCGCCGCATCGGCGTGGACTCGAAAGGTATGGTATGGGCGTCGGAATATCCCAGCGGCAATATCGTTGGGCTGGATCCGGCGACCGGCGAGATCAGCGAATACAAAATCCCGGTAAGCGGGGCCAAGCCGTACGAAGCCTGGGCCGACAAGCAGGATAACGTGTGGAGCAGCGACCAGGTCCACAGCACGATGATCAGGCTGGATCACAAGACTCGCAAATTCACCTTCTATCCGATGCCCCAGCCGAACCAGAGCGTTCCTAAGATTCAGGTGGCTGACGACAATACCATCTGGTTTGGCACGCGGAACTTGCCTATTACCACGGCCGTACATTTTTACCCCAACGGCTACACGGCAGAAGCGCCACCTTTGCCGTGAAGCTTTGGCTCCGAGAAAAGTATTTTCTGACGTGAAGAAGTAAGCAGTCCCGCACTCATGGGGATGCCGCGGTGTGCTGGAGCGAACACTTGAAAAAAAATATGAAGAAGGTCGGAGCGCTTGGTTTTGGAATTGCGCTGATGGGATGCGCGTTGGGACTTGCTTACCACGCCAGCGGTCAGTCGAAGCCAACCAGCGGCGTCGGTATCACACGGATCGTGATTGCCAGGCGCCACCCGGCTTTCGGAGGCAAATCGTTTGGGAGCGCGGGGCCTTACGAGATGCTGGTCGGAACTGCGTATGGAGAACTCGATCCGAAGGCCGCCATGAACCGCGGCATTGTCAATTTGCAGTTCGCTCCGGTGAACGCCAAAGGCCATGTGGAATACAGCATGGACATCACGTTTCTGAAACCGGTCGATATAAACAAGGGGAACGGGCGCCTTATCTATGATGTGATCAATCGCGGACACGAGAAAGCGCTGTCCGATTTGAATCTCAGCGAATTCAGCCGCACGGGGCCTGAGGAAGTGAACGATCCGGCGACCGCCTTCATCATGAAGCGCGGCTACGCCGTTGCGTGGAGCGGCTGGGAAGGCGAGCGCTCCGACGAAGTGCTTTCCCATCCGGGTCTCCTGAAGGCCAATTTCCCGATCGCAATGCGCAACGGGAAACCGATTACCGGCGTCAATCGCGAAGAAATTACCGACACCCCGGCCGGCCCGTCGTTCACGAAACTTCTGTCGTACCCCGCTGCAAACTTGGATAAGGCCGCCGCAAGCCTGACGGTTCGCGAAAAAGAAGCAGACCCGCGAAAGCCGCTGCCTGCTTCCAGTTGGAATTACATTGACGCCACCCACGTGCGGATCAATGCCGCCCCCGGATTTGACAGGGGTGCGCTTTACGAATTCATTTATCCGGCAACGAATCCCGTCGTGGAGGGCATGGCGTATGCCTCCATCCGGGATTTCGTCCTTTTCCTGCGCCACGCCGCGAGCGATTCCACAGGCCAGCCGAATCCGCTGCGCCCTGCCTCTCCGTTCAAAGCCATACTGGGCATGGGAGTATCGGAAAGCGGCCAAGTGGTGAAAGATTTCGTGTATCAGGATTTCAACATCGATGATTCGGGGCGAAAAGTGTTCGATGGCATCATGGGCGTAGTCTCGGGTTCTGGGAAGATACAGGTCAACGCCGAATTTGCCCAGCCCGGCCGCGTTTCACGTCAACACGAGGATCACCTATATCCTGACGACGAGTTTCCTTTTACTTACGCCACAACAACCGACCCGATCACCGGAAAAACCGACGGGATACTCCTGAAATGCACCAAGTCTCACTCGTGTCCGAAGATGTTTCAGATCGACACGGATACCGAAGTCTGGCAGCGGCGTGTTTCGCTCGTTGTCACCGATCCCAGCGGCAAGGCTTCTGTTCCCATACCGGACAACATCCGCATCTACAGACCGACGGGCATGCCGCACAACTCGAATGACCTCGAAGAAACCAACGCCGGGACTGCGGACCGCGGAATCTGCAAGGAGCTGAGAAGCCCGCTGCATTACAGGTTTTACGGCCGCGCGCTCTTCGTGGCGCTGGACCGCTGGGTCACCGAGGGAGTGCAGCCACCTCCCGGTCTTTACCCCAACTTGAAGGACGGCACGTTGATCACGATGGAAGAGGCCGCGAAAATCTGGCCGGCCATCCCCGGAGTTCCGTTCAGCCCGGTGATCAACAGGTTTCATCTCATGGATTTCAGCCACCAACCGCCTGTGGAATTGAAGCCCGAATATCCGCTTTTTGTCCCGCGCACCAACGCCGACGGAAACCCTATTGGCGGTATCGAGCCGCCCGAAGTCTCCGTGCCACTGGGTACGTATTCGGGACGAAATCCTCGTGCGAAGGGCTTTGCAGAAGGGGAACTGTGCAACCTTGCGGGGAGTTACATTCCCTTCGCGGTCACAAAGAAAGAGCGTCTCGCGAATCACGACCCCAGACCGTCCATCGAAGAGCGATACAAGGACCAGGCGGATTTTGTGGCCAAGCGGAAACAAGCAGCTGAGAAGCTTGTCCAGCAGGGCTATCTGCTGGAGGAAGATGTGATTACTTTTTCAGCTGTCACCTTGCCGAGGGCAAAACCGTAAAGGGGCGTTGCGAACACGGTAGTTCCGCTTTCTTCCAACGACTGCATCAAGAACTGACTACATCAACGCTTCAACGAACCTCCGGTATTCCCTGTATGGCAGTCGAGGCGTAGACCTCCTATCTTGGCTGCACGAGCGGTTGCTGATGCCGTATTTACTCTGAACTTTTCCGGAGGGAAATAATGAAAACAAATGCGATTCGGCTGGCACTTGGCACATGTATCGCAATTATGTTCACACTGCCGGTGGGCAAAGCCACTTTTGGCGATAGAGACTGGTCAGACGACTGTCACAAGCGTTTGGAGGCGGACCGCGCCAGGATTGATCGCGACAGCGCGCGGCATGGCGAGCACAGCAGCCAGGTAGGCCGCGATGTGGACAAGCTCGAAGCGGACCGCCGGTGGTGCCGCGATCACCACGCCGATTGGGATCACTCCCGGTTCGACGTCGGAATCTACCTCAAGCACTAACAGTTATCAGCACCGCCAACCGAGGGCCAACCGAGGCGCGTCGACTCCATGTGGCGCGCCCCCACCCTCAGTCAGCACAAACCAAACACAACCGCTGAACGAACGTCATTCCAGCCCCATCTCTTGCCGCACGTGGCGCTCGAAGCCGGGGAAGTAACGCGCAATCTCGAGCAGATCGAACCGCGGCAGGATGGATTCCTTAGGCTCATGCTCCAGCAAGAATTCGAAAGACTTGGCGATCAATTCCTCGGGCTGGATTTTCCCGCCCGACAGCCGCGCATAGTCGCCCTCCTTCAGCGTAACCTGATGTTTCGAGCGGCTCGTCCCCTCCACCACGACGACCTGAAATTCCGCATCGCGAACGCGTGTGACCTCGATCTTTGCGGCCATCAGACGATCCTCTGAAAGGTCTCTCAGCACGAAAGCCAGCCGCGATTCGTTCAGAACCGCTCGATCTCTGAGTCACAGCGCGGCTAGAATCCGGGCGACTTTCCCGCTCCCTTTATCTGAACTTCCGCGATGCCATTGACGCCGCTGCAGGCAAGCCACAGATCGCCGTTGGGCGTGTGGACCATGTTGCGGACGACGCCTCCGCCGGAAGGGATCGCCCACGTTTGGAATTTTTCGCTCGCCGGATCGAATCGCACCACCGTGTTCGGCCGCGTTCCGGATTCGCTGTACCACACGACTCCATCCACGATCGTGATCCCGTAGGGCCGCGATTTTGCGCCGCCGGGAGAGGGCCATTCGGTGAACTGGCGCGTCTTGGGATCGAATCGCCCGAGATGGCCGCTCGCATAGTCGGTATACCAAACCACGTCGTCGCTGCCAACGGCGATCCGGCGCGGACGCGCGGCGGCGTCGGGCAGAACGTATTCGCGGATTTCCATCGTGGCGGGATCGATGCTGCCAAGCTTATTGGAGCCAAACTCATCGAAGTACACGGTGCCCTTGGAGTCCACCGCCATTCCGTAGGGCAGCGCTTTCGCGGTGGGCACCTTCGCGAGTTTCACTTCGCCGCTGCCGGGCGTGAGCCGGCCGATCATGTCCGCGCCTTGGAGCGTGAACCAGAGAACGCCGTTATGGTCGAAGATGGGCGTGTGCGGATCGCGCGCGTCGGGATCGGGCATCTTGTATTCCGTGATGCCGCCCGTTTGGGGGTCGAGTTTTCCGACGTAAGCTGCCTGATTTGCAGTAAACCAGATATTGCCGTCTTTGTCGGCAACGAGGCCATGTGGCCCGGAATGCGGGATCTTCAAATGATATTCCTTGAACTCATCCGTCGCGGGATCGAAGCGGCCCAGGAGGTTCGAAGCGTTGCCGGTGTACCACACGGAACCGTCCGGCGCGAACATCGGATCGTGCGGCCGGGAGCCGGGCGTGGGCACGGGCCATTCCTTGATGGAAGCGTCCACGGAGCCGGGGATTATCACGGCGGGCGGCATGGGTTTCTCGGGGAAGTTTTTGGCGAGGTAATCGACCACGACAGGGATCTGATCCGGATGCAGAGGCGCGCCGTTCGAGATCATTTGATTGACCATCAGTTGCCAGCCATCGCGGGTGTAGCCTGCGGCGACGACGCGGTCAAGCGCGTGGCATCTGCTGCAGACAGCCTCCACGGTTTCCTTGCCGGGGCCCTCGGGAAGCTGAATCTGGTTTGGCGCAGCAGGCGCTTGCGCCGAAGCGGCGGAAACGAACAGGGCAGTGCTCGCGACGAAGAGCAGAGCTTTTGTCCACATAGGTCCTCCCACAGACAACGTAGTCCAAGCTAGCGCTTTCGGCGGCCGGAAATCAACCTGATGGGGAATTCGATTTGATGTGGAGTGTGCCGTTGGCGATCTTCGCGATCAGTTCGCGGTCGGCGGGCAGAAAGTCGAGTTCGGCAAGCGATGCAGGCGTGCGCCATTCCACTTTTTCGAAAATGAGATTTCGCATCTGTAGAGGGTCGGCGCTCGCTGCAAAGAAAATCAGCTCGATGGGCTCAGGCATTTCCGCGTACTGGTGAAGCGAGCGGTATACCTCGGCTCCAATGCGCGCCTCAACCCCGAGTTCTTCGCGCAATTCACGCGACAATGCCTCGGATGGGCTCTCGCCGGGTTCCTTCTTTCCGCCGGGGAATTCCCACATCAGTCCAAAAGCGCCTCCGGCCTTTCTCTGGCATGCGAGAATTTTGCCGCCGCTTTCAATGATGGCTGCCACGACCGTCAGCATCGTCCAATCCTTCTCTTGCCGCCGTCGTCCCGAAGAAAAACAAAGGGCCAAAAAGAAAAAGCGCCGGAGAAGTTGTCTCTCCGGCGCTCCCCTCGATAGAGTTGCGGCTTACTGAGCTGCTTGAACCTTCTTGAGTGGCGGTTTCGGCATTTGCCAGATGATGCCGGAATCGTCGGCTCCGTGCGGGAAGTATTGCGCGGACTTCTTTCCCGACGGAAGCAGAATGATATCGGCGCGGCGGTTGTAAGCCAGCCAATCGGCCTGCTTGTTCTTCAGGCGAGCCTTCGGCGGCATCTGTGGATTCGAGCTTTCCATCTGCGTTACCTGATCCTTCGGCAGCGGGCGGTCCTTGCCGTAAGCGGCGGTTTCCACCTTGTCGGCGGAGACGCCCTGTTCGACCAGATACTGCTTGATCCGCTCGACGCGGCGTTCGCTCAGGTCCTGGTTAAACGGCTTGGAGCCGCGAATGTCGGCGTAGGCTTCGACGGAGAGCTTGGCATCCGGATCGTACTCCAGATACTTCTTGAACCCGTCCGCGGTGGTGGCCAGTTCCAGTTGCTGGCTCTTGACCAGTCCGACCTGGGGATTCTTCTTATCCGGGTAATCGGTGGGATAGAAAATGCTTTGCAGCGTAACAGTGGGAATCGGCTCGACGGTTCCGGTGATGTGCAGGGAAGCCGTCTGCGTGCCGTTGCCACCCGCGCCGCCGTTGCCGCCGCCGCAAACGTTCGTTGCGTGGAGGGTATAGGTCTTGGTTTCGTCGATCGTGCGAGCGGGTTGCCCTTCCGGTACCTGCGCGGTGTTCGATGGATCCGGCTTCACGGTTTCCGAGCCGCTGGGCTGAACGGTCACACCGTCCAAGGTGATGGTGCTTGCGTTCGACGTGCTCCACGTAAGCGTGGAAGAATCCTGCGTGAGCAACTTGTCGCCGATTTTGCGATAGTGCAATTCGGTCGGATTCGCCGTGAGGCTGGCTTGCACGGCGATGTTCACGTTGACCGAGCCATTGCCCTTGACGGTTCCGCCGGGCCCAGTCGTGGAGAAGTCATAGGAAGTGGTGGCATGCGGTTCGACGGTCTGCGATCCGCTGGGCTGCACCGCGCCGATACCGCTAATCGTGGTGTCAACGGAATCCGTGCTCTGCCAGTTGAGCGTGGAGGTCTGCCCGCAATTGATATTCGGGTTTGAAACGCTGAAGCTGCCCGTTACCGGCGCGACGACAACCTGGGCAGTGGCGGTTCCGGCCTTAAAGCGGGCGAGGTCTTTCAGCTTTTCGCCGCGCGGCCAGTCGGAGGTTGTCTGCTTGCCGTTCTCGTTCAGGTGAATCACAGTCTTCTTGTTAGCAACGACATTGACGTCGCCGGAAAAAAGCGTCTTACCCTTCACCGTGACGGTCAGGTGGTGTGTGCCCGGAGGCAGCAGAAGGTTCTGGTGCCACCACCAGTCATGGTTGAATTCATCGACATGCCCTACGAAATAGTCGGGTTTCGTGCCTTCGGAAAGCACCGCCGCCCGGGCCTCTTGGGAGTTCCAGAAGCCTTTCTCGATCATCACAACCCCATAAGGGCCGGCGACCGGGTTGCCGTACGCCTGCAGCGTCACTTCCAGAGGAGTGGACTTACCCGCCGTGATGTCGACGTCGCGGGACTCCATCTTGTACCCATAATTTACGACTACAACGGTGTGCTTGCCGGGAGCGAGCGATATGGATTGGCTCCCTTCACGAATAGCTTGCCCGTCTACAAATACATATGCCTGCTTGGGAGTAACCTTAACTTTGAGCTTTCCGTCCTGCGCGAAGCCGCTGGTGGCGCAAAAGATTGTTGCCAATACCAGGGTGAGGAGGTATCCGAGTCGTCGCATCTGCATCTTTCTCTCCTGAATGTCGGTAGGCGGTTAAAAGGCGGGTTCTCTCGCGCCCTGACGAGAGAACTTTAGCTGGTCGAGGTTAAGTTAACGTCCTAAGCCCTCTTCTGTCAATGAGATTCAAACAAGAAGCAGATGGGTGCAATAAAAATCGAAAGCTCCTTGCATAGAGCGTAGTCAACTTATGCGGACGCCCTTTATACTCGGATCGATGTTCAACGAAGCCGTTCTCGACCACTTTCGGAACCCGCGTAACTCGGGAAACCTGCCCGAAGCCACGGCGGTGGTGGAGGTGACCAACCCCGTCTGCGGTGACGTTCTGAGGCTTTCAGTCCTCGTCGAGAAGGGGATGATCGCTTCGGCCAGGTTCAAGACGCAAGGTTGCGTCGCGGCGATCGCCTGCAGTTCGGTGCTTACCGAGCTCGTGATCGGTAAAACTCCTGATCAGGTGCGTGGTATTACGGCGAATCAAATCTCCGAGGCACTGGGAGGCCTGCCTCCGGCCACATTTCATGCCGCCCAGCTGTGTTCGGACGCTTTGGCGGCTCTCGCAAAGAAACTTGCCTAGACCGAATTGCCTTCGAGGGCCCTCCGTAGTATTTCCGGATCGTTCAAATTGAGGATAATTCCTTCTTCATCGGTGGCGACTTCCAAAACCTCATCCCGATGTGCCCAAACCACTT
>Ga0181530_10005413_pt1 | contig 13021 bp, 13 predicted proteins | sample PEATcosm2014_Bin_42_FD_119769 | JGI IMG/M metagenome (GOLD analysis project Ga0181530, IMG submission 119769) | Peatland microbial communities from MTU Mesocosm Facility, Houghton, MI, USA - PEATcosm2014_Bin10_60_metaG | ecosystem: Environmental > Terrestrial > Soil > Wetlands > Peat | place... | reverse complement strand
CACTGGCAGGGAAGCCGCTACTCGGTGCCGTGGATCTACGCCGGCAAGGAGGTGTGGGTACGCCAACAGGAAGGCCGGGTGGAAGTGCACCACGGGGCGCAGCGCATCGCCGAGCATCATCCGGCGCCGCACCAGCACGTGGTGATGCTTCAGGAGGAGCATCACGCCGGCATTCCCTTGGGCGCACGGCAGGAGCGCAAGACGCTGGTGCACATCCGGTCGACAGCGCCGGTGGTGGAGATCCGGCCGCTGGCGGCCTATGAGAGCGTGGCGGCCGGAGGTGTGCGATGACCGTCATCGAACGCTTGCAGACAACCCTCGGGGGCCTGGGTCTGACGGCGGTGGAGGCCCGCCTGGAGAACCTGCTTGAGGGAGCTTCCAAGGCGGCCCCGAGCTACGCCGAGTTTTTGCTGGATGTGATCGGCGCGGAAGCCGATGCGCGCCGCGCGCGCTACCTGAAGACGCGGCTGCAACTGGCGCACCTGCCTTACGTGAAGACCTTTGCGCAGTTCGACCTGAGCTTCCAGCCCTCGATCGACGAGCGGCAGATTCGCGAGCTGCAGACCCTGCGGTTCGTCCATGAAGCCAGCAACGTGATCCTGCTTGGCCCGCCCGGCGTGGGCAAGACCCATCTGGCAGTGGCGCTGGCCGAGGCGGCGATCCAGGCCGGCCAGGCAGCCTACTTCATGACCGCCCATGATCTGGTTTCCGATCTTGGAAACGCCTACCGGGAAGGGCGGCTGGACCGGCGCATGCGCGTGTATCTGGCGCCCAAGGTCCTCGTCATCGACGAGATGGGCTACCTGCCCTTGGATGATCTGGGGGCGACCATCTTCTTCCAATTGGTCAGCGCGCGCTACGAGCGCGGCAGCATCATCCTGACCTCGAACAAAAGCTATGGCGACTGGGGCTCGATCTTCGGCGACCCGATCATCGCCACCGCGATCCTGGATCGCTTGCTGCACCACTCGACGACGATCAACATTCGCGGCGAAAGCTATCGACTGAAGGACCGGCGGCGCGCCGGTCTGCTGAACCGTCCCGAAGACCAGCAGCCCGCCGCGACGGCGCTGGCTGCCGCCTCGGCCGACCCGCGCCGGGGGAAGGAACGGAAATGAGTTTTCTGAGGCATGCGCAGATCTATCGATCCGATGCAGTCGCAAAACCGGGGCCGGCGGTCTCCCGCTGCCCCGGTCATCATCGTCTCGATGAGTCTGCAATCGGCTATTCCTTGGCGGGTTGCTCTCCAGCAGAGCCCGCCTCCGCTTCGCCGACTATTATCCATGCTCAGAAAAGTGGCGGTTGGCGTCAACCACCACTTGATGAGGGGTGGGGACTTTTCGACCGGCGATTTGGGGAATTTTCATCCGGCCTTGACACTTCAGGCCAACCCTGGCAAGTGGTTGAAAAGGAATGGCGGGGACGACGGGGCTCGAACCCGCGACCTCCGACGTGACAGGCCGAACGTCTCAGAGATCTCTGTTCTGCATACCTCTGATTGTAAAAGACTTGCTGAGAGCGCCAAAGAGCTGTTTTTCAGGTGCTACAGTACGTGCTACAGTTCGTTTTTCACTTCTTTTTCGTTGGGATTTTGACTTCTTTATCGATCAACTGCACCGTCTGCTGACGAAGCTCCGGGAAGAGATGCTTATACCGTTCCAGCTCCTTGCTCTTGTGGCCGGTATGCTTCGCAATCACGTTGTCCGGCACTCCTTGCCCCAATAGGACCGACGCCGAGAAGTGGCGCCAGTCGTGGATGCGGGGTCCCACCTCCCCTATCGTTCCACTCCGAATGCCGATGAGCCGGCAAACTCGGCGAAACCGTTTGCCGAGATCCCAGGCATACGGTCGTTTGAAGTCGCCCTTGAATCTGGGATTCGGCTTGGCGGGGAAGAGGTATTCCGACGTACCACGGCTCGGGAGCTTCTTCAGCGCCTCTACGGCTTCGTCGGAAAGCAAGGCGGCCTTGGGCTCACCGTTTTTCGTGATCGGCACCATGATGAACGGAAGATCACCGTCGAGATTGTGGACGTCGGCCCATTTTCGCGGTAAGAGGGATCCCTTTCTAAGGGCGGTCGTCGTGGCCAAGACAGAGAAGCAGTCCAGTTCGTAGTCACCGACCTCCTGGCACTTTGCACGGAACTGGCGGAACTCGTCTGGCATCATGAGCGAGTCGCGGCCGGCGGGCTCCTTCTCTTGCCGAACAGCTTTTACGGGGTTGACGTCGTATCGCCCTCGTTTGATGTTGAACGAGAAGATGCCCGATAGGATCGTGCGGTATTGATTCTTGCTGGACGCCGAGAGGGGGGCATCTGTCTCGATCTGCTTCTTTGCAATTCTGGTGCGCTTCGCCTTCGGGTCGTATTTGGCCGAGCCTTCGATGGGAACCCACTCAACTTGATGCAGGCTTTTCAGAAAGCTCTCGATGGCTTCTGGCGTGATATCACGGGCCGCGAACGCCTTGAAGTGTTCGAGGATCCTGGGATAACGATATTCGAACTTGCTGTTCGTTTGTTTGCCGCGATTCTCCCACCAGTACTCCGCCAGTTCAGGAAAGCTGGCTTTTTCGAAACGACGATTTGGAAAATACCGTCCTTCGGCAATCTCTGTTTTGCGTTGCCGCAGCCTCTCAGCAGCCAGTTGGGTGTTTCTTTGGCCGGTGCTCTCCCAAACGACGGAGCCTGTCTTCTTCCCCGGCACCGCATATCTGATGTAGGCGATCCCGTTACGCAGAAAGACGCCCCGGTACTTCGTCTTCACGTACCTCCCCGGCATGTGTGTTTCCTCTGAACCTCGATAGCGGCGATGGTTTGACGGTGTGCTGGTCGAGCCACTTCCTCAGGTGTGATCGGGAGAAACGAATCGGTGCCCTCTCCCCGCGCTGTGGGAGGCGGATGTATGGAATCTGTGCTTCTGCAACGTACCGCTCCAGTGTTCGCGGACTGATCCCGAGCAAAGCTGCCGCGTCTTTGCAGTTGATTAGTACGCCGTCCTCCATTCGTTCCATCCCATCCCCCCGGGCCAACGACACTGTCGGCCGCCACACCACGTTCTTAAGACAAGATTGAATTCTCGTCAAACAAAACGCGTGGATCTTATTGAAAGCCGCCCGCGTTGTTCGCGGGCCTCTAAAAACTCCCAGTTGATGCTGAATGTAGGGAGACCTTCCGTTCTGAGGCCGGCTCTTCGACGTCGCGCTTCGTATGAATGTTACCGCTGCTCATTGGCACGCCCCAATCCACGCCCGCACGCTCGTACACGCAATGCCACGGAGGCTAACGACTCTCCCAAGCGAACAGGTGCCGATATCTTGGTTCATCCCCTGCCCTCCGCCAGATTTCCGTTCTTGTGCGGCGCGGCGATTCGAGACCGAGCCTGAAACCGCCGATCAAGGGATTCAAGACGTTGGAGGGCGTCAAGCAATTGCATCCCCACCTCGCGCATCGCCTCGCAGGGTTTGGCAAACTGTTCGGCGTGTCTAATTGCGAATTTGATTCGATCAATCGCTACGCGAGCCTGGTATGCCATCTCAAATTCGATTGCTGAAGGCCGCGACGTTGCATCGGCTTCGATGGTCGCGATAATCTGACGCAAAATCTCCAAACTCATAGAACTCTTGCCTGCCGGTGAGACCGTTGCCCGCCGTAGAGCAATGATACGGCGAGTGGCGCAATTCGCCAAAAGGCATCACGGCCATTTGTCGCGCAACTAAACCTGGAGTAAACAGAACTCAGAGGCCAGTCGGCACCGGGCGGACTCGGGAATCATGAACGGTTCAGTCGGAGCAACGGAACGACAAAAACTGGCCCGATGCCGTCTTTTAGAAGAGCTCATTCGCCGGCAACTCCAGCGCACGGGCGGGTGGACCCATTGCGGTGTGCAGTTCGGGACCGAGCCGACTGCGTTGGCGCTACTGGCACTCTACTCGTCTCCGTCCGGCTCGACGGTGACGAGAGAGGAACTGGAGCCATTGCTCGCGTGCCGACGGCCCAATGGGCTTTGGCCGGCAGTCGGCGTTGGGGCGGCGGGCGTGAATTTTTGGGCGACCGCAATGGCGGTCAACACGCTCCTGACTCTGGGGGCCACTCCCGAGGCATTCGCTGCTTCGCTTGACGCTCTGGTTCATTGCCGGCCGTTGGAGGCTTCGTGGCTTGTTCGTCTGAGATTTCGGCTCTCAGACCGGCAAGTTCGGTTTGATCCCACGAAGTACGGCTGGCCGTGGATCCCAGACACGGTGAGTTGGGTGGTGCCGACGTCGATGGCGCTCATCACTCTAGGCCGCGCAAAGAGACAGGGACTGATCCGCGGCAGCGAATTCGAGAAAAGGCTGCGCCTCGGAGCGGAGATGCTCCTCGATCGGGCGTGCCCGGGAGGCGGCTGGAACGCAGGCAATGCTGTCGTCTACGGTGTTCCTTTGCGACCTCACATTGATGCTACAGCTCTCGCACTGGCTGCGCTCCGGTTTCACTATCACCTGCCGATCGTGCGCAACTCCCTGACCTGGATGTTGAATCGCATCGATTGCCCTTCGGCGTACAGTCTGGCATGGGTTATTCTTGCCGCTGCCGCCTACAAGGACGTGAGATCGGACGTCTCGCCGGCGCTCGATATGGCGCGCGACCGTCTCGCCGCACTGGTCGAAGATCCCACGGCCGTCGAGGATACATCCACAGTGGCGTTGGCCGCACTCGCCCTGGGACCGGAAAACACGAACAACCCATTCGAGGTAGAGGTGTGATCCCCCTGACGAGCCGACGGGTCTTCGGTGGCGCCCTCCTCGCCGGGACGGGCGCCTTGGCTGTCAGGCAACTGTGTTCCACTGGTTTCCTTCGGGACCGCCACAGACGTCGATCCCGCGTTGCGATTCTTCATGAAGATTCCTACGACGGCCCGCTAGACCGCACGCTGATCGAAGGCCTCCGTTTGTTCGATCTGAAGCTTCGCGCCAAGACCGTACTGCTGAAGCCGAACCTGGTGGAGTACATCCCAGGCGCTGAAGTGAACACGAACCCTCGGCTGGTGGGAGCCGCGGCGAGCGCTTTCCTGGCCCTCGGGGCGAAAACAGTCCTCGTTGGTGAAGGACCGGGCCACCAGCGGGATACGTTGCTCGTCCTCGCCGAGGGCGGATTGGAAGCGGAACTTCGCGAGAGGCGCATCCGGTTCGTGGATTTGAACCGCGACGAGATCCGGAAAGTGCCGCTGGAAACTCCCTTCACCGGCCTCGATTGCCTGTGGCTCCCACGTACGGTCTTGACGAGCGATTTTATCGTTTCCATGCCCAAGTTGAAGACGCATCACTGGGCGGGGGTCACGCTGAGCATGAAGAACCTGTTCGGCGTGATGCCGGGCGTTGCCTATGGCTGGCCGAAGAATCTGCTGCACTGGAAAGGCATCGATCGAAGCATCCTCGACATCAACGCCGCGGTTCCGGCACATTTCGTCATTGCCGACGGGATCATTGGCATGGAAGGCAACGGGCCGCTGCATGGCGCTCCGCGTAGTCTCGGGCGGATCGTGTTGGCCGATGATCCCGTCGCCGCCGATTTCGTATGCACCCGCCTGATGGGTCTCAACCCGCTGCGTGTCAACTACCTGGCTCAAGCGGCCGAGTTCCTCGGCAACGGAACGCCTGAGCGCATCGTGCACTTGGGAGAAATGCTGCCACCCGCCATGCAGCCGTTCGCGGTTCTGCCAGAGTTTGCTCACCTGCCCCTTTAGGTCCGCTGCTGGAAATTCCGAGAATCTCGGCCCTCTTCGTGGGTCCCTGCAGTGAGCCTGGACCCTACTGCGAATAATCCGGCGCAACTTCCCAGATCGGGGACTGGGTGGTGCTGCGTTGGCACATGTGCGGGTAGGCGTTTCCCATCCACCTGGCGCTGTCGATCCGAGTGCGACATCAGAGGGGTGTATCCCAGGACGCCGTTGTGGGAGGGCCCTCCCACGATGTCCTTTGGTACGACGTCGGCCGAATGCTTGAGGGTGTCGCGCTGGATGAACCGCGCTGGGCTCGACAACTTCTGCTTGCAGCCCGGAGCACCCCGAATCGGACAGCTCAGTATGATATACGTTGGGGAGTATGTCGACTCAAACGCAATTCGGTCACACACTCTTCCTAGATGGTTTTCAGCCCGGCTCCGCGGCTGAAAAGCTGAACCGTCTCCACTTTCTGAAAAATGCGTCATCGCCCGCACCCTATGATGAGGCTTGGCTCCAACGCCTCATCATGCGCCACCACAGCCTACTGCCGGTCGAACAAATTGAGCCGGCATTTAACACCCTGGTTCCCATTTGTATCGAACTGCCTGTGAAATCGGGGTTTCTCGATAACCTTCTCGTCACGCCGGCCGGTGACCTCGCCCTGGTCGAGTGCAAGCTCTGGCGCAACCCGGAGGCGCAGCGCGAGGTAGTTGCCCAGATCATCGACTACGCAAGAGAAATCTCTACCTGGACATACGAGACGCTACAGGAAGCGATCAGGCATACAAAACCCCTCGACGGCTCGGATGAGAACACAACGCGAAGCCTATATGAGCTGGTTTCGGCAAAGGGCGAGATTGATGAAGCGTCATTTCACGATGCCGTCTCACGGAATCTGAAGCGCGGACGATTTCTGCTGCTGATCGTTGGCGATGGTATCCGGGAGGGCGTGGAAGGCATGGCTGAGTTCCTCCAGCAACACGCAGGGTTCCATTTTACCCTCGCCTTCGTCGAAATCGCTCTCTTTGAGACGCGCGGAGGCTATATCGCCCAACCGCGCGTCCTGGCCAGGACGACGATGATCCCTCGCGGTATTGTAACGCTGGAAGAGGGCCGGGTCGTGATCGGACCACCCAGTACCGGGCCGAAACCCGATAGCAAGGGTGGAAGACCTACGACGCTCACGCAGGAACACTTCTTTGAGCGGCTAGAGAAGGAGTTTCCGGGCATCTCACAAAGGCTGAGTGCTTTTCTCGATGACCTCGCGATGTATAACGTGTCGGCGGAGTTTGGAACTGAATCCATGATCCTGAGGTGGCGTCCCGATAACGGGAGAGATTGGAATTTGGGTACGATTTCGAAGCACGGCGTGATGTGGCCGGACCTCATGGGCGCGCGGGCTAAGAGCGAGGGCTTACTCCCAGATCATAAACAGTTCCTCCAGAAACTCAAGGATCTCGTCCCCGACGCATATATCAGGGAGACACCATGCGAGACCGCTTGGTACGTTGCGCATGACGGCAAGCGCTACATTACCGCTGACGCTTTGCTGGCGAATGAAACGCGGAAAGATGGTTGGGTTCGTGCTATCGCCGACTTCCAGTCAGCGGTGATGAAAAAGTCACCCGACGAATGAGCGCGTGCCAAGGGGCAGGAGTACGAAATGGAGGAGCGACGCTGCGGCGCATGAGGAAAAGGCCGCGGGACACTAGCAAGAATAGAAGCGGTGACACATGCCTACAAAAGAGGGCGGATTACCTACCGAAGACACGGCTACTAGGCCAGACTCGATAGCGGAACTGGAGCGGCGGGCCGAGGCCGGAGATGGCGCCGCGGCAAACCTGTTGGGAGATCACTATAGGGAAGGAGGTGCCGTTTCGCAGGACTTGAATCTGGCATTCCGCTGGTACAGCCGTGGCGCGGAGCTTGGCGACAGGGAAGCGCAGAACAATCTCGGGACGCTCTTTCTGGATGGCACCGGCTGCGAGCCGGACAAGGCACAAGCCATTCATTGGTATCGCAAAAGTGCTGAGCAGGGCCAGCCCATCGCGCAGTACAACCTCGCCAAACGCTACTACGGCGGCGATGGTATCGACCAGGACTACGCCGAGGCTCGCAAGTGGTTCGAGAAGGCTGCTGCCCAGGGCGAAACCTGGGCCTCGTGCGAGCTAGGCACCATGCATCGGTTCGGCCAGGGTGTACCGCGCAACCTGTTAGCCGCGGCGGAATTCCATCTGATCGCCGCCGAAGCGGGGGACGATGTGGCGGTATTGGGCAATATCGCTGAATATCATGCGGAACTCGAGGAAATGGCGCTTTCCGGCAGCCAGTTGGCGAGTTTGTTTCTCAGCAGGATATACAACCGAGGTTTTGGCGTTGACAAGAGCCAACCGATGACCTGGGCTTGGATTTACTGCGCGAAGAAATACGGTTTGAGCGATGTGTATCCCGACACCGCGCGGGAGGTCGACGAGGCCTACCATTTCTACCATATGTGTATCACTTCGGAAAATCGCAAGGAGGGTCAGCGACTTCTTAAGAACCTGCGAGCAGCCCACGCCAGACGGACTGGCAAATCCGGGCGCGCCAAAGAGGGCGGCACGCACCGGCATCGTCCCAGGAAACAGCCATGACACACGGTTATAGAGGCGAACTCGACTGCGCGGTCCGCGCGGCCACCGCTGCCGGAACATTGCTTCGTGGAGTGTTTCACTCCGGCGAACAGGAGATTGATCATCGCGCGGAGGAGGAGATCCGGAAAGTCCTGATGGATGGCTTCCCGCGGTACGGCTATCACGGCGAGGAACTGGGGTTCGTTTCGCCTCCGCAGGATTCAGCGGGGCACCTCTGGCTGGTTGACCCCGATGACGGGACCGCCGCGTTTGAGAAGGGCTTTCGGGGAGCATCGGTTTCTATCGCTCTCCTCAGGGATGGACGGCCTGTTCTGGGCGTGGTCTATGCCTACTGCGCCCCTGACGATGCGGGCGATTGGTTCACGTGGGCCGAAGGCATGGGGCCTGTCAAGAGAAATGGAACCGAGATACCCGGACCAGGAACCGGCGTCCCTGAGACGGTTCTCGTCTCGCACCACGCCGACCGCAATCCGCGCGCCAACGCGATGCTGGTTGCGCCGATGCGCTTCCGAGCAGTTCCGAGTATCGCCTATCGACTGGCACTGGTAGCGGCGGGGGAGGCACGGGCCGCGGTTTCGCTGAACGGTCCGGTAGGGTGGGACTACGCTGGCGGCCACGCGCTCCTCCTGGGCGCAGACTTGGACCTGTACGACCAAATGGGCGAACCAGTTCGCTACGACCGGCACGGCAACAGTAGTTGCGGCGGGCGTTGCTTCGGCGGACCTCGGAGTCTGGTGCGGGAACTCGTCGTGCAGGAATGGAACTCCGCGTTGCGCCGGGATTCCAAGAACCCGGAACCGTACGCTCTCTGCTGGCCGAAACGGGGGTGCACGGTCAACGATGCCGGCCTGCTGTCACGTGCGCAGGGCTGCATGCTTGGCCAATTAGCCGGCGACGCATTGGGCGGACTTGTCGAGTTTGAGAGCACGGCTCTGATTCAGCGGAAGCACCCCTCCGGAGTGCGCCTGCTGGAGGACGGGGGCCATTGGAGCACGCTCGGGGGGCAGCCAACGGATGATTCGGAGATGGCATTGGCCCTGGCAAGGTCTATAGTGAATTGCGGGGCATATGATCCTGAAGCCGCCGCCCGTGCGTATGCGTGGTGGTATGAGTCGAATCCGTTCGACATCGGTGGCACGACCTGTGCCGCCGTATCCGCGGCCTCTACCAGAGTGCGCACCGGACAATCCACGGCGGAAGCGTCAAGGAATGCCGCCCGGCGCGACAGCCAAGCCAACGGTGCGCTGATGCGTGTCAGCCCGCTTGGGATTCTCGGCGGCGGGGCTGAAGACGGCAAGGCTGGAGAGTGGGCCGGACAGGATGCAATGCTGACGCACCCAAATCCAATATGCCAGCACTCCAACATGGTATATGCCGAGGCGCTCGCCTTCGCCATTCGGACCGTCAGCAATGCGGAACAGGTATACAGGTTCGCGGTGGAAATGGCTAATCGAGCCAAATCGCCCCAGAGCATCACGGAGGTTCTGATCAAAGCCGCTTCGAAGCCGCCAGACGACTACTCAAGGCAGATGGGGTGGGTGCTGATCGCGCTGCACAATGCGTTCTGGCAACTGCTGCATGCGGTGAACCTGGAAGATGGCATTGTCAATACCGTGATGTCCGGGGGCGACACAGATACAAATGCTGCCATAGCGGGAGCCCTTTTGGGCGCTGTCCACGGGCGTAGCGCGATCCCGATACAGTGGATGGATCGGGTTTTGAGTTGCAGGCCAATCTCGGGAGTTGGCGGAGCCAAGCGGCCCAGGCCCGAAGCGTTTTGGCCCGTTGATGCGCTCTTGCTTGCCGAACGGCTGCTCTGGCTTGGGCGAAAGCAGCAACCGGACTAATTCGCGGTGGAGCGGAGGTCAGTCGCTGCGATGACCTAAGCCACCCATACGAAGTGCTCGGGGGACAGATCCGACTCCCCATCAAAGCGGTAGGCCACCAGGGCGCCCCCATTTCCGGCGCTGTAGTCAACGCAGACGGCCCTGTTGGATTGTAGCGTAGGCGCGCCGGTGAGCCAGTAATGCCCAAAGAAGGTCGGCTTGACCGCCGCTTCAATGATCGCATGCTTTGGGATCGGTATGTCCGGCAATGCCGCCCGTTCCTCGGCGGACAACATGGCTGCCGAGCGGTAGGTAGTACCTCCCTCGTCCCACCAACGCAGCCGCACCCGCTTCCGCCGGATGCCATCCTTGTCGAGAAAGTCCTGACCGGCGGGCAGGGGAACCTCGATTCCTTTGGTCAGAGCCTCGATGGCCTTGAAGACGGTGGGCGTGGCGTTGTCTTTGTCAGCTTCGTTCGCCGGTTCGTCCGTCGCCGGCACCATCAAGTCCCGAGTCAGGCAACGGCCCTCATGCAGTTGGGGCGAGAGCCACGCCATGAATGGTCCGTGCCAACAAGCATGTACCACCTGCAGTTCCGGTAGGTCCAGCCAGAGGGGAAGACTCAGGAACCAGTCGATGATCTCGGCGTGCAGCGCTGGCTTGTCCTCCACTTCGGCCAGAAAGGCTGCGTGCTGTCTCCGATTCTTTTCGCCCCATTTTGCACTGTGATGCGGGCGCAGGAACTCGCCGGGGTGCCCGGGATTGGGGATGTGCCAAGCTATGGCATTCAGGTCGTGATTACCCATGACCGCAAGCGCAACCCCGGCCTCGACCATGCGGCGCACCGTATTGACGGTCTGCACCTGCGAGGGGCCGCGGTCGATGAAGTCTCCTACGAAGATGGCCTGCCGTTCGGGGTGGCGCCAAACGCCGGCCGTTTTGCGATAGCCGAGCTTGAATAGAAGGGCTTCCAATTTCTCGTGATGTCCGTGAGTGTCTCCAACGATGTCGTAGCCCACTTCTCAATCGTTTTTGCTTGAGGTTCGCGTCGCACCACGCACCGATCAACGTACGCACTGCGCATCCATAAACGTAGCAGAATGCGTTTGCCACACGAAAGGTGCAGGCAGTGGCTCGCGCCGCGATTTCGAGCAATGGTCCGGATCGCGCGGACAAATGCGCATCGACTTCCGACCAAGGACCCGCTGGACGTACCGCCGTTCCGGACTTATGGCTTGGGCTTGCCCCTTCCCCCCAAGCAGCGCCGTCGGGTTTTTCGGCGAAAACCGAATCTTCCCGTAGAATCCTGGCTGAGGGTACAAGCAAACGTGTTTCCGTCGATCGACGAGCTCCGCCAGAAATTCCAGGTAGCCAAGTACATCGTTGATGAGGCGACGCTCTCCCAGGTGTACATAACGGGAGAGCTAAGGAAGCCGGTTCTGATTGAAGGCCCGCCCGGCTGCGGCAAGACGGAGCTTGCGAAGGCCCTGGCATTTGCCCTTGACACGGTCCTGGAGCGACTTCAGTGCTACCCGGGAATCGACGAAGAGAAGGCCATTGGAAAGTTCGATACCGCCCTGCAGAGGCTCTTCCTCGAAACACAGGCGGACCAGCTCGGAACAGACTGGGAGTTCATTCGGGGCCGGCTTCACACTATGGACTTCTTCGTTCAAGGCCCCATCATGCGCGCGCTGCAGCACACGCCGAAACCGTGCGTCCTGCTGATCGATGAGGTGGACAAGGTGGACGAGGAGTTCGAATCGATGCTCCTCGAAGTCCTCTCGGATTGGCAACTCTCGATCCCGCGGCTTGGAACCGTGCCGCACAAGACAATCCCTTTTGTCATCCTCACCTCGAATGAAGTCCGGCGAATTGGCGATCCACTGCGGCGCCGGTGCGCCTACTTCAGAGCTGAATTCCCGACCGTCGGGCGAGAGGCAGAGATTCTAAAGACGCGGAGCAGAACGGGGAGCGCCACGCTGCAGCGACAAATCGCCGGCCTGTCGTATGCACTCCGGGCTTACCGGATGGAAAAGCCTCCGTCAATAGCGGAGATTCTGGAACTCGAGCAAGTGCTCCACATCATGGGCATCAACGAACTTGATGCGGGAATGCGGGATCTTCTGCTGCCCTTCCTGGCAAAGACCAAAGAAGACCGGAAGCGATTGACGCTTCAGGATGGGTTTGCCTCCCTTGTATTGAATGCGAAATCCCACGCCTCAAGAATCAACGCTGCCGAAGTGGTGGAGGCCGGAACATGAAGGCGGCGTTTCTATTCTCGTTGCTATGTTGTACCGCCCGGGGAGTTCAGCCATCCTGTGCGGCGATGGCAGCTGTTGCGCGACTCGATATCGAGATGTGTTGGGCCGATTACTACGCGCGGGCGTTCGGCGTTCCCCCAGAATTCGTGCAAGCCGTAATTGACGTCGAATCGGCTTGGCGTCCCGACGCGATTTCCACGAAGGGCGCGGCGGGACTCATGCAGCTCACGGTGCCAACCGCCTTCACCTTCGGCGTGACCAACCGTTTCATGGTGGCGGAAAACATTCGCGGAGGGGTTGCCTACCTTGCGTACTTGATTCGGCAGTTCGAAGGAGAGCTACGGCTCGTGGCAGCCGCCTACTATGCCGGCGAGAAGCGGATCAGGAAGCAAGGGCTCGGATGCGCCGATGCGGACATCTGGCGCTACGTATGCGAAGTCCAGCGGTTCTATCGGAAACGGCAGATGGGCGCGAGGACCATTGCCCGGAACTCAACCAAAGGAGCAGAACACCCATGAAGAGTCTGAAAATGGCGATCGGCGGCGTCTGTGCGTGTTTGATTGCCGGCGCCCAGGTTCCTGAAGTCCGCCCGCAAGTGGCGGGT